>Ga0193716_1002209_pt1 | contig 11072 bp, 14 predicted proteins | sample U2c1metaG_FD_145901 | JGI IMG/M metagenome (GOLD analysis project Ga0193716, IMG submission 145901) | Soil microbial communities from a riparian zone of the East river system, Colorado, United States - U2c1 | ecosystem: Environmental > Terrestrial > Soil > Riparian zone | place: USA: East River...
ACCTCAAGCGTGTGGTGATCAAGCTTCCGGCCGTCGTTGTCACGCATACGACGATCCTGCCAGATCACACCACAAGAGTCGACCTACTTATGAACTCCTTGGTATGTCCACGTACACGCACGACACCGTCCCCACCGAGTTCGTCGAGGCGAACGGCATCCGCTTCGCCCATCGCCGATTCGGTGCCACCGGCGGGGTTCCCCTGGTCTTCATCCAGCACTTCATGGGCAACCTCGACGACCACGACCCGGCGCTGACCGACGCGTTCGCCATTGAGCGCGAGGTCATCCTGTTCAACAACGCCGGTATCGCCTCCTCCACCGGTACCACTCCCGACACAATCGAGCAGACCGCACGCGACACCGAGACGTTCATCGACGCCCTCGGCCTCGGTACCGTCGACCTGCTGGCCCACTCGATGGGTGGCCTGATCGCCCAGCAGGTGGCGTTCGACCGGCCCGAGCTCGTGCGCAAGCTCGTCCTGGTCGGCACCGGACCGCGCGGCGGCGAGGGGATCGGCGAAGGTCCGCCGGAGACCAGGGCACTGTTCTTCAAGTCCTACGAGCACCAGGAGGAGATGTGGCTGCCGATCCTGTTCTCCCCCTCTGAGACCAGCCAGGCCGCCGGCCGCGCGTTCCTCGCGCGCATCATGGCCCGCGAAGACCGCGATGCCGGGGTCGCGATGGAGACGGTCCAAGCGCAGACCGCCGCCATCGCAGCCTACGGTGCGGACAAGGACGAGACCTACGCCCACCTGAAGGGGCTGCGTCAGCCGACGCTGGTTGTCAACGGCGACAACGACATCATCATCCCCACCGTCAACTCATACCTGCTCCAGCAGCATGCCCCCGACGTGCAGCTCATTCTGTACCCGGACGCCAACCACGGCGCCCATTTCCAGTACCCCGAGCTGTTCGTCAAGCACACCAAGCTGTTCCTCGACGCCGAGTAACCATTGTGGATGCTCGCTCGCCTACCCCAAGGACTGGCGGGCCAGCAGGGCGAGCGTCGCACCGCGCGCTGCCAGCACCTTGGCGATCTGTTCGCCGATACCGCTGGACGTCCGGTCGCCACCGCAGCACGAACTGTGGCCTCGCCTCAAAGCCTGCCGGAACCCCCCTTGCTCGGTGGTCTTCTACGACAGCTCGAAGAACCGGTCCCGGGTCTGGCACAACACCTCGGTTTGCGGCAACCTCATCAACCTTCGCGCTTCTCGGGCCCGCCAACGCGAACAGGCGTCGTAGCAGGGAAGTACGAATCAGGGAGGTCGATGGTCACGACGACCTTGCCGTCGACGATGCACCCGCGGGTCGTCGGTGCGAGTGAGCTGACGAACTGACGTACTGGCGCGCTCTCGGGCATCATCGTCGCGCGGAAATGGCGGATTCCGGCCTGCCACGCGGCAGTCATCAGTTCTTGCATCAGCTTGCGACCTATGCCAGCGCGCTGCCACGCATCGGCGACGACGATGGCGACCTCGGCCTCGGCCGAAGTCGGCGTGTCGCGCACATAGCGGGCCACGGCCACGATCCCTTCGTCGGTCTCGGCTATCACCGCCTCGTGACGGCCCTGTTCGAGGTCGAGTAGCCGACTGAGTGTCGCCGTGGTCAGTACCCGCACGACGCCGTGAAACCGCGCGTACGAGGTGTCCGGTGAAACTCTCGTGAGCAGTGCGGCCAGGGCCGCACCGTCATCGGGCGTGAGCATCCGTGTTCGTTGCATGGCAGACCCTGTTCCCTGGCATTGACGTGAGCCAATCTTCGAGGCGGACTTCCGCCCGCTGACCTGGCGTGACCGTCCTCGAACCGGGACTTGTACGTATAGCCACCGCTGATCGAGTCACCAGCGGTGAAGGTGCCCGACCCGGTCAGGCCAACAATTTCATGGCGGCATCGACGAGTTCGTCCTTCAGATCTGCCGGTACTGCCACGAGGCCGATGACCATCGCACCGTTGATGAGCAGCACCAGTTGAGACGCGACACGGTCGGGATCCGAGACGCCGAGCTCGGCGACAATGGTCGCGAGCCTCCTGCGCATTTCCTCCTTGTTGCCCGCCGCGACAACGCGGCCAGGATGGTTCGGGTCGGGGAACTCCGTCGCCAGGTTCAGGAACGCACAGCCTCGATAGGACGAGTGCCCGATCAGCTTCGCGATTCTGGACAGCAGTGCCTCAAGCAAAGCGCGCGGGTCCTCGGTGTGCCGCTCCTCAACGCGATCCCACCACGCCCAAAACGACTGGTCTCGCTCCGTCGCGAAGGCGGCGATCAACTCATCCTTGGAGCGAAACGCTCGATAGAGGCTCGTCTTCGACACGCCGGATCGCTCGACCACCGTGTCGACCCCGGTCGCGTGGATGCCATCGCGGTAGAACAACTCATTTGCCGTCGCGAGGATACGCTCGCGGGCACTCAACTCGCCCTTCGGTGGAGCGCCCCGCCGAGGCCTGGCCACCTGCTCCATAGCCGCGGCTCCTCTCGTCGCCAGTTCCTTCGTTGACATAGTGACAGACCTGTCTGTAACTTGCAAATGTGACGTACAGGTGCGTCACATCGCAGGAGATGGCGATGCTTGCGATCGAGGCGACGACAGGCTCGGTGTGCGGTAGTCGGGAGTAATAAGTATGGGCAAGTTGCAGGGGAAAGTCGCGGTCATCACCGGAGGTACGGCCGGGATTGGGCTTGCTACGGCAAAGCTCTTCGTCGCAGAAGGTGCCTATGTCTTCATCACGGGGCGCCGCGGGAAAGAACTCGACGACGCCGTGCAGGAGATCGGCAACAACGTCTTCGGCGTTCAGGGAGACGTTACTGATCTGGCTGATCTTGATCGACTCTACGAGACCGTCGGGCGAACGGGCCGATCGACATTGTCTTCGCCAACGCCGGCCTGGCAGAAATGGCTCCGCTTGAAGCTGTCTCAGAAGGGCATTTCGACAGAATATTCGATGTCAATGTGAAGGGGGCACTCTTCACGGTACAGAAGGCGCTGCCGCTCCTGAACGCCGGCGGTTCCATCATCCTCACCGGCTCCGTTGCGAGCGCCAAGGGAACCCCTGCGTTCGCGGTCTACGGTGCGAGCAAAGCTGCCGTCCGGAATTTCGTACGCGGATGGACCGTCGAACTAAAGGACCGTCGTATCCGTTCCAACGTTCTTAGTCCCGGTCCGATCACAACTTCCCTGGTTGCTGAGCAACCGCAAGACGCCATTGAGAAGATAGCCTCGAGCATCCCGATGGGCCGCATGGGCGAGCCCGACGAAGTAGCCAAAGCGGCGTTGTTCTTGGCATCGGACGACTCGAGCTTCGTCACCGGCATCGAACTGTTCGTCGACGGCGGCAGGGCGCAGATCTGAAAGAAGGGGCAAAGGATCGCCTCGGTCTCATACCATGAAGCGTATCGGCGTCGAGTGGTCTGCCTGTCAACTTTGACGCCGACCGGATTCAGGAACTGTCCTGGCTTATTGCAGGAAGTGCTGCGGCGCGATGGTGGCCTGGTCGGCGATGGCGGTGACGAACGCGGCGGTGACCGGGTCTGGGCGGACTCGGGTGTAGACGCACAGTTCGCGGTTGACGGGTGGGTCGGGTCGGAGCACGAGGCCGTCGAAACCGGGCGGGATGATGTTGCTGGGTACGAGGGTGATGCCGAGTCCGGCGCGGGCCATGTTGATGGCCGACGGGCCCTGTTCGGTGCGCAGCGAGATCTTGGGTTGGAAGCCGGCGGCGGCGCAGGCCTGGTCCAGGTAGTCCGACAGACCGCTTGGTGAGGTGAAGTGGACGAACTCGCGGTCGGCGAGGTCGGCCAGGCGCACGTGGGACTGGCTGCCGAGCGAGTCGCCGGCGGGGCCGACCACGACGAACTCCTCGACGCCGATGGGCAGGATCGGCCCCTCCCATTCCAGCGGGACGGGTCCGACCGCGAGGTCGGCCAGGCCTGCGTCCATGGCGGCGATCAGGTCGTGGGTGTGGCGGAATTCGACCAGTTGGGTCCGTATTTCCGGGTAGTCGCGGCGTAGGGCCGCCAAGGCGGACGGCAGCACACCGACGCTGATGGAGAACAACGTGCCGATGTGCAGTTCGCCGGCGACGATGCCGGAGGCGCGTTTGGCCGCGCTGCTGACTCGTTGCGCATGGGCCAGGCTGGCGCGGGCGTGGGGGAGCACCGTTCGCCCGGCGGGGGTGAGGCGGACCTTTCGGGGCAGGCGTTCGAGTAGCGGGCCGCCCAGTTGGCGTTCCAGCGCGAGGATCTGGTGGGACAGGCCTGGCTGGCTGACGTGCAACACGTCCGCGGCGCGGGTGAACGAGCCCTCGTCGACCACGGTCACGAAGTACTCGAGCTGGCGCAGAGAGATCGTCATGCACGAAACTTATCAGAACCAGACTAACCACTTGTTGGACACATGAGGAAACACCCGGCATGCTCTTACTCATCGCAAGAGTGACCGGGCTTCCCGGTGTGAAAATCAGGAGCAGTCATGCAACGGCTTCGTTTGCTGTGCCTGCACGGCTATCACGGCAACAAGCAAATTCTGCGCCAGCAGATGGATCCGCTGTTCAACGGACTTGACCTCGACTGTGTCCAAGTGGATGCACCGTCCATTACCGAGGGCGACTTCGGTTGGTGGCACGGCAATTTCGCGACCAGCCCCGGCGAGTACCGCGGCTGGCACCGGACCCGGGACTGGTTGGTCGAGTTGTTCGCAGAAGAGCCGCATTTCGACGGCGTGTTCGGGTTCAGCCAAGGCGCCGCACTCGTCGGCCTGATGGCCGGGATGCGCGCACCCGACGGGCGGGCGGCCGAGGCCACCCCGCTGTCGTTCGACTTCGCGATCATGGTCGGCGGCTTCCGCAGCCAGGCGCAAGAGCACAACCAGCTTTACGCGGCGCGAGCCGGGTATCAGCTGCCGTCGCTGCACATCATGGGACGGTCCGACGGGATCGTCCCGGCCGCCGACTCGCGCGTGCTTGCCGAGCAGTTCACCTCGCCGATCATCCTCGAGCACCCCGGCGGCCACGTCATTCCCGGCATACCGCCGATACGCGCGAAGGTCATCGATTTCCTCCAGGAGATGGCCGATCGCCGGGATTCCGCACGATTCATCGCACAGGAGCTGAAATGAAGTCCTCTCGACCGATTCTGATCGCCGCCGCCGGATTGCTGGTCGCCGCTCTGACCGCCTGCGGGACGGCTGCCGGGACGGACGCCGCGCCCGCCACAACGACTGTGACGGCAAAGGCGTCTGAATCACAGCAGAAACCGAACCCGTACGCGTTCCTGCCGAACGTTCCGTCGTTCACCCTCACCAGTGCGACCGTGAAAGATGGCCAGCCACTGCCGACCGCCCAGTTGTCCGGGATATTCAAGGTTCCCGGTGGCACGGACACCTCCCCGCAGCTGTCGTGGTCCGGCTTCCCGAAGGAGACCAAGAGCTTCGTGGTGTCGATGTACGACCCGCAGGCGCCGACCGGCAGCGGTTTCACGCATTGGGTCGTCGCGGACATCCCGGCGACGACTACGTCGCTACCGGCCAACGCCGGCGTGCCCAATAGCGCCGCGCTGCCTTCAGGAGCGTTCCAGCTCAACGGTGACGCGGGCGCGCCGCGCTATGTCGGTGGGGCTCCGCCCGCGGGCTCGGGACTGCACGAGTACTACCTCACGGTGACAGCTCTCGATGTGCCCAAGTCCGGTGTTGAGGCCACCGCCAGTCCGGCACTGTTGGGCTTCAGCATCGGCAGTCACACCGTCGCCCGTGCCACGTTGGTCTGCCCGACGGTCGGCTAAGGATTCTTATGCACACCAATGAGTTCATGCCGACATCGGTCGGCGAAGCCCGCGTGGCCTGGTATCCCGGGCACGGCAAGCCACGGGCGGTCGTGACGGTCGGGCACGGCACGGCCACCGGCATCGAGGCCCCCGACCTGCAAGCGCTGGCGAAAACGCTGCCAGCTCAGGGGATCACGGTCGCGCTCGTCGAACAGCCCTACCGGGTCGTGGGTGATCCAAGCCTGTCCGGGCCGACGATTCTCGACACGGTATGGCGGGAACTGTGGCCACGGTTCGAATCCGCGCGGCTGCCGGTGATCGCCGGTGGCCGCAGCGCCGGCTCGCAGGTCGCCTGCCGGACCGCCCGGGACCTGAAAGCCCTTGCGGTGCTTGCGCTTTCCTACCCACTCAACGGCCCGGGGCACGCGCGGGAACTGCTCGACACCGGTCTGCCGACACTGATCGTGCAGGGCGGCAACGACCCGTTCGGCCGCCCAGCGCAGTTCCCCGCGCTGCCCAGCGCCATGGAGCTGGTCGAGATACCTCAGGCCGATCACGTGTTCCACGTCCCCTACGACCGGCAGGCCGCGCTCGACAGGCTGACCACAGCGGTCGGCGACTGGCTGGACCGGCAACTGCTCCACGTCACGACCTAGCCCACCCCAGGCCACCCTATGACTCAATCTCGGGGCGGTTCAGCGGGCGGCGATGTCGATGAGCGTGAGCAGTCCGTCCAGGCTTGCCAGCTGTTTACTGTCGAGGGTGCCGAAGATCTGCTGGAGCATCTGGTTGCCCGCCTTGGTGCCTACCGTCAGGGCCGCGGCGCCTTCGTCGGTGAGCGTGACGAGTTTCGCCCGGCCGTCGGCTGGATCAGGCGCACGGTCGACCAGCCCGTCCTTCGCCAGGCCCTCGACGGCTTGGGTGACCGTGCGCTGGGCGAAACCCAACTCTTGGGCCAGCGACGTCTGCCGGATCGAGCTGGTCCGGTCGAGGACTTGCAACACCTTCCAGCGCGCCAACGACAGACCGCTGGTGACCATGTGCTCGTCGAGCACCTTCCGCACCTGGTAGGCGACGGACAAGTAACGCAAACCCACCCGCTCTGGGTCGGAGTCGTCGGTCATAGTCACCACTCCGCGGCTGGACGGGCACAAAGAAACACCACGAACTTACATTAGTGAGGTGCCTCACCGAGCTTGCAGGTGCGTCCGTAGGAAACTGTCGATCTTCGCGACGGCGGGCTCCACATATTCCGGCTTGTCGTAGAAGTCGAAGTGGGTGCCGCCAGCGAGGAGGTACAGCTCCTTGGGCTCATTGGCTTTCTCGTAGGCCGCCTGACTCTGTGCGAGCGTTTCGGCGCGGGACCCGGCGATCAGGAGCAGAGGCGTTGGCGCCAGCAACTGGATGATGTCCAGCGCGGAGAACTGCAGCATCTTGTCGAAAGACCACACCAAGGTCTGGTTCTTCCAGTTGGGGTCCGGGTTGCGGTCGGTCAGGTAGTACTGCTTGCCGTTCTCCACCCATTCACTCTGCTCGCCCGGGGACATGAACGGCACGTACTGTGCGTCGCCTCCCGCGGCGTATGCCTCGCGGGCGCCTTGCGCGAAGGTCATCAGGTCGTGCCAGTCACCGGCAAACCCGTCGGTGAGGGTACTGCGCAGGTCCGGTAGTCCACTGACCGTGGCCACCGCCTTGATCCGCCGATCCGCGACGGCCGTGTAGGGCGCGAAGCCGCCGCCACCGCAGATGCCCAAGGCCGCGATCCGGCTTCGGTCGACCTCGTCGCGACCGGTGAGGAAGGTGACCGCGTTCTTGATGTCCTCGGATTTGGCGAAGGGGTTCTCGTCGCTGCGTGGCATGCCGTCGCTCTCGCCGTAGGTGGAGTGGTCGAAGGCCAACGCGATGTAGCCCAGCCTCACCAGGCGCCGGGAGTACTCCGCCGGGGTCTGCTCCTTCGTTCCGGAGGAGGCTCCGACCACCACCACGGCCGGTCGCCGCTGATCGGCGGAGCGGTCGTCAGGCAGGTACAGATGACCCGCGAGCTTGCGCCCGTCGCTGAGGAAGGTGATGTCCTGACGCATGGCACTGTCTCTCATTCATCTGATGGACGGGAGATTCGGTCTGTTCTCAGACTCGACCCCGACGGGGAACCGAGCCAGGACCGAACGGTTCCTGGGAAAGCTTTGTCCCTGGCACGCCGCCGGCAGCATGCGACGATGTGACTATGAGCGCTACCAGCGAGGACAGCGGGGAACTCGGCGCGTTCCTGCGGACTCGCCGGGCGGAACTGAACCCCGAGCAGGTGGGACTGCCTGCGGTCGGTGGGCGACGCCGGGTGCCCGGTCTGCGGCGCGAGGAGGTCGCCCAGCTCGCCATGATCAGCACCGACTACTACACACGGTTGGAACAGGGGCGCCTGACCGGGGCGTCCACCGCGGTGCTGGACGCCCTCGCTGACGCCTTGCGTCTCGACGACGACGAGAGAAGCTACCTGTACAAGCTCACGAACAAGAAGGTGACGCGGCGCACCGCTCCTGTCGAGCGCGTGTGGCCGCAGACGCAACTCCTGCTCGACAACCTGGTCGACACTCCGGCGATGGTGCTCGGCCGGTGCTTCGATGTGCTCGCCTGGAATACTTTGGCGGCCGCGTTGTTCATCGACTTCAATCAGGTACCGCGGCACCACCGCAACTATCTGCGACTGCTGTTTCTCCATTCCGAGGTCCGCGGCCGCTACGACGACTGGCGGGGCATCGCACGCACGTGCGTGGCGTTCCTCCGCATGGCCGTCGTAGAACGCCCGGCTGACCCTCGGCTGGCCGAGGTGGTCGGCGACCTGTCCGTCCACGACCCGGACTTCCGAGCCTGGTGGGCCGAACGCAACGTCGACTACCAGACCTTCGGAACCAAGTCGCTACGACATCCGCTCGTCGGAGCGTTCACCCTGGACTGGCAGCTGTTGCGGTCAGCTCACGACGACGGACAGACCATCTTCGTCATGACGGCGCCGGCGGACACCCGGTCCCAGGAGGCGGTGCGGTTCCTCGCCGCATGGATCGACCCGTCGAAGGTTCACCGTCACGGGCAGCCGGCACCAGGCACATCAACTCGCACGCGATAGAGGTGGGAGTGGATCGCTATTTGGCGGAGGACAGGATTCCCTTGAGGAGGGCGGCCGTGGTGTCCCACAGTTCGGCCTGGATTTCCTTGCTGCGTCCGGGTTCGGGGCAGGTGAGGGGTTTGGCGTCCTTGACGGAGAAATAGCCGCCGGTGATCCTGGCGAGGGCGGGATCGGTGGCGAGCCGCACGATGATTCCGGCGCCGCGGCGCGGGTCACCGACCCGCAGGGTCTTGAGGATTTTTTCGAGCACCGCGGCGAGGGGCAGTTCCCGGCCGAGGCCGCTGGTGTTGAACCCAGGATCGCAGCAGTTCACCGTGACGCCGGTGCCGGCCAGGCGCCTGCCGAGCTCTTGCGTGAACATGATGTCCATCAGTTTCGATCGGCCGTAGAGGACTGAGGATTCGCGCCGGTTGTAGTCGGCGGTCGTGGTGAGGTCGCGGGTGGGGTCGATGGTTCCGGCATGCCGAGCGGCTTCGGACGCGACGTTGACGACCCGCACCGGGGCCGACGGTGACGCCGAGGCGACGAGTTTCTCGCGCAGCGTCGCGGTGAGCACCCAGGAGGCCAGGTAGTTCACGGCGGTCATCTCAGCGAAACCGTCTTCGGTGACGCGCTGGGAGAACGCGTGCACGCCGGCGTTGTTGATCAGTATGTCGATCCGGTCGTAGCGCGCCTCGATCTGGTGACCTGCTCGCTGGACGTCGCGCAAGGACGTCAGGTCGGCGATGAACGCGTCGACGGGAGTGCCCTTGGCGACCGTCTCGATCTCCTGGCGCAGATCGTCCACCTTCGCCGCGCTTCGGGCGACGACGCCAAGGCGGACCGGGCGCCGGGCGAGGTCCAGAGCGGCGAGCCTGCCGAGGCCGTTGGTGGCCCCGGTGATGATGACGACCGGTCGGGTGTTCATGGGACTCTCCGATCAGGACTACTGATGAGGTGTGCCTCGTCAACCTAGCAGCGCTGAGGTACCTCATCAATCTGGTGAACGCGAAGGTGTGACGCTATGGGCCGAGTTCTCGCGCCATTGCATAGACAAGTGGCTCATAAAGAATGACGGCTATTCGCCTTGTATGGGCACAGGCCGTCGTGCACGCGTCAGCAAAGGTGGACACGCACGGCTCACCACGAATGGGGTGACTATGCGGAATCGCTCCCGGACCTTCATGTCGCATAACAAAAATCAGGCCGCCTCCCGGAGGAGACAGCCTGATCAGATTGTGTAGCCCCGACGGGATTTGAACCCGCGCTACCGCCTTGAGAGGGCTAATCGAACCTGTCTCCACAGCCTCTACCAGCGTCTCTGTTGTCGCTGGCGGTCTCCATGGTAGCCCACAGGCCCTCTGATGTCAGGGGTTTCAGTCCACGTTTCAGTCCACGCCGGGCCTATGGTCGGGTCCGTGGTCATGGGGTGGGCCGTCGGGTGGCGGGGGGTGGTTGATGGTGGCGCGGCGGCCTCGGCTGACGGTCACTAGTCCTTCGGTGGCGAGTACGGCGATTGCTCGGTGGGCTGTGCTTGGTGCGACGTGGTATTGGGTGGCGAGGTCTTTTATTGTCGGCAGGGTGTTTCCGTGTTGGAGGGTGTCGTTGTGGATTGCGGTGCGGAGGTTGTCGGCGATTGTCTGGTAGGGGTTGGGTGGGGGAGTTGGGTTGGTGGTTGGCACGGGTGTGGGGGTGGGCATTGGTAGGTGTCGCATGAGGATGTGGGAGGCGCGTTGGTCGGCTTCTCGGACCCAGGCGGCGTAGTAGGTGAGGGTGGTGCCGCCGTCGGAGTGTCCGAGTCGGCCGGCGACGGTGCGGATGTCGACGCCGGCTCGGATGAGTTCGGTGGCGGAGTAGTGCCGTAGTTTGTGGATGGTGGTGTGGATGCCCAGCCGGTCGACCATTCGCCGGTATTGGCAGCTCAGCGCGTTGGGTGACCGGGGTGTTCGTCCGTCGACGCGTGGCGAGAACACGAATCGGTCCGCGGGCAGGGTGACATCGACTGCGGCGGCTCGTTGTTGTCGTTGCTGGTGGTAGGTGTTCAGGACTGCGATGGTGGTTCGGTCGAGGGCGATGTGGCGGCGTTGGTGCAGTTTGGTGTCTTTCTCCCACATTTCTCCGTCGGCTTGAGCGATCGCTGCCCGTATTGAGGTTCCCCCCGAACAGTGGACAGGTCTTCAAGCAGCTTTCGCTGTGCCTGTCAGGGACTGTTCGT
>Ga0193716_1002210_pt1 | contig 11070 bp, 9 predicted proteins | sample U2c1metaG_FD_145901 | JGI IMG/M metagenome (GOLD analysis project Ga0193716, IMG submission 145901) | Soil microbial communities from a riparian zone of the East river system, Colorado, United States - U2c1 | ecosystem: Environmental > Terrestrial > Soil > Riparian zone | place: USA: East River...
AGCACGCACCACTCGGCGATCGGGATGTCGTTGACCCCGCTCGCGTTCGTCACCCGGACCCGGGACGGCAGCCCGAGCCCGGCTAGCTGCCCGTACCCCGCGGAGCCGAGCTGGATCCACTCGAGCGAGGGCAGGTCCGCGACGTTCGCGGGCGGCCCGTCGGTGAACAGGATCCGGCAGTCCGGCACGGTCTCGCCCGCCGCGATCGGCTCGCGGCACTCGACGTCGGGCAGCAGGCCGCGCACCAGCGCGAGACCGTCGGCGTCGGCGGGCTGAGCGATCAGCACGTCCACAGTGTCCTATCCAAAAGACTGGTCAGCTCCGCATCAGTTTGCCCGGCACACTGGCGAACTCCTCGGCGCCGGGGACGAACGCGAACCGCTCGCGGACCGACGACGACAGTGCGATGCCGAGTCCTGGGCTCTCCGGCGGCGCCAGGTGTCCATTGTGGAACCGCAGCGAGTCGCCCCACACCTCGGTGTGCAGCGGGCCCGCGTCCGGCGGTAGCTCGACCACCAGCGTGTTGGGCGCGGCGAACGCGGCATGCACGTTCTGCATGACCGCGCCGCCCGCGCCCCACGCGTGCGGCGCGACCGCGTCGAACAGTGCCGCCACCGCGCCGAACTGGCCGACGCCGAGCCACGCCGCGTCCGGCTGCGCCACCGACAGCGCGCGGTGGTCGGCGAACAGCCGGAACTCGTCGACCGTGGATAGCTGCTCGCCGCCCGCGATCGGCACCGGCGACGACGCGCGCAGCGCCGCGTACCCGGCGAGGTCGCCGTAGGGGAGCGGCTCCTCGAACAACGTGAGGCCGTAGGGCGCGAGCGCGGTGAGCACCTCGGTCGCGACCGTGACATCCCAGCGGTCCTGGCCCTCCCGGTGTCCCATGTGGCCGTCGAGCAGGATGCCGACGTCCGGGCCGACGTGGTCGCGCAGCACGGCGGCCTTGTCGACCTCGGTGTCGACCGGGTCGCCCGCCACCTCCTCGCGCGTCGCCATGTCGACGTAGCCGGAGGAGACCTTGACCGCCGGGAAGCCAAGCGAAAGGTAGTGGTCGACCTTGCGCAGGAGCTCGGACTTCGGCCACGGCGCGGGCCCGCCGGTCGCGTAGGTGGGCAGCCGCTCGTGCCGCGCGCCGCCGAGCAGCGCGTGCACCGGCAGGTCGAGGAGCTTGCCCTTGAGGTCCCACAGCGCGGCCTCGATACCCGCGATCACCGCGGCGCCGAGCCCGGTCCGGCCCCAGTACGCGCAGCACAGCCGCATGCGTGCGGCCAACAGGGCCGGGTCGAGGTCGGCCGGGTCGTCGAACGGCTCGGCCCCGGTCAGCACCGGCGCGAGGTAGTCGACGATGAGCGGCACACTCTCCGGGAAGAAGTAGCCCGCGTAGGTCTCGCCGAGGCCGACCACGCCAGAGTCGAGCCGGAGCTCCACGAACGCCGCGCTGCGTAACCGTTTGAACGGCACCAGCCACGGATCGCCGGTGGCCGGTCCGGTCAACAGCACGGTCGTGACGTCGACTATGCGCATCCGTGTCACTCCCGAGACAATCCTCCGTTGACATGAAACGGAGTTTCGGATTCTGTGTGCACGATCCTACTCACGGAGGTGGGCGATGCGGAAGGTTCGCGCGCTTGGCGCCGGCGCGGCGGTGCTCACCGCGTCGCTGCTGGTGCTTGGCCCGTCCGGAGCGGTCGGCACGCCGGACGTGCCGACGAACGGCGGCAACCCGGACGGGTACGTGCTGGGGCAACTGCCTTACAGCACGGTGTACGAGCCACCGCCGGGCATCATCGCCGGCAACCCGTCGGTCGACACGTTCGACCACGTCGACACGGCCGGCCTGCCCCGCAGGCGCGCGCAGGTGTTCTGGGCTTCCAATGAGGACGTCCCGGCCGCGGCCAACGTCGTGTCCACCGTGCAGTCCTACGACAACGGGTTCACGTTTCCCAGCGGCCTCGCCGAGAACTCCGGCTCCGCCTGGTTCGAGAAGCTCCACGACGGCAGCATCCTCGGTGTCGAGTTCATCCCGGACTCGGTGGTCGACGAGCACACCGTCAAGCTGGTCACCCGCCGCTCCACCGACGACGGCAGGACCTGGCGCAAGGAGCTCGCGACCCTCACCACCGACCTGAAGTTCGACGCGACCAAGTTCGACCGCGGTGTCCGCACCCACCGGGAGCTGTTCTACGCCAACGACGGCTCGCTGCTGCTGTCGTACTACACCAGCTACCAGGGCGATCCGCTGTTCCGCTCGGAACTGGCCCGCAGCACCGACAACGGCCGCACCTGGCGGCGGTTCGCGACCATGGCGGCGCAGACCGACAACCACTGGATGGGCGAGCCGGGCGTCACCCGTGCCGTGAACGGCGACCTGGTGGCCGTCTACCGCACCGGCGTCGGCGCCGGCTCCGCCATCGACCGCATGTACACCAACAGGTCTGTCGACGACGGTCGCACGTGGACCACGCCGCAGCCGCTGGACCTCACCACCGCCACCGGCGAGGCGCCGCCGCCCACCGGGGTCATGCCGGTGCTTCGCCTGCTGCCCAACGGAATCATGACGCTGACGTGGGGTCGCCCGGACAACTGGATCGCGATCTCGCCGGACGGCCTCGGCACGAAGTTCGAGCAGGCGCAGATCACCTACGTGAACTACCCGCGCGTGAACCAGGCGTTCCAGCGCAGCCATGGCTCCTCGGGCAACGGCGCGCACGCCGCGGTCGGTTCGAACCGGGTGCTCGTGGTCGGCGACAACTGCGCGCCGTCGTGGGGTTGTCCGGAGACCGACGCCGGCTTCCACACCGACGGGAACTACCGCGTGTGGAAGAAGTTCGTCGACGTGGTCGGTCCGGGCGTCGGCAAGATCGACCTGCTCGGCAAGCACGTCAAGAAGAAGATCTCGATACAGACCACAATGGACGCACGGGCGCCGAGGCTGCCCGAGATGAGCCCACGCGGCGCGATCGACGGCAGCACCGACTGGGCGTCGGCCGCGGTGGGCAGGAGCAGGACCGGCACGTACACGCTGACGCTGGACCGCGAGTACACGCTCACGAAGGCAGGTCTGAGCCTGCACCCCGGCGCGCCGGCGAAGGCGACCGTCGAGGCGTCGGTCGACGGGCGGACGTGGCGTCCGGTCGTGACCACCGGCGAGATCACGTCGTACGCGCTGCGGTACTACGACATCGAGAAGGTGCCGGCGAAGTACGTCCGCGTCACGGTGACCGACCGGCAGGTCGCGTTCCTCAACGAGCTGGAGCTGTACTCGTCGGTCGACTCGTTCGAGAACGACCCGGTCGGCCAGGTGCCGCGCGGCTACACCAACGCGATCGGCGCCGAGGTCACCGACTTCGACGTCGACGACTCACGGCACGTCATGCGACTGGTCGACGCGTGGACCGACAAGGCGGGCCGCGTCGACCGGGTGACGCCGGCGAAGCCCGAGCAGGACCTGGAGTTCCGGGTCAACTCGATCGGTTACGCGCGCAACTTCGGGTTCACCGTGTTCGGTGAGCAGGGGCAGCCCGCGTACCAGTTCCGCATCGGCACCGACGGCGCGGTCGGCTGGTACGACACGGTCGCGCGGTCGTGGCGACCGTTGACGGCGGCGAACGCGGCGCCGCAGAAGACGTGGCACACGGTGCAGGTGGTGGCCACCATCGAGCACGCCGAGGTGTTCCTCAATGGACAGTCGATCGGCACGGTGTCGCCGTCGACACCGGGGGTCACCGGTCTCGCGGGGCACTCGTTCACGACCACCAGCGTCGCGTCGCAGTACGACCACTTCCTGATCGACGACGTCGAACAGACCAACCCGGCCTGATAACACACCCCCGGTCAGGCCGGGTTCTGGCGGCGCCGGCTCCTCACCAGCCGGCGCCGCCTACCCACCTGTCGCGGGCCCGTCGCTCGGTGCCGGGGTGTAGTCCTCGAACTCCCAGTGGCCGTAGCGTGCGAGCTTCGTGCCGACCTCGTGCCAGTCCGTTCCCGAGCAGCTGGTTACCAGGTCGTGGAAGTAGGTCTCGAGGGCCGGCCAGTCGAAGGTGTCGACGATGACGTGGTGGCGGCCGTTCACCGGACCGTCGTGCCGGGCCCGCTCGAGGAGCCAGCCGGGTGTGCAGACCTGGAAGTCGAAGGACTCCTCGCCCGGCTCGCCGGCCGGCCCGGCGATGATCCGGATCAGGACCATGAATCGCTCCGGGTCGTCCGGAACGTAGGTGGCCGGCTCGATGTCGAGGCTGAACAGGTGTCGGATCTCGGCTCTCATGTGTGCTCCATGGCGGTTCAGCGGGTGGCGGGCAGCGGCGTGTCATATGAAACGGCGTTTCGGGTGTGCGTTCCGGCGGCACTTGCGGCACAATCGTGAAACGGCGTTCCGAGACTCTTTACGTGCGCCGTCCGGATAGCTAGGTTGTGCTCACTTGAAACCAGGTTCCGTGCGTCCCTGGACCCACCCGGGCGATGCCAGCCGATGTGGAAGGCAAAGGTATGAACAGATCCGCACGCCGCCTCAGGTGGGCCGCGACGGCCTTGCTGGCGACCGGTCTCGTCGCCGCCGGCTGCGCCGGCCCGCAGCCCGCGCAGCAGAGCGAGGGGAGCAAGGGGAGCAAGGGCGGCTCGGTCAGCATCGTGCTGTACCAGAAGCCGAAGCTCTTCAGCCCGTTCGAGCCGGCTCACGGTCCCGATCAACAGGTGATGACGCTGATCTACCAGAGCCTGATGACGCCCAACCCCGACCTGAAGCTCGAGCCGCAGCTCGCCGAGAAGGTCGACATCAACGACAACGCCACCCAGTTCACCTTCCACCTCCGGAAGGGTCTCAAGTGGAGTGACGGGAAGCCGTTCACGTCGGCGGACGTCCTGTTCACCCATCAGGCCCTGGCCAACCCGAAGAGCACCTCGCCGGCGTCCGGCTCGTACAAGGACATCGTGGGCGCCAAGGAGGTCGCCGCCGGGACCGCGGACACCGTGTCCGGGATGACGGCGCCGGACGAGAACACCTTCGTCATCAAGACCACCTCCCCCAACTACGGTGTGCTGGCGCAGGTCAGTATCGCCATGATCCTGCCGAAGCACATCCTGGGCGACAAGCCGCTCGAGACCATCGCGAAGGACCCGTTCTTCTCGAACCCGACGGTGGGCATGGGCCCCTTCCAGTTCGTCAAGTACGAGGTCGACCAGTACGTCGAGCTGAAGCGCAACCCGAACTTCGCCAAGGAGGTCGGGCTGGACACGGTGTTCCTCAAGCCGATCACCGCCGACGTGGCCACGGCCCAGCTCGGCACCGGCGAGATGGACATCGCACCGGTCGCGCCGAGCGACAAGGAGACGCTGGACAGCTTCGGCACCCTCAACTTCCAGACGTCCAAGGAAGGCGGGTTCGTCCGGGTCGGACTGAACCTCACCCAGGAGCGGTTCAAGAACGTCAAGGTCCGGCAGGGCCTGCTGACCGGTATCGACCGCAAGGCGATCATCGACAGCGCGCTGCCCGGCGTCGGCGTCGACCGCAACTCGTCGTTCGACCCGTCCGTGAGCGGCAAGGACATCGACGACTACGCCTACGACAAGGACAAGGCCAAGGCGCTGCTGACCGAGGGTGGTTGGGACTTCAACCAGACGGTCAAGCTCGCCTGGATCCCGGGCAGTAACCCGGACCGGGACGCGGCGGCCATCGCCATCGAGAGCCAGCTCAAGGAGATCGGCGTCAAGGTCGAGCTGCAGCAGGTCGACGCGGGCTGGACCACCGAGGCGCTCAAGGGCCCGAGCTTCGACATGTTCATGTTCGGCGGCGGCAACTACACGGTCGACTCGTGGAACGTCTACGCGATCGAGTCGTGCGAGACGCAGTACCCGAACGGCGGCAACACGGTGCGCTTCTGCTTCCCGAAGCTGGACGCCAAGATGAAGGAAGCGAACGGCACGTCCGACGAGGGTCAGCGCAAGAAGCTGTACACCGAGGCAGCGAAGATCGACAACGAGCAGGTCCCGTACCTCTGGCTGTACAGCCCCGGTGGCCTGTGGGCGGTCAACAAGAAGCTGCAGAACTACAAGCCGCTCAGCCCGACCGGCGGTGGGTTCTACCACGCGGAGGACTGGCTGCTCGCGAAGTGACGGCAGGTTGACCGGCCCGGGGCGCTGTGATCCCGGGCCGGTCAACCGGCAGAACAAGGAGGATAGGTATTGGGCGCGTACCTGCTGCGTCGCACGTTGATCAGCGTGCTGGTGCTCGTGCTGATCTCGATCGGCATCTTCTGGCTGTTCCGGCTCGCGCCGGGCGACCCGGTGGAGATGATGCTGCCGCCGCAGAACCGCGGGCCCGGCAGTGAGGCGTTCATCGCGGCCAAACGGGCCGAGCTCGGCCTCGACAAGCCGATCTGGGTCCAGTACTTCACCTGGCTCGGCAACGCGGCCACCGGTGACCTGGGGTTCTCGATGGACTCCGGCCGGTCGGTCGGCGACCTGCTCGGCGAACGGGTCGGCCCCACCGTCTACCTGATGGGCCTCTCGCTGGTGCTCTCGGTGCTCATCGCCGTGCCGCTCGGCCTGCTGGCCGCGGTCCGCAAGGGCCGCCTCGCCGACTACGCCGCGAGCGTGGTCAGCCTCGGCGCCGTCTGCACGCCGCCGTTCTTCCTCGGCATCCTGGGCATCTACATCTTCTCGCTGAAGCTCGGTCTGCTGCCGTCGGCCGGCATGTCGACGCCGGGCAGTCCGAGTGTCGGCGACTCGCTGTTGCACCTCGTCATGCCGCTGGTCATCCTCGGGTTCGCCGGCTCCGGCAAGCTCACCAGGTACGTCAGGAGCAGCGTCATCGCCGAGCTGCACTCCGACTACGTGCGCACCGCCGAGGCCAAGGGCGTCAGCGCGGGCGGTGTCGTGACCAAGCACGTTCTGCGCAACGCGCTGATCCCGGTGATCACGATCATCGCGCTGTCGCTGCCCGGTCTGCTCGCCGGCGCGGTGGTGATCGAGACCGTGTTCGCGTGGCCGGGGATGGGCCAGCTCGCGATCGCCGCGTTCAACGGCCGCGACTACCCGGTGATCATCGGCTTCGCGTTGTTCTTCGCGATCATGGTGCTGCTCTCGAACCTGATCGCCGACCTCCTCTACACACTGGTGGACCCACGGGTGAGCCTGCGATGACCGAGTCCATGCCCGCCGACCTCTCCCCAGAGGCCCGCCCGGCGCTCCGCTCGCCCGGCCGGATGGCGCTGCGCCGCTTCCTGCGGCACAAGCTGGCCATCGCCGGGGTGGTCGTGTTGCTGCTCGTGGTGCTGGTGACCGTGTTCGCACCGCTGCTGACCGCCTACGACCCCACGAAGGTCGACCTGTCGCACGTGCGCAAGCCGCCGAACGCGGACCACGTGCTCGGCACCGACGGCTCCGGCCGTGACGTGTTCGCCCGCATGCTCTACGCCGGCCGCGTGTCGCTGCTGGTCGGGGTGTTCTCCGCGCTGCTCGCGGTCGGCGTCGGCACGCTCCTCGGCGCGATCGCCGGCATCCTCGGCGGCTGGGTCGACTCGGTGATCATGCGGGCCGCGGACATCTTCCTGTCGTTCCCCGTGCTCGTCGTCATGATCGTCATCGCGGGCATCCTCGGCCCCAGCGTCACCACGATGGTGGTCGCCATCGGGGTGTTCACCTGGCCGGAGGCCGGGCGGGTGGTGCGCGGGGTGACGCTGTCGCTGCGCGAACGCGAGTTCGTACAGGCGTCGCAGGCGTTCGGCGCCCGCACCAGGTGGCTCATCGTGCACCACGTGCTACCCACCGTGCTCAACCAGGTCGTGGTGGTCGCGACGCTCGCCGTGGCCACCGGCATCCTGCTAGAGGCGTCGCTGTCGTTCCTCGGGCTCGGGGTGCAGCCACCGCAGCCGAGCTGGGGGAACATGCTGACCGACGCACAGCGGCTCACGGTGATCAGCCAGATGCCGTGGCTGTGGCTGCCGCCGGGCATCGCGGTCGCGATCACCGTGCTCTCGGTGAACTTCGTCGGCGACGGCCTCCGGGACGCGCTCGACCCCAGGGAGGCCTCGTGAGTGAGCCGCTGTTGGTGGTCGATGACCTCGCGGTCGAGTTCAAGACCGAGGACGGCATCGCGCGTGCCCTCGACGGCGTGAGCTTCGAGATCAACGCCGGCGAGACCGTCGCGATCGTGGGCGAGTCCGGGTCCGGCAAGAGCGTGACCGCGTTGTCCGTGCTCGGGCTGCTGCGGCAACCTCCCGCCAGCATCGTGCGTGGCTCGGTGCGGCTGCGTGGCACGGAGCTGCTCGGCATGTCGCGGCGGAAGCTGGGCGAGATCCGCGGCAAGGACGCCGCGATGGTGTTCCAGGACCCGATGACCGCGCTGAACCCCGTGCACCGCATCGGCAAGCAGATCGCGGAGACCGTCCGACTGCACTCCGACCTCGGCAAGAAGGAGGCGATGGCGCGGGCCGTCGACCTGCTCGGCCTGGTCGGGATGGCGCAGCCGGCGGCGCGGGCGCGGCAGTACCCGCACGAGTTCTCCGGCGGCATGCGGCAGCGCGCGATGATCGCGATGGCCATCGCCAACGATCCGTCGCTGCTGATCGCCGACGAGCCGACCACCGCGCTCGACGTGACCATCCAGGCCCAGGTGCTGAACCTGTTGCGCACCGCGCAGCAGGAGACCGGCGCCGCGACCGTCCTGATCACGCACGACCTCGGGGTCGTCGCGGAGATGGCCGAGCGGGTGCTCGTGATGTACGCGGGCCGGATCGTGGAGCGCGCCGACGTGCGGTCGCTGTTCCGCTCGCCCCGGCACCCGTACACGGTGGGGTTGTTGGAGAGTATTCCGAGGCTCGACAGCGAGGCGCAGGCGCTCACGCCCATCCCGGGCAGCCCGCCGAGCCTGCTCGCGCCGCCGCCGGGCTGTCCGTTCGCGCCGCGTTGCGCGTTGCGCAAGGGCCGGTCGCGGTGCGTCGAGGAACGACCCGCGCTGGTGTCCGTCGGCGACGGTCGGGCGACCGCGTGCCACTTCTCCGAGGAGCTGGTGCATGTCTGAGGTGCTGCGGGTCGAGGGGCTGACGAAGCACTTCCCGATCAGGGGCGGGGTGCTGCGGCGGCAGCGCGGGGCGGTCCAGGCCGTCGACGACGTGTCGTTCGCGCTCCACGAAGGGGAGACGCTCGGGCTGGTCGGCGAGTCGGGCTGCGGCAAGACGACCACCAGCCGGCTGGTGGTGCGGCTGCTGGAGCCGACGGCGGGGCGCGTGGTCCTGCGCGGCGAGGACATCACGTCCGTCGGCAGGTCCCGGCTGCGTGAGATCCGCCGCGACCTGCAGATCGTGTTCCAGGACCCGTACTCGTCGCTCAGTCCCCGGATGACCGTGCACGACCTGGTCGCCGAGCCGCTGCGCATCCAGGGCCTGTACGCCGACGGCGGGCAGGCCAAGGTCGGCGACCTGCTCGAGATGGTCGGGTTGCAGCCGGAGCACGCGAACCGGTACGCGCACGAGTTCTCCGGCGGGCAGCGGCAACGCATCGGCATCGCCCGCGCGCTGGCGCTCGGGCCGTCGATCCTCGTGCTGGACGAGCCGGTGTCCGCGCTGGACGTGTCGATCCGCGCGCAGGTGATCAACCAGTTGTCGACGCTGCAGGACGAGCTGGGGCTCGCGTACCTGTTCGTGTCACACGACCTGTCGGTCGTGCGGCACGTGTGCGACCGCGTCGCGGTGATGTACCTGGGGAAGATCGTGGAGCTGGCGTCCACGAAGGACCTGTACGCGCGGCCGGCCCACCCGTACACGCAGGCGCTGCTGTCGGCCATCCCCATCCCCGACCCTGAGCAGGCGGGGAAGCGGGAACGGGTGGTGCTGACCGGCGACGTGCCGAGCGCGGCCGACCCGCCGAGCGGCTGCCGCTTCCGCACCCGCTGCTGGAAAGCACAGGACATCTGCGCCGCGGAGGAACCCCCACTGCTGCCACAGTCCGGCGAGGACCACGTGGCGGCGTGCCATTTCCCGTCGGCCGCGGACGTGTTGGCGGGGGAGCAGTTCGCGCCCGCGGTCCTTACCGACTAGAGCGCGGCGAAGAGATCCACCGCGTTGCCGTCCGGGTCCTCGACGGTCGCGTAGCGCTGTCCCCAGAAGGCGTCCCACGGTTCCTTGTGGCTCTGGTAGCCCGCGGCGACCAGGTCGGCGTGGGTCTTGTCCACGTCGGCCGGGCTGTCGCACAGGAACGCGAGGCCGACGGCGTTGCCGCCCGTCGGCTTGGTCCACTCCGGCATGAACGAGCGGACCGTGGCCACGGTGTCCCAGGCGAACCGGAGGCCGCCGGGCAGCGCCGCCTCCACGTGCGGTTCCGCGTCGCCGTCGGCGGGGATGTCGAGGCCGAGCCGCCGGTAGAACGCGAGCGACGCGCCCATGTCCGCGACGACGAGGCCGATGAGATCGAATCTAGGTGCCATGCCGCTACGGTAGAGCGGCGCTGGGCCCCGGGTCTTGAACGAATCGGACGTGTCACTCCTCCGTGGGCGCCGCGACCGGGATGTCGTTCGCCGCCGCCCATTCCGCGATGTCGCGGTGCTGGATCGCCGACGACATCAGGTCCGGGAACTTGTCCGGGGTGCACGCGAACGTGGGGATGCCGAGCGACGCGAGCGCGGCCGCGTTGTCGTGGTCGTAAGCGGGCGCGCCTTCGTCGTTGAGCGCCAGCAGACACACCACAGCCACGCCGTCCGCGACGAGTGCCCGCGCGCGCTGCAGCATCTCCTCCTCGTTGCCGCCCTCGTACAGGTCGCTGATCAACACGAGCACGGTGTCGCGCGGCGCCTCGATCCGACCCTGACAGAACGCGAGCGCCGCGTTGATGTCCGTGCCACCACCCAACTGCACGCCGAAGAGCAGCTCGACCGGGTCGGACAGCGAGTCGGTCAGGTCGACGACGGCCGTGTCGAACGCGATGATCTGCGTGCGCAGCGACCGGATCGTCGCGAGCACCGCGCCGAACACGCTGGCGTACACCACAGAGCTCGCCATCGAGCCGCTCTGGTCGAGGCACAGCACGATCTGCTTGCTGACGTTCGGCAGCCGTCTGCCGTACCCGACCAGCCGCTCC
>Ga0193716_1002211_pt1 | contig 11067 bp, 13 predicted proteins | sample U2c1metaG_FD_145901 | JGI IMG/M metagenome (GOLD analysis project Ga0193716, IMG submission 145901) | Soil microbial communities from a riparian zone of the East river system, Colorado, United States - U2c1 | ecosystem: Environmental > Terrestrial > Soil > Riparian zone | place: USA: East River...
CGGCGCGTATCAACCGATCGGTACGGCGTGTCATGTGGCCACCGACCGCCCGACTGACGTATGCGTTACGCCGCGCCGGTCTCGCCACCCTGCTCACACTGACCCCCGGCCAGTACGAGGAGTTCTTCGACCTGTTCTTCGCACTGCCCGACCACCGCCAGCGCGCCTACCTGTCCGCGCGCACCGACCTCCGAGGAACCGCCGCCGCCATGGCCGCACTCTTCCGCGCCGCACCCACCCACCTCAGACGGAAGATGGTCCGCAGATGACCCCCGACAAGCTTCGCGCCAAGATCCGACAGGTGTTCCCCGACGCCGACCCGACCACCATCGCGGCACTGCTCGACGAGTACACCGGCCCGGAGCCGCTGCGGGTGCGGATGGCCATCGTCAAGCTGTGCGACGAGGACCAGCGCGACTCTCCCAAGCACTACGTCGAGACCGCCCGTCAGGACCACCGCGACATACTCGCGTGGGCCGAGTTCCCACAGCAGGTCCGGCCCGACTGGTTCTCACTTTCCGTGACCGAACGCGCGAAGGTCACGAAGGCGGACCGGCAGCAGTACGCGCGGTGGCTGGCGAGATGAGACGCACCCCGGCGCGACAACTGTGGGAGAATTCCGCCAATGGAGCGCTACTCACCGGGCCAGGTCGCCGAGCAGACCGGCTTCAGCCTCGACACACTGCGCTACTACGAGCGAATCGGCCTGCTCGACGACATCGCACGTAACTCGGGCGGGCAGCGGGTATTCACCGAGGCGGACGTCGCGTGGCTGCGGATCCTGCGCTGCCTGCGCGACACCGGCATGCCGATCCAGCGGATGGTCCGGTACGCCGAGCTCGCGCGCGGCGGCGACGAGACGATCCGCGAGCGGCTCGAGGTGCTCGAGGAGCACGACCGGGACATCGACGAGAAGATCGCGCGGCTGCGGGCCGAGCAGGAGCACATCCGCGCGAAGATCGCCTACTACCAACGCGAGATGGACCCCGCCTCGAGCAGTACCGCTAGCCAGGGGTGACGAACCCGGTCTCGTAGGCCAGGATCACCGCCTGCGTGCGGTCCCGGGCGCCCAGCTTCGCGAGCACGTTGCCCACGTGCGTCTTCACCGTCTGCACGCTGACGAACAACCGCTCCCCAATCTCCACATTGGACAGTCCGGTCGTCATCAGGCGCAGCACCTCCGCCTCGCGCTCGGTCAGCCCGGCGTTCGACAGCCCGTTGACCCGGCCACCGCCGTGCGCGGCAGCGAGCGCGCGGATCGCGGACGGGAACAGCAGCGACTCGCCGCTGACCACCATGCGGATCGCCCGCACGATGTCCTCCGGGCGGGTGCGCTTGAGCAGGAACCCGTTGGCGCCAGCACGCAGCGCGTCGTACACGTAGTCGTCGTTCTCGAACGTGGTCACCACAAGGATCTTCGGCGGCTCGCTGAGGGTCTCGAGGATGTGGCGGCTCGCCTGGATGCCGTCGACCGCGGGCATCCGTACGTCCATCAGCACGACGTCCGGGCGCAGCCGGGTGATCAGCGGCAGCACCTCGGCGCCGTCGCCTGCCTCGCCGACCACGGTCAGGTCCGGCTCCGCGTTGATGATCGCCCGCAGCCCGGCCCTGATCAGCTCCTCGTCGTCGACGAGCAGCACGGTCGTCTTGCCGTTCCCCGGTTCCGTCATCCGCGCACCGTCCTCAGTGGAATTCGCACACGCACCAGCCAGTGTCCATGGTCGGGCCCGGCCGTCATCTGTCCACGCAGGACAGTCACCCGCTCACGCATGCCCGACAGCCCGTGCCCGCCGCCGGCGCGCGGTGGCGCCGTGTCGCCGACCGGGTTGCGCAGATCCAGCTCGAACCGGTCGTCGTCGGCCGCGAGCCGGAGCGCGACCGGCACCTTACCGGCGTGACGGAGCACGTTGGTCAGCCCCTCCTGGACGATCCGGTAGGCCTCACGGGAGACCGCGGGCGGCAGCGCGTCAAGTACACCCTCCACTGTGGACTCGACGGCGACGCCCGCGATTCGCGTCTGGTCCAACAGGTGCGGCAGGTTCGCGAGTGTCCACTGTGGCCGGTTCTGCGTCGCGCTCCGGTCGTCGCGCAGGAGGCCGAGCACGTGGTCGAGGTCCTCGAGCGCGGCGCGGGCGGACTCCTCGATGGCGCCGAGCGCGGTGCGCGCGAACTCGGGGTCGGTGTCGAGCACCCGGCCCGCGGCGCTGGCCTGGATGGTGACCACGCTCAGCGCGTGGCCGACGGAGTCGTGCAGTTCGCGCGCGAGGCGGTTGCGTTCCGCGAGCTGTTCGGTGCGCCGCTCCAGCTCGACGAGCCGCTCAGCCGCGGTGGGGCCGAGCAGGAACGGCGCGACACGGGTCAGCAGCGCGCCGGCCGCCGTCACGAGGTACACGAGGACGAGGAGGCTGACGAGCCCGACGACGGGCACCCACGCGCCGGCCCACCCGAGTGAGGTCGCGATGCGGTAACCGAGGATCTGGAAGTCGCCGGTGAAGGGCGCGGCGAACGTGACGACGACGGTCGGCGGCAGGGCGAGCGTGACGATGCTCAGCACGCCGCCGAGGAGCAGGTGAAGGACGAACCAGCCGGCCGACCGCCACCGGGACGGCCAGGACAGGGAGGCACGCGTCGCCTGTTCCGGGACGCGGTCGCCGAGCAGTTCCCGCGCCGCGGTCCCCTCGATCACACGCACCGCGGGGATGAACGAGATCAGCACCATCACCCCGAGCACCACCACCAGGGACAACGCGACCACCACGGTGACCTGTTCCTGGACCATGGCGGGCATCAGCGAAGGGATGATCATGCCGGCGACCAGCATGAACGGGACCAGCACAGCGCCACCCAGGATCAGGAACACCCATCGCCGGTAGGTCGACGGGCGGATCACCGGGCCGAGGACGACGTTGAGCACTCCCGACACACGACGATCCTCGCAGACCGTGCGCCGGCCGGCGCTCCCCCACACGACCAGCGCGGATCCCTCTCCGGAGGGAGTGCGCACCGTGTGCCTCGAGCCACGGCGGAGCGCACGCGGGCGGCTACGCTGCAGTGGTTGCCAACGGCGCGAGGGCGAGGATGACCGACGAGCAGGAACGACCCGACCCGACGGTCCCGAACACCGAACCCACCGCACGCACCGAAAGCCCCGCCGAAAGCTCGGACGAACCCACCGTGGCAGGGCCGCGACCGGATGGGCCGACGTCGGCCGAGACCCGCCCCAGCCTCGACGGCCCCACCGTCTACGGGTTCACCGCCGGTGAGTTCTCCGACCTGACCGCCGCGGAGTCCTACTCCTCGTGGCCTCCCGTCGAGCGGACCGACGCGGAGCCGCCCGGCGGGCTCGATGAGCCGACCATCGCGCGGCCAACGGTCGACGAACCTACCGTCGCCATCGGCGAACCAGCCGATCCGGACGGGCCGACCACGATGGTCGGCGGGCAGGAGGCCACCACCACCGGGCCCACGGTGGGTGGTTGGCCGCTCGACCTGCCCGAGCCCGGTGAGCTGATCTGGCAGAGCGACCCGCTGCCACAACCCGATCCGCCGCCGGCCACCCGCAGCCCCGCCTACTACCTGTCCCTCGGTGCGGCCGTCGTACTCGTCGTCGGGCTGATCGCCGCGCTCGCCGTGCTCACGGTGGTCCGCCCGGCGCGTGAGGTCGCGGGGAGCGCCCGCGCCACGCAGGGCATCCCCGAGATCACGCCGCCGAGCAGCAGCACGCCGCCACCGGCGACGACCCAGCCGTCGGCACCCGCCGGCCCCCTCGCCGCGATCGCCAAGCACCCGCTGTCCACGGCGACGGCCCGGATGGCCGACAGCACCTGCGCGCTCCCGAAGTTCGACGTCGCCGACGACGCGCAGGTCACCTTCTTCGCCGCCACCAAGACCTGCGCCGACGCCGCCTGGCGCGGCACTCTCGAGGCCGCGGGGCTCACCGGTGCCGTCAAGCTCGTCACGGTCGTTGGCGCGGCCAAGCAGACGCCGTGCGGCGAGCTCACACCGACCAGCGCCTCGACGCAGTGCGAGGACACCGTCTACATGACACCGGCCCACCTGCGCGACACCGAGCAGAACGGCCGCTACCCCGGCAAGTACGTCGGCGTCTTCCTGCGCGAGTACGCCAAAGCCGTGCAGTACACGACAGGGCTCGCGGAACTGGTCGGCGACGTCACCACCGGTTCCGCCGAGGACCTCGACAAGCGTCTCGCGCAGCAGGCGACCTGCCTCGCGGGCATGACGTCCGGCGCGCTGGCCGGTCGAGGCGCGGTGGACACCAACATCACCAACGAGATCCGCGCCCGACTGACCACCGTGGACGCCCCGCCGGACGCTGGTTCGTGGCTGGACAAGGGTTTCACGGCACGTCAGCCGGCCGCGTGCAACACCTGGGCCGGCTGACCGCCCAGCGTGGCCCACACGAGCACGGCGCAACCGAACCCCACCACCATGATCACCGCCAGCGGGGTCACGCTGCCGGCGCCGAACAGTCCGGTCAAGGGCGCGGCCGCGGCGCCGAACACGAACTGTCCGCACCCGACGAGCCCGGACGTGGCGCCCGGCGCGTCACGGCCTAGCTCCTGTGACAACGTCACCAGTGCCGGCACGCACAGGCCGAACGCGAACACCATCACGAACAGACACGCCCACGTCGCGCCGAAACCCAAGCCGCCCAACAGAAGCAGCGCCACCGCCGCGCTCAGCGCGAGACCGAGACCGCACGAGACGACCGTACGGAGCGACACCCGACCGGCCAGCCGTCCGAACACGATGCCCGCGGCGAGCATGCCAACCGCGTTCGCCATGAACACCAGGCTGAACTGCGTGTCGGACAGTCCGTAGATCCCCTGGAACACGAACGTCGCGCCGGCGACGTACGTGAAGAACGCCCCGAAACCCAGGCCCAGCACCAGAATGCAGCCGACCAGCGCACGCCGGGTCAGCAGCCGGCCCGTGGCACGGACCGTCGCCACGGCACCGCCCGAAGTACGTCGGGTCACCGGCAGCGACTCCGGCAGCCACAGCACGCCGGCGAGCAGCACCACCCCGATCACCGCCAGCGCGACGAACACCCACGGCCACGGGCCGAGCCCGAGCAGCGCCCCGCCGAGCCCCGGCGCGACGATCGGCGCCACGAACACGATCGCGGCGAGCACGGCGAACCGACGCGCCGCGGCGGGCCCCGCGAAGCGGTCGGTGATCATCGCGCGGGCCACGACGATGCCGGCCGCGCCGGCCATGCCCTGGAGCAGCCGAGCCACGACGAGCACCTCGACCGACGACGCGAGCGCGCACACAACCGAGAGCACGACGAACGCGCTCGCGCCGACCACCAGCACCGGCTTACGCCCGACCCGGTCGCTCACCGGCCCGAACACGAGCTGTCCGACGGCGAGCCCGACCAGGAAGGCGGTCATGGTCAGCTGCACCGCGGCCTCACTCGCCGGCAGCGACGCGGCCAGCTCGGGGAGGGCCGGCACATAGATGTCGGTGGCGAGCGGCGTGACCGCGGTCAGCGCGGCGAGCACGACGACCAGCAGTCGAGTACCGGTGACCGCTTCTGTCGTGGACGTCATCGAGAGCCCTCCTCAGTCGCTATCCTGAAGCGAACGACAACCATTAGTTAACAGGTTAACGAACTGAGGAGGGCTCGTGCAAGCCGGTATCCAGCGCTTCCGGGAGAAGTGGGAAAAGCGGCACCCCGGCCTGGACACGTCCTCGATGGACATCGTCGGGCCGTTGAAGCGGGCGAATGCCCTGCTGGAGCTCGCACTGGAGCCGCTGTTCGACGGCGCGCCGGTGACCCCGTCGGAGCTGGACACGATGCTGAAGCTGCGGCACGTGGAGCAGCCGATGATCAGTCGTCAGCTCGCCACGACCATCGGCCGCTCCGGCGCGGCGGTGAGCAAGACGCTGGCCAAGCTGGAACGCCGCGGACTGATCGCGCGCACGCCGAACCCGGCTGACCGGCGCGCGGCGTTCGTCGAGCTCACCGAGGACGGCATCGCGGTCGTGGACGCGATGTTCCCGCGCCAGCTCGGCGTCGAAGCCAAGCTGGTGCGGGTCGACGCCGAGCGACGAGCCAGGATCATCGACGGGTTGGCCGCGCTGGTGGAGACACTGGAGGACGTCCACCGCGCCGCGCCGACCCGCGAGGCGTTGCTCGCGACGTTGCTGTCAGAGGGTGAAGCCGAGCGCGCGTAGCTGCTCGCGGCCGTCGTCGGTGATCTTCTCCGGGCCCCACGGCGGCATCCAGACCCAGTTGATCCGGAAGTCGCCGACGAGGCCGCCGCCAGGGCCCGCGGTGAGCGCGGCGCGGGTCTGGTCCTCGATCACGTCGGTCAGCGGGCAGGCCGCGGACGTCAGCGTCATGTCGATGGTCGCGGTGTTGTCGTCCTCGACGTGGATCGCGTACACGAGACCGAGATCGACCACGTTGATGCCGAGCTCCGGGTCGACCACGTCGCGCATGGCCTCCTCGAGGTCCTCGATCGCCGCCACGTCCGCCTTCGGCGCCGGCGGCTCGGGCAGCGACTCGACACCGCGGCCCACGGTCTCGTCCACAGAGTTCTCGCTCATCGGGCTGCTCCTTCCACTCGGGACACCGCGTCCTTGAAAGCCATCCAGCCAAGCAGCGCGCACTTGACCCTGGCGGGGTACTTCGCGACGCCGGCGAACGCCACGCCGTCCTCGAGCACGTCCTCGTCGGGTTCGACCTTGCCGCGACCCTGCACCATCGCCACGAACGCGTCCAACGTGGACAGCGCCTCCGTGACCGGTCGCCCGGTGACCAGGTCGGTCATCACCGACGTAGACGCCTGACTGATCGAGCAGCCCTGGCCCTCGTAGGAGACGTCGGTGACCTTCGAGTCGGACACCGCGACCCGCAGCGTCACCTCGTCCCCACAGGTCGGGTTGACCTGGAAGGACTCCGCGTCGAACGGCTCACGCAAGCCGCGCCCGTGCGGGTTTTTGTAGTGGTCCAGGATGACCTCCTGGTACATCGACTCCATGTTCACCTGTTCCGCCTCCCCGGAATTTCAAGTGTTGGTCGCGTTCCGACGGCGGGTGCGGCTGGCCACGTGTTTGTGGCTGGGTTGCGTCCCGTTCCCCTTGGGTAACTGTTTCGCTTCATCCGAAGATCTTTTTTACCTGTGCCAGGCCCGCGACAAGCGCATCCGCCTCCGCGGTCGTGTTGTACAGGTAGAACGACGCTCTGGTGGTCGCCGGAATTCCGTACCGCACCACGGCCGGCCGGGCGCAGTGGTGGCCGACCCGCACCGCGATGCCCTGCTCGTCCAGCACCTGGCCCACATCGTGCGGGTGGATGCCCTCGAGCGAGAACGACACCTCGGCGACGCGGCCCTCCGCCGTGTTCGGGCCGATGATCCGCACGCCGGACACCGAGTTCAACGCGTCCAGCACGTACGCGGTCAGCTCGTGCTCGTGCGCAGCGATCGCCGGCATGCCAACGGCCGTGAGGTAGTCGACGGCCGCGCCGAGCGCGACCGCCTCCGCGATCGGCGGGGTGCCGGCCTCGAACTTGTGCGGCGGCTGCGCGAACGTCGAGCGCTCCATCGTGACCAGCTCGATCATCTCGCCACCGCCGAGGAACGGCGGCAGCGCCTTGAGCAGCTCGAGGCGACCCCACAGCACGCCGATGCCGGTCGGGCCAAGCATCTTGTGCCCGGTGAACGCCACGAAGTCGGCACCGAGGTCGGCCACGTTCACCGGCAGATGCGGCACCGACTGCGACGCGTCGATCAGCACCAGCGCGCCGACCGCACGAGCCCGCGCGATGACCTTCTCGACGGGGTTGATCGTGCCGAGCAGGTTCGAGACGTGCACCATCGACACGATCTTCGTCCGCTCGGTGATCACCGAGTCCATAGTGGACAGATCGAGCCGACCATCGTCGGTGATCTTGAACCACTTCACGGTCGCGCCGGTCCGCTCCGCGAGCTGGTGCCACGGCACGATGTTGGAGTGGTGCTCCATCTCGGTGATGACGATCTCGTCACCGGGACCGACGCGGTAGCCGGGGCCTGCCTCACCGAGCACCCGTGCGACGAGGTTCATCGCCTCGGACGAGTTCTTGGTGAAGATCACCTCGTCCCGGCTCGGGGCACCGATGAACGCCGTGACCTTGTCCCGCGCGCCCTCGTACAGCGCGGTGGCCTCCTCGGCCAGCGTGTGGATGCCGCGGTGCACGTTGGCGTTGTGCTGCTCGTAGTAGGAGACAAGCGCGTCGATCACCTGGCGCGGCTTCTGCGACGTCGCCGCGTTGTCCAGGTACACCAACGGTTTGTCGCCGTGGACGAGCCGGGACAGGATCGGGAAGTCCTTGCGGATCGCCTCGACGTCGAGCCGGCCCGCCGCGGTGGCGGTGGTTGCGGTCACGGGAACCTCGTTTCGGGGTACGGACGTCAGCCGATGCTCGCGGGCTCCTGCTTGCCCGTGAACCGCACGTAACCGTGCTCCTCGAGCTGGCCGGCAAGCTCGGAGCCGCCGGACTCGACGATCTTGCCGCCGGCGAACACGTGCACGAAGTCCGGCGTGATGTGGCGCAGGATCCGGGTGTAGTGAGTGATCAGCATGATGCCGACCTCGCCACCCGCCTTGATCCGGCTGATGCCGTCGGACACGACACGCAGCGCGTCGACGTCCAGGCCCGAGTCGGTCTCGTCGAGAATCGCGATCTTCGGCTGGAGCAGCGCAAGCTGCAGGATCTCGTGGCGCTTCTTCTCACCGCCGGAGAAGCCCTCGTTGACGCTGCGCTCGGCGAAGGCCGGGTCGATGTCCAGGTCGGCCATCGCCTGCTTGACCTCCTTGACCCACAGCCGAAGCTTGGGCGCCTCGCCGCGGACCGAGGTCACGGCCGTGCGCAGGAAGTTCGACATCGAGACGCCGGGCACCTCGACCGGGTACTGCATCGCGAGGAAGAGACCCGCGCGGGCGCGCTCGTCGACAGTCATGTCGAGCACGTTCTCGCCGTCGAGCGTCACCGTGCCAGCGGTCACCTCGTACTTGGGGTGGCCGGCGATGGCATAGGACAGCGTCGACTTGCCGGACCCGTTCGGGCCCATGATCGCGTGCGTCTCACCCGCGTTGATCGTCAGGTTGACCCCGGACAGGATCTCCTTCTTGGTCTCGTCGGCGTTGACCGAGACGTGCAGATCCTTGATCTCCAGCGTGGCCATCTCTCGCTCTTTCTCCTCTGGAAGGTCAGTTCGTGGTGGTGGTGATGTCCACGTGGACGTCACCGTCGCGGATCTCGACCGGGAACACGGCCACCGGCTCGGTGGCCGGCAGCGACGACGGCTGCCCGGTCCGCAGGTCGAAACACGAGCCGTGCAGCCAGCACTCGATGCCCTTGCGGGTCACCTCGCCCTCCGAAAGGGCGAGCGTGGCGTGGCTGCACTCGTCGCGCAGCGCGTGCACGATGTCCCCCTGGCGGACGAGCACCACCTCGACATCGTCGATCTCGACGCCGAAGGGCTTCCCGTCGTCCAGCTCGGACAGCGAACACGCCCTGCTCATGTCCCGACCGCTTCCAGCTCAGCCTCGATCGCCGCTTCGAGTCGCTCGCGGATCTCCGGCACGGCGATCTTCATCAGCAGCTCGTGGAAGAAGCCGCGCACCACCAGCCTGCGGGCGACGCCCTCGGGGATGCCGCGGGCCTGCAGGTAGAACAGCTGCTCGTCGTCGAACCGGCCGGTGGCGCTGGCGTGCCCGGCACCGGCGATCTCGCCGGTCTCGATCTCCAGGTTCGGCACCGAGTCGGCGCGCGCGCCCTCGGTGAGCACCAGGTTGCGGTTCAGCTCGAACGTCTCGGTGCCCTCGGCGGCCGCGCGGATCAGCACGTCGCCGATCCAGACCGTCCGTGCGCCCTCGCCCTGCAGCGCGCCCTTGTAGGTCACGTTGGACTTGCAGTTCGGCTGCGCGTGGTCGGCGAAGGTGCGCAGCTCGATGTGCTGGCCAGCGTCGGCGAAGTACAGGCCGTTCAGCTCGGCGTCGCCGCCGGGGCCGCCGTAGACCACGGTGGGACTGACCCGGACGAGGTCGCCGCCGAGCGCCACGAGGTGGTGCTTGAGCGTCGCGTCCCGACCGAGCTTCACGTGGTGTGAGGAGACCTGCACGGTGTCGTCGGCCCAGTCGTGCACGCTGACCACGGTGAGCTTCGCGCCGTCGCCGACGAGGATCTCCACGTTGTCCGCGACCGTGCCGCTGCCGCGGTGGTCGATGACCACGACTGCCTCGGCGAACTGCTCGGCCCGCACCTGTAGGTGTCCGTAGGCGACCTGGCCCGCGCCGGGGCCGGTGACGGTCACCGTGGTGGTGGCCGCCTGGACCTCCTTGGGCACTGTCACGATCGTGGCCTGCTGGAACGACGAGTACGCCTGCGCGGCGATCCGGTCGCTCGGGGTGCCGGCCTTGCCGAGGCGGGCGTCGTCGCGACCGACGGTCTCGACGGTGATGTCGGGACCCTCGACCTCGATCGACAGCTCGCCGTCGGCGACCGCGGTCCCGTCGTGGAGACCGCGCAGCCGCTTCATCGGCGTGAAGCGCCAGATCTCCTCGCGGCCGCCGGGCACCTCGAACGCCTCGACGTCGAAGGACGCGAACCGCTCGGCGCGGGACGCGGCGGGGACCACCGCGCCGTGGGAGTGCGGTGTGGTGTCAACCGTGCTCATTTAGCCGACGGCCCCTTCCATCTGTAGCTCGATGAGCCGGTTCAGTTCCAGCGCGTACTCCATCGGCAGCTCACGAGCGATCGGCTCGACGAAGCCACGCACGATCATCGCCATCGCCTCGTCCTCGGTGAGGCCGCGGGACATCAGGTAGAACAGCTGGTCCTCGCTGACCTTCGAGACCGTCGCCTCGTGGCCCATCGACACGTCGTCGGTGCGGATGTCCACGTACGGGTAGGTGTCGCTGCGGCTGATCTGGTCGACCAGCAGCGCGTCGCACTTCACCGTGGACTTCGAGTGGTGCGCCCGCTTGGCGACCTTCACCAGACCCCGGTAGGAGGTCCGGCCGCCCCCGCGCGCCACCGACTTCGACACG
>Ga0193716_1002212_pt1 | contig 11062 bp, 7 predicted proteins | sample U2c1metaG_FD_145901 | JGI IMG/M metagenome (GOLD analysis project Ga0193716, IMG submission 145901) | Soil microbial communities from a riparian zone of the East river system, Colorado, United States - U2c1 | ecosystem: Environmental > Terrestrial > Soil > Riparian zone | place: USA: East River...
GGCGGAATGGATGTCGCCACCGGTAGTCTTGATGAGGAGCGTCGCCTTGTCGTTTTCGCGAAAGGCACGCTGAAAAGCGCGGAATACCGCGTCGGGATTCTTGCGGTGGACCTGGCTGTGGAGATCGAACATGAACAGGAAAACGAAGTGGTCCTCCGGGATGTTCAACGAAGATCGCCTGACCTCTTCCACTGGGCCGACTTCGACCCCCGGCAGGATGTGATGAACCGGACATGGCATCCGGGCGCGCATCGCGTCGGCGACGAACCGCGTCGGCGACCAAATCTCATCCACCAGCTCGGCGACTTCGACCCACTCATCAGGAACGGTCTCGAGCTCCCAGTTCCAATAAGCGATGCGGTATCCATGTTCGCGCGGCAACAACCCGCTCCATTCATAGCCCGATTCGAAATAGGGAGTAGCGGCCTGGGTGAGGATCGTAATGGGGTAAATTTCCAGGCCGAGCCATTTCTCTCGATCACTCGGAACGACGCGCCGCGGGACCGGAACGTCCCGGCAGGATGTGCGCACACCCACTCGTTCGAGCGCTGTTTTTGCCCAGAGTGCCGCCTGCTGGATGCCGGAAGGATTACAAAAATGGCTGAGGATGTTTATGCCTTCGAGCGGCGCGCCGCGCCTCAATTCGGTTTGGTGCGGGTTTAGAAAAATGGCAGGCACCTCCAGAGGCAACGGCTGACACAAGTGATCGCCGTAGGTAGCTTGAATCCAGCCGCGGAATGCGTTCCAGCCATTTTCCGTCAGCGCCGACGGAAAATGTTCCTGCCAGCCCGGTTGGAGCAGGTAGGTGAGACACAACGCGCGCGCTTCGTCTGTGCTCGCCTCGCGCAGAAAGGCATGGATTTCCGCGTCGGTGAGTCGTTGGTCCGCGCGGCCATGCTTGGTCAGCCAGCCTAGAAAATGGAGCTGCCCGAGCGGCAAGAGGCCCAGGGGATAGAGCTTTTGCAGCTCCGGATCGTTGAGATAAACGTCGCGGACCCGCTGGCCTGTCGGCGCCGATTCCGGAGACGCTAAGACGTCGGTGCGCAGATTAGTTGCGGCGGCAATGGCGGCGAATGAAGGATCGCGAATATCCAGCGGCGCAGCGTCGAACGCGGGCGAGCTTGAGGAGCGTTCCCCGCGCGATCCAAAGCGGAACATAAATGCTACGCTACTCGCCCAGTCGCGTCGTTCGCCGAGATATTGACGTGGACAATTGGCGTCGAACTAAACTGTGGTAAAGGCTCAACTCAAGGGGTCGCTACGGTGCCGCCAGTTCCAGCCAGTGAACGCAAATGCCTAGCACGCGGGCATCTTCACTTTTGCCCAGCGATTTCGGCGAGAAGGCCTTGGGCGTGCGAAACTCGATCTCCAAGGTGCCGGCGCTCACCGCCTCGGCCGGGATAATTACGGTAAATTCACCCGGAGAACTCACCTGCCATTGCGCGATTTCCTTCTGATGTGCCAGCACTTCGACCGGCTGAAATGGCAGCTCCGGAGGATTCGTGAGCGCGGACATCATCATCCGTAACTTTAGCGCGCCATTTCTGCTTCCAATTGGCAGCGTTAATCTTGCTGAATTCCCTTCCGTCCAAGTAAACTTTTCTTCGGTGTTACTCCACCCCATGCTGCGATATGGTTCGGAACCCCCCGATTGCCCAAACTGAATACGCCGACCGACAATTGATGACGTGTCTACCGAGCTCGCATCTTCCGAGCGACGGCAACTCACAAGAGTAAGCGCGCTTCCTGCCAGGGCGACGAAGACCAGAGCATTCGCAATGTAGATACACGAGGTTTTCCCTTGCATTAGCGATTCAGATGACACCGCCAGAAAATTGTGTCAAGTACGGCTTCGCTGTCGCGGCTGAAGATAAGGAACCAATACTCGCCATGATCGAAACTACAATACCGGAAATTAACGTAGTAGACCTGATGGCGCGGGTTCGCGCCAAAGCAAACGAACTTCGCTGCATTCAAGCGCGTCCGAAACTGCCCGAGATCGCCGACGTCGCCGAACCCGCTGCCGCGGTCCTGCCCAAGCCGGTGGCACTCAAACGCGACCAGCTCCTGGGTGCAACCAAAAGCGCACGCGGTGCGCTCACCGTGGCAAGGTGGATACCGAAGGCTCTACGAGGCTTGTTTCGGCATCAGAGCCGCTTTAACCGAGATCTTTTGCGTGCCGTTGAAACGCTCGTGGGCACGAACACTCAAGTTGGCGATCGTCTCCAACATCTGACTGCCTGCATCGCGGTCCAGGATCATACCCTTCGGCATCTGGCACATCTTCGTCGCCAGGACGGCGAATGGATGACCGCGGCCGGCCAGGTGATCACAGACCTACATGATAAGCTTCTCGAAGCTCGCACTCAGACTAACAGCGACGTCGCGACGAGAATTGACGAAATCTCCGGCGCCATCAAGGCATTGGAACGTGACTTTGCCGCTCTCCAAAGTAATCGAGACCTGCTGTTAAAAACCCAGCAGGACCTGGCAGCCGAATTCCGCGCCGCCCGCGATCAGGAACAGCGCGCCACTGAGCAGATTGGACAGATCACGGATAATCTCGGTATTGCCACAAAGAGTCTCCAGCAATTGCGCGAAGAAACAGCAGCCAGCACTCAACGGCTGTCGGTATTAGAAGACGCGGGGACGCGGCTCGAAAAAGAACTCGCTGCCGGCGGCATTGCCTTTCCAGTTGACCGATTGGCGAAACTCGAAAACGACCTACCGTTGGACATCCGCGGGCTACGCGAAGTATTGGAGCGTGCTGGAGAGCACCTCAGGAATCTGCAAAGCCAGGTCGACCGCGAAACGATCCAGCAGCAGAGGTTTCACGAATTGGAAGAAATTGTCGCGCGGCTCGAACAGCGCATGACCGATGATGGGAGCTACCTTAAGGCCGAGGTGGCACAACATCGCGCCGTTCTAGCGCGCCTCAGTGAGCCGGGCCCTACATCCAGGCAACGAATAAAACCCGCGCCCAGCCGTGGTCTGCTGGATGTAGGGCCCGGCTCACTGAAAGATCGTTTCCGGGGCGCGCGACCAGACATTAAGCAGAGACTCAAATTTTACCTTCCCTTTATTCGAAAAGCTGGCGCTGGTTCAACCGAATTCCCAGTGCTCGACGTTGGTTGCGGGCGCGGCGAATGGCTCGAGCTGCTCAAGGAGAATGATCTCGCGGCCAAAGGGGTCGATTTAAACGCAACCATGCAAGCGCAGTGTGCGGAACGCGGGCTGGATGTCGCCCATGCCGATGCCCTGGATTACCTGCGCGCCTTACCTGATGGGCAGTTGGGAGCGCTTACCGGATTCCATATTATCGAGCACCTGCCATTGGAAACACTGCTCGACCTGGTCAGCCACACCTATCGCGTCCTTCGGCCAGGGGGTGTTGTTATCTTTGAATCTCCCAACTGCAAGAACTTGGTGGTGGGAGCTTGCACCTTCTATCTCGACCCCACCCACCGAAATCCGATCGTGCCGGAGACTGCCCAGTTCATTCTCGCGAGCCATGGTTTCGTCAAGTCGGAGATCAACTACCTCTCGCCAATCAAAGGAAGTCCTTTTAGGTCCAAATCAGCCTCAGCAAAGCTGCTTGATGCCTACTTCTTTGGGCCGCAGGATTTCAGCGTCGTCGGATTCAAGACACCGCTGAAATGAAAATAGGGATCGTGATCCCTTGGTTCGGCCGCAACCTGAAAGGCGGCGCCGAACAGCAGGCGTGGCAGGTGGCGGCACGGCTCGCACATCGAGGCCATTCCGTCGAAGTTTTAACTACCTGTTGCCGTTCTCATCAGGACGATTGGGCTATCAATCACCTTCCACCTGGCAAAACAACCGAGCCCGAAGGGTTCGTCATTCGTCGTTTCGCCGTAGATCCTCGGGATCGTGAACGATTTCACCAGGTCTGTGATCGTTTGCTCGACCTGCCGCCAGCATTCCTGCGGCCGGGAGTGTTGCCGGCAACCGATGAGGAGGCGGAAATTTTCGTTAACGAGTTGATCCGGTCGAAGGACTTGAATCGTTTTCTCGTGGCTCAAAAGACGGCCTTCGACGCATTCATCCTCCTCCCCTATCTTTATGGTCCGGTTATTCACGGCGTCGCTGCTGTTGCCGACCGAGCCTGCTTGCAGCCATGCCTCCATAATGAGGTATACGCATACCTACCCCAGGTCGCGGCGGCGTTTTATCGCGCGAGACAACTTTTCTTTAACAGCGAAGGAGAGCGGCAGTTAGCCCTCCGCCTTTTCGGTCCCGGCATAGCGGAGAAGTCGCGAATCGTTGGTGAAGGCGTAGAGAGCGCAGACTGGGCGGGTGACGGCACGCATTCCCGGGGGTGTTCTTCCCCGGTCGATGATGAGCCCTACGTACTCTATCTCGGCCGCAAGGAGCCAGGAAAAAACACCGATATGTTAGTCCGTGCCTTCGCCCGATTCCGCCGGGTGCGACCGAACTCAAGGCTGCGGCTTGTCCTTGCCGGGCATGGTATCGTGAATCCGAATGGGGCGGCCCAATGGATTGACGATCGAGGACTGGTCTCAGAAGGTGAAAAACAGGCGCTGCTTGGTGGGTGCGCTGCCTTGGTCCAACCTAGTTTGAACGAGAGCTTTTCGCGCGTCATGATGGAAGCATGGCGATATGGAAAGCCAGTTGCCGTGAACAAGGAATGCCCGGCAACCGCAACTGAAGTTTCTCGGGCTAACGGTGGGTGGCTGATCGGTTCTGAAGATGAGTGGGCGGCCTGGTTCGTTGAACTAGACCGAGCCGCCCCTGAGAGCCTGATGGTATTCGGCAACAATGGTAGACAACACGCCCAGCGCCTTGCGGAGTGGGATAATGTTTTAGACCGATATGAAGAGGCGCTATCGCCCTTTGGCCTCGCGGAAACGCCGTTCCGGCAGGTTCGAGGGACCCGCCCCACCATTAATCAGTTTCTGCCCAATCTGTCTCCGGGGGATGCCATCTCGAACGAAGCGATATTCATTCGAGATCAATTGCGGGAACTTGGTTTCCGCTCGGACATCTACGTCCGGACAATACATCCGCTCTTGCCAGCAAATCAGTGCCACTCGTTTTCAGCCGCCGCTCTCCAAAACTCGGACGCAGTTATCTATCACCACAGCATTGGTACGGACATAACTCGTCCCGTCATCGAGTATGAAGGGCCGAAGTGTCTTATTTACCACAATATTACTCCAGCGGAATTCGTCGAGCCGTTTCGGCCCAGGTTTGCCGAGCTACTGCGGCACGGGCGAAAAGACCTGCCGGGCCTGGCTCCCGCGTTCGATGTTTCCTACGGTGACTCGCAGTTTAACGCCGATGAGTTAAAGGAGGCGGGCTTTCCAAACCCACAGGTGCTTCCAATTTGTGTCTCTCCCGCCAAATGGAGCTTTCCGCCTGATAGCGCGCGGATGGCCACTCTAGCCGACGGCCGCACCAACATTATTTTTGTCGGCCGCATCGCGGCAAACAAAAAGCAGCAAGATCTCGTCCGAGCCTTTGCGCATTACCTGGATTTTGATCCCGACGCTCGACTCTTTTTGGTCGGGACCGTGGAAGGCAGTGACCCTTACGGCGAATACTTGCTTAGCCTGATTGAGAATCTGGAATTGCAGAATTCAGTTTATGTTACAGGTAGCATTCCCGACTCGGAACTTGCCGCCTACTACCGCACGGCCCGGTTATTCTGGTCGATGTCAGAACATGAAGGTTTTTGCGTGCCCTTGATCGAGGCCATGTGGTTCGAGGTTCCGGTCCTTGCCTTTAGAAGTTCTGCCATCCCCGAAACACTTGGAGACGCGGCGATCATGTTTAACGATAAGTCCGACTTCAAGACGCTGGCCGCGCTCGCGCGAGTGTTAGTTACGGACGAGGATCTTCGCGGGCAGGTCATCACTGCACAACGCCGCCAGCGCCGGGCCTTTTTGCCGAGCCAGATAACTCCCGTCATAGCTGAGCTTGCAGACCGTCTGTTAATTCAAGAATCCCTCCATGGTTTTCCGGCAAATTGAGTCATGGAGGACTCGGTAAGTGCCGCGAAGGTTTACGACTTCACGAGCGCGCCAAAAATTCCCTGCCGTCACGCGCTATCGCCGAATTGTTATCTTTAACGACACGGAAAGCGTTCTGAAACCGACCAGCCATGGTGTCCCACCCATAAAACTTTTGAACAAACATCTTACCGTTCTGGCCGAGCGCGCCAGCGACGAATCTTTGGCGAGGATGGGTTAGGAGCCCGATTGCCGCCCAGAATTCCTCGCGATTGTCATACCAGAGGCCGCCATTCGCGCGGAGAACCTGTCGCACGAGTACGTCGCATTGGCCGTTGACAATAACTGGGGTGCCGACCGCCCAAGCTTCCAGAAGCACCATCGACAAACTCTCGAATTGAGACGGAGCCACGAGCAGGGTCGCTCCCGCCATCGCACTATATTTCTCCTCCTCGCTAACAAACCCGACGTGACGGATATCGGGCGATCCCGGTATCTCCATGGCCGCCTTGCCCAGGAGCACAAGCGGGTAAGTTTCGCGCACGGCTGGTGGAAGGCCCAGGTAATAGTCGAACAGCGTATCGACCCCCTTGGCTTTTTGGATTCGGCCGACATATAGAAAATATTTCCCGGGAATATTGTAGCGCCCGCGAAAAACCTGCGGATCGACTTCTTCCGGAATATCTACTCCGATCCCCGCCACCATCGAGGGCGCCATTGCCCCGGCGGTCCGCTGCCGCAGGAATGACTCCTCCTCCGGGGTACTGCATAAGAGTAAACGAGGCAGTTCGAAGAATGTATCAAACGGCCTGGTGTGAATAGGCGGCTCATCATGGGCCGTCGGAACGAGGATGGCCTTTTCCCGCACTATCGGCAGAGTTAGAGTGGTGGTTGCGTAAAGGTAGGTATAACAAACAATGACATCGAATTCGGCCGCGTGAATACGAACGTAGTCGTGCAGTCCGCCGCAGTCCGGCCCTATTTCACGCAACCATTCGCGGTCCTCCTCAATACTGGAGCGCCGTTGCAATACCTTTTGATCGAGGGCGGAGAAGACGGCGGCCTCGCTTCGCAATCGATCTATGTTGAACCGCCGAACGGGGATACCCTGCACCACCGCGAGGCCTTCCGGGTAATCATTCTCAAAGCGCTCGATGTACTCACAGGCGCGGCTGGTCAGAACCTCCACCTCCCACTCGCGCGACATCCTTTCCGCCACCAGGCGGCAATGTGCTTCGGCGCCACCGTTAACTTCTTCCCCATACCGTTGAACGACAAAAGCGACACGTGGCCGATCCATAAACTATCGTAGTGTATGGGCCCCTACTGGCTGACCGCAATACTGTTTCGGCTCGGACAAGCTTCCATGTTCCTGAAACGACCGCGACGTCCCTCGGGAGCCGCGTTCGGGTGATGGATGTCGATGTGCGGGAGAAATTAACGCAGCCCGCGCAAACACCCGGCAGGACAGGTGGGATCCACGGGAATATGCCGATGGCAAATACCCAATACGCCGGCTGCTTGACTTCTCGTCGGGAGACCAGTTCATTCCTGGATCAAATATCGATTCCAAGGGTCGTAGGTATTTGTTGCGTGTTAAAAATTGAAGACTCACCCTAATGCCCCTTAATGACGAAATGCTTTCGCCCGACAAGCTTGACTCACTTCCCCTGAAGCCTCCTCTGTCTTTCCCGGATGGACAGACGGAAGCAAGTATCACTGGCTTATTCACATCGTACGAGCTGGAAGGCGCCCCGAAGGAGGAGCTGCACAATTATTGGCACCAGGATTGGAAGCGTTTTATTTACACCTACGGATTGGCATCTGGACTAAACGGACGGTGCCTCGAGCTAGGTGCTAATCCCTACTTCACCACCTTGCTGTTGAAATATTTCACTGATCTCGATCTGACCTTGGCGAACTATTTCGGACCTCAATTGGCGCCCCGCTCCGCGCAGAAGGTCACCGCGGCGAATCCGCAAAGCGGCGCGCTCGAGACCCACCTGTTCGAATTCGAACATTTTAATCTCGAAGAAACGCAATTTCCGTTCGATTCCCACTCTTTTGATCTTGTGCTTCTCTGTGAAGTAATTGAGCACCTTCAAATAGATCCCTTTAAAGTGCTTCTGGAGATCAAGCGCGTTCTTAAGCCGGGAGGACATCTTGTATTAACTACGCCGAACGTGAACCGCCTGGAAAACGTCTGCCGGATGGCGGCGGGATCGAACATTTACGACCCTTATTCCGGTTACGGGCCCTACGGGCGACATAACCGGGAGTATAACAAGCACGAGTTAGCGCTTCTGCTCAACTACTGCGGATTCGATCTGGAGGTGCTGTTCTCCGCCGACGTTCACGAGAATATTTCCTCCAATATCTTCCCGGTTGAACAAATCCTGCCCCTTGTCCGATTTCGCGAAAATGACCTGGGCCAGTATCTATTTTCACGTTCGCGCAATGGCAGGGCCGCTGGAAGCAAACGCCCAGGCTGGCTGTATCGTAGTTACCCTGCGGCGGACCTGGAGCCGTGAAAGTAGCTTTCGTTGTCCAGCGCGTCGGCACTGAGGTAGCGGGCGGGGCAGAGCGGCTTTGCCTCCAAATCGCGCAGCAGATGAGCCGTTATTGGCAGGTAGAAATTCTGACCACCTGCGCGCGCGACTACATGGAATGGCAAAACTACTACCCCCCCGGCATCGAGCAGATCGGCGAAACGATCGCGCGTCGCTTTCCAGTGGACCACCCCCGGGACGTAACGTCCTTTAATCGTCTCTCCACCGCGCTCCGCGAGCGGCAGGCAGGTAGCACTCTCGAGGAACAGGAAGAATGGATGCGGGCGCAGGGACCAATCTCGACCCCCTTGCTCGATTACATACGAACCCATTCCGATGACTACGATATCTTTATCTTTTTCGGTTACCTGTATGCGACGACATATTTCGGCCTGCCCTTGGTTGGGCGAAAAGCCTATCTCGCCCCTTTAGCGCATGACGAATGGCCAATCTATTTCTCCATGTTCGATTCGATGTTTGCGATGCCGCGTGCCTTCATCTTCAATACTCAGGCGGAACGAGATTTTCTCGGCGTGCGTTTTCCTGGGCTTGCAATGGCCGGCGACATAATTGCGGTCGGTGTAGAACGCGGGAAGAATATTTGTCCCGAGCAGTTTCGCCTCGACTACAACATTACCGGCCCGTTCATTCTCTACCTGGGGCGCGTTGACGAATCAAAAGGGTGCCGCGAACTGCTATCCTACTTTAGGCAGGCGAAGCAAACGACTACAATCCCACACAAGCTGGTCCTGATCGGCGAAGAGGTAATGGAGATTGAATTTCACGACGACATTATCAGCCTCGGCATTGTCGCCGAACAGGACAAGTGGAACGCTCTCGGCGCCTGCGATTGGTTCGTCATGCCATCGCAATTCGAGAGTCTCTCCATCGCGATTCTTGAGGCGTGGTTATCGGAGCGACCGGTGCTGGTCAATGGTCGCTGCGCCGTTCTGCAACATCAGTGCCAACATTCCAATGCTGGATTGTGGTACAATGACTATTCCGAATGGATCGCCGCCATCACGGGGTTGGCCGATGCCGAAAAACAGCAGCTCGGTCGGCAGGGCAGGCAATTCGTCGAGCAATTCTACTCCTGGAGCCGGGTGGAGCGTGCGTACCTCGATTTTATCAACACGTTTGCCGGCGAAGAAATCACAACGCCGTGAATGCAATCTTGAACTAAAGGCGGGTGGTGCCGGCTTCGAAGGCGGGCGGTGCGGCCGCGCCCTCCGTCGGGAACGATGCGTCGCCGCGACGCTCGTCGGAGTGGATTTGGCGCACAACCGCCGGAGCCGGAGCGGCCCGGAATCATATTGACTCTCGCGGCGAAATCTGCCAGCCTCGGCCCGGTATTCAAACCTCAAAAACAAACCAATTATGAACAAAATTACTCGTTCCCTATTTTGCGCGGCGCTCCTGGCCGGTTTTTCGACTGGTGCTTTCGCGCAAGCAACCCGCACTTGGGTATCCGGCGTCGGCGACGACGTCAATCCCTGTAGCCGAACCGCCCCCTGCAAAACCTTTGCCGGAGCGATTTCCAAAACCGCGGCCGGTGGTGAAATCTCCGTCCTTGATCCCGGCGGTTTCGGTGCTGTCACGATCACAAAGGGCATGACGATCAACGGCACCGGAACTCTCGCTGGGATACTCTCCGCGGGAACGTTTGGGGTGCAGGTAAACGACTCAGCCAGCGCCTCTCCAAATACCGCCGTCGTCATTCTCCGCGATATCTCGATCAATGGCGCAGGCACGGGGACGTTTGGTGTCCGGGTTATCTCGGGGAAAACCGTGATGCTCGACCATTGCTGGATTTACGGTATCAATAGCGCGACAGGACGTGGGATCGACGTCGCCGTGACCAACACGCTCAATCTGAAAGTCATTAACAGCGTGATTGAGAACGTCGCCGAGGACGGCATCCATCTCAACAGCAGCGCCGCGCAGGTCAATGCCATGATCAGCAACACCGAGATCATGAACTGCGGCGGCGACGGCATCGAGGCGGCAAATAACGTCCGCGCTGGCGTAAGTAATTCGCGGATTTTCCTCGACGGGAATGGCATTCGAACGACTGGCAGCAACAATGTGTTTAATCTCGACGACCTGTTCATTTCGCAATGCGGCGTCGCCATTCAGGCCAGCGGCCTTTGCACCATCCGCGTTTCGGATTCCATCATTGCCCAAAATACGACCGGGATCTCTCCAAATGGGGGCGCGATTGATTCATTCCAGGGAAATTCTCTCGCGGGAAATACAACTCCGGGCACCTTCAGTTCGACCACCAACAAGCAGTAACGCTGCGGTAGCGCTTCGCCAGACTCTGGACCCAACTGCACGGAAATCGTGCAGTTGGGTCTTGTTTTTTGGGGCATAAACGTGTGGGCAAAATGACGCCACGAGCAGGCTTGACGTTTTCGCCGGGAATTCGATACCCTCGGGTTTGAAGCTCAACCTCAACTAGAAAGACCCCTATGCACACATCAAAACCCGTTCGTTTCATTCTCACCGCCGTCCTCGTCGTCG
>Ga0193716_1002215_pt1 | contig 11057 bp, 12 predicted proteins | sample U2c1metaG_FD_145901 | JGI IMG/M metagenome (GOLD analysis project Ga0193716, IMG submission 145901) | Soil microbial communities from a riparian zone of the East river system, Colorado, United States - U2c1 | ecosystem: Environmental > Terrestrial > Soil > Riparian zone | place: USA: East River...
CACTCACCGCACTCGAGGTGGCAGCCGAGGCGACCGATCGAGTGACGGTCGAGACGGTCGAGGAGTCGCTGGACAAGGCGGCCGTGCGCTATGACCGCGACGGCGATCAGCACTATGACGTGATCAGCGCGTTCATCAAGTCGGTCCGCGGGTCCGACGTCGACGCCGCCCTGCACTACCTGGCCCGGATGCTGACGGCGGGGGAGGACCCCCGATTCATCGCGCGCCGGCTGATGATCCTGGCCAGCGAGGACATCGGGATGGCCGACCCGACCGCGTTGCCGACGGCGGTCGCGGCCGCTCAGACGGTGCAGCTGATCGGCCTTCCCGAAGCCCAGCTCACGCTGGCGCACGCCACGGTGCACCTGGCGTCGGCGCCCAAGTCGAACGCGGTGACGACGGCGTTGGGGGCCGCGATGGCGGACATCAAGGCGGGCAAGGCGGGTTTGGTTCCGCCGCACCTGCGCGACGGCCACTACTCCGGAGCTGAGAAGCTGGGCAATGCCGTCGGCTACAAGTACGCCCACGATGACCCCGATGGTGTTGTGCCCCAACAGTATCCGCCAGACGAGGTGGTGGGCGTCGACTACTACCGGCCCACCTCGCACGGTGCCGAACGCGATATCGCCACACGGCTCGACAAGCTGCGCGCCATCATCCGCAAGAAGCGCTGAGAAAGCCGGCGACATGAACCCCTTGACACCCGCGTGCAGGGCTTCTACGTTGGTAGTCAATCAATTGGTTGATCAATGAAAAGGTTGACGATTGAGGAGTGACGAAGAGACGGAGACAGGGCTGGACCGCGCCTTTCTGGCACTGGCCGACCCCGTCCGGCGGGCCATCGTGGCGAGGTTGTCGCGCGGTCCGGCGACGGTCAACGAGTTGGCCGCACCGTTCGACATCACGAAACAGGCAGTGTCGAAGCACATTCAGGTGCTCGAACAGGCCGGCCTTGTCACCCGCAGTCGGGATGCCCAGCGCAGGCCGGTGCACCTGGACGCGGAGGCACTGGAGCGGCTGACGGCCTGGATCGATCGATACCGGTTGGACGCCGAACGCAACTACCGCCGGCTGGACGGGCTGTTGGCGGCGATGACCGAACACGACAACACCGAACACGAGAACAGGGGAACGAAACCATGACGAACGCACTCAACCTGGTGGCGCCGGTCGACACGCTGGCGATGGAATTCACCCGCGACTTCGACGCACCGGCGTCGGCACTGTTCCGAGCTCATGCCGATCCAGACCTCGTCAAGCAGTGGCTCGGGCCGCGCGACCTCGAGATGACGATCGCGCACTGGGACTTCAAGACCGGCGGCGGGTATCGCTACGTACATGAGAACGCGCACGGCAAGTTCGGTTTCAACGGGGTGTTCCACAAGGTGCGGGACAACGAATTCATCATCCAGACCTTCGAATTCGAGGGTGCGCCGGACATGGTGAACATCGAGTTCATGTGGTTCGAGGGCATCGGTGACGGCCGGAGCCGACTGCGTGGCCGGTCGATCTGTCCGAACATAGAGGCCCGCGACGGCCTGCTGTCGTCGGGCATGGAGGGTGGCATGACGGAGGGCTACGAAAAGCTCGACGAGCTCCTGAAGACCCTCTGATGGATTGGACGCTGGAGGTGGTGGCGGTACCGGTCGGCGACGTCGACCGGGCCGTCGCGTTCTACCGCGACCAGGTCGGATTCCACCTCGATCACGACACCCGTGGCGGGCCCATGCGGTTCGCCCAGCTGACCCCGAAGGGCTCGGGCTGCTCGATCGTGCTGGCCGACCCGCCGGGGATGGAGCCGGGCTCGCTGAAGGGGCTGCAACTGGTGGTCGCCGACGCGGAGGCGGCCCGACGACAACTCCTTGCCAATGGCGTTGCCGCCGGGGACATCAGCGTCATCGACGACCGTGAAGGGGGCACGATGTTCGACTTCGCCGACCCCGACGGCAACGCCTGGGTGGTGCAACAAATCAGAGCCCGGGCCGACAAGCCCTTACTGGCCCCGGTTTTCTAACGGCGCAACAATCCGCTGCGGCGGCGACCCATCATTGCCGAGACCAGGCCAACGCCGACCGCGGCCACGAGGACCTGGACGAGCAGTTCGAGCCAGTCGATGCCGTTGGTAGCGGTGGGAATCCCCATCGCCCTGGCCAGTGCGGTGCCGACGAATGCGGCGACGATGCCGACCAGGATGGTGACGAGTAGGGAGATGTTCTGCTTGCCGGGTGCGACCATTCGGCCGAGCACGCCGATCACTACGCCGATGAGAATCGCGGTGATGATGCCGGTGATTGTCATGTCTTTCCTCCAGGGGACGATTGGTGATTGAGCAATACCCCTGGCGCGCAATTACAAACGCCAGCGTCAATGGCGACGCCGACGGTACCGGGGCGAGCGAAGCGACGGGAGATCGTTAGGCCAGCTCGGGCACCCGCAGGTGGGCCAACACCAGCTCGAATTCACCGTCGGCAACCTCGGTGGCGCCCGCTGCGCGGATCGACTCGGCCTTGAGCGCCCTCGCCTGGTCTCTGTTGCGTTCCATGGCGGTGCGGCTGCTGAACGACACCGAGGACACCGCGCGACCCGATCCGCGTTCGACCATCAGGCTGGCGCTGCGGAATCCGTCCAGGTGCTCGACTTGAGGCAGCACCGACGAACGGAAGTACTCGATGCCCGCATCCATCTGGTCGGCAGGCAGGGCGAGCCAGGTGGCTCGCATGCACGCACCGGTGTCGGAGCTGCGCTGCCGATGCAGAACGGCGATCTCCCACGCTTCGACCGTCGCGCGGCCGCCGAACGCGTCTGCTGCCCGATCGCGAAGTGGCCCAATGTCCTCGGCGCTCGCGCGCTGGGCCTCGTCGGATTCCCACGCACTGGTGGCAATGCACTCACCGAACTTCCGGTCGACCACCAGCGACAGCCCGATGAAGCCGGCCATCTCCTGAAGCGCTGGCATCACGTCATCGCGGACACACGAGATTCCTGCATCGATGGACGATGGCTGCGCAGCGATAGTGGTAGTTCGTGCGAACACGATCCACCTCCCTTGTCGGGTCGTGGCGGCGCCCCAGTAGCGCCACCGGTCCACCGACAACTGTCCTCCGTCGGATATGCCGAGGCAATGGTGTTGGCGGGCTCTCTTGACGGTCAGCTCGTAGGCTCGGATCCGTGCACACCGAGGTACTCGACGTCGACACCTCCCGACGGCGGACAGTCGATCTGACCGATGCCGTGCTGGCGTTCTGCGCAGGGCGCGGTCCCAACGCCGCAGGCCTGTGCAACGTGTTCGTCCCGCACGCGACCGCGGGCGTGGCCATCATCGAGACCGGTGCCGGGTCCGACGACGACCTGGTCGACACGCTGGAGCGCCTGCTGCCGCGCGACGACCGCTACCGGCACTCGCACGGCGCACCGGGGCACGGGGCCGATCACGTTCTTCCTGGCATCGTGTCGCCGTCGGTGACGGTGCCGGTGCAGAGTGGCAAACCGCTGCTGGGGACCTGGCAGAGCGTTGTGTTGGTCGACCTCAATCGGGACAATCCCCGCCGCTCGGTGAGGTTGAGTTTCATCGACGGCTGAGCGGCACCCGGTGGGCTCGCCGTGCCCGGGTCACAACCGCGCCTGTCAACCACCCGAATGCGGACCGGTACTGTAATGCGGTCGAGAAACTCCAGCATTTAAGGACAACAGGACGTGCAGACACACGAGATCAGGAAGCGCTTCCTCGATCACTTCGTGAAGGCGGGCCACACCGAAGTGCCAAGCGCATCGGTGATCCTCGACGACCCCAACTTGCTGTTCGTCAACGCCGGCATGGTGCAGTTCGTGCCCTACTTCCTTGGCCAACAGACACCGCCGTGGGATCGCGCGACCAGCGTGCAGAAGTGCATCCGCACGCCGGACATCGACGAGGTCGGCATCACCACCCGGCACAACACCTTCTTCCAGATGGCGGGCAACTTCTCGTTCGGCGACTACTTCAAGAAGGGCGCCATCGAGTTCGCCTGGACTCTGCTGACCAACCCGCAGGATCAGGGTGGGTACGGATTCGACCCCGAAAGGCTATGGGCCACCGTCTATCTCGATGACGACGAGGCCATCGACCTGTGGCAGGAGATAGCCGGGCTGCCGCCGGTGCGCATCCAGCGCCGCGGCATGGCCGACAACTACTGGTCGATGGGCATCCCAGGCCCGTGCGGGCCGTCATCGGAGATCTACTACGACCGCGGACCGGAGTACGGAATCGAGGGCGGCCCCGAGGCCAACGAGGACCGCTACATCGAGATCTGGAACCTCGTGTTCATGCAGAACGAGCGCGGCGGGGGCACCAGCAAGGAGGACTTCGAGATCCTGGGGCCGTTGCCGCGCAAGAACATCGACACCGGCATGGGCATCGAGCGGGTGGCGTGCCTTCTGCAGGGCGTCGACAACGTCTACGAGACCGACCTGTTGCAGCCGGTCATCGACCTGGTCGCCGGAATCGCCCCGCGCGGGTACGGCGTCGGCAACCACGATGACGACGTGCGCTACCGGATCATCGCCGACCACAGCCGTACCGCCGCGATCATCATCGGCGACGGCGTCAGCCCCGGCAACGACGGCCGCGGCTACGTGCTGCGCCGTCTGCTGCGCCGGGTGATCCGGTCGGCCAAGCTGCTCGGCATCGACACCCCCATCGTGAGCGAGCTGATGGTCACGGTGCGCGACGCGATGGGCCCGTCGTATCCCGAACTGGTGACGGACTTCGACCGGATCCAGCGCATCGCCGTGGCCGAGGAGACCGCCTTCAACCGCACGCTCGTATCGGGTTCGCGGCTGTTCGAGGACGCCGCCAGCTCGACGAAGTCGTCCGGCGCCACGGTGCTGTCGGGCACCGACGCGTTCACCCTGCACGACACCTACGGCTTCCCCATCGAGCTGACCCTGGAGATGGCGGCCGAGACCGGGTTGAGCGTCGACGAGGAGGGCTTCCGCGGCCTGATGACCGAGCAGCGGCAGCGCGCCAAGGCCGACGCCGCGGCGCGCAAGCACGCCCACGCCGACCTCACCGCCTACCGCGAACTGGTCGACGCAGGCCCGACGGAGTTCACCGGCTTCGACGAACTCACCTCCGAGGCAAGGATTCTCGGCATCTTCGTCGACGGCAAGCGCGTTCCGGTCGTCGCGCACTCCGGTGGGATCGGCGGCTCCGTCACCGGTGGCGAGACGCTCACCGCCGATCGCGTCGAGCTGATCCTCGACCGCACGCCCATGTACGCCGAGTCCGGCGGTCAGATCGCCGACGTCGGATCGATCAGCGGTACCGGCTCCAGCCAAGCTGCGAAGGCCGCCGTCACCGACGTGCAGAAGATCTCCAAGACGCTGTTCGCGCACCGCATCACCGTCGAGTCGGGCGAGTTCGTCGAGGGCGACACGGTGGTCGCGGCCGTCGACCCGAAGTGGCGCCACGGCGCCACCCAGGGCCACTCCGGCACGCACATGGTGCACGCCGCGCTGCGACAGGTGTTGGGCCCCAACGCCGTTCAGGCCGGCTCCCTGAACCGGCCCGGCTATCTGCGGTTCGACTTCAACTGGCAGGGCGCGCTGAACGACGAGCAGCGCGACCAGATCGAGGTCGTCACCAATGAAGCCGTCGAGGCCGACTTCGCGGTGAACACCATGTACACCAAACTCGAGAAGGCCAAGGCGATGGGTGCGATGGCGCTCTTCGGCGAGGCCTACCCCGAGGACGTCCGACTGGTCGAGATCGGTGGCCCGTTCTCACTCGAACTCTGCGGTGGCACGCACGTGCACAACTCGGCGCAGATCGGGCCTGTGACGATTCTCGGTGAGTCGTCGGTGGGTTCAGGGATACGCCGCGTCGAGGCCTACGTCGGACTCGACTCCTTCAAGTACCTGGCCAAGGAACGCGCGCTGATGGCCGGCCTCGCGTCGTCGCTGAAGGTGCCTTCGGACGAGGTGCCCGCCAGGGTCGCCAACCTCGTCGAGCGACTCAAGGTTGCCGAGAAGGAACTAGATCGTGCCCGGCTGGCGAACGCGCGGGCAGCGGCAGTGAACGCCGCTGCAGGCGCCGAACAAGTGGGTAAGGTCCGTCTGGTGGCACAGCGGATGGCCGGTGGGATGTCGGCGGCCGATCTACGCAGCCTCGTTGGCGACATCCGCGGCAAGCTCGGATCCGACCCTGCCGTGGTGGCGCTGATCGCCGAGGGCGATGACGACTCGGTGCCGTTCGTGGTGGCGGCCACCCCGACCGCGCAAGATCTCGGCCTGTCCGCCAATGACTTGGTCAAGACGCTCGGTGCTGCCGTGAACGGCCGCGGCGGCGGCAAGGCCGACCTCGCGCAGGGGTCCGGCTCTGGCGCCTCCGGAATCGATGCGGCCCTCGCCGCGCTTCGTGCCGAGGTGGCACGGAGCCAGCGGAGCTGACTTGGTGGGCCAGACCGAAGACCGTCTGCCGGACCGGCCCGGGGGCAGCCTGCAGCCCCCGGATCCGGGACGCGGGCGACGGCTCGGCGTCGACGTGGGTACCGTCCGCATCGGTGTGGCCAGCAGCGATCCCGACGGAATCCTCGCCACCCCGGTGGAGACGGTTCGGCGCGACCGCACCGACAAGCACGTGAAGCGTCTGGCCCGGCTCGTCACCGATATGGACGTGGTAGAGGTGGTGGTTGGACTGCCGCGCACCCTCGCCGAGCGGACCGGGCCGTCGGCCGTCGACGCGATCGCCGTCGCGGACGCGCTCGCGGCCCGCATCGCACCGATCCCAGTGCGGCTGGTCGACGAGCGTCTCACCACGGTGACCGCGCAGCGGGAGCTGCGGGAGGCCGGCATCAAAGCGAAGGGACAGAGGGCCATGATCGATCAGGCCGCCGCGGTCGGCATTCTGCAGACCTGGCTGGATCAGCGGCGGGCCGTTCTGGCCGATCGCGCCGGAGCGGCCGATGCCTGACGACTGGGTCCGCGAGCGGACGGAGCCGGTGTCGGTCGGCAGGCCGCGTCGTGGCATGAGCCGCAGGGAACGCGCCCGTGCGACGCGCAACCGCCGCAAGCGTCGGACGGTCACCGGATTCGCGGTCACCGCCCTCATCGTCGTCGTGATCGGCACGGTGTTCCTCGGTTCCCGGCTCTGGCACGGGCTGTTCGGCGCAGGGGACGACTACCAGGGCGGCGGCGTGAGCGACGTCGTGATCGAGGTCCACAACGGCGACTCAACGACCGCGATCGGCCAGACGCTGCTCGACCACCAGGTGATCGCGACCGTGCCGGCCTTCGTGAACGCCGCCGCGGGCAACGCCGCGATCTCGGCGATCCAGCCCGGGTTCTACAAGGTGCGCACCGAGATCCCGGCAGCGAATGCCGTTGCGAGACTTGCCGATGCGCAGAACCGGGTCGGTCGGCTGGTGATCCCAGAAGGCCGCCAGCTCGACGACATCGCCGACGTCAAGACCAACGACGTCACGCAGGGTGTGTTCACGCTGATCTCCGAGGCCACCTGCGTGCAGCTCGATGACACCAAGCAATGCGTCAAGGCCGACGATCTCAAGCAGGCCGCGGGTTCGGCGGAGCCGTCGGCGCTGTCCATCCCGGAATGGGCGCTCGACCCGATCAAGACCCTCGGCAACGACCACCGCCGCATCGAGGGGCTGATCGCACCGGGCACGTGGAACGTGGACCCGTCGGCGTCGGCACAGGACATTCTGTCCACCCTGATCGCAGGCAGCAGTCGGCAGTACGAGCAGGAAGGACTGCTGGAGGCAGGCAAGGCGTCCAACCTGTCGCCGTACCAAATCCTCACGGTGGCGTCGCTGGTGCAGCGCGAGGCCAAACCCCAGGACTTCGCCAAGGTCGCCAGGGTCATCTACAACCGGCTGGCCGAACCCGAGCACAACCGCCTCGAGTTCGACTCGACGGTGAACTACCCGCTCGATCGTCAAGAGGTGGCCACCACCGACGGAGATCGCGCTCAGAACACACCGTGGAACACCTATGTGCGCGAAGGGCTTCCGACAACGCCGATCTGCTCGCCCGGCCAGCCCGCCTTGGCTGCCGCGGAGAACCCCGAGCCTGGTGACTGGCTCTACTTCGTCACCGTGGACATGACGGGCACCACGCTGTTCACCCGCGACTACCAGCAGCACCTGGCGAACATCGAACTCGCCAGGCACAACGGTGTCCTCGACAGCGCCCGGTAACGGCGCACGCCGGGCGGCGGTCCTGGGATCGCCGATCGTGCATTCCCGGTCGCCGCAGCTGCATCTCGCGGCCTACCGCGCGCTGGGTCTTACCGACTGGACCTACGACCGCATCGAGTGCGTGGGCGACGAATTGCCTTCACTGGTAGGCGGTTTCGGCCCCGAATGGGTAGGGGTGTCGGTCACCATGCCTGGCAAGTTCGCCGCACTCGCGTTCGCCGACGAGCGCACCACGCGTGCCGAACTCGTCGGCTCGGCCAACACGCTCGTGCGCACCGATGCCGGCTGGCGCGCCGACAACACCGACGTCGACGGTGTCACGGGCGCTCTCGGAGCGAAGCTCGAAGGTAATCCATCCGCTGTGGAGCGGGCCGCCGTACTCGGTTCGGGCGGTACCGCGCCCGCAGCGCTCGTCGGGCTGGTGGAGCTCGGGGCGGCCGACGTGTCGATTGTCTCCCGCAATCGTGACAGGGCCGAGCCGCTGCTTGCCCTCGGTGCCCGGCTCGGCGTCGCCGTGCGGTGGGTCGAGCTGGGTACCCCGGTGGGCGACGTCGATGCCGTCGTCAACACGCTGCCCGCGAGCGTCGCCGCCGAGCACGCCGCGACGGTCGCGGAGGCGTGGCTATTGCTCGACGCGATCTACGACCCATGGCCGACCCCGTTGGCGGAGGCGATCGCGGCCGCGGGCGGCTGGGTGGTCAGCGGATTGGACATGCTGCTGCATCAGGCCTTCGCCCAGGTGGAGCAATTCACCGGGCGCCCGGCACCGAAAGAGGCGATGAGCGCCGCCCTCGGCTGACGTTAGCCTTCGAAGATGGGGGCGGGGGTGGCATGCGCGTGCGTGCTTGCCTGGTTCGCGGCGCTGACCGTGTACGACGTGCGGCAGCGGCGGCTACCCAATGCGCTGACATTGCCCGGCGCTGCGGTGGTCCTTGCCGTCGCGGTGGTCACCGGTCGCGGCGTGCCTGCACTCATCGGAGCGCTCGCCTTGGCGCTGCTCTATCTCGGCGTGCATCTGGTGGCGCCCGCGGGCATGGGCGCCGGGGACGTCAAGCTGGCGATCGGCGTCGGCGCGCTCACCGGATCCTTCGGCGTCGACGCCTGGGTGCTGGCGGCGCTGGGGGCTCCGGTGCTGACCGCGACGTGGGCAGTGGCCATTGCGTTGCGCGGGAGGGATGCCACGGTGCCGCATGGTCCGTCGATGTGCGCGGCCGCTGCCGCCGCCGTCGCTCTGGTAGTTATCTAGTTGCGCACCGGGTTACGTTCGTTCGGTGGAGATGATCGGTTCGCGGCAACGCAGCCAGCCCGCGCCGCCGTCGGCGATCTTCGACGACCTCTGCGACCCGAAACGCCAACCGGGCCGCCCGTGGCTGCTGCTTCTCGACGACGAAATCGCGCCGGTAGTCGTCGAATCCGATCCGCCGAGCCACGTCGTCTGGTCATCGCTGTGGCTCAAGCGGCCCGACGCGCGCCTGCACTTCGACCTCGTGCCAGGGAACAGTGGCACCGACTTGCGTTGGACTCTTTACGTCGACGAGCCGGTGCCGGACGCGAGCCTCACCGGGCACATGCGCAAGCGGATCGGGGAACTCGTCAACGCCAACCTGCGCTACACCTATGGCAGCTAGGCCCGAGATGCGATGCGCGAATTCGACGTCAGGGCTGTGATTTCCGGCAGTGCACGACCCAGCGGCAGAAGTCGGCGGTGGCTACGAGCCGTAATACAGCGTGATGGTGCCGTCCTTGTTCACACCGGTGGCCGGTGGCGGGTCTTGTCTGACGACCTTTGCGCGTTGATCGCTAGGGCCCGGCACGTCGCCGCCGTTGAGCGGCGATCCGAGGAAGCCCAGCCCCTGCAGAACGGGACCGACCTCGGTGAAGAACTTCCCCGTGAGGTCCGGCATGGGGAATTGATTGCCCTTGGAGACCTGCACCTGGATCGCGGCGTCCAGCGGCGTGTCCGCACCGGCGGGTGGCACGGTGGCCACGACCTCGCCCGCGGGCAGCAAGCCGTCGACGGCGATCTGGATGGGCTTGGTGAACTTCGACGCGCTGAGGATCTGTTGGGCGACGTCCCACGTCTGGTTGGCGACTACGGGTACCGGCGCGGTCCCCGGTCCCGAGCCGACGAAGACGGTGATCTCGTTGGTGATCGCCGACGTGGAATTGGCAGGCGGACTGATGTCGACGACCTGGCCCTTCGTCTCCGGGCTCGACGCCTTCGACGCCTGCACGACCTTCTCGAAACCGGCCTCGTCGAGCTTGCTCGCGCACTCCTGGTAGGTCAGCGTCGAGCAGTCGGGGATCTGCTCCTGCGTGATGCCCATCGAGACGTTGATCGTGACGACGTCGCCCGTGCTGGCCTCGGAGTTGGCGTCGGGTTCGGTGTTGATCGCCTCGCCTTGCCTCACCGTGGAGTCGGGCTTCGTTTGGACGTTGACCTTGAATCCGGCGTTCTCCAGTGCGGTTCTGGCCGCGTCCAGCGATTGACCGTGTACGTCGGGCACACGTGCGTCGCGGGCACCGAACACGGTGAACCCGACCGTGACCACGACGGCCAGTACCGCGAGCATCGCGACGGCGATCACCCATCGGCGGATCGACGTGCGGCGTGCGGGAATCGGCTCGGTGGGCTGCAAGTGGTCGCCGCGTGCGGACGCCGTCGACAGCAGGTTCGATTGGTCGGCGTCGGTGAACAGCTTCGGGGCGTCTGGTGCCTCGCCGCTGTGCACGCGGATCAGATCGGTGCGCATGTCCGCCGCGCTCTGATAGCGGTTCTCGGGATTCTTGGCCAGCGCCTTGAGCACCACGGCGTCCAACTCGGGGGAGATGTCGCCATGGCGCTGAGACGGGCGAACCGGGTCC
>Ga0193716_1002216_pt1 | contig 11052 bp, 13 predicted proteins | sample U2c1metaG_FD_145901 | JGI IMG/M metagenome (GOLD analysis project Ga0193716, IMG submission 145901) | Soil microbial communities from a riparian zone of the East river system, Colorado, United States - U2c1 | ecosystem: Environmental > Terrestrial > Soil > Riparian zone | place: USA: East River...
CCACGGACAGCTCGAAGGAGCCCCGGCCCAGCTCGATCTCGGCGGTGAGGCTCATGACCGGACCCCTTCCAGCGCGCGCGGCCGGGCCAGCGCGATCACCAGCACGGCCACCACGATCAGCAGCAACGCGAGCGCGACGGCACTGTCCAGATCGACCTCGGCCTGCTGATAGACCTCCAGCGGCAGGGTTCTGGTGACACCTTCCAGACTGCCCGCGAAGGTGATGGTGGCGCCGAATTCACCGAGCGCCCTGGCGAAACTGAGCACCACACCGGAGCCGAGCGCGGGCAACAGCAACGGCACGGTGACGCGCCGGAACACCGTCCAAGGCCGGGCTCCGAGCGTCGAAGCGACCTGCTCGTACCGGTCGCCGGAGTTGCGGAGCGCGCCTTCGAGGCTCACGACCAGGAACGGCATCGCGACGAACGTCTGCGCGATGACGACTGCCCCGGTGGTGAACGGCACCTGTACGCCCGCGACGACGTTCAGCAGGTAGCCGAGGAAACCCTTACGCCCCAACAGGTACAGCAGCGCCAGCCCGCCGACGACCGGCGGCAGGACGAGCGGCAGGAGCACGACAGCGCGCAGCACGCGGATCCCCCGAAGCCGTGAGCGCGCGAGAACCACCGCCAGCGGGACGCCGAGCAGCACACAGATCACCGTCGACATCGCCGCGGTGAGCAGCGAAAGCCGCAACGCCTGCAACGACGCTTCTGAGGTGACGAGACTGGGGAAACGCGTCAGGTCCGAGCGCGTCAGCAGGCCGACGACGGGCAGGACGACCAGCGCGAGCGCGATCGTCGCCGGGATCCACAGGACCCAAGGAACCCCCGCTTTGGCGTTACGGCGTGGCACCGGCCCTCATGCTTTTCCTTCCGGGGTCTCGACGACGACCGTGGTCGCCTTGACGACGGCGACCGCGAGCACGCCGGGCTTCAGCCCCAGTTCGCGAACCGCTTCGCTGCTCATCAGCGACACCACCCGGTGCCCGCCGCACTGGAGTTCCACTTGGGCCATGACCTTGTCCATGGTCACCTCGGTGACCAGGCCGACGAACCGGTTGCGGGCCGATCTGCCCACGGTGGACGGGTCTTCGGAGGCGACGGCCTGGGCGCGGGCGAACTCGGCGAGCTCGGCGCCCGCCACGACCTTGCGGCCCGCGGCGTCGTCGAACGCGGTCAGCTGACCGGCTCGGACCCACCGGCGGACGGTGTCATCACTGACGCCAAGCAGCTGAGCTGCTTCGGATAACCGGAATTGCGGCATGCTCGGAACATTATCGCCGCAGATGAGGAAAAGCTATCCGAGGCGCGATTCGCCGAGTATTTCGTTGCGAAGCTCGTTGAGCATCTCCTTCTGGAAACGCTCGACGATTTTCCGCTCCTCGGAACTGAACCGCTCAAGCACGTCCCGGGTGAAATCGAGCGCCGATTGGAACAGCGGCACTAACCGTTCCTCGTCGAGCGGGGCGATCTCGACGTGCACTTTGCGGCGATCTTGCTGGTCACGGACCCGGCGGACGAACCCGGCCTGCTCCAGCCGGTCGATCACGCCGGTCACCGCACCGGTGGAAAGCCCGGTGAGCTCGGCTATCCGGCCCGCCGTCAGCGGCCCTTCGGCCTGGCCGACGAGGTCGAGCGCCTTGTGATCGGTCGCGGAAAGTCCCAGTTTCTCGGCAATTCGGGCGTGCCGCAGTACGGTGAGAGTACTGGTCTCACGCCCCAGATTCCCGAAGCGCGCCAACTCCTCGGAGGACACCGGATACTTCTTCGCTGCCTCGACGGCCATCCCGGAATCCCTTCACCGATACTTCACGTACTGAGCCACTTTCCCCGCGAAACATTCTATCCATTCAGCTATTCCCCGCTCACAGAGTTAAGCTGGTGCCAATGACTTCGGTAGATCTTGGGTTTCCTCGCGTCCCCGGTACACGAGAAGGGTCGAGCACGCCCAGGCCCGATCATCCAGGACTCGTCGACACCTTCGGCCGGGTGGCCACCGATCTCCGGGTCTCGCTGACCGACCGGTGCAACCTGCGCTGTACGTACTGCATGCCCGCCGAGGGCCTGAACTGGATGCCGGACGAGCAGAAACTCGACCATATCGAGCTGATGCGGCTGATGCGGATCGCCGTGGAGCAGCTCGGCGTCACCGACATCCGGCTGACCGGCGGCGAGCCGATGCTGCGCCCGGGTCTCGAGGACATGGTCGCCGAGATCGTCAGGCTCGAGCCCAAGCCACGGCTTTCCATGACCACCAACGGGATCGGCCTCGCCAAACGGGCGCCGAAGCTGGCCGCGGCCGGGCTGGACCGGATCAACGTCTCGCTCGACACGATCAACCCCGAGACCTTCAAGGCGATCACCCGCCGGGACAAGCTTTCGCACGTGCTCGACGGCATGGCCGCCGCGAGGGACTCGGGCCTGTCCCCGGTCAAGGTCAACGCGGTGCTGATGCGCGGGATCAACGACCACGAAGCGGCGTCGCTGCTTCAGTTCTGCCTCGACGAGGGCTACCACCTGCGGTTCATCGAGCAGATGCCGCTGGACGCGCAGCACGGCTGGAACCGCGGCGACATGATCACCGCGGCGGAGATCCTCGGCATGCTGGAGGCCGAGTTCTCCTTGTCCCCGTTCCCCGCGAAGCGCGGCGGTGCACCCGCCGAGCGCTGGCTGGTCGACGGCGGGCCCGGCGACGTCGGCATCATCGCGTCGGTGACCAGGCCGTTCTGCGCCGCCTGCGAGCGCACCCGGCTGACCGCGGACGGCGCCGTCCGCTCCTGCCTGTTCAGCAACGACGAGACGGACCTTCGCGCACTCGTGCGCGAAGGCGCGACTGACAAAGAGATAGCCGACGCCTGGCGTGCCACCATGTGGGGCAAACTGGCGGGGCACGAAATCAACGAAGCCGGCTTCGCGCAGCCAATCCGGCCGATGAGCGCGATCGGCGGTTGACTTGAGCACTGATGTGACCACGGTGACCGTACTGGTCCGCTACTTCGCTTCGGCACGGGCCGCGAGCGGCGTCGACGAGGAGAAGGTGCAGCTGACCGCCAAGCCTTCGGTGGCCGATCTGGTCGCCGAGCTGCGCCGGACCCATCCCGAAGGCCTTCCCCGCGTGCTGGACGCCGCGAGCTTCCTGCTGGACGGCGTGGCCGTCCGCGACCGGGCTCGTGTCCTCACCGACGGGGCCGAGATCGATGTGCTCCCGCCGTTCGCCGGCGGCTGAATTCCGCCTTTCACCCGTTCTCACGCTGCGGATTGAGGCAATTCCTTTCTGTTGAACTACAACTGTGTAGTTCAGTTCGTGATTGGACTGGCGAAGTGCGCGACAGATCAATAGGGTGCACCGCTTCAGCGTTTAGACAGCCCCGCGAAAGGGCCTGCGACACGCCAACCACGTGACCCAAGCCTCATATTTGGCAATAATCTTCGGCCACAAAACGGTACTATAACGGCCCGCTGACCTGCGGAAATGACCGAATCGTTATAGGTTGCGCCCTGTTACTGTGATGTAGGTCACATAGCGATTAATTTCCGATCACGGCGGAAATTACGTAGCGTCGCTTTTCGGTTGGCCCCGACCAACCTGCAACACCGGGAATCCGTAGCGCCAAGCCCTGTCCAGCGGAGTCCCGGACCATACCCCGAGCGAAAGCACTTCTGGACAGGGACGAGGGGACCCAAGGCGACGCGTCGTGCGAAGCCCGAAGTCAGCCGGCTTCCCGGCCGGCCAAGCCCACCTGGGCGGACCCGCAGGCACCACAGCTCGTCGGCGCAGGAGGAGAGAAGCAAAAAGTCATGTCTTACCGAGGCAAGCACCGCAAGATGTCCGCCGCCACCCGCAACATCGCCCGCGTCGCGGTCGCTGGAATCGCGGTCGGCGCTCCGCTGGCAATCGCTGCGACCCCCGCGCAGGCAGCTGGTACCAACTGGGACGCCATCGCCCAGTGCGAGAGTGGCGGTAACTGGGGCATCAACACTGGTAACGGTTACCAGGGTGGACTCCAGTTCTCCGCGAGCACCTGGAAGGCCTATGGCGGCCAGGGCTCGGCGTCCAGTGCTTCCCGCGAGCAGCAGATCGCCGTGGCGGAGAAGGTTTTGCAGGGTCAGGGCATTGGCGCCTGGCCGGTGTGCGGCAAGAAGGCAGGCTCCGGCGCTGTCGCGAAGGGTTCCAACACCCAGGGCGCGGCCAAGAAGGCTCCGAAGACCACCACCGCACCCAAGAAGTCCGTGAAGGCCGCTACCCCGGCCCCGGCCGCCGCGCCCGCCGCCCCTGTGGCCGGCACCGCGTCGGACAACCCGACCGGCGACTACGTCGTCGCGAAGGGTGACACGCTGTCGAAGCTCGCCAGCAAGTTCAACGTCGAGGGTGGCTACGCGCAGCTCCAGAAGCTGAACGCGCAGTACATCCCGGACGCCGACTTCATCCTGGTGGGCCAGAAGATCGCCACCAAGTAAAGAACGCGAACACGAAAGAGCCCCAACGCACCCGAGCGTTGGGGCTCTTTCGTGTTCGTACACAACCAGTTACGGAGAGTTGACCCACTCGTCCGTGCCGTCAGCGAAACGCTGATGCTTCCAAACCGGCAACCGGGCCTTCACCTCGTCGACAAGTTCCGCGCACGCAGCGAAGCCCTCAGCCCGGTGTTCGGCGGCAACGGCACACGCCAGCGCGACGTCACCGATTTCCAGCGCACCGAGCCGGTGACTGACAGCGACCGCCCGCACACCGGTCCACTTCGCCGTCAGGTCGGCGACGACCTCCGCGAGCACGTCACCGGCGCTGGGATGGCCCTCGTAGTAGAGCTTGCTGACCGAGCGGCCGCCGTCGTGGTCGCGGACGACCCCGCCGAACGTCACCACAGCGCCGGCGGCCTGGTCGTCGACCAGCCGCGCGTGCTCCTCGACCGAAAGCGGCGCGTCGACCACCTGCACCAGAGTCACCCGAACGGGTACTTTCGGTGCGGCTGCGGGACGCGGATGGTCCCCGCCCGCCAGCTGGTCGACGGCGTGGTCGAGCACGCCCTCCAGCACGCCGAGGCCGTCCTTCACCCCGCCGCTGGAGCCGGGGAGGTTCACCACGAGCGTCCGCCCGGCGACCCCGGCCAGCCCGCGTGACAGCACCGCTGTCGGGACGGACGGCAGGCCCGCGGCCCGGATGGCGTCGGCCACGCCGGGCAGCTCGTAGTCGAGCAGGGCCGCGGTTACGGCGAGATCCCAGTGCCCCCGGTCGTGATCACGACCTGCACCTCTTCGTCCAGACACTGGCGCAGCGCCTGCCCCACCGGCTCGCCGTCCTCGACGACGAGCGGCTCCGGCACCTCGTACCCGCGCCCGGCGAGCCAGCCGACGATGACCGGCCCGGTCTTGTCCTCGTAGACGCCTTTCGCCGCGCGATTCGACGCGACGATCACCCGCGCGGTGCGCTTCACGGTCGTTCCCATGTGCCGCTCTTCCCGCCTTCTTTACGGACCAGCTGAACGCCGTTGAGCGTCGCCGCCGGATCCACCGCCTTGATCATGTCGTGCAAGGTCAGCCCGGCCACCGCGACCGCCGTCAGCGCTTCCATCTCGACGCCGGTGCGGTCGGTGGTGCGTGCCGTCGCGCGGATCCGGATCGTCGACTCACCGAGCTCGAACTCGACGTCGACCCCGGACAACGCGATCTGGTGGCACAACGGGATGAGGTCCGGGGTGCGCTTGGCCCCCATGATCCCCGCGATCCGCGCCGTCGCCAGCGCGTCGCCCTTCGGCAACCCGTTCGACGCCAGCAGGCCGAGCACCTCGGCCGTGGTCTGCATCGTCCCCGTAGCGAGCGCTGTGCGTTTGGTGGCGGTTTTGGCGGAAACGTCGACCATGCGAGCCGCGCCCGCTTCGTCGAGGTGGCTGAGTTCACTCACGCGCAAAGGCTACGCGGACACCCTCGCCACCTGTCGACAGATGGCGCTCCTTCCTGAACGCCAGCCCATACCTCAGATTATCTGAATCTGATAATCTGACATCATGAGAGAAATGGCCGCCTCCGAAGCGTCCCGAAACTTCTCCGCCGTGCTCGACGAAGCAGAACACGGCGAGACGATCGTCGTCACGCGTAACGGCCGCCGAGTAGCTCTTATCGTTCCCGCACCCCGAGCCAACGGCAAAGCCCTTCGCTCGATTTTCAGCGAATGGGCGGACACCCCGGGTCTCGACGACGACTTCGCCGCCCGGATCGCGGATGTGCGGAACTCGGCGTCCGCTGAACTGGACGGCGATCCGTGGCGCGAGTGATCCTCGATACCGGAGTGCTGGTCCGAGGTTTTCGAGGCCAGTTGGACGCAGCCGCGATCAGCGACGAAGACGACGTCTCGCTTCCCGCGGTGGTGGTGGCCGAGTACCTCGCCGGCGTCCTTATCGACAGCGACCCCGCACGCAAAGCAGCGCAACGTGGCTTCCTTGACCGCATCCTCGACGCCACACCGGTCGAGGACTACACCGTCGCAGTAGCCGAACACCATGCGGCGCTGCTGGCACACGTCCGCGCCGCGGGGCAACCACGCGGTGCGCATGACTTGATCATCGCCGCAACAGCCCGCGCCACCGGACGTCTCCTGCTCACGACCGATACCCGCGCCCGATTCGACGAACTTCCCGAGGTTCAGGCGCGGGTACTGCAGCCGCTTGGCGATCCCTTGCGTTAGACGGTGGAGGTGGCGGAGGACGCGCGTTCTTCGCGGACGGCCCGCTTCACGGCCTCGGCGACGGCCGGGGCGACGGCGCTGTCGAACACGCTCGGCACGATGAACGACGCGTTGAGCCGTCCCGCGTCGACGACGTCGGCGATGGCGTCGGCCGCGGCGAGGAGCATGGTGTCGTCGATGTTGCGCGCGTGCGCGTCGAGCAGTCCGCGGAAGACGCCGGGGAACGCGAGCACGTTGTTGATCTGGTTCGGGAAGTCGCTGCGGCCGGTGGCGACGACGGCGGCGTGCTTCTGCGCCTCCATCGGGTCGACCTCCGGGTCCGGGTTCGCCAGCGCGAAGACGACGGCGTCCTTGGCCATGGTCTCGACCTGCGCGGCACCGAAGAGGTTCGGCGCGGAGACGCCGATGAACACGTCGGCCCCGACGAGCGCCTCGTGCAGCGTGCCGGACTGGTTCTCCTTGTTGGTGTTCTCGGCGACCCACTTGAGGTTGTCGTCGAGGTTGCCGCGGTCGACGTGCACGATGCCGTCGATGTCGGCGGCGACGATGTCACCCGGGTTCTTGCGCAGCAGCAGCCGGATGATCGCCGACCCGGCCGCGCCGACGCCGCTGATGACGATCTTGCAGTCTTCGATCGGCTTGTTGACCACGCGCAGGGCGTTGCGGAGCGCGGCGACGACGACGATCGCGGTGCCGTGCTGGTCGTCGTGGAACACCGGGATGTCCAGCAGCTCACGCAGGCGCGCTTCGATCTCGAAGCAGCGCGGCGCGGCGATGTCCTCGAGGTTGATCCCGGCGTAGACCGGGGCCAGCACCTGGACGGTCCGGATGATCTCTTCGGTGTCCTGCGTGTCGAGGCAGACGGGCCAGGCGTCGACGTCGGCGAACTTCTTGAACAGCGCCGCCTTGCCCTCCATCACCGGCAGCGCCGCGGCGGGGCCGATGTTGCCGAGGCCGAGCACGGCCGAGCCGTCGGTGACCACGGCGACGGTGTTGCGCTTGATGGTCAGGCGGCGCGCGTCCTCGGGGTTCGCGGCGATGGCCTGGCAGACACGGGCGACACCGGGGGTGTACGCGCGGGACAGGTCGTCACGGTTGCGGAGCGCGATCTTGGGCGTGACCTCGATCTTGCCGCCGAGGTGGATCAGGAACGTCCGGTCGGAGACCTTGCGGACCTTGACTTCCGGCAGCGTCTCGAGCGCCGTCGTGATGTCCTTCGCGTGGTTCTCCGACAGCGCGTTGACCGAGATGTCGACCACGATGGAATCGGCGTGCGACTCCACGACGTCGAACGCCGTGAGCACGCCGCCCACGCGGCCGACCGCGGTGGTCAGGTCACCCGCGGCGCTGGACGAGGACGGAGCCTCGACCCGGACGGTGATGGAATATCCGGGACCGGGAACCGGCATGGCACTACCCCCGCTATGAGGTCGACTAGGACGCTCAAAACCCTAGCCCCGTGATCGCGGCCACCTCGTGCCGACGGGGTGACTGACCAGTAACTTTGCTACTTGTTGATCTTGGTCTCCGGGTGCACGTACGGCACCGCGTCGAGCGGGAAGGTCAGGTCGCCGAACGGCGAAAGGGAGCCCTGCCGGTCCGATGCCAGCTCGGACACGGGGTGCTCGCCTTCGGCAGCGGGCCAGGTCGGATCGATCCTGGCCTTCTTGCCGTTTTCGCCCTTAGCCACGACGCCCTCCAAAAGTCTGATAAGCCTGGTTGAACAGCCTGATTAAACACAGTCTGCCCGACAGGGCTCAACGGCCCGGCACCCGCCCGGTATCCTGGGGAAACGATGCCCGCGACCTCACTGGCGGACTGGCTGCGCGCAGCCACCGACGAAGCACTCACCGCGCTTTTGCGCACGAGGCGCGACTTGGCCACGCCCCCGCCCGCCGACACGACGGTCCTCGCCACGAGGGCCGGGACACCGGGTTCGGTCGCGCGCGCTTGCGAAGCGCTCGACACCTTCACCCTCGCGACGCTGGACGCGCTGCTGCTCGCGGGCGCCGACACGCAGTACGTCGAGCGTGCCGAGGTCGAGAAGATCATCAGCGAAGACATCCGTCCCGCCTTGGAACGGTTGCGTGCCCGGGCGCTGGTCTGGGGCGAGGACAGCGCGCTGCGCGTGCCGCCGTCGGCACGCGAGGTCGTCGGGCCGTTCCCGGCCGGGCTCGGCGCGTCTTCGCCGGAGCTGGCCGGGCTGGACGTCGAGGCCGCGCTCGCCGAGATCGGTGAGGACGAGCGCGCGCTGATCACCAAGCTGGCCGCGGGCCCGCCGGTCGGGAAGTCGCGCGACGCGAGCTCCGAGCTCCGGCTGGACGAAGCGATGACACCGGTTCAGCGTCTGCTCGCGCGCGGATTGCTGCTTCGCCGTGACGACCAGACAGTCGAGCTGCCGCGCGAGATCGCCATCGCGCTGCGCGGCCGTCACGTCTTCTCGCCGATCGCGCTCACCGAGCCGGAGCTGCCGACGAACCGGCATCAGCCGTCCACTGTGGACGAAGCCGCGGCCGGCGAGGCGATGGAGCTCATGCGCCAGGTCGAGGCCCTGCTCACCACGTGGTCCGAGCAGCCGCCGCCGTTGCTGAAGTCCGGTGGACTCGGCGTGCGCGAGCTGAAGAAGCTCGCCAAGGACAACGACGTCGACGAGGTCAGGGCTACTTTCCTGGCCGAGTTGGCGGTCGGCGCCGGGCTTGTCGCGGACAGTGAAACGGCGTCGCCCGAGTGGGTGCCGACAACGCTGATGGACTCTTGGCTGGCTTCGCCACCGGCCCAGCGGTGGATCACGCTCGCGCAGGCGTGGCTCGAACTTCCTCGCCTGCCCGGTCTCGCCGGTGGCCGCGACTCCAAGGACAAGCCGATAGCGCCACTCGCCGAGGAGCTGCGCCGCCCGCTGGCGCCCGTGTCGCGCCGCCGCGTGCTCGACGCGCTCGCCGACCTCCCGGACGGCGCCGGGGTGAAGAGCACCGGCGAGCTGGTCAACCTGCTCGCGTGGCACGCGCCGCGGCGGGGCGGGCGGCTGCGCGACGAAACGGTCCGCTGGACGATGGCCGAGGCCGCGGCGCTCGGCATGATCGCGCTCGGCGCGCTCACCACGGCCACCAAGGCACTGCTGGCGGACGATCGGGCCAACGCGGTCGCGTCGATGATCGAAGCGCTGCCGAAACCGGTCGACAAAGTGTTGGTACAGGCCGATTTGACCGTCGTCGCACCCGGACCGCTCGAGCCCGAGCTGGCGCTCGACATGGCCGCGGTCGCCGACGTCGAATCCGCCGGGCACGCGACGGTTTACCGCGTGACGGAACCGTCCGTGCGCCGCGCGCTGGACATGGGCCGGACGGCCGGTGAGCTGCACACGCTGTTCGCGACGCGCTCGGCCACGCCGGTGCCGCAGTCGCTGACGTACATGATCGACGACGTCGCCCGCCGCCACGGCCGGCTTCGCGGCGGCTCGGCGTCGTCGTTCCTGCGCTGTGACGACGAAGTGCTGTTGCGCGAGGTGCTCGGCAACCCCGTCGCCGACGAGCTCGGGCTACGGCTGATCGCGCCGACGGTGGTGATCAGCCCATTGCCGCTGATCGAGGTCCTCGACGGCCTGCGCGCCGCCGGATTCGCCCCTGCCGCCGAAGGTCCGGACGGGCGGGTCATGGACATCCGCCCGCGCGGCAGGCGGGTGCCCGCGCGGCTGCGCAACGCCCGTCGCGTGATCACGGCCGAGCCCGCCGGGATGACGCCGGAACAGTTGGGGCAGATCATCGCCCACGTGCGCGCGGGCGACATGGCTTCGGGACGTCGTCGCGGAGCGTCGGTGCGCGCGCCCAGTGGCGGCGGCGCGGACACGTCGGCGACGCTGGCGCTGCTCGCCCAGGCCGCCAGGGACAAGCGCGAGGTGTGGATCGGTTTTGTCGATTCGCGCGGAACGGCGAGCCAGCGCGTCGTGCGTCCGGCGTGGATCGGCGGCGGCGTGATGGAGGACGCGGAGCGGGAGCGGTTTCCGTTGCACCGCATCACTTCCGCCGCGCTCGTCGAAGACTGACACGCGTACGCAGAACGCTGCCACGCGTGCACAAAACGCTGACACGCGTGCATGGATTGCACTTGCGCGAAAGCGTTAGAGGGCGCGGAGGCCTTGGAGGACGCGTTCCATGAAGTCGCGCGAGCCTTGGTCGTCGAGGGACATGCCGGGCTGGTGGACGATGACGAGGCCGGCGTCGGCCATGTCGCCGACGAGGACCTTCACCACGCCGAGCGGCAGGTAGAGGTGGGCGGCGATTTCGGCGACGGAACGGGTTTCGAGGCAGACATCGCAGATCGCGCGGTGTTCGGGCGAGCCGACGCCGACGAAGCGCCGGGCCTTCTCCGTGGTCG
>Ga0193716_1002217_pt1 | contig 11052 bp, 11 predicted proteins | sample U2c1metaG_FD_145901 | JGI IMG/M metagenome (GOLD analysis project Ga0193716, IMG submission 145901) | Soil microbial communities from a riparian zone of the East river system, Colorado, United States - U2c1 | ecosystem: Environmental > Terrestrial > Soil > Riparian zone | place: USA: East River...
CTCAACGGCGACGTCGTGTTCGACCCGAGGCTGCTCGACGACGTGGCCGTGACGATCGCGGCGGACCACAGCTTCGTATGTGTCAACACGGAAGCTTGCGGTGAAGAAGAAGTGAAGTACACCGCTTCGGTCGACGGACTCATCCAGAAGCTGTCAAAATCTGTGGTGGACGGACTCGGTGAGGCCGTCGGCATCAACTACATCGCGTCGGCCGACCGGGCGACGCTGGTCGAGCACCTGGAGGACTGCACCGACACCGACTACTTCGAACGCGGCATCGAGTCCGCGATCGAGACGGCCGGCATGCCGGTGCTGGCGTTGGACATCTCCGAGTTCTTCGTGGTGGAGGTGGACTTCGCCGGAGATCTCGAACGTGCCAACGTGGAGGTGGGCAAGACCGTCACCCCCGCCGCCTGAGGTCTGGGCGTGCCGGGTGTCGGCGCGCTATGGATGGCAACAGAGTGTTCGGTCCCGGGCCGGTGCTGCTGGGACATCGTGGTTTGGGCCGGGGCACGGTTGACGGCGTTCTCGAGAACACGCTCGAGTCGTTCCTCGCCGCCGTCGCGCTCGGCATCGACTGGGTCGAGGTGGACGTCCGGCGCACATCGGACGACCGGCTGGTCGTCGCACACAACCCGGCCACCGACGACGGCGTGTTCTACGCCGACATGACCGGCGCCGGTCACGGCGTGCTCGACCTCGCCGAGCTGCTCGAGGCGTTGCCACCCGGCGTCGGTGTCGACTTCGACGTGAAGACGTCGATGGAGGACGCCACCCGAGGCCGCGCCGAGACGACCATGGCCCAGCTCGCGCGGGTCGCCGGCCGGGAGTCCCGCCGCAGGCCGACGCTCATCAGCTCGTTCGACGCCGGCGCGCTCGACATCGCGAAGGAGCTGGCGCCCGGCGTGCCGCGCGGGCTGCTGACGTGGGTCGAGTTCCCGATCGGGCAGGCCGTCGCGATGGCGGGACACTTGGACGTCCAGGTGTTCGCGCCGCACTGGGGCTCGTTGCGCCCCAACGACCGCGAGCCGATGGAGCTGCAGCGCCCGCTGGAGTACGTGGTCGACATGGCGCACGCCAGCGGCCGCGAGTTCCTCGCGTGGTGCCCGACCGTGACGTTCGCGCAGCAGCTGATCGACGCCGGCGTGGACGCCCTGTGCGTCAACAACGTGCCGAAGGTGCTGGCCACGCTGCGGGGCGAGCTGGCACCTGTCTAGTCCGCCCAGGGGTCGCCGCCCTTGCACGTGAACCACCGCGGGGCTTCGACGAGCCCACGGTCGTCGAACTCCATGCGGAAGCACTGCGTACGCGCCGGCATGTCGTCGAACCCGTCGGGGAAGCCCGCGTAGTGGAAGGCGACGTTGAGCCGCACGGTCGCCCGGCCGGCGATGGGCGGTTCGAGGTCCTCGGCGGCCAGGACGGCGATGGACATGTATCAGCGGTAGGCCCACGCGCGGAGCTGGTGGAGCCGGTGCGCGATCTGCTCCGGGGGCTCCGCCGAGCGCTTGCCGTCGACGACGAACGGGGAGCCGAAGCGTCGGCGCGTGGTGCGCACCCGCCAGTTCGGACGCTTGCCGAAGAGGCCGTCGCCCTGCCTGCTCAGGATCCGCAGGCTGGGGCCCTTGGCGACGTCGATGCCGTCGATCGCGGGCCACGGCAGGTGGACGACCTGCGGGCGGCGGCCGAGGCCCGTCCGCACCCACACGCCGGTGTGGTCGGCGGCGAGCTGCGGCCCGAGCAGGGCCTGGTACTCGCGCACGATCGGCACCGTGAACCAGAACTGGAGCGCGTAGACCGGCACGAACACGAACAGCGACGGTTGGTCGGTCATGCCGACGAGGAACGCGAGCCCGAGCAGGAGCGCGAACTGCAGTGTCACGGCGCCGAGCATGAGCGCGTACAGGACCTTCGTGTTGCCTTTGTTGCGCACCACCAGGTGTGCGTTGCCCGGCACCTCGGCCGCGAACGTCGCCATGAAACCCCCTTCCGCCGACGTCATTGTGACGCCGGCGGAAGGAGAATGGTTTCCAGCCCTTAGAACCCAGCCGTAATGCGCGTGAAGTCCCAGTTGTTCTGGGCTATCCCGCTGCAGTTGCTCACCACACCGCCACCGGGGCATGGCCGGTCGCGGTTGACGGACCAGAACGCGAGCCGGCCGAGCCCGTGGCTCTTGGCCCAGTCCCGGATCTGGGTCCAGGTCGACACGGACGTCAGCTCCTGCTGGTCGGACAGACCGTTCATGCCGGAGATGCCCATGTGCTGGTAGGCCTGGGCATCCGACCACCCGAAGGAGGACTTCAGCTTGTTCTTCAGGCCTTCCGAGGCGTTGACCGTGTCGGTGTAGAGGTTCGAGCCGCCGAAGTCGAACGGCATGATCGTGAACACGTCGATGTTCGCCTGGATTGCCGCGGCACGCTCGATCAGCAGGTTGCCGTAGTAGTTCGGGCCGGTGGTCGTCGTGCCGAACGTGATGATCGTCTGGATGCCGGGGTTGTTCTGCTTGACGATCTTCAGCGCGTCGAGGATCCGGTTCCGCACGGTGTCGTTCTCGAACTCGTCGGAGTTCTCGATGTCGATGTCGATCGCCTTGAGCCCGTAGGCGTTGATCACCTGCTGGTAGGCGCCGGCGAGTGCCTGGGGCGTCGAGCAGTTCGGGCCGAGCTTGTTGCCGCTCCAGCCTCCGAACGACGGCACGATGTCGCCACCCGCCGCGCGGATCGCGTTGATCGCCTGCTGGTCGACGCCGCCGGTGAGCGGTCGGGCCGAGTCCCACGACGGCGAGCAGCCGCCGCCGGAGAGCACGAACGCCATGGTGAACCACTTGACGCCGGTCGCGGACATGACCGTGGCGGGCGCCGGCGGGTCACCCCAGCCCATGTACAGGTACGGCGCGCCGCGGCCGCCGGTCGGCTGCGTGCAACCGGTGGTGGTCGCCGACACCGCGCCGCTGCGGCCGGACTCGCCGACGCTGTTGTACGCGGCGACGGTGTAGGTGTGGCTCGTGCAGGTGCCGAGCCCGGAGATGGTGGTGGAGGTGCCGGTGACCGTGGCACGCACGGTCGAGCCCTCGTAGACGCGGTAGCCGGTCACCGTGCCGCCGGATCCGCTCCACGACAAGGAGATCGCGGAGTTCGTGGTGCCGGTGACACTCGGCGTGCCCGGGGTGCTCGGCGCGCCGGGGGTACCGCCGCCGTCGCACGGGTCGCCGTTGAACCGGCAGTTCTGGATGCCGGCGAAGTTGCCGGGGCTGCCGTTGAAGCCGAACGTGGTGCTCGCGCCGGCCGCCAGCGTCGGCGCCCAGCTCGGGTTGCGGAACGTGTGGTGCTGGCCGCTGCTGGTCCGCACGGCGTCCCAGGAGCTGGTCACCGTGTAGCCCGACGGCAGGTCGAACTCGATGGCCCAGCCGGTGATGGCGCTGCTGGAGGCGTTCTTCACGGTGACCTTGCCCTCGAAGCCCGAACCCCAGTCGGACACCTTGGCGAAGGTCGCGGTCAGGCCGGGCGCGGCGCTCGCGGGCGTCACGGACAGGCCGAGGAACAGTGTTGCCGCGGCAACACCCAGGACTGTGAGCCGTCTTCGAATCGTGGACATCGGACTCCTTCGCGCAGGAACGAAGTGCACCCGTGGAAATCCCGATGTCAGTGTGGTCTAGACCACGAAGCTAATCAAGGTCTGGACCACTCACTCAAGGTCGGGCCGGGCGACGGCTTGCGTACTTCGTCTGCTTCGTCCCACCCGACGTGCGGCTGCGCTACGACCGCTGAGCGACGAGCCGTTCGATGGCGGCGAGCGTGTGTTCGATGGAGTGCGCGTTGAACGCCGGCCGGTCGTCCTGACCGGTGACCACCGGGCCGAGGTAGCGGCGGACGAACGCGTTGCCCACCCGGTACCAGTGCTCGGTGAGCACACAGCCGGTGGCGGTCGGGGTGATCTCGTACCCCCAGCGCGACACCAGCATGCCGAACGCGCTGCGCACGTCGAAGATGAACCAGCGGCCCGGTTCGCACCTGATCACCCGCACCCGTGTCCACCACTTCTTCTTGCGCGGGTCGTTGCGGTTGTAGCCGCGGAACCGGGCGCCGAGCGCGGGCCCGGTGGTATCGCCGAGCCACCGGCCGCCGATGTTCTCCGGGCTGAGGTCGCCCATGTTGGGCAGATCGGTGACGATCGACCACACGACCTCGGGGTCGGCGGCAAGCTCGGTGCTGCGCGAGATCGTCGGTTCCATCATCGCACCGTAAGCACTGCGGGCGGCCGGCGACAATACACGCGCGCGGATACGGCACACCGGGAGTAACCCGTGCGGTTCCTGTCGATTGCGGTCTACTCGCTGTCGAGCGAGCTGCGACACCACTGCGGTATCCTCTGATATACACAGAGTGAGCTTTTGTCCCGGGGGAAGGATCGACAGCGTGACGAATACCGGCGCCGAAGTCGAGCGGACGAGACGGCCGTTCTTTCTGACCGACATGCCCGTGTGGCTCATGTTGGTGCTGGTCGTCCTCGGGCTGCCACGGACCATTCTCGCGGACCTGGGGATCGTCGAGCCGGAAGGCTCGCTGTTCTACTACTTCCTCGCGCTGACCCCGTTCGCCGCATGGCTGGCAGTGGCGATCTTCCGCGAGACCAGGAAGCCGATCGCGGACTTCCTTATGCTCGGCGTGTTGTACGGGCTCTCGCTGGTGGTCGTACACCAGATCCTCTGGGACGTCGGCCCGTCGCTCGGCCATCAGCCGCCTGCGGGTGCCGTGAGCTTCGCCGAGAGCGTCAGCCCGGCGTGGTACGAGCTCGCCCTGCGCGGCTACACGATCATGATCGCCATGATGATCGGCGTCGGCGCCGGTCTGGTCGCCGCCCTGATCGCCCTCGTGGCCAAGGCCGTTCGTTCGGCGCGGCAAAGGTCGCGCTCGACGGAAGGGTCCTGACGCACGCGCGAGGTCCGTACGGGATTTGCTGGCCGCGGTCAGTAGTCGTCGCGGCCGGTGAACCGGTGTTCGAGCTGTTCCGCCGCGGCGGCGACGAGCTGCAGTGGGTCGGTGAACTCGTTGATGTCGAGGTTGATCAGCGGTAGGGAGTGACGCAGCACGAGGTAGTCACCCATCGCCGCGACCCCACCGACGACGGTCGTGTTGCCGACCTCGGTGAGTACCTCGCGCAGATCGACCTGATCGAGCCGCGCGAACGGGGTGGCGATCTGCACCCAGTCCTCTCTCTGGTCGAGGATCTCGTGCGCGACCACCATGATCTGCCGTCGCCCGAGGATGTCGTCCTCATCCTCGGTGAACGACACGCGGATGCGAACTTCGTCCGGTTCGTACCGGATCACGTCGTAGCTGTGCCTGATGTAAGCGACCAGATCGCCCCACTCCGCCAACCGACTCTCCGTTCGTCCATCCAGCGCCTCGCGGGAGTCTAGCTATTTCTGGGGGTACCGTCGTGGTGGTGTCTTGGGGACATTGGGAGGCGTCGTGCGACGGACAGTTGGACGCGCGTTGTTGGTGACCGGTGCGCTCATCGCTGCCGGGCTGACCGCTGGCCAGCCCGCTATCGCCGCGCGGCAGGAGCCGATGGCGCATTTCGTGGTCCTGGCCAAGAAGGGTGTACCGCTGGCGCGCACCGAGGCGTCGGTGCGCGATGCCGGCGGACGGGTGGTGTGGAGCTGGCCGCAGATCGGCGTGGTGTTGGCCACCGCACCCGACGCCGGCTTCCCCGCCGCGGTGCGGCCGCTACCCGGCGTGGTCGCCGCCGGCGCGACCCGTGACCTGGCCGAGTTGCACGGTGTCGAGCCGGCCAGCAAGTCGGTCGGCGCATCGTTCGCCGTGGCTGGACCACTGAGGGCCGCCGGGGCCGAGCCGCTCGCCGCGTACCAGTGGAGCATGCGTCAGATCGGCGCCGACCGCGCCCATGCCATTTCCGGCGGCAGTCGCAACGTGGTGGTCGGTGTGATCGACGGCGGCTTGGACGCCGGCCATCCCGATCTCGCGCCGAACGTCGACGCGCGCAGGTCGGTCGGCTGCGCTGACGAAGGCGTGCCGGACACGTCACCCGACGCCTGGGCGCCGCTGCACCCGGACTTCGGTCACGGCACCGCGGTGGCCGGGATCATCGCCGCGGCCCGCAACGGCGTCGGCATCGCCGGGGTGGCGCCGAACGTGCGCATCGCCTCGGTGCGGATCGGCGACGCTGACGGGTTCGTCTACCCGGAGTACCTGATCTGCGGTTACGTGTGGGCCGCCGAGCACGGCATCCAGGTGACCAGCTCGTCGCTGTTCGCCGACCCGTGGCTGCGTTGGTGCGACGACGATCCCGACCAGGCCGCGACAGTCGAGGCGATGCGCCGCGCGATCGACTACGCCACCGGCCGCGGTGTGGTGAACGTGGCCGCGATCGGCAACAGCAACTGGGACCTGTCACATCCGGTGCTGGACAACGAAAGCCCGGACAACGGCGAGCCGATCGAACGGCTCACCGGTGACAACTGCCACATGGTGCCGGCGGAGCTGCCCGGCGTGGTGACCGTGTCCGCGGTCGGTGCGCTGGAACGCAAGGCGCGATACTCCAACTACGGCATCCGAGACGTCGACGTGACCGCGCCGAGCGGCGACGTCGACCAGATCCCGGACACCCCTGACCACAACACGGGCATCCTGACCACCGTCAACAACGGACAGTGGACCTACTTCGGGGGCACGTCGGCGGCCGCACCACACGTCGCCGGCGTCATCGCACTCATCCGCAGCACCCACCCCCGCTGGACAGCACAGCAGGTCACCGCCGCGCTGACACGCCAAGCCGACCGGCTCCCCTGCCCACCCGGCGGCAGGTACGACCCCGACGGCACCGGCGCATGGCTCGCCCACTGCGAAGGCGGCCGGTCGGGACAGGGCTTCTACGGCCACGGCCAGATCGACGCACTGGCCGCCGTCACCCGCTGACCAGCGTGCGCTGGGCAGTTGACCGTCGGCGCTCGATTCGCGGCATGAGCGGATTTGTGTGTGGGCTCAACCAGCCAGCGCGGCTATGGACAAACGACCCGCCGCGCGCGGCGGTAGGCTCAGACGTCGATGAAGCCTCACCGCAGAGGGTGCAACGTGGTGATAGACGAAGATCCGCATTACGAAGACTTTGATGACTTTCACTCGGTGTTCTTCGTTGATTTCAACGACGGTCTGCAGCTCGCTTTCCGCCCGTATTCGCGGCCGGTGCCTCCTCCGCGCCTCACCCAGGTGCAGTTGCGATTCGGTCCGACCGGACAGGAACTTGCGCGATACAACGTGCACGGAAGTGACGGTGGCGGACAGTTCACCCTCATTTCCGGCGAAGAACACCGGAAGGAACTCGGCATCCACTGGGAACTCGCCTACCACCATTTGCGACCCCGACCGTTCGACACAGCGAAACGGCAACGCGCCTGGAGCTACATCGAGGGTTCACTGCCCTATCCCAAAAGACTCCAGGAACCTCCGCGATCTGGCCTGTTCGGGACGTGACATGACCAACCAGGGTGAGTGAACTGCTCGGACCCAACGAGCCGCACGATGGGAAACCGTCCTGCTCCTCGGCGAGCCGGCAACAATCTCCGCCGTACGAGCATGGAGCGAGCAGGTATGGCGACTTGAGCACATTCTGCGCGGAGACCACCCCGACACATCCTCGTTCACCGACGCCTACCGGAATGCGATGCGACTTCGCAACGAGTTCTACGCCCACGCCCGCTCAGACCTCGACATCACCAGTGGCCCGCTACCCGAACTCACGTGGAGATCCCTCCAACCCTCGCCACCACCGCCCGACCACCCCGCCACACCTTGACGACCGACTCGCGGCATGAGGGTGCGTTGGGGTCGAGTTGGCTATGAGGTGCGGCTTTGTTGTTATGTGGTGGCTTGTTCCAGTGTGGTGAGTCGTCGTTCTGTTGTGGCACGTTGTTCTTTGGTGGTGGCGGATTCGAAGCCTCGTAGCGTGCGCAGGTATTCGTTGGCTGTCGCGGCTCGTTCGTGAGGGTCGTGACTGGTGTCGTCGTGTGTGATCAGGTTGGCCAGTCGGTTCAGGCGGGTGTTCGTGGTGTGCCAGGTGCGGTGCAGGGTGATGGCGCCGAATGTCGCGAGGCCGAGGGCCACTAGCAGAGGCACCACGGTGATGAGGTCACCGGCGAGGTCGCCGTTGTCGCTCGGGGCGCGACGCAGTGATGGGTGTCGTTCGTCGAATGCCCGTACGTATTCAGCGAGGTACGCGATCCTGTCGTCGCCGGTTGCGAGGTAGGTGGTGGTGTCCTGTACGTCTCGCAGCAGGGTGGGGTCGTGGAAGGAGCCCTCGTGGGCGCAGTCGACGATCGGGGTCTCCGGGTACGGGTCCACCACGACCACGATCACGCCGGGTAGTTCCTGGGCGATCTCGGTGCACATCGTGGAGAATCCGGCGACGGCCACCAGAGGTCGGTCGCCGATCAGCATCTTGGCCTCCTCGGTGTCGAGAGAGGACCTGGTGATGGAGAGCGGGTAGGAGTACACCGACGAGTACCGAAGCTGGTGGGCGGCGTTCTGTGGGGTGTACTTCTCTTGATCGGTGGGGTCCGTCGTGAGAGCGAGGTTCCAGATTTGGAAGGCGATCAGACAGGCGAGGTAGACACCGGCCCTCAAGGAGGCGGTACCCCGCGGACGCGCGGTGGGCTCGGGCGCCGCACGACCGCGACTGGATCGCTGGCGGTCCTTCTCGCGGTTTCTCTTGCCCACGGGACGAGGAGCTGGCCGTACACGATCAGGTTCCACTGTCCCGGTGGTCCGGGGGCCTCCTTCTGTGGTGGCGTGCCGCCGCGCCATGTCTGGGCCAGAAGCGCCGGCCAGCCGCACCTCCAGTTGCTGTACGCGCAGGTGCGCCTTGGCCCATGCCATCCGCACTGGTCCCACGGCCGCCGCGCGGCGGTGGCGGATCAGCAACCAGCCGCCGACGGCGGCGATCACCAGGGCGAGCCCGAAGTACACGTCGTCCCGGATCTTGTCCCACTTCAGTGGGGCGTAGAGCGGTCGTGGCACCGGGTCGGCTTCCCGGTCCATGACCGCGGTGACCAGATCGGTGGCGACCGGGCCGAGGGTGCTGCCTCGGCGCAGCAGCATCAGCCCGTAGGTGGCGTCCCGCGCGATCGATGCCCGGTTCGTGCCGGGGCCTGCGAACTCGAGCCATGCCCCGCACGCGACGACGACCATCTCATCGGGGAACCGGTCCGCGAGCGCGGCCGCGTAGCCGGTGACCGGGTCCGGCCGCGCCGGCAACGTCACCAACCGCACCCCGGGCTCGAACTGGTCGACCCGCAACCCGTCCAACAACGCATCGGTGGCGGTCACCCGCTGCGGCACCGGCGCCGCGGCACCCATGATGATGTCGGTGACGTCACCGGACGCGAGCACCCACGGCAACGCGTCCCGCTCGACCCGCACCGCCTCGCCCTGCTGCGAGATCCACCAGCCCTCGACGACCGTCAACCGGACACCCTTACCGCTCGCCCAAGCCCACAACGGGCCCAGGTCATCCGGCAGCCCGGCCGCCGGCGCCAGCACCACCCGATCCCGCGCCGCCAACCGCCCGGCATCCACAGACGTGACCGCCCCCGGCAACCGCACGACCTGTTCCCGCTCCAATCGCGAGACCACCGAGCCGACATCAGCCCCTGGCTGCGCGGCGACCGGTTGCCCGGACACCAGCAACACACAGAAGACCGCGAGCACCACCCCTACGACACGCACGCCCAGCAATCCGAAACCTCCAGAATCCTCCACATGTGGCGATATCGGTCCTCGCGCCACGATCGTTGCGTCAAGGCCGCAGACAGGTGATCACCCAGTCGGAAGCTCCGCACGTCACCCCCGCACCCCGACGGACCCCGAGGCCGGATTTCATCTGGGCATAGCCGTCCAGGACAGGGAGTGGCGTGACGCTGCTTGGGGCGTATGTCAGGTCGCGATAAGGAGGATCAGCGTCAACGCGGCAAGCGCGAATAGCCCGTAGGCCTTCCAGCGTGTCATTTCCGCGGTCGTCCACCGGTTCTCGGCGTCGGCGCGGAGTAGGTGCTCGGGCTTGGTGGAGAGGATGAACGGCCCGTCGTCGAGCGGTTTGCCGATTGTCACGAAGTGTTCGTCCAGGTTGTGGGCCTCGCCGTGTACATAGATAGTCGAGCCGACCGGCAGAGCGTGCTCCACGTACACCAGGTCGGTGGTGGATTCGCGGCCCAGCAGCGTGCTCAACACACCTTCCGGCTCGATTTCCTCAGGACGGGAGTACACCTGGGGAGCGCCGATGACATCCGCATCAGCCGGGCGCACGACCAGGGTTCCCGTGTCGTCGGAGAGGGTGAAGGTGGATCGGCTCCAGTTGTGGCTCACCCGTTCGGTCTGGTCGACCTGCCGCCCGTCGACCCGTTCCACGTAGTACCGGATTCTCTCGGTCCGCCACCACACGCAGGTGATCCTGCCTTCAGGGGTGGTCAGCACCCCATCAGGGCCGGGACCGACTGTCGCGACGATACTCACCTGGCGCCGCAGCCCGGTCCCGACTTCTTCACTGCCCTGGCGCAGCGCCTCGATCTCCTCGACCGTCCACGTCTCGGTGCCGGCCACCGGACCAACGACCGGCGACCGAGCGTAAACTGCTCGAGGAACCGAATGCCGCCCGCGACGAACGCGACCGTCGCCAGCAGCAGTCCCCCGTCAACGCAGCCGGCAGATTCACCGCACCTCCCCAGAGCAGATCCAGCCCACCGTATCCCCACCAATGCACCAGGAACAGGTATCGCCGGCTTCGAACGACAGAGAACGCACGACCGCTCCTCGGCATGAGCGCGCGTCTCCAGGGCGCCGCGGCGCCCGACTCGCGGCAGGAGCGGACGTTTGGGCGTCCCAGCCTTGTTCGAACGGTTGCCGCCGTGCACGCGTTGTCCGCGTCAGACCGTGGTGGCGATCGCCGCAGCGACCGCGAGTAGCAGTGCAACGATGATGAGGGTGGTCGCGGCTCGAAGCATCTTGAATTTCTTGGCTCCGAGCCGCGCTACGACGAGCATGC
>Ga0193716_1002218_pt1 | contig 11050 bp, 7 predicted proteins | sample U2c1metaG_FD_145901 | JGI IMG/M metagenome (GOLD analysis project Ga0193716, IMG submission 145901) | Soil microbial communities from a riparian zone of the East river system, Colorado, United States - U2c1 | ecosystem: Environmental > Terrestrial > Soil > Riparian zone | place: USA: East River...
CTGGAAGCGCTTGAACTGGTCGAAAAGATCGAGCCGCATACCCATGCCGTGCCCTTTGGCGACCGCGGCGGCGTGCCGGTCGAGCCTTATCTCACCGAACAATGGTACGCCGACGCCAAGAAGCTGGCGGCCGAGCCGATCGCGGCGGCGCGCGACGGCCGGGTGAAATTCGTGCCCGAGCGCGGCCGCGACGATTTCTTCCGCTGGATGGAGAATATCGAGCCGTGGTGCATCTCGCGCCAGCTCTGGTGGGGCCATCAGATCCCGGCCTGGTACGGACCCGACAAGCAGGTCTTCGTGGCGCTGTCCGAGGACGAGGCCAGGCAGGACGCGCGCAAGCACTACGGCCGCGATGTCGAGCTTATCCGCGATCCCGACGTGCTCGACACCTGGTTCAGCTCGGCGCTATGGCCTTTTTCCACGCTCGGCTGGCCGGACAAAACGCCGGAGCTGCAGAAATACTATCCCACCAGCGTGCTGGTGACCGGCTGGGACATCCTGTTCTTCTGGGTCGCCCGCATGATGATGATGGGCCAGCACTTCATGAAGGACGTGCCCTTCCACACCGTCTACCTGCACGGGCTGGTGACGGACGAGAAGGGCCAGAAGATGTCGAAGTCCAAGGGCAACGTCATCGACCCGCTGGAACTGATCGACAAGTATGGCGCCGACGCGCTGCGTTTCACCATGACGGCCCTGGCGGCGGCACAAGGCGGCCGCATTCGGCTCGCGCCGGCGCGCGTCGAGGGCTCGCGCAACTTCATTACCAAGTTCTGGAACGCCACGCGCTTTGCCCAGATGAACGGCGCGTCGCTGCCGGCAGACTTCGACCCGGCTGCCGTCACGCAAACCATCAACCGCTGGATGCTGGGTGAGCTCGCCCGCGCCAACCGCACCGTCGACGGCGCCATCACCGGCTTCCGCCTGAACGAGGCGGCAAACGCGCTCTATGAATTCGTCTGGGGCATGCTGTGCGACTGGTATGTCGAGCTCACCAAACCGATCCTGCAGGGTGAGGACGGGCCGGCCAAGGACGAGACCCGTGCCGTTACCGCCTTCGTGCTACGCGAGACGGCCAAGCTGATGCATCCGGTGACGCCGTTCATCACCGAGGAGATCTGGGACAAGCTCGGCCACCGCGCCGAACACGGTGCCTTGATCGGCCAGCCCTGGCCCGTGCCGACGGCGCTGGACGAGGCCGCCGATGCCGAGATCGGCTGGCTGATCAAGGTGATCTCAGACATCCGCTCGGCCCGCGCCGAGTTGAACGTGCCGGCCGGCGCCAAGCTCAAGCTGCTGGTGATCGGCGCCGACGCCATCACGCAGAAGCGGCTCGAGACGCACCGCGCGGCGCTGGAGCGATTGTCGCGTGTCGAGGGCATCGAGATGGCGGCAGCCGCACCCAAGGCGGCGCTGCAAATCGTGGTCGGCGAGGCGACCTATGCCTTGCCGGTCGGCGACGTCATCGACCTCGGCGCCGAGAGCGCCCGGCTGCAAAAGGAAATCAGGAAGCTGGTCGACGAGGTGGCGAAGATCGACGCCAAGCTCGGCAATGCCAGCTTCGTTTCGCGCGCGCCGGAAGAGGTGGTCGAGGAACAACGCGAGCGCCGCTCCCAGGCCGCGCAAACCAGCGCCCGCCTCAAGACCGCGATGGAGCGGCTCGTCGCCTGACGCCGCGACAAAATCGCAAAAATCGTCGTGGATGATGCATCTTCCGGCAGGGAATGAGACGGTAGCGCATATATCCTGCGGAGACGCTACCCATGACAGATGCCCTCATCGACCGGCCGGCCGGACTGCTCGACGTCGCGAAGTTCACGCGGATGGATCAGAGCACGAAAGCCGACTACCAGCTGATCACCTTCGAGCACAAGGCACTGGGCCGGGCGTTGCCGGAGGTGCTGATCGGCATGCTCGAGGCCCAGAAGGGCGATCCGATGGGCTATCAGGTCACCCGCTACGAGCACGCGCTGCAGTCGGCGACGCGGGCGTTCCGCGCGGGCGCGAGCGAGGAGATGGTGGTCGCGGCACTCGTGCACGACATCGGCGATACGCTGGCGCCGTACAATCATCCGGAACTCGCGGCGGCGATCCTGAAGCCGTACGTTTCGCCCGAAACGCACTGGATCGTGGAGAAGCACGGAGTTTTCCAAGGCTACTATTATTTCCATCACCTCGGCTACGATCGCAACGCGCGCGAGGCCTATCGCGGGCATGAATATTTCGCCGCGACGGCGGCGTTCTGCGAGGATTGGGACCAGGTCTCGTTCGATCCCAACTACGACACCATGCCGCTCTCGGCTTTCGAGTCGGCCCTGCACCGCGTGTTCGAACGGGCGCCGCATCGTCCGGCCAAGAAGTAGGATTTTGCATATGCGTTTGCGTTCGATGGGTAAGACGGCGTCGGCTTGTGTGCTGGCGCTGGTGGTTGGTTTTGGCGCGCAAGCCAAGACCCTGACCTATGGCTCGGCGGCCGGGCCCTCGACGCTCGATCCGCATATGGCGGGAGCGACGGTCGATTACGAGATCACGGTCCAGATCTACGAATCGCTGATGGGTTTGGACGAGAGCTACAATCCCAAGCCGATGCTCGCGTCCAAGGTCGAGGTTTCGCCTGACGCGAAGACCTACAGCTTCACCCTGCGCAAGGGCGTGAAGTTCCAGAACGGCAAGGAGATGACTGCGACCGACGTGCTGGCCTCGTTCCGGCGCTACAAGCGGATCAGCCCGAATTCGGTCATCCTGGACGGCGTCGAGAGCTACGCCAGCACCGGGCCTTACGATTTCACCATCCACCTGAAGCAGCCCAACGCGGTGTTCCTCAACATTATCGCTACGCCGCTCTATTCGCTGGGCATCATGCCGGCCGAGCAGGAGGACAAGCCCGGCCGCGAGGCCGAGGTGATCGGCACCGGGCCGTTCAAGCTGGCCAACTGGGTGAAGGACAGCCATCTCGACCTGGCGAAGTTCGAGGGCTATGCGCTCGACGAAAGCGCCCCGGCGCGCGATGGGCTTGTAGGCCGCAAGACGGTGCTGGTCGACGGTGTGACGGTGAAGTTCCTGCCGGAGACCAACGTGCGCGTGTCGGCCTTGCTGGCCGGCGATGTCGATATGGTCTCGAGCCTGTCGACCGACAGCGCCAAGCGGCTCGAGGGCGACAAGAAGTTCGTGCAGATCCCGACCTTCCCGGCGTCGCAGGGAATGTTCGTGCTCAATTCGCAGAACGGGCCGACGGCCAACGTGCTGATCCGGCAGGCGATCGAGGCGGTGGTCAACACCGAGGAGGTGGTCGATGCGACGGGCCAGCTGGCCAAGGCCAACCCCTCGATGCTCTACCCCACCAGTCCCTATTACGACGTGCCGTCCAACAGCGGGCACTACAACCTGCACGACCCGGCACGGGCCAAGGCGAAGCTGAAGGAAGCCGGCTACAAGGCCGAGAAGATCATCCTGCAGACCAACTCGAACTATTCCTTCATGCGCGACGCCATCCTGGTGCTGGCCGAGCAGATGAAGGCGGCCGGGATGAATGTCGACGTCCAGGTGGTCGACTGGACGACCAACAGCAACAACATGCAGCGCGGCACCGGCAACTGGAACGTGTCGACGACCGGCTTCGGCCCGGGGCCGCTGCTGGGACCGCAGCAATGGCGCAACCAGGTCTACAACTTCGCGCAGATCAAGGGCGATGAGGCGCTGGACAGCGCCTATGACAAGTTCTTCACGACGCTCGACGTCGCAGGCCGCAAGCAGGCCTGGGCGGCAATCCAGCAAGACGTGTTCGACAAGGCGTATTTCATCAAGATCGCCGATTACGGCTTCCTCAGCGCGCGCAAGGCCAGCATCACTGGGGTGACGCCGTGGCTGATCAGCCGGTTCGATGGCGTCTCCGTGCCGTAGGCCACCGCTCTAAGACGCCTTGCGCAGATCCGGCACGTAGGGGCGGCTGGCGAAATGCTCCTGGCCGTCGCCGCGGGCAAAGCGCGCGCCGGCGCGGAGCAGGGCGCCGTCGTCGACCCCTTCGAGCGGCACGTAGTAGCGGTCGTCGGCCTTGATGAAGGTGTCGTTGTCGACGCGGTTGTAACAGATCAGCAGGGTCCAGCGCCGGTTTGTCGATCGGTTGGCGTCCGAGCGGTGAATGGCGTTGCAGTGGAAGATCAGCGCGTCGCCGGCCTCGAGTTCGCAATACTCGATCGGGCACTTCTCCAGGATGTGCGGCATGCGCTTGGGGTCGACCTCGTTCTGCGTCGGCGACAGCGGCGTGTGGTCGATGCGGCCCAGGCGATGCGAACCGGTGGCGATCTGCAGGCAGCCATTGTTGCGGTCGGTCTTGTCGAGGGCGATCATCACCGACAAAAGATCAGGTCGCAGGCAGCCATTGTAGTACCAGTAGCCGTAATCCTGATGCCATTCCCAGGCGCCGCCGACCTGCGGTTCCTTGGCCGTGAGCTTCGATTGATAATGATAGACCGGACCGCCCAGCAGCCCGGCCGAGGTATCGACCATGCGGTTGCAGCGCGCGGCAAGGCCATAGACGCTGTCGCCGGCGCGGTTCCACAACGCGATCCGCGTCGAGCGGCCTTCGCCGTCGCGCCGGTCGAGAATGCTGTCGCGCACGGCAGGATCTTCTTCCATGGCCCGGGTCAGCAGCTTCACCTCGGCCGGCAAGAAAAGACCGCGCGCATAGGTGAAACCCTTCCGGTCGAATTCGGCCATCTGCGCCGCGTTCAGCACGTTGGACATTCGGTTCCCTCCTAGATCGGCCGGAAGACGTTGTGCCCGCCTTCTTCTGATAGCCTCACTTTACGCCCAAGTTGTTCGTGCGTCAGCATATCGGCCAGCAGCGCCGGCTCGTCCGGCGTCATGGCTACGAAGCGATCTCCGCTGCCGTCGAGCCGGCCGATGATATAGCCGCGCTCGGGAGAGTCCTTGCCGTAGGTCACGCAATAGGTCTCGATCGTTCCCGTGCCCGACGGCGCGGTATCGACCTTGCGTTTGGACCGCGCATCGAGCTCCGACTGGAGCTTTTTCGGATCCTCGCGCCGCCACGGGCCGCGCACCGGCGCGGTCGAGTAGAGGCCGGCCGAATGCTTGGTGAGGTAGTTGCCGTTGGCCGTCACCATGCCGAACGCACCCGGCTTGCGGCGGACGACATTCATCATCTCGGCGATCGAATGGGTGACGTAGTTGTTGCCGGGTCCGCCGAAGAAGGGCAGGCCGCCGGTGACGCTGATCGGACGCGCATCGTCGGCGGCGATGCCGATCTCGCGCATCGCCACTTCGACCGCCGACGGGAAGCAGCTGTAGAGATCGAAGGCGGCGACGTCGGCCACGCTCTTGCCGGCCATCGCCAGTGCGGTGCGGGCGCAGCCGCGAATCGCGGGCGAGGCGTCGAGCCGGTCGCGCTCGGAGACGACCCAGGTATCGACACCGTCGCCGCAGCCATGCAGGAACACCCAGCGTTCGCGCGGAATGCCCCATTCCCTGGCTTTGCCCACGGAGGTCATCAGCACGGCAGCGGCTTGGTCGATGATCGCGTTGGCGTTCATCAGCCGGGGGTAGGGAAAGCAGATCCATCGATTGTCTTCGGAGACGGTCGACAGGCGCTCCGCCGAATAGCCTTCGCGCCGCGTGGCCAGCGGATTGTCCCTGGCGACGGCGGCCAGCCGTTCGAACAGCCGGCCCATCGCCGCCATATGCGTGTCGACATCGCGCTCGAGGCCGCCGCGAATGGCATTCTCCAGAAGCGGATAGAAATGGATGGCGGCGCGCAGCTCGTGACGGGCTTCTTCCTCGCTGAAGCCGAAGCGCTGGTCGCCGACCCGGATGGGTTCTCCGCCGGGCTCCTCGTTCCAGTCGAGTTTCTGGCCGGCGCGCCTTGCATTCTGCGTGCTGCGCAGAAGCTCGGCGCCGCAGATCAAGGCCAAGTCGGTCTCGCCGCGCGCAATCTCCTCGGCGAAGCGGTTGACCAGATACTGGGGCATGTTGCCACCGGAATGGCTGTAGAGCAGTTGCCGCGGCGTGGCCCCCAGCCGATCGGCAACGCTCTTGGGCGGATTGGTCGAGCGGCCGAACGGCGAGGCGAAGCGCGGGCTGATGTCGCTGAAGAACTCCATGACCGCCAGGGCGTCGATCTTGGCACCGAGGACCGCCGGATCCATCCGGGCCTGCGCGTCGGCAAGCGCCAGACGGGCCGCATCGGCGCAAAACGCCACGCGCGAGCGTTCGCTGCTCGGCGCGCCGGACATGTCCGTGATCTGGCCGCCGCCGATCAGGATGGGTGTGCGGTCGTCGACCTGGGCAAGATCGTCGGTCATCTCGCGGCTCCGCTTTGGATCAGCTGGTCGATTTCCGCGGCATCAAGACCCGCCTGCGACAGCACGCTGCGCGTATGCTCGCCCAGCGAGGCCACGTGCGGGCCGCTCTGCAGGTCCGATCCGGAGAAGCGGAAGGGCGGGGCGGGGGACTGGTAGCTGCCGGCGGCATCGTCGATGGTGCAGAGCGAGCCGCGATGCGCCACCTGCGGATCCTTGAGGGCCTCGGTGACGGTGACATAGGGCGAGCAGGGCACGCCCTGCTTTTCGAGGGCTGCGACGACCTGGGCGATGCTGAGCGTCTTGGACCATTGCTCCAGTTCGTCGATCAGCAGGCCCCAGTTCATGCGCCGGTCGGCGTATTTCTCGAAGCGTGGATCGGTGATCCAGTCGCTTCGGCCCGAGGCGGCGGCGAGATCCTGGAAGGTACGTTCGCTCGCGGTTGCCAGCATCACGTAGCCGTCCGCGGCCTCGATCGGCCCGTACATCGGCCGCGACGGCGATTCGAAATCGAACTGGGCGCGATTGACTTCGCCGAGCAGCATGCCGACCAGGCTTTCGAACATCGAGACATCGACCATCTGACCCTGGCCCGTGACATGACGCTGGTGGAGGGCGGCGAGAATGGCCCCCATTGCATAGGCGCCACTCGCATAGTCGGCGACGAAGATGCCGCAATTGTCCGGCCGCTGCCGCCCTTGCTGGTAGAAGAGATGCGCCATGTCGTAGCCGGTGGAGGCATGGATCACCGGTGCATAGGCGGGCCGCCCGGCGCCCGGGCCGGTCTGCCCATAGCCCGAGATGGCGCAATAGATCAGCTTGGGATTGATCCTGGCCAGTTCGGGATAGTCGAGGCCCAGGCGTTTCATGACGCCGGGACGGTAATTCTCGACCACGATATCGACCGTGGACACCAGCTTCTTCACCACGGCGACCGCCGCGGGCCGCTTGAGGTCGAGCACGATCGACTGCTTGCCGACATTGAGCTGGCCGAACATCGTGCTGGCGCCGTCACGCAGGACGGGCCGCGTGCGCATCAGGTCGCCCTCGGTGGATTCGACCTTGATCACGTCGGCGCCGAGATCGGCCATCAGGCGGCTGCAATGCGGACCGGCGATCGTGGTCGAGAAGTCGAGAATGCGGACGCCGCTGAGCGGCCTTGGTCTCTGCTCGGTCATTGGCTCACCTGGCTACGAGAATAAGAACGACACCGCCGATCACCAGAAGACTTCCGATCCACTCACCGAGGGAGGGTTTCTCCTTGAGGACGACGCGTGAGGCGATGAAAGTGAAGACGAGTTCGATCTGGCCGACCGCCCGCACCAGAGCGGCGTTTTCGAGGGTCATGGCCAGGGCCCAGCTTGCCGAGCCCAGGACGCTGAACAACCCGACCCAGCTCGACGAACGCCAATGCGCGGCGATCTTGGCCAGCTGAGGGCGGTCCCGCCGGTAGATATAGACGGCCATGAGCGCGACCTGGATGGTGTTCATGCAGGCGAGCACCGTGATGCCGCGGATCATGAAATCACCGTCGATCAGCTTGGAGGCTTCGCGGATGGTGCCGGCGGCGATGGCAAAGAAGAAGCCCGAGAGAATGCCATAGAGGGCGCCCTTGTGCCTGAGATCGGCCACCAGGCCCCGAATGTCGGCGATCCTGCCGCGCGCGCTCAGGATGGCAATGCCGATCAGGCAAACCAGGATGCCCATCCAGGCGACGAAGTGGAGCGGCTCGAAGGCGATGAAGGTGGCGAACAGCGCCACAAACACGGTCTCGGTCTTGGAATAGACTGTGCCGACCACGTAGTTGCGCAGGCCAAAGGCATGGATCATCAGCGACGTGGCGATGATCTGGGCCAGGCCTGCCACCGTCACGAGCAACAAGAACTCTAGGTTGAGGATCGGCATTTTCCGGCCCATCCCCCAAATGAGAAAGGCCAGCATGCCGAGCGCCAGCGGCGAACCGTAAAGGTATCGAACAAAATTCGCGCCATCGACGCTCAGCAAATGACGAATTTTCTGCTGCATCGTCGTGCGTATGTTCTGAAACAGCGCAGCGGCGATCGTAATCGTTATCCAAAGTGGCACGGCACCCCCCTTGAATCCAGTGTATGGCGCTGTCTTCGCGTCGTCTTTGTTTTAGATTTCCGCATGACGGCAACGCGTTAGGCAAAGACCTCGAAGCCGGATCGCAGAGTGCAGTCTGCGTGCAGTGCACTCTGTTCAGGAAACCTTCCGGTGGTTTTCACAAATTGGTGATACCGATTGCTACTCTGAGATGTACTAAGATCAATATAATAATATTCATAAAATGAGATTCACTGGAATCTCTTCTTTGCTGTAGTGCATTTGTTTTCAAGGAGATATGCGATCTCCTCGGTTTTTTGAGCTAGGGCGCCGCGAAATTTGCCGGCACAATGCTTACATGAATACGCCAACGAACCGCACCGCAGCAATACTCTCTCCAGTTGTAAGCATCTTGAACGAGCGAGGGAGCAGTCGTCAGGCCTTGGCGGGCTTCGCGCGGGCAGCTTGCCTGGTGATTGGTGTTGCGTTGCTTGCCGGGGCCTCGCCGGCCTCCGCGGGCGGAGATTTCCAGCAGGCCTCGCTGGTTGCACCAAATGGCTCGGCACTGCAGGGGCCGACTTCCTACGCGGCGCCGACGCGGCCGGTGAACATCGCCATCGTGGGCGGCAATGATCGGCAGCACGATTCGCGCGGCACGGGCTTCCTGGTCGCCCGCGATACCTGGGTCACCGCTGCCCATGTGGTGCGCGGCTGTGCGGCGGTGTACGTAAAAGGGGACAAAGGCTGGAACCGGGCGCGCAACGTGTCGCTGCATCCGTCGGCCGACCTCGCCGTCATCAACGCCCGCTCGGGCGAAAGCCAGACCGCCCTGCCGCTGGCCGATCGGGATCCCACCATCGGCCAACCGGGCATCCATATTGGTTTCGCCCACGGCCAGCTCGTATACGTGGAGACCAGCCTCAGCGCTGCGGCCAATGTTCGCCAAGTTGAGCAGCCGCAGGCCGGAACCTCGACGGGCTGGCTCTGGCATCAGCGCGGCGAGGGCGCGCAAGACTCCCGTCTAGGCGGCATTTCGGGCGGACCGCAGCTCGACGCCAACGGTGTCGTCCAGGGCATCACGATCTCCTATGTCGGCAGCCCGATCCGTGTGACCACGGTGCCGGCGACCACGCTGCGTGGCTTCCTCCCGGCCGACACCCGGCTGGTTGATCCGCGTACGTCGTACCGCCTTGCGAGCAACTCCAACGCCGTCGTTCCTCAAGCTGCCGTCAGCAATAGCGTGACCAGCATCCATTGCGCGGTGTCGCCGCGGTCACGGCTCGGCAACTGATCGGGACGGCGTAAAAACCCTCTCCCCATCTAGGAATTGCCGACAGGCATCGCTAAAGTCGCCGCCCTTCACGGGAAATGTGGACAGGCGGAGATCACAGCGATGGCCAAGAAGAACAAAGACAAATTTCACCCCAATCCGACCCTCGACAAGTCGATGATGCCGAGCCGGTATACGACTGTCGGACCGGAGCGCGCGCCGCATCGCTCCTATCTCTATGCGATGGGCCTGACCGAAAAGCAGATCAACCAACCGATCGTGGGTGTCGCCACCTGCTGGAACGAGGCGGCGCCCTGCAACATCTCGCTCAATCGCCAGGCCCAGTCGGTCAAGACCGGCGTCGACCGCGCCGGCGGCACGCCGCGCGAATTCACCACCATCACCGTGACCGACGGCATCGCCATGGGCCACCAGGGCATGAAATCTTCCCTGGCCAGCCGCGACCTGATTGCAGATTCCGTCGAGCTGACCATGCGCGGCCATTGCTACGACGCCATGGTGACGCTCGCCGGCTGCGACAAATCCCTGCCGGGCATGATGATGTCGATGCTGCGGCTCAACGTGCCATCGGTGTTCATGTATGGCGGCTCGATCCTGCCTGGCAATTTCCGCGGCAAGGATGTGACCGTGGTGGATGTGTTCGAGGGCGTGGGCATGCATGCCGCCGGCAAGTTCTCGGACGCGGATCTGCACGAGCTCGAGTGCGCCGCCTGTCCTTCGGCTGGCTCGTGTGGCGGCCAGTTCACCGCCAACACGATGGCCTGCGTGTCCGAAGCCATTGGTCTTGCACTGCCGGGCTCGGCTGGCGCCCCGGCACCGTATGAGACGCGCGACGAATACGCCGTGGCGTCGGGTGAAGCAGCGATGAACCTGCTGCGCCTCGGCATCCGGCCGCGCGACATCTGCACCCGCGAGGCCTTCGAAAATGCCGCGACCGTCGTTGCCGCCACCGGCGGCTCGACCAATGCAGCACTCCACCTGCCGGCGATGGCCCATGAATGCGGCATCAAGTTCGACCTGCATGACGTCGCCCGTATCTTCAAGAAAACGCCCTACATCGCCGACCTGAAGCCGGGTGGAAAATACGTGGCACTGGATATGTTCCGTGTCGGCGGCATCCCCGTCGTCATCAAGGAGCTGCTCGACAACGACCTGCTGCATGGCGATTGCATCACCGTGACCGGCAAGACGCTTGCCGAAAACCACAAGGATGTGAAGTTCCCGGCCGACCAGGACGTCGTCTATCGCGTCAAGGACTGCCTCTCGCCGACCGGCGGTGTCGTCGGCCTCAAGGGCAATCTGGCGCCCGACGGGGCCATCGTGAAGGTGGCCGGCATGCACAAGGACAAGCTCACCTTCCGCGGCCCGGCGCGCTGCTTCG
>Ga0193716_1002220_pt1 | contig 11049 bp, 8 predicted proteins | sample U2c1metaG_FD_145901 | JGI IMG/M metagenome (GOLD analysis project Ga0193716, IMG submission 145901) | Soil microbial communities from a riparian zone of the East river system, Colorado, United States - U2c1 | ecosystem: Environmental > Terrestrial > Soil > Riparian zone | place: USA: East River...
CCAATGGCGAGGACGTCGATACGATTCTGGCGCGGGTGATTCCGCTGCTGCAGCCCGGCGACGTGCTGGCCCATCCGTTCACCCGCCACCCCGGCGGTTTCGTCAATCGTGAGGGCGAGGTACATCCAGTGATCCAGGCCGCGCTCGATCGCGGACTGCGGATCGACGTCGGTCACGGCAGTCATTTCTCGTATCGCCTGGCGCGCAAGGCCATCGCGGCGGGCATTGTACCCACGACATTGGGCGCCGATATCCACGGCTACAACACGCACGTGCCGGCGCCGGCGGGAACACCGGACCAGCATGCCGACGACGAAAATCATCCATTCGCCGGTCAGGCAAAATTCAGCCTGGTGCAGGCAATGAGTTCGATGATGGCGCTCGGCCTGACGCTGGAGCAGGTGGTGCCGATGGTGACCTCGAACCCCGCCGAGATGCTCGGCCTGTCGGATACGATCGGCGCGTTGCGCAAGGGAATGGACGCCGATGTCAGCGTGCTTGAGCAGACGCCCGGCCGGTTTATTCTGCGCGATAACGAGAAGACCGAGGTGATCGCGGAGAGCCTGCTGCAGCCCGCTTTCTGTCTGCGCGCGGGCGTGCGCCACGATCCAATTGCGCCGATCCTGCCGCGCGCCGTCGCGGCATAGGTTCGTGGCGAACGCGGAGGCGTTCATCGATGGCTCGCGCTGAGACCGATCCCGCTGCGGACGCTTCGACCGGCACCGGTCAAGGCGTCGGCGCCAGCCTGTTGCGCAAGGAAGACGACCGTTTCATGCGCGGGCGCGGCCAATACGTGGCCGACATTCGTGTCGTCGGTCTGATGGATGTCGCCTTTGTGCGAAGTCCCTTGGGTCACGCGCGGATCAGGGGCATCGGCGTGCCTGAGCGCTATCGCGACGTGGTGTTCACGGCTGACGACCTCAATGGCGTGAAGCCGATCCGCGCGGTGTCGGGGCTGCCCGGCTTCAAGATATCGGAACAACCGGTGCTGGCAACCGGCAAGGTGCGGCATGTCGGCGAACTCATCGCGATGTGCGTGGCGCCGACGCGGGCGGAGGCGGAAGATATCGCAGCCTCAGTCACGCTCGACCTCGAGGAGTTGCCGGCGGTCTACGACATGGTAAGGGCACGCGACGCCGACGCCGCGCTGGTCCACGAGCATTGGGGCGACAACGTCTTTCTTGAAAGCGCATTCGAGGTCGATATTTCATCGGCGCTGGACGCGCCGATCAAGGTGACGCGCCAGATTTCGACCGCGCGTCAGTGCATGTCGCCGCTGGAAGGTCGCGGTGTGGTGGCGACGTTCGATCATCGCCTCGACCAGCTGACGCTGCATACCGGGGCCCAGATGCCGCATATCGTGCGCAATGGCCTGTCCGATTGTCTCGGCATCGAGCAGGCGCAGATCCGCATCGTATCGCCTGATATCGGCGGCGGCTTTGGGCATAAAGGCATCTTGTTGCCGGAAGAGGTTTGCCTCGCCTGGCTCGCTTTGCAGCGCGGCCTGTCGGTGCGCTGGATCGAGGACCGGCGGGAACATCTGACCGCCAGCGCCAACTGCCGCGAGCACCATTACAACATCACCGTTTACGCCGATCGCGATGGACGCCTGCGCGGCATCGATTGCGAGGCGATCGTCGATTCCGGGGCCTATTCGTCCTATCCGTTTTCGGCCTGTCTGGAGGCGGCGCAGGTCGCGAGCATCCTGCCCGGGCCCTACCGGATGCCGGCCTATCGCTGCCGCACCTTCTCGGTCGCAACCAACAAATGTCCAATCCTGCCCTATCGTGGCGTGGCACGAACCGGCGTTTGCTTCGCGCTGGAGATCATGCTCGATGCGGTCGCCGTTTGCGCCGGAATTGAACCGGGCGAGGTACGGCTGCGCAATCTGATCCAGCCGGACCAGATGCCGTTCGACAACATCACCCGGAAGCATTTCGACAGCGGCGACTATCCCGAGGCGATGCGTCGCGCGCTCGCGGCAATCGACATCGCCGGGGTGCGAAAGCGTCAGCGTGCCGGCGAAAGCGACGGGCGGCTGATCGGCACGGGTCTGTCGATTTATTGCGAACAGGCCGCCCACGGCACCTCGGTCTATGCCGGATGGGGTATTCCAATGGTGCCGGGCCATGAGCAGGCGACGGCGCGCCTGACGCCGGACGGGGGCCTTGAAATCAGGGTCGGCGTCCATTCGCATGGTCAGGGGCTCGAGACCACGCTGGCGCAGGTCGCGCATGAATTGCTCGGCATCGACACCGCGAAAATTCGCGTGATCCATGGCGATACGGCGATCACGCCGTATTCGACCGGCACCTGGGGCTCGCGCGCGATGGTGATGGCCGGTGGCGCGGTGGCGACCGCGTGCGATATCCTGGGCAAACGCGCGATGCGGATCGGCGCCAAGCTGCTTCAACTCGATCCCGCCGATGTCGTCTTGCGCGGCGGCCGCGTCCTCGGGCCGAACAGCAGTATCGATCTCGCCGAGATCGCGCACACCTGGTACCGGCGTCCGCAGGATCTGCCGCCGGATGTCGATCCCGGCGGGCTGGAGGCGACCACGGGCTACAAGCCGCAGCGCGACAGCGGCACGTTCAGTTATGCGGCCCACGCGGTGACGGTCGCGGTCGATCCCGATCTCGGCACCGTCGAGCTGCTCGATTACGTGATCGTCGAGGACGGCGGCGTGCTGGTCAATCCGATGATCGTCGATGGCCAGATCTTCGGTGGCCTTGCGCAGGGTATCGGCACCGCGTTGTACGAGGAGATGCCGTTCGACGCTGCCGCGCAGCCGCTGGCGACAACACTGGCGGACTATCTGCTGCCCGGTCCGACCGAAGTGCCGGAACCATGGCTCGATCATATGGAGACGCCGTCGCCATATACGATGTTCGGCGTCAAGGGCATCGGGGAGGGCGGCGCGATTGCGCCGCCGGCTGCGATTGCCAACGCCGTGAACGACGCGCTGCGGCCGCTTGGCGCGGAATTGCTGCATTCGCCGATCTCGCCGCGCCGGGTTGTCGAAGCGATACTGGCCGCGCGCAAGGCGGAAAGGCCGGCAGCATGAAAGCGGCGCCATTCGCCTATGAGCGGCCTTCGGATTTGAATACGGCGCTGGCCCTGATGGCCAAGCCCGGCGGCATGATCAAGATCATGGCGGGAGGTCAGTCGCTCGGCCCGATGCTCAACCTGCGGCTCGTCCAGCCCGACCTCATCATCGACATCGCCGGGCTTTCCGAGCTCAAGCAAGCCGAGCGCGACGGCGACGAACTTCTGATCGGAGCCTGTATCACCCATGCCGACATTGAAGATGGCCGCATCCCCGATGTGACACGTGGCGCCATGCAGCGGGTCGCCTCGATGATCGCCTATCGCGCCGTGCGCAACCGCGGCACCATCGGCGGCTCATTAAGCCATGCCGATCCGTCGGCCGATTGGCTGTCGGCGCTGGCGGCGCTCGGCGCCAGCCTCCGCTTGCGGAGCCTCGCGGGGGTCCGTCATCTTACTATTTCCGAATTTGTCACCGGCGCGCTGGAATCGGCCATGAAGCCCGGCGAGATCGTCGAGGCCGTTCGCGTGCCGGCGATGGCTTCGTCGGCGCGGTTTGGCTACGTCAAGAGCTGCCGCAAGACCGGCGAATTCGCCCATGCCATGAGTGCAGTGGTGATCGATCCCGATGCCGGTACGGCACGCGTCGTGATCGGGGCGCTGGAGACCGCGCCAATGTTGCTGGACCAGCCAGCCGAGCTGTTCGGCGGAAGTTTGAACGGCGAGTTCGGCCGCAAGTTCGATGCGCGGGTCGCCGACGCGCTGCTGATGAAGGCCGGAATTTCCAATGCGGTCGACCGGCACATTCATGTTTCCGTGCTGCGCCGCGCGATCGCCGAGGCGTCGCAATGACCGCGATTGCGCTCACCGTCAACGGGCATGCGGTCGATGCGTCGGTCGATCCACGCACCCATCTGGCTGATTTTGTCCGCGACGGCCTTCATTTGACCGGCACGCATCTGGGCTGCGAGCACGGCGTGTGCGGCGCGTGCACGCTGCTGATCGACGATATGCCGGCGCGCTCGTGCATCACTTATGCCGTCTCCTGCGGGGGCGCACGGGTGACGACGATCGAAGGGCTTGATGATGACGAGATCGCCGCCGAGTTGCGTGCGGCCTTTACGCGCGAGCATGCGCTGCAATGCGGCTATTGCACGCCGGGGATGTTGATGTCGGCGCGCGATCTGGTACGTCGTTTGCCCGACGCCGATGAGCGCAGCATTCGCGTCGGAATGAGTGGCAACCTCTGCCGGTGTACCGGCTATGTCGGAATCATCAGGGCGATCAGTTCGGTGATCGACCAAAGGCGCAAGCGCGGCATCGCGCCCGAACCGGGCGCCGGCCGTACACTGCTCGGTCCGGTGGGATCAGGAAGCTGCGTATCGGTTGTGAGTGCGGTTCAGGCGACGGCCAAAGTCGAGCCGCCACCGGAAATGGCCGCAGCGATTGTCGTGCCTGACTTCACGCCGGCGACAGTCATCACCGATCATTTCACCGTGCCTTATCCGCCGGCGGTGGTTTTCGACCTGTTTGGCGACGTCGCTTCCGTCGCGCGTTGCCTGCCGGGTGTCACCCTGACCGGCGTTCCCAAGTCCGACTACGCCGAGGGCATGATCCAGGTCAGGATCGGCCCGATCGGGGCCAATTTTCGTGGCGCGGCCCGGATCGAGCGTACGCCGGAGTCGTGGTCGGGCCGTATCGTCGGCATCGGCAACGACCAGCGCAGCCGGTCGACCTCGCAAGGTGAAATCCGTTATCGGCTTGCGGCGATCGAGGCCAATGCGACAAGGGTGGAGATTTCGATCGGCTACAGCCTGAAAGGCATGCTGGCGCAAATGGCGCGCGAAGGGCTGGTGCGCGAACTGGTTGCGCGTTTGACCGCGGATTTTTCCAGGAATCTCGATCGGCATTTGTCGGGTGTAGAGCCGGAAGCTTCGACCCAAACCGGGCAGGGGCTGAACGGGCTTTCGCTGTTGATGGATGCCTTGCGCCAGTATGTGGGAAAGATCTTTTCGGGAAGCCGAAGCTGAGCGGCGCTCGGGGCCGCAGGTTCCAACCCGGCAAAATCTCGCATTGCGTCCAAACTAAACGATCTACAAAGTCGTGCGTAACCTATTGATTTTATGGGGTCAAAAACCCCAATAATTTTGTATCTAAGCCGTTGATACGAAAATAGAAACATGAGACTCTTGATCATCGGGTCCGAGGTTCGAGCCCTGATGCGCTACCCAGTCTTTGCGACCGGCACTTTTTGAGGCGGCGCCAAATAGCGCGTATCGGCTTGCGGGCGTCGATGGGCCGGAGCAGACCATAGGGAGGTGCAACGTGGCTCTTTCGAAACGCAATTGTTCTCGTTGCATCGTGGTTGCGGTTGTCGCGTGCTGGACTCAGTCGGCCTTCGCGCTGGACCCTCGTTATCCAGACTGGCCGTGCCAGCAATTGAAGGTGCCGGGGATTGCGATCGCCAGCGTCTGGAATGGTCCTCCGATCGAGATCGGCGACGCGGCAAAGCCAACCGACGCGAAACAAGCCGAGCTGGTATCGCGGCTGGCGGCCCGCCGTACCCCGATCGAAGACGCCCGGAAACTGGTTGCTGACTACATCGTCGGAACGGACCCGGAAAAACAGGAAAAGGCAAAGACACTTTTTGCGTCGTTGTATTCAACCCTCAATGCGCAGCGTGATGAGGTGATGAACGGCATCGAGCGTTTCTCACGCAAGCAGAAGGCTGCCGCCGACGATATTCGCGCAGAAGCCCAGAAATTGAGGGAAATGCAGGACAAGGCGGACGCCGATCCGGCACAGACCGAGGACCTCGTCAGCCGGCTGGCGTGGCAGACGCGCATTTTCGAGGATCGGCGGAAATCGACCTCCTATGTGTGCGACGTGCCTGTCCTGATCGAGAAACGGCTGTTTGATTTGGGAAATGCGATTCAGGGCGTCATGAACGCCGACACGCCCAAATAATGAAGGTTCGGCGTCTCCCTGGTGGGGCAGAAATCAACTCATTCAGCCGGGCGCGGCTCCGGCGTGGCATCGCTCAGCGGTAGGCCGGCAGCAAGCCAGCCGTCGGTGCCTTCGCGATACCACGCGACGTTCGGATAGCCGAGCGAGAGCGCGCGCTTGGCTGCGTTCCACGACATCCAGCAATCCGCCAAACAATAAAGCACGATCAGCCTGGCACGATCGCCACGGGTCGCCTTCTCCAACCCCTTCGCGAAGTAATCGGCCATGCTGGGCGCAAGTTCTCCGTAGCCGGTGTCGGGCAACCAGATACTGTCCGGGATGTTGGCGCGCGGTTTGTCGCGCCAGAGCGTTCCCTCAGGCAGGTTCCGTGGCCGCGGCGGTCTTGGCAGCACATCGATGAAGGATGCGATGCGGCTGCGCCAGATTTTTTCCGCCTCTTGCGTTCCTATGGCCGCCGCGCCGCGCAGCGTTGCAGGCGTGGGCGCGCGATAATCCTCAAGGCGATAGCCATCCGGTTCGAGCACCTCCGCCGCCCGCGCATCCACGATGGCAAATGCAACCATCGCAAGCGCGATGCGAACGGCTGATATCATCATGGTCGTTTGGCAAGCGTTTCGGCCGTGATCGGCGTATTGGCCTCGTCGAGGATCGGGATGTTGTAGCTGATCAGGAGCTTGTTGATCTCGGCCTTGTTTTCCGTGATCAGTTTGTTGAGCGTGCGTTTCCATTCCTGGTCCGCCGGACGCACCGCCATGCCGATCCGATACATCATTTGCGGACCATTGGTTTCCTTCACCAGCGGCACCACCACCAGAGGCGGGTCGGCCTTCGCTGCGAAATAGCCCGCCATCGGGCCCCACAATATGCCGCAATCGATATTGCCCTGATTGAGGTCTTCAATCATGGCCTGCGCCGAGGAATCGGCACGGGTATCGATGAACAACGGATAGGACTTGGCATGGCCCAAAAGGCCGTTGACTGCCATATTGGTGCTGGGCGGCGTCTTGGCGACGACGCCGATCCGTTTATCCTTGAGCCGTGGGTCGTCGATGGCGGCGACATCTTCAAGTCCGCTGCCGCGCTTGGTGATCAGGGCATAGGTCGTCCGGTAATAGGGGATGGTCACCTGCGCCTGATCGTCGCCTTGCGGGAATCCCATGATCACGTCGCAACGGTAGGAGCCGAGCGTCATCCGGACGAAGCCCGTGACCTGCGGGAAGTAGGTGTAGCTGAGCTTCTTGCCGAGCTTGGCGGCGAACAATTCGGCGAGCTTGTTTTCAAAGCCTTCGCTCTTGTCGTTGGAGAACGGCAGATTGCGCGGGTCGCCACAGGCGCGAAACACATTGGGATCGACGAGTTCGAGCGCGCCGGCTTCATTGTTTTGAGCTTGTGCTTGCGCGAGAGCCTCGACCGGCCGCAAGGCGGCCAGCCCGCAGGTCAAGATGCCCACGAGTGCTGCAATCACGATCACCGGCCGCGTCGATGAATGTGGCAAAGGCTGGGTCTGGCTTTCGATATTCTGTGCGTTCATTTGATACCTGTGCAACTGGCTTCTGCCTGCTTGGTTTCGTGGAGCATTAAGACAAAATCGGCGCGCCGCAACCGCGGCGCGCCGATTGATTTTCACTTCACCTTGATGTCACGTCTTATTCGGACGGCAGGCGAACACGGTCAACGTTCCACCCAGCGAGGTGTAGGACGCCAGGCCCGCATAACCACCGACGGCGCCGAGGCCCGCGGTATCGACAGTCTTCTCCTTGGTCGGCAGCTTGCCCTGATCGACCGCGTCATGCCATGCTGCGGCGTTGTCATGCTGAAGCAGACCGGCCGCAAGGCCGATGCCCGCCCAACCTCCGACGCCCGATAGCACCGCAACGAACTGCTTGCCGCCATGCTCGTAGGTCATGACGTTGCCGATGATGCCGGACGGCGTCTTGAACTTGTAGAGCTCCTTGCCGGTCTTGGCATCGAGCGCCTTCAGGTAGCCTTCGAGCGTGCCGTAGAATACGACGCCGCCGGCCGTTGCAAGAGCACCACCCCAGGCGGAGAACTGCTCCTTGTTGGACCAGACGATCTTGCCGGTCTTGTTGTCCCAGGCGATAAAGTTACCCATGTGGGTATCGCCCTTCGGCGGATACATCGCCACGGCGGCGCCGACGTAAGCCTGACCCGCGGTGTAGGACACCTTGTAAGGCTCGTAGTCCATGCAGACGTGGTTGGTCGGGACATAGAACAACTGCGTCTCCGGGCTATAGGCCGCAGGCTGCTGGTCCTTGGTTCCCAACGCCGCAGGGCAGATGCCCTTTGAGTTGGTGTCCTCGCCGTTATGCTGGGTCGAATAGGCGTCGACCACCAGCGGACGACCATAGGTCTTGGACGATTTGTCCATGTCGACCTTGCTAGCCCAGTTCACCGATGGATCGTATTTCTCTGCAACCAGCAACTCGCCGGTGGCCCGATCGAGGGTGTAACCGAAGCCATTGCGGTCGAAATGCGTCAGCAGCTTCCTTGCTTTACCGTCGATGGTCTGATCGGTCAGGATCATTTCATTGACGCCGTCGTAGTCCCATTCGTCGTGCGGCGTCATCTGATAGACCCATTTGGCCATACCGGTATCGAGATCACGCGCGAATATCGCCATCGACCAGCGATTGTCACCCGGACGCTGCACAGGATTCCACGTCGAAGGATTGCCTGTGCCGTAGTAGACGAGGTTCAACTGGGGATCGTAGGAATACCAACCCCATGTGGTACCGCCGCCGACCTTCCATTGGTCGCCTTGCCAGGTGGACAGCGATGAATCCGGTCCGATCGGCTTGCCGAGCGACGTCGTCTTGGCTGGATCGACCAGCATTTCGGAGTCCGGCCCTGTCGAATAGGCGCGCCAGACAAGCTTGCCATCCTTGATGTTGTACGCACTCAGCGAGCCGCGCACACCAAATTCACCGCCGGAAATACCTGTGATAACCTTGTCCTTGAAGATAAACGGCGCGTTCGTGCCGGATTGACCTTTTCCGGCTTCGCCGTTCATCACCGACCAGACCTTGGCGCCGGTCTTGGCGTCGAGGGCGACCAGCGTCGTATCGGCCTGGTGCAGGAAGATCTTGCCGTCGGCGTAGGCGACGCCACGGTTGACGGTGTCGCAGCACATGATCGGGATCACGTTCGGATCCTGCCTGGGCTCATATTTCCAGATGATCTTGCCTTCATTCTTCAGATCGAGCGCAAAGACCGTATTGGGGAACGGCGTGTGCACATACATCACGTCGCCAATCACCAGCGGGCCGCCTTCGTGGCCGCGCAGCACACCGGTCGAGAACGTCCAGGCTACCTGCAGCTTTTTGACATTGGACGCGTTGATCTGCTTGAGCTTCGAATAACGCGTGTTCGCGTCATCGCCCTGCTGCATGACCCATTGCTTCGGGTCCTTGGCCAGCCTGTCCAACTCCTCGTCGGCGCGTAACGCCGACCCTTGCACGGTCATCAGGCCAAAAACCGATGTCGTGACGACCAAAAACTTATTCATCGCTTCCTCCCTGGGTTTTTCACCTGGAGGGTGGCTGACGCTCCTTGGATACGCGCAGATTCTCCATGGGACGTCATTCGCCCTCTTTTGGATGAATTGTTGCCGGCACCGCGTTACGGTCTGCGAGACGATTCTTACATGGGGCGAATCGTGAATGCAGGTTGCAGCAAACAGTGCCCACCTATGTCTTTCGAAACACCGGACTCCCTTTTCACCGTTGATCCGGAAGGCAAAAGTCAAAAAAAGACTAGGTAACTCTCCTTTCATAAGCAAGCCATGCTTTGGGAGAAGGTCGATTTGTCGCTTACGCTGCAATGTGGGCGAGACCCAGCGTTCGATGGTACAGTACGGGGCAGTGACGCTGACCAAATTTGATTGCTGCGAAGGACCACACGCGGCTCCATGCGGGCCATCACGCGAAAGGCCGCGTCATCATGGATAACGAGCCAGTCGCTCACCGAAGCTCATCAACCCGCCCAGTTGTTCGACCGGCCTATGTCCATCGACGTGCCGCGAAGGCGCGACGCTTCGTGGGTGGCGCCCTTGCCGCAGTTTTTATTTTTGTTCTGGTTCCCCGCGATTGCAGTGCACAACAGAAGAATTCGCCGACGCCACTGCCGATCTCCGAGATTGCACCGGGCATCTACGTTCACATTGGCAATATCGACATGATGAACGAGGCCAACCAGGGCGATGCCGCCAATATCGGCTTCATTGTCGGCGACGACGCGGTGGCTGTGATCGACACCGGCGGCAGCGCCCGCGAAGGTGCGCGCCTCCTCAGCGCTATCCGCTCCGTGACGCCGAAACCTGTTCGCTATGTCATCAATACCCACGTTCATCCCGATCACATTTTCGGTAACGCGGCGTTTGCACAAGAAGGAACTTCTTTTGCACGAGAGCGAACTGTTTTTGTGGGACACAAGAACCTGCCGCGCGCGCTGACGGCGCGGGGCGAATACTACCTGAAGGCATTTCGCAGCGTGCTGGGTGATGCCCTGATCGACGAAGTGAAGATCGTGCCGCCCACGCTGCTGGTCGACGGCGAAATGAAGATCGATCTCGGCAACCGCGTGCTGACGCTGAAGGCGTGGCCATCAGGACATACCGACAACGACCTGACGGTGTTCGACGGCGCCAGTTCCACGCTGTTTGCGGGTGATCTGCTGTTCGTCGAGCACATCCCGGTCCTTGATGGCAGTATTCGCGGCTTTCTCGCTGACCTGTCGGAATTGTTGCGTATGCCGGCCGAGCGCGTCGTTCCCGGACATGGCCCGGTCGTGGCCAATTGGCGCGGTGCCGTCGCGGATGAGCAGAGCTACTTCGAAAGCCTCGCCAGGGAAGTGCGCGATCTGATAGCCCAGGGGATACCTCTCGCCAAGGCGGCACAGGTGGCCGGGCGAGGCCAGCAATCGCAATGGAAGCTGTTCGACGAATATGGTTCGCGCAATGTCATTGCGGCGTTCGGTGAACTCGAATGGGAATGACCGCGCCTTGCCGCATAAGGGATT
>Ga0193716_1002221_pt1 | contig 11049 bp, 14 predicted proteins | sample U2c1metaG_FD_145901 | JGI IMG/M metagenome (GOLD analysis project Ga0193716, IMG submission 145901) | Soil microbial communities from a riparian zone of the East river system, Colorado, United States - U2c1 | ecosystem: Environmental > Terrestrial > Soil > Riparian zone | place: USA: East River...
GTAGAGCTGGGCCGCCAGGGTCTTGTTGGCCACCCAGCGCCCCGCCCTGATCCTGGCGCCCAACAAGACCCTGGCGGCCCAGCTCTACAGCGAGTTCAAGACTTTTTTCCCGGAAAACGCGGTCGAGTATTTCGTCAGCTATTACGACTACTACCAGCCCGAAGCCTATATCCCACGCACCGACACCTATATCGAAAAAGACAGTTCGGTGAACGAGGAGATCGACCGCATGCGCCATTCGGCGACGCGGGCGATCCTGGAGCGCGACGACGTCATCATCGTCGCCAGCGTGTCGTGCATCTACGGCATCGGCTCGGTGGAGACCTATTCGGGCACCGCCGTCGGCATCGCCCGCGGCGACACGCTCGACCGCAATGCCGCCATCCAGAACCTGGTGGCGCTGCAATACCGCCGCAACGACGACAATTTCACCCGCGGCGCCTTCCGGGTGCGCGGCGACGTCATCGACATCTTCCCGGCGCACCAGGAAGACCGCGCCTGGCGGGTGGAGATGTTCGGCGACACGGTGGACACGATCACCGAGTTCGACCCCCTGACCGGGCACAAGGCCGGCGTGCTGGATGCGATCAAGATCTATGCCAACAGCCACTACGTGACGCCGCGTCCCACGCTGCAGCAGGCGATGAAGGGCATCAAGGCGGAGCTGATCACCACCCTGGCCGACTTCCGCGCCAAGGGAAAATTGCTGGAAGCCCAGCGGCTGGAACAGCGCTGCACCTTCGACCTGGAGATGATCGAGGCCACCGGCAGCTGCGCCGGCATCGAGAATTATTCGCGCTGGCTGACGGGCCGCAAGCCCGGCGAGCCGCCGCCCACTTTGTTCGAATATCTGCCCGACAATGCGCTGGTATTCTGCGACGAAAGCCATGTCAGCGTGCCGCAGATCGGCGCCATGTACAAAGGCGACTATCGCCGCAAATTCACCCTGGCCGATTACGGCTTCCGCCTGCCCAGCTGCATCGACAACCGCCCGCTGAAGTTCGACGAATGGGACGCGATGCGGCCGCAATCGGTCTATGTCAGCGCCACACCCGGCAACTGGGAGATGGAGCGCACCGGCGGCGTCTTCACCGAACAGGTGATCCGGCCCACCGGGCTGATCGATCCGCCGGTGGAAATCCGCCCGGTGGAAAGCCAGGTGGACGACCTGATCGCCGAATGCCACCTGATCGCCAAGGTCGGCTATCGCGCCCTGGTCACCACCCTGACCAAGAAGATGGCGGAAGACCTCACCGAATACATGCACGAACAGGGCATCCGGGTGCGCTACATGCACAGCGACGTGGAAACGCTGGAGCGCATCGAGATCATCCGCGACCTGCGCCTGGGCGCTTTCGATGTGCTGATCGGCATCAACCTGCTGCGCGAAGGGCTCGACATTCCCGAATGCGGCCTGGTCGCGATTCTCGACGCCGACAAGGAAGGCTTCCTGCGCAGCGAGACCTCGCTGATCCAGACCATCGGCCGCGCCGCCCGCAACGTCGATGGCAAGGTGATCCTCTACGCCGACCGCATCACCGGCTCGATGGAGCGGGCCATGGCCGAGACCGGTCGCCGCCGCACCAAGCAGGAGGCCTACAACACCGAGCACGGCATCACGCCGGCCAGCGTCAAGGCCAAGATCGCCGACATCATGGGCAGCATGTATGAGCGCGACCATGTCACGGTGGACGGCGGCCAACTGGCCATGGCCGAGGGCGGGCGCGAATTCGTCGGCCACAATATCAAAGTGGTCATTGCCGAGATCGAGAAGAAGATGCGCGCCGCCGCCGCCGACCTGGAGTTCGAGGAGGCTGCCCGGCTGCGCGACGAGCTCAAGCGGCTGCAATCCACCGCGCTCGCCATCGCCGACGATCCTTTCGCCCGCCAGAGCGACGTGGCGCGTGCCAACCTGGACGCCGAGATCACCTATTCGACCGACGACAGCCCCTCCAAGCCCATTCCGTCCAAGGGCGGACGCAAGCGTTTGCAGCGCGCGGGCCGTCCCAATGTGCCCAAAACATTTGGGAGCAGGGCTCGATAAGCCGCGCCAACCGCTATCGCGGCGGCACTACGCTGTCGCTAGCCGTGGCAGCCGGGCGCGTTAAGTTCCATCACCGCAAGACTTGGTAAGTTGCTGTTCGCGCTTGTCTATATCCAGTTAACCGCCGGCGCGGCGGCGCCAGACTGGCGCCAGCCGTTGTTATTTAGGCCCAAAAAGCCTATACCACCGTCCACGTGGTTCTTGCGTCCTAAGTCAGACGAAGCGCTTTCAGTCTTTCTGACCCGTCCCTCTCATACAGAGGCGCGCCGGACGAACCGAAAAACTTCCTGCCGTTCAGATGTTCTTGTTTCCACGGCCGTTCTGGCATTTCGCCAGAGCGGAACCCGATGATTAAAGGAACAATCATGACCATCGGAACCGTGAAGTTTTTCAACGCCGCCAAGGGTTTTGGTTTCATCTCGCCGGAAGGTGGCGGCAAGGACGTGTTCGTGCACGTTTCGGCCGTCGAAGCCGCCGGCATGCGCACCCTGAATGAAGGCCAGAAGGTCAACTTTGACATTCAGCCGGACGCGCGTGGCTCCAAGGCCGCCAATCTGTCGGCTGCCTAAGTAAAAATCAGGCGGGGCGGCTGCCCAAAAGCGGCCGCCCCATCTGCACCGCAGCGTCTCGCTGCGGTGATGATGCCCGGCCCACCGCGCGACAGCGACTTAAGGTGGGCGAGGCGTGTAGCCTTAAGGAGAAGTCCCATCGCAGATCCGAACCCCACCAATCGCCAGAAAGACGCCCACCGCACCGCCAATGGCGTGTTCGCGGCCTGGGAAAAACGCACCGCGCTGGTCAAGCAGCAGGCCACCGCCCATAGCGACGCCAGCGACGCCAAGACCATCCGCCTCAAGGCCCTGCGCCTGGAGAAGGAAGCAGCCGACGCCGAAGCCGCCCGCATCGCCGCCGAGAATGCCCCGCCCGCGCCGGTAAAAAAGCGCGCCAAGCGCACCACTGCCTGATTTGTCGCTTTTCCGGATCAGCCACCGCACCGAATATCACTATCGCCAGCCCGTCACCCTCGGCCCGCACCGGCTGATGCTGCGCCCGCGCGAAAGCCGCGAGTTGCGGCTGATCTCGCATGAGATCACCACCACGCCGCCCTCCACCATCACCTGGGCGCAGGATGTGTTCGGCAACTCCATCGCCACCGCCGTGTTCGATGCCAAGGCCGACAAGCTGATCATCGAAAGCGCCGTGGACCTGGAACTGAGCGCCGCCGCCTGGCCGGTGTTTCCCATCGCCGCCGGCGCCATCACCTATCCCTTTTCCTATTCCGCCGAAGAGCGCACCGACCTGGGCGCGCTGCTGTCGCCGCAATATGCCGACCCCATGGGCCGGCTGTCGGGCTGGGCCGCCGGCTTCGTGCGCTCCAATCCCACCGACACCTTGGCGCTGCTGAAGGATCTCAACGCCGGCATCTCCGCCACTGCCAGCTACCAGGCGCGCGAGGATGAAGGCACCCAGCCGCCCGGCCGCACGCTGGACATGGGCCGCGGCTCATGCCGCGATTTCGCCGTGCTGTTCGTGGAAGCGGCGCGCTTCCTGGGCTTCGGGGCGCGCGTGGTCTCGGGCTATCTGTTCAACCCCGCTCTGCAGGCCACCGACAGCACCACCCATGCCTGGGCCGAAGCCTTCGTGCCGGGCGCGGGCTGGATCAGCTTCGATCCCACCAACCGCCAGATGGGCGGCTTCAATTTGATCCCGGTGGCGGTGGCGCGCGACCTCAGCCAGGCCATGCCGGTCAGCGGCACCTTCGTCGGCGCCAACGCCGACCAGTTGCGCCTGACCGTCGCCGTGCGCGTTGTCGAAGAGCAAGTTTAGAGTTAGGACATGCCTATGAAGAACAAACCCGCCGTCGAGAAGTTCGTGACCAACTGGGTGGCGCAGAATGTCCGCAACGTTCCGGGCCTGACCAACCTGCCGTCCGAGGTTGACCGTCTGGCCTCCAGCCTGACCTTTGACGCGCGCGCCGAAGGCTTCAGCGGCAGCGATCTCAACCGGGCCGTGGGCGATATCGACGACTACCTGACCGGGCAGTACGAACAAGCCGGCGCCGAGCAGACCCAGGCAACGCAAACACTCTAGACGCGCTTGAGGCGCAGCGCCGACCAGTCCTCGTCAATGGCGATCTGGCTGACCGTATCCAGCCCCAGCGACGGCGCCCATTCCCGGATCACATCGCGGCTGAGATCGCCCGCCAGGGCCGAAGTCAGCTTGGGGTAGGCAATCCAGAGAATGGCCTCCGGCCGCAGCTTTTCCAGCAGGCCGGGCAGCTTGGCTTCCAGCGTCGCCTTGCTGGCCGCGAACATCACCACCACATCGGCCTTCGCCGGCGCCGCCCGCGCCGCACCGATGGCACGATCCACGGCCGGCTTGGCATTCAGCACCGCCAGTGTTCGGGAGCCTTTGACCTGCAATTTCTCGGCTATTCCGGCCATCGCACCGTCCCCGATACAGCGCAATAATCTGGTCCAGGAACAGCGCCGGAGACAAGTGCCTCATCCGGGCGTTACCACCCCTCACTCTCCATGGGCGGGCTTGACCCGCCATCCATGGTAAGGTCTGCCCATGTCCCGCGCCTTCGTCAAGGAAACCGCCGAGTCCGCCCCGCCGCCGGAACGCATGGTCGACGAAGGCCCCAACCTGGTCACACCAGAAGGCCTGGCCCAGATCGAGGCCCACATCGCCCGCATCGAGGCGAGCATGAAATCCGAAGCCAATGTACTGCTGCGCGAAACCCTGGCGCGCGACCTGCGCTATTGGGAAATCCGCAAGGCCAGCGCCGAAGTGGTCCAGCCCTCCACCGATGACACCGTGTCATTCGGCTCGACCGTCACTATCCAGCGCAAGGACCGCACCCAGACCTTCCGCATTGTGGGGGTAGATGAAGCCGATGCTTCGAAGGGGATGATTTCTTACCGCAGCCCGATGGCTCAGGCCGTCCTTGGGGCGAAGCTCGGCGAGGTCATTGAGGCGGATGAGCCGTTGGGAATGATCAGCATCACCAAGTGTGAGACCAAGGCACCGGGCTAATTATGGCGGATGAAGGAAAGACAGATGAATTTCCGTTTAGTGAATTCGCCAACCGGCTGGAACATTCAATTTCGGGACTAAGCGTCCCAATAAAGCAGCGCGGCCGCAACGCATTCCAGCATATACGTCTTGCCTGGAGGATTCGAAGCATCGATCCTGCAATGGCCGTTTTCCGGGCAATAACTGCTGAAGAAGAAGCCGCCACAGCATTGATTCTGGCCTTGCAAGAAAGACGCTATCCAGGAGCAGAAAAACTTGATCGGAACAATCACAGCCATAAAGCCGCGATAAATGTACTGCTGCGTTCAATCGCAAGCCTCTTTAGCCAACTGAAATTGGCTCCGAAGTTTTCTCTGCATGATAAGGATGTGCCGCCGCACATCAGCATGCATTTTGATATTAAAGCCCTTGCGGGCATTGCCGAAGGGGAACCTCTATTTGGCGAATCCGAATTCCCCCTCGACTTTAGCGTCGGCGATGGAGGAAAAAATCACGACTTCTCCAATGAGCTCGTTGAGTTCGCCGGAAAACGCGGCCATCAAAAAATACTAAGCTTTATCAAAGCTGAAGCAAATCTGCGAAATCGCGTCCTCTACGCGAGCGATAAAGGTATCCCGAATATAGAAATGAAAGACGAGTTTATTTCTATCCGGAAAGATCGCGTTCTAACCATCCTTTCTATTGCGATAATGATCCTGCAGACCGATCAGCATCAGCGTTTTGTCAAACAGTGCCTAAACGCGCTTCTTCAAGCATTGGAGAAGATCGAGGTTACAGAAGTTCCGTTTGATGGCGCAACTCCCTCCGACGGGCCGGTTTTATTAGTAGAAAATATCCCCGGCTCGAAAACACTTAGCATTATCGAGAATGGAAAGCGGAGCATTGTGCAGAGCAAATTTGAAGATAAGCTTCCGTTCAAAATTCATTTCCTTGAGGTCTGGAGAATCGCGATTTCAAGAATACATGTCCATTTCGACGTCAGACTAAGTAACGTCACATCCTCAGCGCAGTTTGATCCACCCGCCTAAAGCAACTCCGCCACCGTCTCCCCCGGCCGGCACAGCTTCGCGCCCTTGGGCGTCACCACGATGGGCCGGTTCAGCAGGATGGGATGCGCGGCGATAGCCGCCAGCAGGGTGTCGTCGTCGGCGCCGTCCAGCTTCATCTCGGCATAGGCGGGCTCCTGGGTGCGCATCACGGCGCGCACCGAGACCTGCATCTGCCCGATGAGATGGCGCAATTCCTCGGGCGACAGCGGCGTCTTGAGATACTCGATGATCTCCGGCTCGATGCCCTTGCTGCGGATGATCTCCAGCGCCTTGCGCGAGTTGGAGCACAGCGGATTGTGATAAATGGTGATTTCCATCCGGGCATCTTAGCACCCGCGGCCCCGCGCCGACAGGCTGCGCTACTCAGGAACCTTGCCCGCCGCCCCGGCGCAGTTCTTCCAGCTCGGTGACGTCCTGGGCGCGGTTGATGATCCAGCGCACATAGCCGTCCGCGCCCAGGATCGGCGTGTTGGTGATCGCCCACCAGCGCGTCTGGAACGGCCCGCGCGCCGGCTGCACGTCATAGCGCACCACCGGCATGGTGTCGGGTGCGCGCGTCTTCAGCACTTTCAACAGCGAGGCGCGCACGTCCGACACGCCGTCGGCGGCGGAATGGTTGGGATTGTCGGGAAAGGCAGCGAACAGGTTCTGCCCCACCACATTCTTGGCGATGGAGAGCGTGGCCCGCGCATGTTCGTCATTCTGCGCCAGGATGGTGAACTTGGCATCGAGGATCAGGGTCATCCCCGGCATCAACTTAAAGACCAGTTCGTAGTCGATTGCCGGAGGATTGCTGGGCGCATTGATGGACATCAGATCGAGCCACCCGCTATCGCGGCGGCATACGCTGCCGCTAGCCGCATGCCCGGCATCAGCTTGAACACCAGTTCGTAGTCGATGACGGTGGGGTCGGTGCTCACGCGGGGCTCCTCGGAATTGCCTACGGCATTATCCGTCCGCGCCAAACGTCTCGCCAGCACAACGCGCAGGCAACCGCCGGCAACATGTCGGATTTCGCGCCACCCGCTGTCACAAAGTGCAACCGCGGAGGAACCGCGTACGCGCGCAGGTTGCTGACGATAAATCAGTGTGCGGAGCGCGCCGCATTTTGCGGCAACGGAAAAGGTAAACGGCGCGCTTCGCATTTGCGAAATCGCCATCTAGTTGCGGAGGACGGCGCCACCCGCTATCGCGGCGCCGTACGCTGCCGCTAGACGTATTGGCAGCCCCGTCCAAAAAGCGTATTGTCGCACCCACGTGGAGTTACGACCCGTCACAGAGAAGCGCACCTAGACTATCCCTGCCCGCCTTGAGTGCGCGCCTGGACGACGGTTGAACTTCCTTCCCTGCGACATCGTAAGGCCCCGTTCCGCCCGGCATTCTGCTGTGCGGAAAATCAATGCAGGAACGTACTCATGACGATCGGAACCGTTAAGTTTTTCAATACCTCCAAGGGCTTTGGCTTCATCGCGCCGGAAGGCGGCGGCAAGGACGTGTTCGTGCACGCCACCGCCGTTGAAGCGGCCGGCCTGCGCTCGCTGAACGAAGGCCAGAAGGTCTCGTTCGACATCGTGCCGGACGCGCGCGGCGCCAAGGCCTCGAACCTGAAGGCCGTCTAAAACCGGTCTGACGTTTTGACGAAAAGGCCCGGTGGAGAAATCCACCGGGCCTTTTTGCTTTTTCGATGGCCGCGCCGTTACTGACCGGCAGGCGGCGTCGCGTTCGAAGGCCGCGCAAAGGTGATGGTGACTTCCTTCTGTGCCCCGCCGCCGCGCAGCGAGAAGTTGGCGCTGTGCGACTGGCCGCCGCCGCCGATCAGGGTGGCGGTGGCGGTGTAGCTGCCGCCCGGCGCCTTGAACAGGATCCAGGGCGCATCGCAATCGGTTTCCACCAGGGTCTGGCGTCCCTTGGCCAGGGTGATGTGGGCGTTGGCCAGGTTGGCGCCGCCCGCCGTGGCCAGCACGATCTTCACGGGATAGGCGCTCCAGCGCGGATCGTCCTTGGCCGAGCCGACGCCGGTGCAGACGGTTTCGATCCCGTTGATGCTGGCGGGGGTGTCCTGCACCGCCAGGGCCTGGCTCAACATGACGGTGGTGAGGGCGAAGCCGACCAGGGTGGTGGTCATGAGGAAAACGCGCATCTTCAAATCTCCTGTCGAGGCGAGCCGGGGCGGCGCTCTCAATTCTCTCCGCTGTAAAGCGTACCAACCGCCAACGGGTTCCCCGTCTCCCTGCGCTATGGCAAGCTGGCGTGGCTTTGGGGGCGCAATGGGCAGGGTTTGGGCCGTCTTGCTGGGGTTGATTGTGGCTGCCGCGCCCGCGGCGGCCGCGCAAAAGGCCCATGCCGTCGCCCGGCTGGCCAGCCTGGCGGGCAAGCCGCTGGGCACCGCCGAGTTCAGCGCCGTCAACCGCGGGGTGCTGATCACCTTCGACCTGCACGACCTGCCCCCCGGCCCGCACGCCATCCACCTGCACACCAGCGGCAATTGCGACGCCAAGAGCGGCTTTACTGCCGCCGGCCCCATCCTGACCCTGATCCCCGGCAAGCAGCACGGCTTCCTGGCCGAAGGCGGGCCGGAAGCCGGCGACCTGCCCAACCAGTTTGCCGGGGCCGACGGGCGGCTGCATGCCAGCGTGGTGACCACCGGTTTCGGCCTGGGCAACGGCAAACGCTCGATCTTCGACCGCGACGGGGTGGCCCTGATCGTGGATGCGCGGGGCGACGATTACCGTACCCAGCCGCTGGGCAATGCCGGGGATCGCATCGGTTGCGGCGTTGTCATCCGTACCGTGGGTCCCGCTGCCCGGCACAAGCCGCACAAACCTTGAAAAACCGCAGGGCAGCCGTGGGTTTGGCCGGGTAGCAACCCCCGGCCCCCCATGACATTATCCGCGCGCCATGGGCCTGGAAAAACCCCAAACACTCGCCTTGCGCGACCTGATCGATGCCGACGCCCTGCGCCGCGACCTCACCGCGCTGGCCAAGGAGACCGGCGATCCCGGCACCTTGCGCAAGTCCGGCCTGGCGCTGATCAAGCAGGCCTTCGTCGATGGCCGCGAGAAGGTCAAATATTCGGTCGAGAAGGAAGGGCTGCCGGGCCTGCCCGCCGCCCGCGCGCTGTCGCAGCTGCAGGATGCGATCATCCAGGTGATCTACGACTTCGCCACCAAGCATGTGTATTATGCCCAGAACCCTTCCAGCGCCGAACGCATCGCGGTGGTCGCCACCGGCGGCTATGGCCGCGGCGAGCTGGCGCCGGGATCGGATATCGACCTGCTGTTCCTGCGCCCGTTCAAGCAGACCGCCTGGGGCGAAAGCGTCATCGAATTCATCCTCTACATGCTGTGGGACTTAGGCTTGAAGGTGGGTCATGCCACCCGCAGCCTGGCCGAAAGCGTGCGCCTGGCCAAGCTGGACGTCACCATCCGCACCGCCATCCTGGAAGCGCGCTTCCTGTGGGGCGACCAGGGGCTGTACGAAGAGCTGCGCAAGAAATTCTGGGCCGAGGTCGCCACCGGCAATGGCCGCGACTTTGTCGAAGCCAAGTTGCTGGAGCGCAGCCTGCGCCATGAGCGCCAGGGCGAAAGCCGCTACCTGGTCGAGCCCAACATCAAGGAAGGCAAGGGGGGCCTACGCGACCTGCAGACGCTCTACTGGATCGGAAAGTATCTCTATCACGTGGACGATGCCGCCGACCTGGTCGAGCACGGCGTCTTCACCCGCGACGAATACCGCACCTTCCAGAAGGCGGAGGCCTTTCTATGGAATGTGCGGGTGCATCTGCATTACCTGCTGGCGCGCGCCGAGGAACGGCTGAGCTTCGACGTGCAGCCGTCGCTGGCGACCGAGCTGGGCTATGTGAATGCCGAAAAGCCACGCCGCGCGGTGGAAGCCTTCATGCGCGCCTACTTCCTGGTGGCCAAGGATGTCGGCGACCTGACCCGCATCTTCTGCGCCGCGCTGGAAGAACAGCACAGGAAACCGCGCCCGTCGCTGCGCAGCATGCTGCCTGGATTTCTCAAGCCACGCAGCCCGGACGACGACTTCTATGTCGAGAACGGCCGGCTGACCGCCAATCCGGCCATCTTCCGCCAGGACCCCGCCAACATCCTGCGCATGTTCCACATCGCCGACATCAAGGGCGTGGACATCCATCCCAATGCGCTGCGCACCGTGACGCGCAGCCTGGACCTGATCACCGATGCGGTGCGCCAGAATCCTGTCGCCAACCAGGCGTTCCTGGAAGCGCTCACCTCGCGCCACGATCCGGAGCGCGCGCTCAGGCTGATGAACGAGGCCGGCGTGCTGGGCCGCTTCATCCCGGAATTCGGCCATGCCGTGGGGCTGATGCAGTTCAACATGTACCACCATTATACGGTGGACGAGCATCTGATCCGCGCCGTCGGCCACGTCGCCTCGATCGAGCGCGGCGATCACAAGGACACCAATCCGCTCACCAGCGACATCGTCAAGCGCATCCAGTCGCGCAACGTGCTCTATTGCGCCATCCTGCTGCATGACGTGGCCAAGGGCCTGCCGGGCGATCACAGCGATGTCGGCGCCGAGATCGCCCGCAGCCTGTGCCCGCGCCTGGGCCTGTCGGCCAACGAGACGGCGGCGGTGGCCTGGCTGGTGAAGAACCATCTGGTGATGAGCGACACCGCCCAGCGCCGTGATGTCTCCGATCCCAAGACGGTGCGCGATTTCGTCGACATGGTGCAGACGCCCGAGATGCTGCGCCTGCTGGTGATCCTGACCGTGGCGGACATCCGCGCCGTGGGTCCGGGCGTGTGGAACGGCTGGAAGGGCCAGTTGCTGCGCGAACTCTATTACGCCGCCGAGAACATGATGATGGGCGGCGACCAGGCGCCGGGCCGCACCGCCCGTGTCGCCTCCGCCAAGGCTGCACTGGAAGCG
>Ga0193716_1002222_pt1 | contig 11047 bp, 9 predicted proteins | sample U2c1metaG_FD_145901 | JGI IMG/M metagenome (GOLD analysis project Ga0193716, IMG submission 145901) | Soil microbial communities from a riparian zone of the East river system, Colorado, United States - U2c1 | ecosystem: Environmental > Terrestrial > Soil > Riparian zone | place: USA: East River...
GCCGCCTGGTTTCCCACCCAGGAACGCGGCAAGGCCAACGGCTGGGTGTTCGGCGGCGTCGGCCTGGGCTCGGGCACCGCGCCGCCGCTTGTCGCCTTCATCATCTACAATTATGGCTGGCACGCGGTGTTCTATGTCTCCGCCGTGATCGGCCTGATCATTGCCGCCGTCTGGTACTATCTGGCGCGCGACACACCCGCCGAGCATTCCAGCGTGACGGCGGAAGAAAAGGCGCACATCCTGGCGGGCATGCCGCTCAAGGTTGAAGGCGTCATGCCGCCGGTGCCGTGGCGCAAGATCTTCACCAGCCGTGACGTGTGGGGCGTGACCCTGGCCTATATCGCCTTCGGCTATGTCGCCTTCATTTTCCACACCTGGTTCTTCATCTACCTGAAGGACGGGCGCGGGCTTGACCTGAAAAGCAGCGCGCTGCTGGGCACCTTGCCCTTCATCGCCATGACAAGCTGTTGCCTGTTGGGCGGCGTGCTCAGCGACTGGCTGGTCAAGCACAAGGGCCAATATGTCGGCCGCAGCCTGTTCGGCGCCTTCACCCTATTCCTGTCGGCAATTTTCCTGATCATCGGTAGCCATGCCCAGGACACCACGGTGGCGGTGCTGGTGCTGGCCGGCGGCGCAGGCGCGCTCTATCTGGGCCAGGCGACCTATTGGGCGGTGGCGGCGGATTTCGGCGGACCCTTCACCGGCGTGATCTCCGGCCTGGTCAATATGGGCGGCCAGATCGCGGGCGCGGCCACGGCGTCGCTGACGCCACTGTTCGCCTCCTGGTACGGCTGGGAAACCGCCTTCTACATCGCCGCCGGCATCTGCCTGGTCTGCATCATCCCGTGGTTCTTTGTGAACCCGGATCGCAGACTGCACATTGCAGAGGAAGTCGTGGCGTAGAGGCGTTGGGTTTTTGGCACTGGAAGTTGATCTAGAGGTAGGAGGCTCAAGTGGCCAAGCTTTCAGCACCGGCCCGTGAACGCTGGTTCAAAAGAATGTTTCGGGCACAGGCTGTCCGGCACGGTGGGATAATTCATTGCGATGTTGACCGACTGAAGGAATGGGCGTCGCTACCCGAACTCAAAATGGAGGTCGAAAAGCGAGGGTTTCACCTTCTGCAAATAGGCGATCGATATGTGGTCGTTTGCCACCACCCCGCGAAGATTCAAATAATCTGCTGACTATTGAGCGGTCAGTCCCGCCGCCGCGATTCCGGCCAGGGCCGCGACTTCGTCATTGTCCGACGTGTCGCCGGTGACGCCGACGGCGCCGATGGCAAGGCCGTCGGGGCCCTTGACGATCACCCCACCCGCCACCGGGATCAGGCCGCCGGCGGCCAGATGCCCCAGCGAAGCGATGAAGCTGGGGCGTTCCGCCGCCATCTCGCCGATCTTGCGCGAATTGACCCCCAAGGCCAGCGCGCCCGCCGCCTTGCCGCGGGCGATGTCCAGCCTGAGGAACGAGGTGCCGTCCTGGCGCTGAAAGGCGATGACATGGCCGCCCGCATCCACCACCACGCAGCTCAAAGGCTTCATTCCCGCCTCGCGCCCTTTGGCGAAGGTGGCGGTAATGATGGTGTTGGCTTTGTCCAGGCTGATGCGAAAATCGCTCATGGGCGGGCTTTCTTTGGGATGAGGCCCTTCAACTTGGCCTAAAAAACGCAAAGCCGAAAGGTGTCCGGCATGGTATCTCTCGCCGCATGACCCAGGCGGCGCCCGGCGCGCGCAAAACCCAGATTGTCGTGGTCGGCGGCGGCGCCGGCGGGCTGGAACTGGCCACCAGGCTGGGCGGCCGTCTTGGGCGCGAGCAATTCGACATCATCCTGGTGGAAAAGAACCGCACCCATATCTGGAAGCCCCTGCTGCACGAAGTGGCGGCGGGCTCGCTGGATGCCAATCTCGACGAGGTCGGCTATCGCAGCCATGGCCATGCCTGGGGCTATCGCTTCTTCTATGGCGCCATGGAAGGCGTGGACCGGGAAAGCCGCCATGTGGTGATCGCCCCCATCCAGGATGAAGACGGGCGCGAGATCATGGGCCGCCATCGCATCCGCTACGACTATCTGGTGCTGGCGGTGGGTTCGGTGAGCAACGATTTCGGCACCAAGGGCGTGGCGCAGCATTGCATCTTCCTGGACAGCCGACTGCAGGCCGACCGCTTCCGCTCCAAGCTGCTGGACCATTGCCTCAGGGTATCGCGCACCCTCAGCCAGAACCCGAATGCCGATGCGGTGGTGCGGGTGGATATTGTCGGCGGCGGCGCCACCGGCGTCGAGCTGGCGGCGGAGCTGTACAATTCGGCCGCCGAGCTGCGTCATTACGGGCTGGAAGTGTTCGACGAAAGCCGGCTGAAGGTGACCTTGATCGAGGCGGGGCCGCGCATCCTGCCGGCGTTGCCGGAGAAGCTGGCGGAGGCGGCGCACAAGGAACTGGAAGTGCTGGGCGTGCGCATCGTCACCGGCGAGCAGGTGGTGGAAGCCACCGCCGAAGGCATGATCACCAAGTCGGGTGAAATGATCAAAGCCGACTTGCGGGTCTGGGCGGCCGGCGTGAAGGGCCCCGACATGCTAAGTACGCTGGGGCTGGAAACCGCGCGCGGCAACATGCTGGTGGTGAAGCCGACCTTGCAGACCAGCCGCGACGACCGCATCTTCGCCATCGGAGACTGCGCCTATTTTGTGCCCGAGGGCGAGACCAGGCCGGTGCCGCCCCGCGCCCAGGCGGCGCATCAGATGGCAGCGACGGCCTTTCACAATGTCATCGCCATGATCAAGGGCAAGCCACTGAAGAATTTTGTCTACAAGGATCATGGCTCGCTGGTGTCGCTGAGCCATTTTTCCACCGTGGGTTCGCTGATGGGCAATCTGATCGGCGGGCGCATGGCGATCGAGGGACGGCTGGCGCGCTTTGTCTATGTCTCGCTCTACCGCATGCATCTGATTGCCATTCACGGCTGGATGAAGGGCCTGGCGTTGATCGCCATCGGCCATGTCAACCAGATCGTCCGGCCCCGGCTGAAGCTGCACTGAGATGAAAGCTTTGCTGGACGAAGCGGTGGGATTGCATGGCCAGGGCCGGCTGGCCGAGGCTGCGCCGCTGTATCTGCACATCCTCAAATGCGAGCCCGGCCATAGCGATGCGCGGCACATGCTAGGGGTGCTGCGGGCGCAGCAAGGCCGCAACGCCGAAGCGCTGGAGCTTATCGCGCCGATCGTGGCGGCCGAGCCGCACAATGCCCTGGCGCTGGCCAATCTGGGCAACGTCCTGAATGCGCTGGAGCGCACCGAAAACGCGCTTCAGGCCTATGACCGTTCGGTGGCGCTCAATCCCGATTACCCGCCGGTGCATCTCAGTCGCGGCAACGTCCTGCAATTGCTGCTGCGCTATGACGAGGCGCTGGAGTCCTACAACCGCTTCCTGGGCTTTTTCCCCGATCACGCCGAGGCCTGGAGCAACCGCGGCATGGCGCTGCAGAACCTGCGCCGGCTGGACGAGGCGCTGGAGGCCTTTCGCCGCGCCGAGGCGCTGGACCCCGCCATGCCGGAAGCGCCGCTCAACCGCGCCCTGTGCCATCTGTTGATGCAGGATTTCGCCAGCGGCCTGCCGCTCTATGAAGGACGCAAGAAAATGCGCCCGCCGATGGAGGCGCGCGCCTATCCTCAGCCGCTGTGGACGGGCCGCGAAGACATACGCGGCAAGACGCTGTTCGCCTATATCGAGCAGGGGCTGGGCGACACCATCCAGTTCTACCGCTATCTGCAGTTTGCGCTGGACCGCGGCGCTAGGATCATCCTATCGGTGCCCAGCCAGCTGGTTGCGCTGCTGCAGGACGCCGCGCCGGCGGTGGAATTGATCGGCTGGGGCGCGGTGCCACCCGCCTTCGATTATCACATTCCGCTCGCCAGTATTCCGCTGGCGGTGGGCATGACGCTGGAGCGCATTCCGGTGACCGATCATTACCTGATCGCCCAGCCGGAGCGGGTGGCGCGCTGGAAGGAGAAGCTCGGCGCCCATGGTTTTCGCATCGCCATTGCCTGGCAGGGCAATCAGCTGATCGCCGGCGCAGAAGGCAAGTCCTTTCCCGTGGCGGCGCTGGAGGGAATCGCAAAGCTTGCCGGCGTGCGGCTGATCGCGCTGCAGAAGAATGCGGGCGCCGAACAGCTCGAGCAACTGCCGCCGGGCATGGTGGTCGAGCGTTACGCGTTCGACGAGGGCCCCGACGCCTTCCTCGACAGCGCCGCGATCATGATGGCCTGCGACCTGGTGATCACCGCCGATACCGCGCCGGCGCATCTGGCGGGCGCGCTGGGTGTGCCCACCTGGGTGGCGCTGAAATATGTGCCGGACTGGCGCTGGTTCCTGGACCGGGCCGACTCGCCCTGGTATCCGTCACTGCGCTTGTTTCGCCAGCCGGCGACGGGCGACTGGGCCGGCATCTTTGCCGCCATGCAGGCCGAGCTTACTTCGCGTAAATTTTGACCAGGTCGTACAGATAGTCGCGCGCCTCATAGAGCACGCGCACGCGCAACCGTTCGTTGAGGCCATGCAACCGGCTGCCATCCGGCTCGAAGAACATCCCGGTAAAGCCATAGGTGGGAATGCCCACCGGCGTCATGAAGGAAGCATCGGTGGCGCCGATTTCCAGCTGGGGAATGACCGGCACGCCGGGCCAGTGTTTGGCCGCTTCACTGACCAGCGGCTTCATCAGCGCCGGGGTCAAGGGCGGCGCAGGTGAGGGATCGTTGTGCGCCGCCTGGGCGGCGACCTTGATCTGTGGGTCCGCCACCAGTTCCTGCAGCTTGTCCCGCACCGTTTCCGGCGTGGTGCCGGGGAAGATGCGGCAATTGACATTGGCGGTGACGTGCTGGGGCAGCGCGTTGGTGGCGTGGCCGCCATTGATCAAGGTGGCGACGCAGGTGGTGCGCATCGCTGCATTGAAGCGCGGATCGGCTGCCAGCACGGCGGCCGCCTTGGCGTCCTTGTCGTTTTTGGAAAAGGCGGTCATCGCCGCGCCCATCTCGCCACCGGTCAAGGGCGCCATGCGGGCAAAATATTCGCGCAAGGCGTCGGTGGACTGGGTGGGAAAATCGTAAGCGCCGATCTTCAACAACCCTGCCGACAACCGGTAGATGGCATTGTCCTTCACCGGCCGCATGGAATGGCCGCCGGGGTTGGTCACTTCCAATGTGTAATTCTGCGACAGCTTTTCGCCGGCGTTGATGCCCAGTGCGATGCGCTTACCGCCGTTCTCCTGCATCGTGCCCCAGCCGCCTTCGGTCAGGCCGAATTCGGCGTCAATGAGGGCGCGCTGGTTCGCCGCCAGCCATTTGGCGCCGTTGAAGGCGCCGTTGGTTTCCTCGCCGCAGGTCAGGGCCAGTTTCAGCGGTCGGCGGTGCGCGATCTTGTCCTGTTTCAGGTGCACCATGATGTCCACCCAGATGGCCGCCACCGATTTGTCGTCGGCGGTGCCGCGGCCGTAGAAATAGCCGTCTTCCTCCACCAGGGTGAAGGGATCGCGCGTCCAGTCCTCGCGCTTGGCTTCCACCACGTCCAGATGCGCCAGCAGCAGGATCGCTTTCGCCTTGGCATCGCTGCCGGGCAGCACCGCAACCAGCCCGCCTTCCTTGGGATGGCCGGGCGCGGTGAAGAGATGCAGGTCGCTGTCAGGATAGCCCACCGCTTTGAGATGCGCCGCCATGCGCTGCGCCGCCAAGGTGCAGTCACCGACGGACAGGGTGGTGTTGGTCTCCACCAACTCCTTGTAAAGCGCGCGAAAAGCCTGCTGGTCGGGACGCAGGTCCTGCGCCGATGCCGGCAACGCCAAAAGCGCGGCCAGCGCCGCTATCCATCCCCGCATGTCCGGCCCCTTACTTCTGGTTGGCGTAGATCTTGACCACCTCATAGAGGAAGTCGCGGCCCTTGTAGACCGAACCGACGCGCATGCGTTCGTTCAGCCCGTGCGCGCCATTGCCGTCAGTATCGCCGAACATGCCGGACACGCCATAGGTGGGAATGCCCGCCGGCGTCAGGAACGCGCCGTCGGTCGCGCCGGCTGACATGGAAGGCACTACCGGAATGCCGGGCCACATCTTGGCCGCCAGCTTCTCCACCGGACCGAACACCTGCGGATTGATCGGCTGCGGCCCCTTGGGCACTTCGCTGCGCTTGTCGGCCAGGGTCACCTTGATCTGGGGATCGGCGACCAGTTCCTGCAGCTTGTCGCGCACCTGCTGCGGCGTGGTGCCGGGGAAGACGCGGCAATTGATGTTGGCGTCGGCGCGCTGGGGCAGGGCGTTGTTGGCATGGCCCGCATTCAGCAAGGTCGCGACACAGGTGGTGTGCAGGATGGCATTGTAGGACGGATCGGAAGCCAGCTTGGCCGCCGCGGCCTTGTCGGTGGGGTCCTTGGCGAAGGCGGACATGGCGGCGCCCATCTCGCCGCCGACCTGCGGCGACAGCTTGGCGAAATATTGGCGGGTGATGTCGCTGGCCTCAACGGGGAAGGCATAGGCGCTGATTCTGGTGAGCCCCGCCGCCAGGTGATAGATGGCGTTGTCGGGCATGGGGCGCGATGAATGGCCGCCCGGATTGGTCACCTCCAGTGTGTAATTGGCGGGAAACTTTTCCGCCGCCTGCACGGTCATCATCAATGGCTTGCCGTCCTTGTCCAATCGCCCGCCGCCGCCTTCGTTCAGCGCGAAGGCCGCATCGATCAGATCGCGCTCATGGGTGGACAGGTAGCTGGCGCCATTGAAGGCGGTGGAGGTTTCCTCGCCGCAGGTCAGCGCCATCTTGATGGTGCGGCGGTTCTTGAAGCCCTCCTCCTTCAGCCGCATCAGGGTGTCGACCCAGGCCGCCACCTGGGGCTTCATGTCGGAAGCGCCGCGGCCATAGAAGTAACCATTCTCCTCGACCAGGGTGAAGGGATCGCGGGTCCAGTCCTCGCGCTTGGCTTCGACCACGTCGATATGACCCAGCAGCAAGATGGCCTTGGCGTGCGGATCGCTGCCCGGCAGCCGCGCCACCAGCCCGCCTTCCTTGGGGTGGCCTTCGGCGGTGAAGTAATGCAGGTCGGCGTCCGCGTAGCCGGCCGCTTTCAGATGCGCGCCCATCTTGTGTGCCAGTAGGGTGCAGTCGCCCGCCGACAGGGTGGTGTCGGTTTCAATCAGTTCCTTGTAGAGGGCGCGAAAGCGCACCTGGTCCGGGCGCAGGGTCTGGGCCGCCGCCGGAAACGCCAAAGCCGCAGCCATGGCCGCACAGAACAATGCCCGCATGAAAACCCCCAGATAGCCCGGGAGCAGCCTATCCTTCAGGCCCACTTATGAAAGGAGAAAAACGCCGCACAGCACAAGAACCCGAACGCCACCATGTTATTCCACTTGAGGCTTTCGCCCAGGTAAGTGACTGAAAAAACGCCAAACACCAGCAGGGTGATGATCTCCTGCAGGGTCTTGAGCTGGGCGGCGGAATAGACCTGGTGGCCGATGCGGTTGGCCGGCACCGCCAGGCAATATTCGAAGAAGGCGATACCCCAGCTGATCAACACCACCTGCCACAGCGCCACGTTGGGAAATTTGAGCTGGCCGTACCAGGCGAAGGTCATGAAGATGTTGGAGCAGAACAGCAGCGCGATGGGCACGAGTGCGGTCATGGCAAAATCCCTCGAAATGGTCGAAACTCGATTTGGAACAGAGTATTAGTTCGGTTTTCCGGTGTGCGGGAAAAGATAAATCACCCCATACGGGAACGCTTTTTCCCCCAGGCCGTTAAGGCGTGTGCCCGTATAGTGGCAATCATCCTCCGGCGCGTGGCGCCAGAGGCAGCCGCGATCAGGGCAGGGGACTTTCCGAGATGGCCGTCATTCTGGTCGTCGAGGACGACTTCTTCATCCGTGAAGTCGCCGAAATGATGATCCTGGGCTGGGGTCATGAGATTCTCTCGGCCTGTGATGTGCCCGAAGCTCTTGCCCATCTGCGCTCCGAACAGCATATCGATGCGCTTTTTACCGACGTCTATCTGAAACGGGAAGTCCATGGCGGCGCCGATGTCGCGCGGCAGGGCATGCTACTGCGCCCCGAACTGCGCGTCCTCTACACGACGGCCAACCGCGTCACGGACGCATTGCACGCATTGTTCGCGGCCGGTACCCGCTTCCTGCCCAAGCCCTATACCGAAGATCAGCTGGGCCTGTCGGTTCAAAACCTGCTGATCGCCTGACCACACACCCATTTGTTCGCGGAATTGAGGATGTATGCCCGATAATGTTGTCTCCGATATCGCCGCCAGCGAGATTGTCGAGACCGTTCCCAGCGCGCTGATCATTCTGGATCGCAACCTGAATATTTCTTCAGCCAATCGCGCCTTTTACCAGACCTTCCGCACCAGTCCCGGCGAAACGGAAGGCTGTCTGATCTACGACCTGGGAAACCGCCAGTGGGACATTCCCGCGCTGCGCACCCTGCTGGAGAGCGTGATTCCGCACCGCGCTTCGGTCGAGGGTTTCGAGGTCGAGCATGATTTTCCGACGATCGGCCGGCGTACCATGCTGGTCAACGCCCGCAAGATTTTCCGGCCCGGCGACCATGACGGTTTCATCCTGCTGGCCATCGAAGATGTCAGCGAAGAGCGCGCCGCCCGCAAGGAAAGCAACCGCAACTGGCAGCTGACCCAAAGCATCGTCGATACGATCCGCGATCCCCTGGTGGTCCTGGAAGACGACATGACGGTGGTGACGGCGAGCAAGGCCTTCCTGACCATATTCGGCATCACCCAGGCCGAGGCCCATGGCCGCCGCGTCTCGGAACTGGGCCAGCACCAGTGGGACGTGCCGGCGCTGCGCCACCTGATGGAAAAGGTGCTGCCGGAAAACAAGCCGATCGAAAGCTTCGAGATCGAGGACGATTTTCCCGGGCTTGGCCGCCGCGTCTTCAACCTCAGCGCGCGCAAGATCGCCCAGCCCGGCAATCACAGCCACCGCATGCTTCTGGTGTTCGAGGACATCACCGACCGCAAGCAGCGCGAGCGCGATGCCCTGACCCTGGCCAACGAAATCTCGCACCGGATCAAGAACAACCTGCAGATCGTCGTCGGCCTGATCGCCTTTGAAATCAAATCCACCTCGGCGGCCAGTGTCCCCGGCCTGAAGGCGATGCAGGCGCGCATCGGCGCGATCGCCCAGCTTTACGACCTGGTCTCGCAATCCAGCCGTGGCGGCGCCATCGCGGTTGATGCTTATCTGGGCCAGATCGCCAAGGCGATGTCTGCCAGCCTGATCGGCGACAAGTCCGGCATCGAGATTCGCGTCAAGGCAGAGCCGCTGGAGATCGATCCCGACCGGGCGGTGCCCTTCGGGCTGCTGGTCAACGAGCTGGTCACCAATTCCATCAAGCACGCCTTTCCGGGCGGCGTGGGGCATGTGCTGCTCAGCGTGGAACGGGTCGGGGACGAGATTGAACTGGTCGTTGCCGACGACGGCATTGGCATGAAAGACAAGCCAGCTGTGCTGGAGAAGCGCGGCTCCGATTATGTCGCAATCTTTGTCCGCCAGTTGAGCGGCACGCTGACGCGCGGGAGCACAGAGGGAAGCGGCACATCCATCCGAGTGCGGCTGCCCTTGCTTTTGGTGCCCTCGGATGGCGCCGAGCCGCTCGCCGCATAACATCGGTTTTGTTGCACCGCCATATCGCCTTTGGCGCGGTGTGCACTGGAGACTGTTGCGAAAACCGTGTTACGACTCGATCAAAATAATCGGGAGGGCTTGATGTACCGTTACCTGCTTTTGATCGCCGTTCTTTGCTTTGGCAGCGCCGCGTCCGCACAGGAGCCGAATGTCCTGATGGAGCGGATGACGTCGTACGAAATCCGCGATGCCATCGCCGCTGGCAAGACCACCGTCATCGTGCCCTCGGGCGGCACCGAACAGAACGGCCCGGCCATGGCGACTGGCAAGCACAATTTCCGCGCCTTCGCCAACGCCCAGACAATCGCCCACCGTCTGGGCAATGCCCTAGTCACCTCCGTCATCTCCTTTACCCCTGAAGGCAAATACGATCCGCCCCAGGGACATCTGCGCTATCCCGGCACCATCGGCATACCGGAAGACGTGTATGCGGGGGTGCTGGAAGGTGTCGCCCGCAGCCTGAAACTGCATGGCTTCCACGACATCGTCTTCATCGGCGATCACGGCTCGGATATCGCGGGCCAGGATAGCGTCGCCGCCAAGCTGAATGCCGAATGGGCCGCCACCAATGTGCGGGTGCACGCCATCACCGGCTATTACCGCGGCGACATGGCAGGGGACGCCGCCGAAATGATGAAGATGGGCATCAAGAAGGAAGAGTTGGGCAATCATTCCGATGTGCGCGATACCTCCCAGATGATGTTCATTGATCCCGCCATGGTCCATGTCGACCGGCTGCAAGCCGGCGACGGCAAGAACGGGGTGGAGGGCGATCCGCGCCACGCGTCGGTAGCCATCGGCCGCATGCTGACCGAGCGCACCATCACCCGCACCGTCGACCTCATCCGCAAGTCCATCGCCGCCGCGCACTAGTCCCGCAGCGCTTCACGCCTTTTGGGCGTGGAGCGCTAGCGGCTTTTCAAGGTGGCGATGGCCCCGGGACGGGATTCAAAGGTCAGGGTCGCGGTCTTGTCCGGCGTCAGCGCATGGCCGTCAAAGCGGAAGACCTGGATGGTGCGCTCGGTGGCGCATTGCTGCAGGATCAGCTTGCCGTCATCGCTCCAGGTCGCGCCTTGGCACCAGTGGCCGGTGTCGGCATGCGCCACTTCGGTCAGGGTGCCCGGTCCCACCGCATAGACCTTGAGGATGCCGACGACGGCGCCATAGTTGGGATCGGTCCTGCTGGTGGCGGCGCCATTGGCCAGCACCAGCAGGGCATATTTTCCGTTCGGCGACAGCGCCACATGTTCTGTGACCTTGCCCGCCGCCAATGACAGCGCCAGTTTGTGCGCCTTCAGGTCCACCACCGTCAGCGTGCCGGTATGATCGCTGCCTTCCAGCGCGCCGCCGACATTGGTGTTGATCA
>Ga0193716_1002223_pt1 | contig 11043 bp, 8 predicted proteins | sample U2c1metaG_FD_145901 | JGI IMG/M metagenome (GOLD analysis project Ga0193716, IMG submission 145901) | Soil microbial communities from a riparian zone of the East river system, Colorado, United States - U2c1 | ecosystem: Environmental > Terrestrial > Soil > Riparian zone | place: USA: East River...
GGCAAGAACCGCAACCGCACTCGACCAAGCCATTACAGAACTACTCCCAACCATCCGACCTCAAGACGCAACCGCTTGGTTCAGACTGCCATTTGCTGCTCTACAGCAATAGCTAATCAGCTCTAGCTACTTCACCAGATCGTCCAGCAACAACTTCGCTTTCGTCGCCAGAGTCTTTGCCCCCTCGGCATCACCGGAGTTCAAGGCCTCCTGTGCCTGCCGCTGGAAGTTCCGCACCTTGCTGATCTGCGCCTTCTCCGCCTCCACGATCTGTGCCGACAGTGCATTCAATCGCTTCTCATTCGCGGCAATCAAGTCCACGGCCTCCTGCTGCATTCGTGGGTTAGCCTCTCCACCTGCCGTCAGAGCGCCAATCGCCGTCTCCTCAGCCGTCGGCTCCCCACTCGCGACCTGCACTGGTTCGGAGGCTGGCGGCTTAGTAGCCGGTGGGCGCCTGCGCTGTTGCCTCGGTCTTGCGGCAGCAGCTGCGATCGGTATGGGCGGTATCGTCACCTCAGGTTCCTCCACCATCGGAGACTCCGCGGGCGGAGGCGAAGTCTCCAGTGCCACAGGAGCGAATATCTGCGGGAGCTGCGGGGCGCGCACCTTCTTATGACAGCCGCTTATCCCGCACATCAACCCCATCCACAGTATCATCGCCGTCAAACTTCGCGTCGTCTTGCCGTGCAGTTTCAAGCGTGTTCCCCTATCCCCTTACGACCGGCCCCAGCCACAACACCTTTACCGCGCATCTCACTCGCGCCCGCTGCGATCGGAAGGCGCAGCGTGAACGTCGTCCCATGATCTGGAGCCATTCGATCGATGTTGGAACGTACGTCCATCGCCCCGCCATGCATCTGCAGAATGCGATAGGTCGTTGCGAGTCCAATCCCGCTGCCCTTCGGTTTTGTAGTGAAGTACAGTTCGAAGATACGCGGTAACAGCTCCGCCGGTATACCCTCTCCTTCATCCGCCACCTCCACCACAGCAAACTGGTGATCTCGGTGCATCGTCACGCGCATCATTCCACCACCAGGCATCGCCTGCATTGCATTCAACAACAGATTCAGCAGGGCCTGCCGCATCTGCTCTGCATCCACGCGCACCATCAGGGGCTCCTGCGGTGCCTTCACCATCACCCGCACGCCGTTCTCATGCATCTCAGCAGCCGTTAAGTCCATCACAGCGCCAATCACATGTCTCAGATCCTGTTCTCGTAACTTTAACTCCATTGGACGTGAGAAATCCGCAAGCGTCTGCACTACCCGATCCAGCCGCTTCATCTCCCCCGCTAGAATGTCCACATGACGTTGGGCCCCGCCAAACGCCTCCGCGCCACCACTCGTCAGCTTCCCCCGCAACAGCTCCAGATGCACCACCATCGCGTTGATCGGGTTCTTCACCTCATGACCCACGCCAGCCGTCAGCCTCCCAATTGCCGCTAGCCTTCGCCCTATCTCAAGCTCTTGCTCAAGTTGCAGCACAGACTCCGTATCTCGCAGCGTCAGCAGCGTCCCCATATTGCCGCCACCGCCCAACCCATCGTCGATCCGATCCAGCGACAGTTGCACCTGCCGCCCGTCCTCAAGAACCACGCCTTCCGCGCTCACTTGGTCCCCACGGGCAAACGCCTCCAGCACCGCAGTCCCCAGCGTCGTCTCCGCATCAAAGATCTCCTCCAGCCGCTTGCCCACCAGCTCCCCCTCTGGCTTGTTCAGAAAGTAGGCCACCGCATCCGACACCATCACCGCCCGGTGATCCGCCGTAAACAGTAGTACACCGTCCCTCAACGTATCCAGCATCTGATTCAGGTTCGCCTGTAGCGCCGTATACCCTTCCTCCCTGCTGCGCATCTGCTCGCCCAGCCGGTCGATCGTCTTCGCCACCCGAACGACCGTGTCGCTTCCCGAACCTTCCGCCTCCAGCAGCGGCTGTGGCTCCTCGCCCACCCGCAGCGTCAGGTGCTCCAGTTGCCGGCTGATCTGTTCGATCGGCCGCAGCGCCACATTCGCCAGCAGCCCCGCCACAACCACTGCTGCCAGCGCGGCAAGCAATGCGAAGATCAGTGCTGCTTTCAACCAGGGCTCATACGCATTTCGCAGAAAGGTTGACCGCACCCCTACATGCACCACCAGGAACGGAGCCTTATTCCGATCCAGCGTCTGTGCGCTATCCAACACACGCGGTGTACCGAAGACCTGTCCTATCTGGAAAGCGATGCTTCCATCCCGGACGCTCTCCAGGCTCATCCTGTAACCGGCCTGCTGATTCAGCGTATCCGGGTCCGTGCTCACCAGCGTCAACCCATGAGCATCCGTCACGCTCACGTCTTGCACCGTCGGGGAGTAGCGCACAATCGCATTCATCACATCCGACAGCGGCTGATGACCCCGCAGCGCATCCGTCACCGCCGTATGCAGAGCTCCGTCGCTTCGGTCCACCGGAGGATTCGTCCGCAGCCCCGTCTCCACTGCCTGCCGCGTCATCAGCAGAACCTGATGCGTCAGCACATCGTTCGCCGCCGACGTCTGCTCGATCCTCTGCCGCAGCAGCTCCCCCAGAAACAGCGACGACAGCACCAGCACGATCGCGAACGTCAACCCCGTAGCCGACAGCACCAGCTTCGTCTTCAGCCGCATCTCTACTCCGTCACAGAGGAAGCAGCGTTCTGGTATTCCTTCAACTTGTTCTGCAACGTCTTCGAGCTGATCCCGAGTATCTCCGCGGCCTTCGTCTTGTTGTTATGCGTTGACAACAGCGTCTTCAGAATCAGTTGCCGCTCCGCCTCGTCTACCGTCGTCCCCACCTCGACCCGCACCGTATTCTTGTCCTCGAGATAACGTTGCACCTCGCCCGATCCACTCGACACCTCCGCCGCCGAACCCATCGCAGGAGCCGTGAACCGCCCGCTCTTATTCGCCATCGGAGCAAACCCCTGCTCTCCGAAGTGCGGCGGCAGATGCTCCACCACCAGCATCCCCGACCCCGCCAGAATCACCGCACGCTCAATCGTATTCCGCAGCTCACGCACATTGCCCGGCCAGCCGTACTCCTCCATCCTCTTCAACAGCGAATCCTTCACGCCGGTCACAGTACAGCCGTGCCGCTCATTCATATCGCCGATCATCTTCTCCGCGATCGCCGCAACATCTTTCACATGATCCCGCAGCGGAGGCATCTGGATGTTGAACACATTCAGCCGATAGTAAAGGTCCCCGCGCAACTCTCCATTGGCCACCGCCTGCTCGGGATCCTTGTTCGTCGCCGCCACCACCCGTACATCCACCGGAGTCTCGACCTTGCTTCCCAGCCGCCGCAGTTTCCTGTCCTCCAACACGCGCAATAGCTTCGCCTGCGTAGCCGCCGGCATCTCTCCGATCTCATCCAGCAGCAGCGTCCCCTCTTCGGCCAGCTCGAAGCACCCCGCCCTGCGCTCCAGCGCCCCGGTAAACGAGCCCTTCTCATGCCCGAAGATCTCACTCTCGATCAGCGTCTCCGGAATCGCCGCGCAGTTCACCGCGACAAAGGGCTTGTTACGCCGCGCGCTCAGATCATGCAGCGCCCGCGCGACTAGCTCCTTACCTGTCCCGCTCTCCCCCGTCACCAGCACGCTCACATTCGACGGGGCCACCCGTTCAATCAGCGAAAATATCTCCTTCATCAACGGAGAGTTTCCCACCAGCGGTCCCAGCCGTCCCGTATCCCGCACTACTCGCCGCGTCGTCTCCGTAGCGACATCGGCCTCATGCTGCAGGCTCGCATTCTGCAGAATCGTCCGCAGCCGCACAGGATCCACCGGCTTTGGAATGTAGTCGTACGCCCCCATACGCATCGCATCCACAGCCGACTCAATCGATCCCTGCGCCGTCAGCATCACCACCGCGATCCGCTGCGGCAGGTCGCCGATCCGGCTCAGCAGCTCCATCCCATCCATCCTCGGCATCTTCAGGTCCGTCACCACAATCGACGGCCGCCACTCCACCGTTCGCTCCAGACCTTCCGCTCCATCCGCCGCGCACTCCGCCTTGTATCCCCAGCTCTCGATCAACTCCGTCAAGCCGGTCCGTGCATGAACTTCATCTTCGACAATCAAGACCTTTTCCAAGGCAGTCACCATTCCATTTCCAATATTCCAATTCGTCTCTGCAAGCAACATGGAGTGCCTACTAAGATGCAGGCTGACACTCTGCGGTCAATGACGAATCGCCTTCTTTACAGAATAAATCCCAATCGCTACTTCTTATTCCCAGTGCGCTATGATCTCTTCTATCCTGAACCCATGCTAGAACCCGAAATCACCACCCAGGAATTCGCCCAGCAACGCCTGCAACCTAACGCCCCTCTTCTGTTAGACGTACGCGAACCTTGGGAGTTCCAGACCGCCAGCCTTCCCGACTCCCTCCTGATGCCCATGGGCGAGGTAGCCTCCCGCGCCCACCAGGAACTCGATCCCGACGCTCCTATCGTCGTCCTCTGCCATCACGGTGCCCGCTCTCTCTCGGTCACTATGTGGCTCCGCAACCAGGGCTTCGAACACGCCCAATCCCTCGCTGGCGGCATCGACGCCTGGTCCCGTACCGTTGACCCGGCCGTTCCCCGCTACTGACCCCTCTTGAAATAGTCGCATCATGTTGAATACGCATCCAACATGTCAAATACCAAGCAAGAAGGCTACCGGCACAATGCACCTCACTCGCGACCCTCAACTACCCGATCAGTTTGCAGATACTCCAATAGCCGCACCGGAACCAACACTCCATAGCCTCACACCCGTCGAGCTCTCCAACGACGCCGTCGTCCGTAATGCCTTCGAAGATCCCTTCGTCCCCGACCAGGTCCCTGCACTGCTCGCGGCAATCGTCGAATCCTCCGATGACGGCATCATCAGCAAGACCCTTGAAGGAATCGTCACCAGTTGGAACAAGGCTGCCGAGCGCATCTTTGGATACGCCGCCGACGAGATGATCGGCCGACCCATCGCCACGCTCGCCTGCATTGGCGGAGAGAACGACCTCCTTCATGTCATCAACCGGGTCCGCGCCGGCTTTCGCGTCGATCATTACGAGACCAAACGGCGTTGCAAGAACGGAAGAGAGATCTCCGTCTCCCTCACTGTTTCCCCCATCCGCGATCGCTCCGGTAAGATCATCGGCGCCTCCAAAATCGTGCGGGACATCACCCAGAGAAAACTCACCGAAGAAGCCCTCCAGAAAGCAGACAAACTCGCACTTGCCAGCCGTATGACGGCGAGTATTGCACACGAGATCAACAACCCCCTCGAGGCCATCACCAACATCCTCTATCTCCTGGAGCACGAGCCCATCGGTGACCAGGCACGCCAGTACCTCATCCTCGCCCAGCACGAGCTCACCCGCGTCTCTCACATCACCGCCCAGACCCTCGCCTTCTTCCGAGGCTCTCCTGTCTCCACCCTCACAGTCGTCTCCGATATCATCGATGCCGCCCTCACCCTGCATCGAGGCAGACTCTCCACCAGCAACATTCTGCTCGAAAGGGACTATCACCCCGCACCGGAGATCATCTGCAATCAGGGCGAACTACGTCAGGTCTTTGCCAACTTCATCAACAACGCTATCGATGCCATGCCCTCCGGTGGTCGCCTCCGCGTAAAGATTCGTCCCGCAACCAGCCCAACCACCCATCATCGCGGGGTCCGCATCTCCATCGCCGATACCGGCCACGGCATGACCCTCGAAACCCGTCGCCGGCTCTTCGATGCCTTCTACACCACCAAGGGCGCCACCGGCAGCGGTCTCGGCTTATGGGTCTGCAACGAAATCGTCACAAGACATGGCGGTCGCATAGCGATACAGACCAGCCAGGACCCCTCCCACCACGGCTCCGTCTTCTCTCTCTTCCTCCCCTCCAAACACCAAAAACGCCCTTGATCCTTAACCTTCCTTCCAGCCCGTCGCGACCCCGCCGTGACCCCCATGATCTGCGGGTGATATCCTTTTAGAGACCGCTCGGTTTCATCAGAAGACCACGGCGACCTGGTAGACACGTCATGAGCAAAGGCGAGGCAACCCGACAGCGCATCATCGCCCAAGCCGCTCCTCTCTTCAACCAGCGCGGCTACGAGGGCTGCTCCATGCAGGACATCATGTCCGCCACCGGCCTGGAAAAGGGCGGAATCTACCGCCACTTCGAAAGCAAGGAAGAGCTTGCCGCCGAAGCCTTCGACTACGCCTGGCAGCTGGCCGTCTCCAAACGTTGGGCGAATCTGGACTCCATCCCCAACCACGTCGATCTCCTCAAGCAGTACATCGCCAACTACAGCACCCGTTCCAGCCTCCCCGGCGGCTGTCCTCTGCTCAACACGGCAGTCGACTCCGACAACGGCAACCCCATCCTCCGCGAACGAGTCCGCAAGGCCCTCCGCGGCTGGCAGACCAGGCTGAGAAAGATCCTGCAGGACGGCATCGAAGCCGGAACCATCAAGCCGGATATCGACGTTAACCAGGTATCCTCCCTCATCATCGGCGGCCTCGAAGGCGGCATGCTCCTCAGCCGAATCGAAAAGAGCGAACAACCCCTCCTCAACGCCCTCAACCATCTCGACGACTACCTCGAAGCCCAGGTCCGCAAGCCCCATCCGGGCCTAGCTAAAAAGCAATAAGCCGCTCCAAGCTGTTGCTGTTGTCGTTGTCGTTGCTGTCGTTGCTGTTGTTTGTTCTAGTCGTCATCCTGAGCGGAGCGAAGGATCCCGAAGGTCTTGATTGGCCACAACCGCCCGAACCTTTCCAACAATCAACTCCCCCTCCTTGCTGTTGCCTGTTCTCCTTCAACCTGCCAAAAGACTCGTGATTCTGAGCGGAGCGTTTGATGATCTCATCATCAAACGCGCAATTGAATAACCCCGCATCTACAAGGATGCGCAGCGATCGCTCTTACCAACAAAATGTCATTTCGGCACACCTTGCCGTCGCAGTGGGGAACCACTTCTCCAGCCACACCTAAGCCAACCCTGTCCCACTCACTCATCCAAGCACATACTGAGCGTCCAACTTCTCCAAAATAATATTTGAGACCTTTCGGTTCCTTTTAGAAATCCCTGCATCCAAAAAAAGAGACTGAAAGGTTTCTAACCTACTAATGTCGACAGCCATCGTCATCCCTGATCCGGTCAAAGTTCCTCGAGCGAGAGCGCGAAAGCCCATCAACCCCTGGGTCATCGCCCTCACCGTCACGCTGGCCACATTCATGGAGCTGCTCGACACCTCCATCGCCAACGTCTCGCTCCCCTACATCGCCGGCGGCCTCGGCCGTAGCTTCGACGAGGTCACCTGGATCCTCACCACCTACCTCGTCGCGAACGCCGTCGTCCTGCCCATGAGCGCCTGGCTCAGCCGCGTCTTCGGCCGCAAGAACTACTACATGGCCTGCGTCGCCCTCTTCACCATCACCTCCTTCTTCTGCGGCATCGCACCCAGCCTCAACATCATGCTGATCGCTCGCATCCTTCAGGGCATCGGCGGCGGCGGCCTCGCCCCAGTCGAGCAGGCCATCCTGGTCGACACCTTCCCTCCCGCCCAGCGAGCCTCTGCCTTCGCCCTCTACACCGTCGCCATCGTCACCGCACCCGCCATCGGCCCCGTCCTCGGCGGCTGGATCACCGACAACTACAACTGGCGCTGGGTCTTCCTCATCAACATTCCCATCGGAATACTTTCTCTCTTCCTCACCCACCGCTTCGTCCACGACCCGCCCTCCTTCAAGGCCGAGCGTGCCACCGTCCGCACCTCCGGCAAGCTCCGCATCGACTACATCGGCATCTCGCTCATCGCCCTCGGCTCCGCAGCGCTCGAGCTCTTCCTCGACCGCGGCCAGATCGACGACTGGTTCGGCAGCTCCTTCATCGCTTCGATGTTCGTCATCGCCCTCATCTGCTGGTCCATCGCCATCTTCTGGGAGTGGCGCCACGACGACCCCATCATCGATCTCCATCTCCTCGCCAACCGCAACTTCGCCATAGCCTCCGTCTTCTACTTCACCTTCGGCTTCGGCCTCTTCGCGACAACGACGATGATCCCCCAGATCCTCCAGTCCCTCTACGGCTACCGCGCCATCGACGCCGGCCTCGTCCTCGGGCCCGGAGCCTTCGTCATCACCCTCCTCGCTCCCGTAGGCGCGCAGCTCGTCCAGCGCGGCATCATCCACCCTCGCGTCCTCATCGGCATCAGCCTCGTCACCGTCGCCGCGTCGATGATCTACTACAGCGGCTTCAACCTTCAGACCAACTACAGCCACTACGCCCTGGCCCGCGGCTTCCAGGGACTCGGCTATGCCTTCTTCTTCGTCCCCTTGAGCGTCATCGCCTACTCGCAGCTTCGGCCCGATCAGAACAACCGCGCCTCCAGCCTCACCAACCTCTTCCGCAACTGGGGCGGCAGCTTCGGCATAGCCTTCATCACCGCCGTAAGCGAGCGCCGCCAGAACTTCCACCAGTCCGTCATGGGAGCCAACCTCGCCAGCTCCTCCGCCCACCTGCAGGAGTCCGTCCGCAACACCGCAGCCTACCTCGCCCAACACGGCTACTCCAAGACAGACTCCCTCCGCGCCGCCTATCTCTACTACTACACTCAGCTCGAACATCAGACGAAGCTGCTGGCCTTCATGGACTGCTTCCGCCTGATCGGCTGGCTCACCCTCGCCGTAACTCCCCTGGTCCTCCTCATCCGCCACTTCAAAGTAGGAGGCAAAGCCCCCGCCGGCCATTAGTACCAGCCGGCCATTCGTATCTGGCGAATCGACGTCTTTGCTTATGAGTACCCCTGGGTTTTGCTTTAGGTACCCCAAAGCCTTGCTTCGAGGTACCCCAAAGCTTTTGCTTCTAGGTACCCAAGGCTTTAGCCTTGGGTACCTCTAATCTCTGTAATGTTTGGGGCTTTAGTCCCTGGGGTATGCCTTCCTTTCTCTGCACCCCCTAAGAAGGCTTACGTGCATCCGCCCCCAGAATAAATCCAAAAAAGTTGGCATAAATTTCGTGACCAATCAGGCCGTGTAGCAAACCACCGTTGCCGCACAATGCACCACAACCTGACCACAAAAACATCACAACGAAGCCCCACTTTCCACAAAACCCCAGCAAAAACCACACCCCTCACCGCACCCAGAAAAAACCAAAAAATCACTTAGCCCGAGGATGCGTCTCGTCATAAACCTTCTGCACCTGACCCACCGTAAGCTGCGTATATCGCTGCGTCGTCGACAGCCGCTCATGCCCCAGCATCTCCTGAATCGCCCGAAGATCCGCCCCTTCCTCCAGCATATGTGTGCCAAATGCGTGCCTTAGCGTATGCGGATGAACATCGGCCGCCAACCCCCTGCTCAAAGCAATCGCCTTCACAATCCGCCCCACACTCCGCGTCGTCAACCGGCAATCCCCCCGCATCCGCAGATTCGTCAGCAATGGCCCACCATGCACCAAAGCCCCTTTACCAGCCCCCAAAAGCTTAGCCTCACGCAACGGCAGATAAGCCCGCAAAGCCACCGCCGCCTCATCCCCCAGCGGAACCAGCCGCTCCTTCCTCCCCTTCCCGCGCACCAGCACCACATCATCCCGCCACTTCAAACTCCCCATATCACCCCCCACCAGCTCCGAGTTACGAATCCCGCACCCATACAACAACTCGAAGATCACACGATCCCGCTCCGGCCACGCCGCAGCCTCCTGCTTGTCCTTATCCTTGGCGCCTTCGCCCTCCAGCGAGTTCAAAACCCGGTTCACCTCTTCCACGCTAGGCACCCGAGGCAGATGCTTCGGCAGCTTCGGCGTACTCACCAGCAACGCAGGATTCTGCTCCACCTTCCCCTCCTTCGCCAGCCACTTGAACCAGCTCCTCACCGCAGCCAGAGCCCGTGCTGCACTAGCCTTCGTCAGCCCACGCTCATACAGCAAGCCAAGATAAGCCCGTATATGCAAGTGTTCCACCGCACCAATCCGCGCATCCTTCCCCATCGTCTCGCTTAGATAAACCGCGAAGTTCCGCACCTCCCGCGCATAAGCCCGCACCGTATGCTCCGACGCCCCGCGCTCATTCGCGATCATCGCCAAAAACTTATCCGCCAGCTCGCCAAATCCAGTTATCGCATCACTCACCGCTAGCCACCCCAACCCTGCGCTTCCCACGCGGATGATGCATCCGATGCACCTGCTTCAGCCGCCCCAGCGCCACATGCGTATAAACCTGCGTCGTCGCGATATCCGCATGTCCCAGCAGCGTTTGTACGCTCCTCAAATCCGCCCCATGCTCCACCATATGCGTCGCGCAGCTATGCCGCAGCTTATGCGGACTAGCCCCACTATTCGTCGACCGCACCATCTCCCAAACCCACTGCCGCGTCAGCGCCTTCCCCCGCACACTCAAGAACAGCGCCCGCTGCATCCCAGCCTTCACCAACCCCGGCCTCCCCAGCTTCAGATACCGCTCCAAAGCCTCCACCGCACTCCGCCCCAGCGGGACGATTCTCTCCTTATCGCCCTTACCCCGCACCTGCGCCCGAGCCTGGTCCAGATGCAGATCCTCCTCCCGCAGCGCGCATATCTCCCCTACCCGCAGCCCACCCGCATACAGCAGCTCCAGAATCGCATGATCCCGCAGCGCCAGCCCATCCGCATCCGGAGACCGCGCCGCCGCCCCCGTCCGCTCCAGCATCTCCCCAACCTCACCCTCAGCCAGGCTCTTCGGCAGTATCTTCCAGCTAGCCGGAGTCTCCACATTCACCGTCGGGTCGTGTTGAATCCGCTTGTCCATCAGCAACCACCGATAAAACCCCCGCAGACAACTCAGCTTTCGCGCAATCGACCGCGACTCCACCCCATGCCCGCGCAACCCCTCCATAAACCCACTCACATCCGTCTGCGTAGCCCCCACCAGCAGGCCGTCCCTCCCCTCGACATGCTCGGCAAACTGCTCCAGATCCCGCTGATACGCCTCGCAGCTAGCCGGACGCAGCCCCTTCTCCACCCGCAGGTACCCCACAAACTCCCGCACGACCCGCACGTTCCCCGAATCCTGA
>Ga0193716_1002224_pt1 | contig 11043 bp, 9 predicted proteins | sample U2c1metaG_FD_145901 | JGI IMG/M metagenome (GOLD analysis project Ga0193716, IMG submission 145901) | Soil microbial communities from a riparian zone of the East river system, Colorado, United States - U2c1 | ecosystem: Environmental > Terrestrial > Soil > Riparian zone | place: USA: East River...
CTCGATGGGCGCGCCGGCACCCACCGTTCCGTCGTGGTGCACGGTTGGGACGTTGGGATCCGACACCGCGAACCACCCGGCCACTCCGGTGTAGGGGCCATGTGCGGTCATCACGGTGGTCGGATCGAACTCTGCCCAGGCCTGCTCGTCGCCGCCGTAGAGCCGGAAGATGGTCTGGTCCTTCTGGCCGGCATTCGGGAACACGTCGCCATCGATGTCGACGAATGCGCTGAACAGTTCCGGATACGTGACGGTGAGCGTCACCGCGCACGTGCCACCCATCGACCAGCCCGCTACGCCCCAGTTGGCGGGGTCCGCGCTCACCCCGAAGTGTGAGATCACATAGGGCACGACGTCTTTGGTGATGTGATCGGCGACGTTGCCACGATCGCCGTTCACGCACTCAGTGTCCTTGATGAAGGAGCCTGCGGTATCGACGAACACCAGCACGGGGGCAACACCCGCGTGCTTGGACGCGAAATCGTCGATCGTCGTTTGCGCATTGCCGCTGCGCACCCAGTCTGCGGGGGTGCCGAACTCGCCGCCGATCATCATCACTGCCGGCAACTTCGGTGGAGGATTGGTGGCGTACCAGGCCGGCGGCAGATACACGTATTCATCGCGGTGCGTGAACCCCGACGCATCGTCGGGGATCGTCACCGTCACGATGTTGCCCGCCGTCGGCTTGACGCCACTCTGGCGCATCGCGTCGGCGGACGCCTCGTCGGTCTGGCCTGGCAGCTGACCGCCGGTGAGCTGACCCCACGCGCTCTGCACCGTCGGGACGTACCCCGTCCATACGTTGACGGCCAACCCCGCGCTCGACACGCACAACACCACGGCCAGCACGGAAACGCCGCGCTGCCACCATCGAACTCCGCGCCACCCGAAGACCAGCACGCCAACGGCCAACCCGGTCAGCGCAATCCAAATCCACACCATCGGCGGCATGGCACCACCAGCAATGCCACTGAACTCCCCATACCAATTCGTGAACGCCGCAATGGCAGCTCCGAACACGAGGAAGGCAGGCACCCAGAGCAGGCGCCACCGGCCCGTACGCCACCCGATCGCGAGCACCAAGGTCGCCGCGGCGATCACCTGAAACGTGATCGGTGCCCAGCCGTGCAGCAACGACACCGGCTGCGCAACCAATGTCATCCCACTAGCCCCGGCGAGTCTCCGAGCCTGTCGTTGCCTGCGACGACCGACGGGCAGTCGTTCTGCGCGTCCACGCCGTTGAAGCGTGCGTTGACCCAGTAGTCCGCCACGGATGCGTCGATGCCCTCGGCGCCCTTGTCGGGTTGGAGCTGAACTTGAATGACGTCGCCCATACCGCAGGCCTTGGCCAGCGCACGTTCCGTCCACGCGGGGGGAATCAAAGTGTCACTGCCGCCGTAGATTACGAGCATCGGTGCCTCAGCGGGCCCCTGCGGCAAGCTGGACTTCTCCAAATAGCCGCGGAGGGTGTCCACCGCGGCAGGGCTACTGGGTCGCAGATCGTCCGCGGTTATTTGACCCGCGATCGTCGCGCGTTCCCCGGCCGCCGGGCCACGGCAGGCCGACAACACGTCCCACTTGTCCGCGACGATCCCCCGGCGATAGTCGTCGAGGTTGAGATCGGGGTACTGGTCCTTGAGCGAGACGAGGAGCCACTGCAGCACCGGCATCTGGTCAGGGGTCAGCGTGCCAGCCGCCGCCGCATCGGCGAACCCGTCGATGTCGGCGGGAGGTGACACGCTCACCGTGCCAACCAGCGTCAGCCCGCCGGCGTAGTCCGGCGCCAACTCGTTGGCCGCCCATGCCGCCTGCGCCCCTTCGGACGTACCGAAGGCCAGCCACCGATCCGAGGCGTCGGGCACGAGTTTGCGAGCGGCCTTCACCGAATCGATGACGTTGTAGCCGAGCGTCGTCGAATCCAGGTACGGATGGCGCCACTGGTCGAGCCCGAGCCCTTGATAGTCGGACATCACGACGACGTAGCCAGCCTGCACCAGACCCGTGATCGGCGCCGAGAAATGGAGCAACGTCGAATCCAGGGACGGGGCGCAGTCGGACTGAATGCCGGTGGTGGAGTGGCCATACGCCACGATGGGCCAGCCTCCGCTGGGAGGCGTTCCCTGCGGGACGAAAACCGTTCCGGAGACTTGCGTCGTGCCGTCGAACGCATTGGTGGACGCATACGTGATCCGGGCGGCAAGCGACGTCGCCTCCAAGAGTCGTCGATCGAGCGTCGGCATCGTGTTGGCCGACAACAGCGTTCCCGCACCGGACCCGCTGAAATCCCCCTTCAACGACACGCCGGACGCGGCTGCGGGCGCAGGGGGTGGAGCAGAGGCCGTCGCGTCGTGGTCGCGCCCCGTCGCGAAGAGCACGATCGCCGCGACCACGCACACCAACACCGCTGTTCTGATCAGCCACATTCGCAGACGGCGACGTTGGACATCGCCTGTGCGTGGTTCGGTGTCCGCTTTGCTCACATAGCGGTGGGTCATCGTTGACAAGATTAGCGCGGCCGCCTGGCAAGACCACGAGTCAACGTCGACGGCTGGCTTCCCCTTCGCCGAAACGACGCTGCCCAGCAACTCGGTGTTTGGCAGCGAGGCACGGCGACCTTCGTGTGCAGGTGGTCAGCCGTCATTCGGATCTTGCGCTGATCACGTACTGAACAGCTATCTGCCGATTCGTTGCCAGCCTCCAGTAGAGACCGCCCGTTCCTGTGAAAAGAACGGCATCACTCACAGGAGCGCTGCGCCCGGTAGTGATGAAAAGCACACCCCTTGACGCACATTCGAACACCGGCAACCACCGAGTCGCTGTCGCGCCACTAGCAAAAGCCCGACTTCGTCGCGCCACACACGTCGCCACCGCGGGCACATTCGATGCATTCAGCGAACAGCACCGTGACGCTTGGCGTGGGCTCGCGGGCCGACGCGGTTGCCGGCATCGCCATCATCTAGGTTTGCCCCTCGCCGCAGCTTGGGCAGTCTGGCCGCCAGGCTCGCCTGGCGCGTTGGTCGCCGTGATCGTCAGCATCTGCACAGATTTACGCCACCCGCTGTGCCCGTGCTGGGGGTTTGCTGTGGCGATCGGGTACGCCGCCATCACTAACGGAATTACCGCGCTGGCACCGTCGGCACGACCGGGGTACTCGGCCAGCAGCCCAGCGGGCTGATCGCCGCCTCACGCGCTGAGTCGAGGCACTTGCTCACCAGAACGTTGGGATCGTTGGACACCGATGCGGCCAGGATCTCGTTGGCCCGGGCCTCGGCCGCTGCGGTCTTGGCGCGCTGCTCGGCCACCCGGGTGTTGGCCTTCTCCACGTTCAGCGCATTGATCCGATCCTGGGTTGCGCCGTCGTAATTCACCAGGGGCACAATGACATTGATGATCTCGATCTGCTCGCCCACCTTCGCGCGGAGCTTCTCGGCCACGTCGTCGCCAAGCGCCTGCACGTTGGCCCCCTCGGAGTTCTCCGGGGATAGCGGATCGAAGTCGGAGAAGACCTCGTTGAGCGCCGCCCGCAGTTCCCTGGTGACCAAGTTGTCGCGCACGTTCTCGAAGTCGCGGTAGTCCAGGAACAATTCGTCGGCCGCGGCGGGCTGGATGCGCCACCGGACGCTGTTGTCGACGTTGGCGGTCGAGTTGTTGCCCAGCCGCACGGTGGTGGCCAACTCGCCGGTGTGGTTGTCGATCTGGATGGTGCCGTTCATCTCCGTGACGTTCTGCCACGGCGCCTTCGCGTGCAGCCCATTGGTCAACGTGCCTCCTGGTCTGCCGAACGTGGTGACCACGCCGATGTTGCGCGTCGACACGATCGTGGTCGAGCCGAGCACCAGGACCAGCAGAGTGAGTCCACCGGAGATCACGGCGATGCGCAGGGAGCGCGTGCGCGAACCCGGATTCTTCGCGAACACGCGTGCGAGGACGGCGAACACGGTGATCGGCAGGAGCACGATCACGGCAACCAGTTGCCACGGCATGGGCAGATCCTTGTCGGTCGGGGCCGCTGGACGATTCACGGCGAGTTCACAGAATCGTATGATCGACGGCGATGCTGCACCACGGATACTTGCCGTTCTGGCGTCGGCACCCGGTGTTCGTGGGTGCCGCCGCCGTCCTGACGTGCTGGTGGCTGGCGAGCGGCTGGTACTGGGCGGTGGCGGTATCCGCCACGGCGGCAACACTCATCACCATCCGGCGCGTTCGACGCAGCAGGGCCCAACGGCACGCCGGACTGCGGGCGCGCGCCGACTACGAAAACCAACTCACCCGATTCGGCGACCCCCGCGGAATTTACGGGCGCTACCCCCCTGTTTCGCCCGGCTGGTTCCCAGATCCCGCGAATCGGTACGCCCTGCGCTACTTCGACGGTTCGGCGTGGACGGGCCACACCGCGGCCAGATGAATCAGACCTTCGGGCAGTAGTGCATGCCGTTGTCGCGGTGCCCAACCGGCGGCAGATTGCGCGCAGGCGTGTGCACCAGTGGCGCGTCGGCTGGAACCCGGCCGGTCGCGCGATCCCAACCGCCACGCGCCCGCGGATGCATCCGGTGCCGCAGCGGCACCACCCGGAAGGCCTTGCCGATGACCTTCCCCAGCACTCGGTGCCGGCGCTCGTCGCGCTCGGACCAGGTGTAGCCCATCAACTCACGCACCGCGGGGTGGTACAGGCCGACGGTGAACCAGACGAACAACGGGTGCACCACGTACTTGCGCTGCACTGCCCACATCCAGTCGGGCATCTTCGCCGCGAACGGCGGCTTGGGCAGCTCGCTGAGATCGAGCACGTCACGCACGGCCTTGTTGTTCTCCAATACGTTGCGGCACATGTGTTCCCAATACACCTGGAATTCCTCCCAGGTCTTGGGCACCGGCCGCATGCTCATGCCGTACATCGAGTACCACTGGACGTGCTCGTCGAACATCTGACGCTTCTCGGCCTCGGTGATACCGCCTGCGAGGCGCTCCGCGACGATCAGGGTGCCGACAAAGAACGTCGAGTGCGCCCAGTAGAAGACCTCGGGATTCAACGCGTGGTAACGCCTGCCCTGAGCGTCGACGCCCTTGATGTCGACGTGATAGTCGCGGACCTCGGCCCCGGTCTGCGGCGCACGCTCGCCGTCGAAGACCACTCCGCCGATCGGGTACAGCGAGCGCAGCAGTCGCGGCCAGCGTTCCTGGAAGAAGCTGGAGTGCTCCTCGACCGCCGCGCCGAGTTGCGGGTGCATGTTCTGCATCGACCCGGCCCACGGACCTTGCAGCATGCCGCGCCAGTCACCGAAGTACTTCCAGGTGATCGAATCCGGGCCGAGTGGAAGCGGCGGAGCCTCGTATCCGCCGGGCGCGACGGGGCAGCCGGTGCCAATCCCCCGGTCGCTTCGCTCCTGCCCGCCGCTACCAACTGCATCCGCAGGGCTAGCTACCGGACACACCTCAGACGTATCTTGTGTCACTGGCGAGATTCTCCTGAATCGTCAGGCGGTTTACTCTGACTACGAGCGTTGTCACTTGAAGTTTAGGAGCCATGTGCCTTCCGGTCAACGACAGGGCCGATGGTCCGGCGTACCACTGCAGGACCGTCAGATGCTGCGGCGCGACGAACTCGTCGCGGCGGGCGTCGGATTGCTGGGTGGTGAAGCCGGGCCTGCCCTGACCGTGCGGGCGGTCTGTCGTGAAGCGAGCCTGACCGAGCGCTACTTCTACGAGAGCTTCACTGACCGCGACGAGTTCGTCCGCGCCGTGTACGACCACGTCTGCAGCACCGCGATGGCAGCCCTGACCTCGTCGGACACCCCGCGCGACGCCGTCGAACGGTTCGTCGCACTGATGGTGGACGACCCGGCCCGCGGCCGGGTTCTACTGATCGCGCCCCAACGGGAACCGGTGCTGACGAAGTCGGGCGCCGATTGGATGCCGACCTTCATCGACCTGCTGCAGCGCAAACTGACCCGGATCACCGATCCCGCCGTGCAGGCCATGGTGGCCACCGGTCTGGTCGGCGCACTGTCTGCGCTGTTCACGGCCTATCTGAACGGCCGATTGGCGACCACCCGCGAGCAGTTCATCGACTACTGCGTCGACATGCTGCTCAGCCGGGCGTCAACCCATTAGTTATTCGTCGGGGGTGGAGACCGCCGCGAGCGCGGCCTCCTCTTCCTCGGCAGCCTCTGCGGCGGCCTGCTCCTCGGCAGCCTTGGCGGCCCGACCCGTCTCGCTGGCCAGCGAGTTGCCCGGGCTGGTCGCCGACGCGACGCCGCTGTTGCAGTTCAGGTAGAACTGCACGGTGCTGGAGACGTGCACGCCGTCGTTCGCGCTGGCGAAGGGCGCGGTCTGAGACCGCGTGACGAGGCAGTCGTCCTGCGCAACCTTGTCACCCACCCGCGCAGCCACGACGACCGTCTGGCCCGCATCACTGGCGGCCGAGGACGCGTCCGAGTACGACTGCCCGGCATAGTCATCCGCCGAAGCGATGCCGGTGCCGAAAACGGTCGAAAGAGCCAGCGCACCAATCGCGCCGGAACCAAAAACGATGAGCTTCTTCACGGTAGCCCTATCTGCCAGTCGAAACAGCCTTGCCCGACGGGGATAGTACCGCTGACGGACCGCCTGCGCAGCGTTCGCGCAACTAGTCCGAGGGAACCGCTCAGGTGATGGAACCGGGTCTATTCGCCAGCCTGCTCGGCGTCGACCGCGGCGAGTTCGTCCTGCTCTTGTTGCTGGGCAGCGGCGGCAGCGGCAGCGGCATCCGCCTCTTTCTGCTTCTTTGCCGCCATATCGGCCTCCCACATCTTGCGGCCCTCGGGGCTCGCCAGCGAGTAACCCGGCCACAGTGCCGTGCCGTACTTGGAGTAGCAGTTCAGATTGACCAGCATCTCGTTTCCGGACTTGTTGCCGGACCCGTCCAGGAAGGACGACTTGGTGACGCTCTGGACGACGCAGTTGTCCCAATCCTTGCGATCGCCAACGGTAGTGGCGACGACCGGGGTCATGCCCATCTGGGCGATCTTGCCCTTGGCGTCCTTGTAGTACTGCCCGACGATCCCGTCGTCGGCATTCGCCACCCCGCCGCCGACCATCGTCAACGCGACCGCCGCAGCGCCACACGCACCTGCGCCGAGAACAAGAAGTTTCTTCACGTCGGTTGCGACCTTTCGTCAACGCCGAGGCGGATTGGTTTGCCGGAGAGCCGGACATCCACAGGAATCGTACAGTCCCGAGCGGCAGATCAGGGATAGCTAGGCAACACCCGTAACATACGAGTGTTCATAGACTTGATGTCACTGGGATACACAGATATATTGAGTGCTACCAACAGGTACAGATAACTGGGAGGTTCCGTGTCGACCGAGTTGACAGACCTGCAGCTACTGCACGAACTCGAGCCGGTGGTCGAGCAGAACATCAACCGCCACCTGACCATGCGCAAGGACTGGAACCCGCACGACTACATCCCGTGGTCCGACGGCAAGAACTTCTACGCGCTCGGCGGCGAGGACTGGGATCCCGAGCAGTCGAAGCTGTCGGAGGTCGCCCAGACCGCGATGCTGCAGAACCTCCTCACCGAGGACAACCTGCCGTCGTATCACCGCGAGATCGCGATGAACTTCAGCATGGACGGCCCATGGGGCTGGTGGGTCAATCGCTGGACCGCCGAGGAGAACCGACACGGCATCGCGCTGCGCGACTACCTCGTCGTCACCCGCGCGATCGATCCGATCGAGCTCGAGGAGCTGCGCGTCGAGCAGGTCACCCGTGGGTTCAGCCCCGGCCAGGGCCCGCAGGGCGAGATGTTCGCCGAGAGTCTCTTCGACTCGGTCATCTACGTGACGTTCCAGGAACTCGCCACCCGGGTCTCGCACCGCAACACCGGCAAGGCCTGCAACGAGCCCGTGGCCGATCAGCTGCTCGGCCGCGTCTCCGCGGACGAGAACCTGCACATGATCTTCTACCGCGACGTATCGGCCGCCGGCCTGGACATCGCGCCCAACCAGGCGATGAAGTCACTGCACCGCGTCCTACGCAACTTCAAGATGCCCGGGTACACGGTGCCCGAGTTCCGTCGCAAGGCCGTGATCATCGCCGTCGGCGGCGTCTACGACCCGCGCATTCACCTCGAGGACGTGGTGATGCCCGTGCTGAAGAAGTGGCGCATCTTCGAGCGCGAGGACTTCACCGGCGAGGCTGCGGAGTTGCGCGACGACCTCGGCAAGCTGGTCGAGGAGCTCGAGGACACCTGCCAGAAGTTCGAGCTCGCCAAGGAACGGCGCCTCGAACGCGAGAAGAAGGTGGCCGAGAAGAAGGCCATGAAGAACCTCCTGGTGACGACATCGGCATCGGCAGCGTCCTAGACACAGCTCAGCCCGCGGCAGCGCCGTCTGCTCTTCGCGCAAGCGGCTCATCGGCGGACCGGGAGCTGAAGATCGGGCCGATCGCGTTGCGCAGCCCCGTGGTGCTGGCCCCGATGGCGGGTGTCACGAACGTGGCGTTCCGCACCCTGTGCCGCGAGCTCGAATTGGCGCGGGCGGGCACCGTCAGCGGGCTGTACGTGTGCGAGATGGTCACGGCCCGCGCACTCGTCGAGCGGCATCCGGTCACCATGCACATGACCACGTTCGCGCCCGACGAGTCCCCGCGGTCGCTGCAGCTGTACACCGTCGACCCGGAGACCACCTTCGCCGCGGCCAAGATGATCGCCGACGAGGGCATGGCAGACCACATCGACATGAACTTCGGTTGTCCCGTGCCCAAGGTCACCCGGCGGGGCGGCGGCGCAGCGCTACCGTTCAAGCGCAGGCTGTTCGGCCAGATCGTGGCCGCAGCCGTGCGCGCCACCGAGGGCACCGACATCCCGGTGACGGTGAAGTTCCGGATCGGCATCGACGACGCCCACCACACGCATCTCGACGCGGGGCGGATCGCCGCCGAGGAGGGCGCGGCCGCCGTCGCACTGCACGCCCGCACCGCCGCCCAGCGCTACTCGGGCACTGCCGACTGGGATCAGATCGCCCAACTCAAGCAGCACGTGACCGACATTCCCGTGCTGGGCAACGGCGACATCTTCGACGCCGACGATGCACTCGCGATGATGGCGTCGACGGGGTGTGACGGAGTCGTCATCGGGCGGGGTTGTCTCGGCAGGCCTTGGATGTTTGCCGAACTCTCCGCCGCCTTCTCCGGCCGCGACGTGCCGACGCCGCCGACGCTCGGCGAGGTCGCCTCGATCATCCGCAGGCACGGCGAACTCCTTGCCGAACACTTCGGCGAGGACAAGGGGATGCGTGACATCCGCAAGCACGTCGCCTGGTACATGCACGGATTTCCCGCGGGAGCCGACCTGCGACGGGCGTTGGCGCTGGTCAAGACGCTGGCCGAACTCGATGACCTACTGTCGCGACTCGACCCCGACGTGCCGTTCCCGCGCGCGGCAGAAGGTCCGCGCGGACGCCAGGGCTCGCCAGGGTCGGTGTCACTTCCGGAGGGCTGGCTCGACGATCCGGAAGACTGCACGGTGCCCGAGGGCGCCGACGTGATGAACTCCGGCGGCTGATCCGTCGCGGCACCGAGATGTGCTGAGACAAGTCTGAGATGGCTGCGAGACGACACTGACACTTTCTTCGACTGGCTCCGTCTTAGGTTGTCTCAGTACGATGAGGGTCTTATTGCGACGGCTCCGGTGGCGGAGCCGAAAATGTGCTGCTAAAGAAGCAGGAAGCAAGCAGAGAATCTGCGCCTGAACGTCATGGAAGCCAGGCGCGCGATACGCCTGGGAGTCGGAGGCCGGTACGACATGAGTGACGGCGACAACGCCACTCCTGGCCGTCCCGCTTCGTCGGGCCCAGGTGGTCCCGGCGGCGACAATCAATGGCTTACCCGATCCGCGCGGCCGGCGCCAGGCGCCGCGCCGTGGGAACGCAACCAAAGTTCCAAGGCTCCCGACGAGACCGACGGCAATCGGCACGACGAGCCGGCCGCACACCACACCGGCGCGCTGACCGTCGCAGACCTCATCGCCAAGGTCTCGGGAACCCGGCCGGACGAGGAGCCGACGCGTCATCGCGCCGAGCCAGAACCTCCGCTGCCCGCGTACTCGGAGCCGCCCCTCCTGGCCGGCAGGGACTACGACCCCGCGACCGAGGTCATGCCGCCGGTCGCCCTGTACGACTCCGAAGTACCGATCCTCACCGACGCGCGACGCCCCGCGAAGGGTGCCATCGACGTGCAGGCACGCACCAAGCCCGCGCCGCATCGCAGCCGCCACACAGCGATGGTCGTCGGGCGGGTGGCAGCAGCCCTGATCGCCATCTGCGCGCTGGCGATGACTGGCGCAGCGTGGCAGTGGCAGTCGGAGAAGAACCGGAGCCTGAACAAGGTCTCCGCGCTCGACCCCAACTCGCGCGACATCCTCGACCCCAACGCGCAGTTCGGCGACGAGAACTTCCTGATCGTCGGCGTCGACAGCCGCATCGGCCAGAACGCCGACATGGGCGCCGGCGATACCGCGGACGCGGGGGGCGCGCGTTCCGACACCGTCATGCTGGTGAACATCCCGGCCGACCGCAAACGCGTTGTCGCCGTGTCCTTCCCACGCGATCTGGCGATCACGCCGATCAAGTGCGAGCCGTGGAACGCCGAGACGGGCGCATATGGGCCGCTCTACGACGAGGACACCGAGAGCTACGGCCCCGACGAGGTCTACACCGAGACCAAGCTCAACTCCGCCTACTCGTTCGGTGGGCCCAAGTGTCTGGTCAAGGTGATCCAGAAGTTGTCGGGGTTGTCCATCAACAGGTTCATGGCGGTCGACTTCTCCGGCTTCGCCAAGATGGTCGACGCCGTCGGCGGGGTCGAGGTGTGCAGTACCACCCCGCTGGAGGACTACGAGTTGGGCACCGTGCTTGCCAACTCGGGCCGCCAGATGATCGACGGCCACACCGCCCTGCAGTACGTGCGTGCGCGCCAGGTCACCACCGAGACCAATGGCGACTACGGACGCATCAAGCGCCAGCAGCTGTTCCTGTCCTCGCTGCTGCGCTCGCTGAT
>Ga0193716_1002225_pt1 | contig 11041 bp, 12 predicted proteins | sample U2c1metaG_FD_145901 | JGI IMG/M metagenome (GOLD analysis project Ga0193716, IMG submission 145901) | Soil microbial communities from a riparian zone of the East river system, Colorado, United States - U2c1 | ecosystem: Environmental > Terrestrial > Soil > Riparian zone | place: USA: East River...
CCGCAGGCTTGTCAGGCCCAGTCATGCCACTGGTTGGATTCGTAAATCGCTCGGATTGTTTTGCGCCGATTTACGTCGAGTCAAAGGACGATGACCACGCGCGCGAGTTTCAGATCAATATTCGTTCTGTTCGAGGCGCCATCGAGTATCTCGGTGCCGTACTTCGATCTCCGGACAAGAAGCTGCAGTCGGCGGACAACATAGTCCTATTCAATTTGCCACAAATACAAGCGCCTACTGAAGGCGAAAAGCCGGCGGCGCACATCCTAAAGGTCGCTTATGGAAAATCGACTGACTTCGCCGTTGACGATGAGTACACCGCCAAGGCGGTACAAATCTTGAGCGAACTGGTCGACTCCTTGAAGCTGTCCAGCGATGTGGCGACGACTAAGCAAGTACAGATCATTCCGTAGCGGATTGCGGCGCATCTGAACTACAGAATTTACAACTATCGACCGGACGTAAAGCCTCGTGACTTAGACACGTTGGCCTCCAATCAGCTTTGGTCTTCTGCGATACAGTGCTTGAATGACCCGTTCGAATTCGCGGCACTTGCCGCTCTTAAGGATCGTCCGGACAACCCGCAGGAGTTCAAAGACGCAGGCGTCACCTGCTTCTGTCGTTCCCTCACCAATCCGTTGCTGTGGTCGCACTACTCCGCATCGCACCGAGGCTTTGCGGTCGGCTTTGACCTGGCGCATTCATTCTTCGGACGCGATCGGGGACTTAGCACGAGCCTCCTCCATGATGTCCGCTATGAAGACGCCCTGGGTCACGGAATCGGCAGCCACGGCAGCGAGGGTAATTCCGCCAGCCCCAAAACTACGCTGGCGCGATTCGCAAAAGAGGCCCGTCAATGACTCTTGTATCTGCGCGGGGTCGTCATCGGGACGGCTCGCGCTGTGCATTTCTTTTTCCCGCAAATCGAACAGCGCATGCGCCGAGCTACGTCATCAAGCTTGGCGTCCCAACCGCAGACTTTGGCTAATAGGTGCGGTGTGGTGTGACGCTCACGAAGGCAGGAACCACAAGTCAAAACGAGGGTGTATTGCCCGAATTCGTCGCTGAGCTTCGTGATTTTTAAGTCCCGCATCTTGATACTGTACATAATCCCAGTATCGGGTCTAAACTCGCAATATCTGTGCGAAGAGGATACAAATTCGCACGGTCGGGGCGTGGCCACTGCGGACAGCCTGGTGTGCCGCTCCGGCTCGTACGCGTTCAATGCTCCGCCAACAATTGCTCGTACTTCGCCGTGCGCAGATCCTGTGACGATGGGAGTCTTGACCTCCCGACCATCGATGAAGACATACTCAGCCAAGGTTTTCGGCTCGAGCGGATCACCGTCCCAAAGGACAACGTCGGCGATCTCGCCCGGGCTCAATGAACCTACCTCACCGTCGACCCCAAAAACCTCCGCCGCCGTTTGCGGCGTTGTCGAGGCCAAACCGATATATGTCGCCTCATAGGGGACGTCCTGATGCTCGTCCAACATGACCGAGATGTCCCCGGCCGCCAGTTCCGGCGCGACTACCTACGCCTTGTTTGTCCGCCTAGGATTGCCGCGTGGATTCCGGACTTCCGACATAGGTCGACGACTGCTCGAATTTCGTCCGCGCGGTCGACAGCAATGATCGCAAGCAATTCGCTCCGCAATATGGGGCTGCAGCTGAGGCGAAAGGCCAAATGGCCGCAATTCGCGTTGCTCATCAACCTGAATGACGACGCATGGCCTGAATGCTCACATTGTGACACTCTTCGCAAGAGGGAATCCCCATGAATATGTATAGTAGTCAACCGATGGCGCCGGCTTGGCGCATTCATGTCGTGTACGGCAAGGAGCACGCATGACAACCATTGCCCGCCGAATTGCAGATGAGTACAGGCGGACAGCCGAAACGGATCCGTGCGTCAACCAGGAAGACGGGGTATGGCTCAAAGTGTTGAAATTGCCGGTCCAGATACGGACTTCAGCAAATCCTTGGCGCGATCATTCCAATCCGGGCGCATCAATTTTCTCATTGGTTCTGGCGCCTCCTTACCCGCCATTCCGATCGCAGGAGCGATCGAACAAGAAATCGCGCTTCTTTACAAAGCTGGGGATGCTATAGAAGCTCGCAAACGCCTCTACAACTTCCTGCACGGAATACACGAACCTACAAACAAGCTTATCGCGGAAGCGAGCGACGCAGCCATTGACCAAACGGTCGCCAATTTTCGATCCTACCTTGGCAATATCGACCGGATCCTTTCCAGCCGCAGGACCGCCCTACTTCCCAAGCAGGCCACAATATTTAGCACCAATTATGACCTCTTCGTCGAGAAAGCATCTATTGCGCTGCCCACTTTGACTCTCAACGATGGCTTCAGTCGAGTACCGAGCCTCGACAACCGAATGCGGTTTTCGCCGCGCAATTTCTTCAATTCCGTCTACAACACCGGGAACGTGTACAACTATCGAGTCGAAATTCCATCCGTAAATCTCATCAAGCTACATGGTTCTTTGTCTTGGGCAAGGGATAAAGAGGAACTCCTTTACCGGGTCGCGAGTCGCGTTCTCTTGACTTCGACCAGTGAGGATTCCGATGTACAGGCGTTCTTAGACGACCACAGCATTATCCTGCCGCAAGTCACGAAGTTTCAGACGACCGTAATTGAAAGCAATTACTATGAACTGCTACGAATCTACGCCAATGAACTGGACCGCGAAAACGCGCTTCTAGTCGCGTTCGGGTTCTCCTTTGGCGACGAACACATACTCGCTATCACGCGCCGTGCGCTCAAGAATCCGACATTACGACTCCTAGTATTTGCCTATAACGAATCCGCGCGCGACGGTTACCTTCATCTGTTTGAAGGCCACCACAACGTGGAAGTCATCGCCCCGTCATCGGGCGGCACGATTACCTTCAATGACTTCAACGCCGCATTGGGCAGCTTTCTGCCGAAGTTGAATTAGACGTGGACGATCTTGTCCAGGATGCGGTGCTGCGGATCGGCGAGGTTTGCGGAGTCGACGGTCGGCGAATTTACGTGCTTGTGGATCGGAACAAGAATCTATCAGACATGTTCTTGGACGGCGACGTTCTGAAGAACATCTCAGTCAACAGTTATATAGAAATTCGCAAGGGTTTCCTCAGCATCATCGGCAGGGTGGAGGGTGAGCACGTTGAAGATACCGCCGTTGCCTTGGACGACGCCGGCCGCCATGAAGACGCGCGCTCTAAGCGTACGTTGACGGTTTCCTTATCTGGATACATTGACCAGAACTCAGTCTTCGTCGGAGGAACGAGGGAATTACCTCTCATCGGTGATGAGGCGTACATTGTTACACGCGAGAAAATTCATTTAGTTCACAATTTAGCGGCACCAGGAGCTCTCTGCGTAAATCTTGCGACTATTTTTGGCGAAGACTTCGATGTGGCATTCCCAGTCGATAGGCTATTCAACACGCATATAGCGATATTTGGTAATACGGGCAGCGGCAAGTCGAACACGCTGGCGATTCTGTATCAAGAGCTCCTGAAGACTCTCGATAAACGCAACTCAAAAGCTTTCCGGGCCAACGCGCATTTCGTCCTCTTCGATTTCAACGGGGAGTACGCACACAAGAACTGTATTACTGAAAGAAAGAAGGTTTACGAGCTATCCACTCGAGCGAAGGGCGGCGATCGGATTCCTATCTCGGCGGATGATTTTTTGGATCTGGACGTATTGTCGATCCTGGCAGATGCGACGGAGAAAACTCAGAAACCCTTCATACGGCGAACCCTGGCCTTCTACCGACGCGTTCACGGCTCCGACGATCCCGACCAATTTATAAGGAACATTCTGCTCAAACGTGTAAGAGACGCGCTGTGTATGAGCGATAAAGTGCGAGCGCACTTGCTGATTGACTACTTCGAAGAGATTCTTCAGTTAGACGACTCGTATAACGACAGCACGGATATTCGAGCCGATATAGAATGGCACAATAAGTCGCAGGAATTTTATTTCAAAAGTACCGGCGCGTTCTTTGGTTCATCGCCCGATAGCGTTCAAGAAACCGCGCTCTACGCAGCCATTCAAGCACTCACCCCTTCGAGCAGCCTGCTTGCTCGCGTCATTTTATTTCTGTATAGCCAGCTGATAGGCGACATCATCGCCAACCGCGCTCAGAACGAGCATATAGCACCCGTTATAAATCGTCTGAAATCTAAAAAGTCGGATATCGATAAGCTATTTCATATAGGTGGAGCGGGAAAGTTTTGGGAGCGGAATTTTGTGGTAGTCAATCTCGATGACGTGAACTTAGATATGAAGAAGACATTGCCTCTTCTTCTTTCACGCAAGTTATATGCTGAACAAAAGGCCGCGAGCGACTCCACCTCGCTAAGCATAATTATTGACGAAGCGCACAATATCCTATCCACCGACTCTTTTCGTGAGGCGGAAAGCTGGAAAGACTATCGACTGGAGACATTCGAGGAAATTATCAAGGAGGGTCGCAAGTTCGGCGTGTTCGTAACGATCGCGAGCCAAAGGCCCAATGACATATCCCCAACAATTACATCCCAGGCTCACAACTATTTCATTCACCGTCTGATCAATGAACGCGATCTACAAACAATCGCGAGCGCTGTTTCCTATATTGACAGAGTAACGGAGGAATCCATTCCGAATTTACCGACTGGGACGTGTGTCTTTAGCGGCGTTGCCAGTCAAATGCCCCTTAAAATAAATATTCGCCCGCTCGCGGACGACGCGCGACCGCGGAGCGGGAATCGACAATTCTCAGAGATCGTCCCGCAGCTACTCCTGGGCGTTTGAGTTTCGGGAAGCGCTTGGGTGAAATGGTGGGCTGTGGGCGATTCAGACTGTTCCGCCAGTTCTGATGCGGATAAAACTTAAGTAATTTCAACTTATACGTGGACCACATTGCGAAGTAGCCAAGGAGTTCCCGGGAAGTTTCAGGGGCTGCTCCGCTACCCACTCCGCCCCTCAGAGCACATGCTCAACATCACGCCAGGTTAATCGTCGCAGTTAGGACATGCGCTGGCACTCAGCGGAGCCAGACGTGCATTGCGGGCGATCTGAAGCCGAGGGATTAAACTAGTGATCGTGGCGACGGCCTCCTCGCAGGCCCGCAGCTCAGGCGAGCGCAGCGGCGCGTCGTCGCACATCTCTGCTGCGAGGAGCGCTGATAACTGCGTAAGATCTGCAATCGATCGATCGATGAGGCGCTTGGGGTCGAGAAGCATGGCTGACACCGTCCCGGGACATTTAGCTGTTAATATATACAGTATCGTGACACCTGCGCAACTTCGCAAAATACATATTTTGTGTATAATGCGAAGGCGACGCTGCTCTTGGAGATGCTTATGGCGCGAGTGCCTGCTAGTGAATTTCAGCGCGAGTTTGGCCGCCTACGGGGCGTTGCCCACCGCGAGGCCGTCATAGTGACGAGTCATGGCCGCGACGACGTTGTGTTGCTCTCCGCAGAGGAATATCAGCGCCTGCGCAGCCTGGACCGGCGCGCAATGCACGTTTCCGAACTCAGCGACGAGGACCTTGCCGCACTGGATGCGGTAAAAATTCCTGAGGAAGCGGTTCGCTACAATCACGAAATGACTTGATCGCCCACGGATGGCGCAGTTCCTTCCTCAACCTGGCCAAGTCATTCGCTATGCCTATTTGTGGTGGAACGAAGCGCGCCTTGGCCGCGAGGATGGCGCCAAAGACCGTCCCTGCGGCGTCATACTCACGCGCCTCAACAAGGCCGGTAACACTACGGCGTATGTCCTTCCTATTACCCACACTCCGCTCAAAGACGAGGACGGAATCGAAATCCCGCAAGCTACCAAGCGTCGTCTAGGACTGGATGCCGAACGTTCTTGGATCATCACTACAGAACTCAATCAATTCGCGTGGCCCGGCCCTGACATCCGACTCACCGCCTCCGGCGAGTACGTTTACGGCTATTTGCCGGAAAAGCTAATGCAGCTCGTGTTAGACCAAGTCAAGAAACACGTGCGCAACAGGCAATTGAAGAGTGTTAGCAGAACAGAGTAAATCGAAACACCGCTCACACGCATGGATTGACTATAGATGTCATGACGTTGAATTCGTACCAGGTTTCTGCGCTGCTTCAGCACCGACCCGCAGTTCATCAACTGTGTGTTGTGGATTCAGACGCCGTTCGAGATGGGAGAGGATGTACTGGCGGCCCCCCTCCGGGCCCTAAGATTTGCCTCAGAGGTTGATTATTTGGCGCGATATGCACGCGACATAGTGCACGCGCCAGTCAACGACGTGGCAATTGTGAAACTGCTGAAGGATACCCGTCGAACACATCGAAGCGATCGAAGTAGTAAATGTCATCCAGGATCTGGACGTCGACAGAACTAGATTCAGACGGCAGGGATTGGATTTCCCTCATCGGTAGCCCTCGGCCCTGGCCTGCCCCTATCCAATGCATGTTCACGCGATCTGGGTAACAACTTGGCCACCATCGCGCGGATCAAACTCGATGCGCGCGGGCGCCTGACTCGTGAGATCATGTACCCGTCTCGATGCTCGGTACTCGAGGTTGAAGGGAACTTGACCAAGAAAAGCGCAAGAAAAACCACGAGGAAGAAACGTGGGTCCTCGGGAGGGAAGGCCGAGGCGACGGGGAGTAACTACGAGACGTTGGTCGGTGTGTGGTATTGCCATTGCGTCCTGCTCGGCAGTCACATAGAACCTCCACTCGACCTGCCAACTGACACCCGATTTCGTGCGGCTGTCATGCAGTCGGACGCCCCGGTGGATGACGTCAATGCCCATACTGAAGATGGCGGGATTGTATTCGTCCAGGCCAAACGTACCGTATCGCTCAGCACGAATCGGCATTCGCTCTTCGGGAGTGCGATTGATCAATTCGTACAACAGTACAAGGAATGCGCCGAGAAAACGGGCAATCGATCATGGTCCCGTCCACTAGATGAGTTACGCGACCGTCTTGTTCTCTGCACGCGCAGTGCGAGCTCTGGCAACGTCACTCGTACCCTATCCGAACTTCTTCAACGCCTCAGGGATCGTTCGGATGTGCGCCCGTTAAAAGCTGTCGCTACATCTGCACATGAGCGTGCCGTAGCCAAAACCATGCACCAGTGCGTGCGCGCCACCTGGCACCGCACGTTCGGGCGCGCGGCAACCGCCGATGAACTGTATCGATTACTGCGTCTAATCTGGATTCAAGTCCTGGACCTTGAGAGCGGCGAACGCGATAGCAAAGCAGTTCAAACGCACTTTCGAACTTCTATTCTCGAGGCCCCCAATCAGGCGACCAGGGCTTTTTCCCTCTTGTTTCAGCTCTGCGCGCAACTGCGGGCGCAACGGTCGGGAACTGATCGGCCGGCGCTCGTGCGCGCACTCACGAGTCAAGGCATCGCGCTTACCGCGCTGCCCGACTATCGCGCCGACGTTCGCGCGCTTACCCAGTGGACGGCGAACCGCGTGAAGCGCGGCGATCGATTCACGCAACTCTTGCAGTCGCGGCCTGACCTTAAAATTCATCGGAACCTCTGGTCGGACTTTCTCAGCACGGCGACCGCTTCTTCTTTTGTTGTAATCGGCAGACCCGGCGCCGGCAAGAGCGGACTGATGTACCGACTCGCCGAGACCGCCAGCCTGCAGACACCTTCTCCACACTGCAAAATGAACTTGGGATCACTCACAGCCTACCAGGTGTGCTCGCGAATTGGCCGGGCTCAAAGCCCGGCATCGTTATCATTGATGCACTCGATGCCGCCCGCAAGTTGGAAACCCAAGCGGTGCTGCGAGAAATCGTCGGCGAGATACTTGCCCTCCCCAACTCGCGCTGGACCGTGGTGGCGTCCGTGCGTGAGTACGACATACGACAAGGCACCAATTGGCGAAGCATGTTTCGCGGATCGCCGCCAATTCCTGCCTATGCGTCCCGCGAATTTTCCGCTGTGCGGCACGTCTATGTTGACGCGCTGACAGACAGCGAGATTAAGCAGATAGCGACGCCGTTCGGCGCGCTCCACGCGCTTTTCAACGGGGCGCCGCCAAAGCTTCGCGAGTTGCTTCGAAATATCTTCAACCTGCATCTCCTGGCGGAATTGCTGAACGATGGCACCACATCGGAAGCGCTCGCCGGAATACGTTCACAACCGGAACTGCTCGATAGTTACTGGCAACGGCGCATCGTTGGAAATGAGGGCCGCCGGGATCATAGGGAAATGGCGCTTGAAACGATCGTCAAAAAGATGACGGCGGCACAATCACTGCAGGTTCCTCGCTCGATACGGAACGACGTTGATCCTGATGCGCTCCGGGATCTCGAACAGAACGATGTATTGCGATCTGATGATAGCGAGGCGTCCGGAGGTGATGTCTTGCTGTTCAGTCACCACGTCCTGTTCGACTATGCTGCGGCTCGGCTCCTATTCTTGCGGGGCCGCAACGCCGATGCACTCGTTAAGCTTCTCAAGGAACAGCAACCGCTCACCATTATGCTCGGTCCAAGCCTCACGCTCGCATTGATCGACGTGTGGAATGCGGGGTCACCAAGAACCGGTTTCTGGAAACTCGGGTTTGCCCTGTCGGCGGCGACCGATCTACCGGGAGTCGCGCAACTCGCCGCGCCCATGGTGGTGGCCGAAGTCGCCAACGATATCAACGACCTTGAGCCCCTGATCGCGGCCCTCGATGCGGAGGATTCTCCAAAGACGCCCGCAGCACGATTCCTTGAGAAACTCGTAGGTGCATTGTTTGTTCGCATCAACGGCGGCATGTCGTTGGTGGGCCCGGAGGCCGGTCCGTGGCTGGAGCTCGCAAGCCGGCTAGCGGACCTCCCTGGTAAGTCTCCCATCCGGATCTGCCGCCCGATCATCGCTCGCGTAACGGATTCACTATGAGAGCAGCGATAACGTCCAATCAAATGACCATGGCCGGTAATGCTGCCCGCCGACTTCTGCAGACCGCGTGGGCCGACGAACGCCGAGTTGATATCACGGTCATTACCGGGATTGAAGCAGTTGCAAAGACCGTATCCTCTGATCCGGTCGCATCGGTCACTTTGCTGAGAACCGCGATCGAGCCGGTGCACTTGCGTCAGTATGGGTATCGGGAACTGTTTTGGTTGGCGCATCGATTGAAGGAGATTGCCCCCCACGATCTTGAGTTTGTGGTGGATTTTTACCAAGCAGCCTACGCGTGGCACGAAACGTCGGCCGACACCACCCAAATGGGCACTAGCGCGCTATTGTCCCTGAGTTCAAACAAGCGCCAAGACTACCAGGGCGCGTGGCATCAACTGGAAGAGTTTGTCCCGTCGCTCATGGAGCTTGATATCCGTGCCGCCACTCAGGCTGTTGCACGAGCTGTCGAGGGGTACGTCCGGCGCGCCCATCCGACGCCTTCGGACGCCAACGCAGAACTGCAAGTGATCTTTAGTATTAACGGTACCGATACCCGACTTTTGCGTGACTCCAGCCTCTTTTGGTTTCGCGGCGGGTATGTCGACCGTGTGGATGCGCCGGCGCATCCACATGGCTTCGCGCAGGAGCTACGAAAAGCCGTACAGGAACCCGATGGTGAATCCACATTCGCGGCGGTGGTAAACACGTTTCGTGCGGAGACCACGGCTGCCGGCCTCTGGGGCATCGCATTTGATATAGCAGCGGAGCATCTGCACCTTGCACACCTACTTGCGCCACTGGCAAGTGCAGAACCGATCCTGCGAAGCCTCGATCTTCTTCATTCACTCGGGACCTACCTAACGGCAAGTTTCCACGCCCTTTCTGACGCTAATAGGTCCGCGATTGAACAAGCCATCCTCGCTTTATCCGGCCCCGGCGTTGAAACCACTAGAAGCCGATTGGCTGGATGCATCCCCTCGGGCACGATTGAGACCACACCGATGCGGGAGTATCGTCTCACTCTCGACCAATCCGGCGGTGCGCCGCCCAATGAACCGGTTTTCAAGATTACATCCTCCTACGGATCGTACGACTCCGATACGCATCTCGCATCCCAAGGTGTGCCGCTTGACGCCAAAGAGACGGTGTGAGTTAGGCAACTGGTCAAAGAAGTCGAGCAGTTCCAACGAGCCGTAAATACGCCCGGACTTAGCCTGGCTGACATTCAATCTCGGGTTTCCAAACTCAGTAGCTTGCATCGAGCACTGAAGCGCTACCGGGCCTCGATCCCCAAAGCCGTTCTTGAACACGGCGAAGGGGTGCTTGCGGATAAATCGGCCGATCTTGCAAGTCTTGCATGTGAGAAGATCCGCCCGCATGCGATCTACTCCGCACTGCGACGCTTTCAGCTTGCATGCGCGACCTCGAAGAACCCGCATTTCCATCAGCAAATAGAAGATGGGTTTCAGGACAATTTAAGTTGGGGAGGACCCTCTGCGCGCGTTTCGGGTGCCTTGGGGCTGATGCTTCTGGCGCGATGTCAGAGCGTCAAGGATCTCGCCATGTTTCGCGCAATCAAAAAGCTTTCTCGCGATAAGGTCGCGCCCGTACGCCACCAGGTTACAGGCCATCTGGGTTTTATTGCGAAGTGGGATGACCGTTGGATTTGGAAGGAAATTGATCATGTGCTTTCGCGAGAGGCGACGCGAGGTGTTGTATTGGGGGCCATACATTCACTTGGGTCTGTCGCGCGCAACGATCTGAACAGGACCATTCAGCTCGCAAAGAGCGTACTGTCGCGATACGGTGTTGATAATGAGCCCGGCACGGCAGCTTGTCGGGAGTCTGCCGTCGCCCTCATATTCGATATTCACATTCATGAGGCATATCCCGAGGCGACTCTATTCGTCGAGGCACTGATTCGAGATCTCGGGTCAAACGCCAAGTTGATCGCTAACCTGATTGCCCGAAGTTCGGACCGCCTGTTGGTCGACGATGATTCACGCAAACGTGGGATCGCGTTCTACTGGAGCGTCACAAACACAGCGTTTAGTCCGATCGAAGACGTCGCAAGAGGCCGGGACCTGCGCGGTTTCGACAGCTGGGCTGCCGAAGAACAGGGCGCGGTTCGCGCC
>Ga0193716_1002227_pt1 | contig 11034 bp, 9 predicted proteins | sample U2c1metaG_FD_145901 | JGI IMG/M metagenome (GOLD analysis project Ga0193716, IMG submission 145901) | Soil microbial communities from a riparian zone of the East river system, Colorado, United States - U2c1 | ecosystem: Environmental > Terrestrial > Soil > Riparian zone | place: USA: East River...
CGACCCGCAGATGGCACCGGCGATGCGCGCGATGCATGCCGACATCGCGCGTCGATGGACGGTCGACGCCCTGGCAAGAGAGGCGCACATGTCGCGCTCTGCCTTCGCCGCGGCGTTCAAGGCCAAGACGGGCGATACCCCACTGGGCTACCTGGATTCATGGCGAATGTATCGCGCAAAGGCACTGCTTCGGGATACCTCGCTGAGCCTGCAGCAGATCGCCACCCAGGTCGGCTATCACACGGGTACCGCATTGAGCCGAGCGTTCGCTCGTCATCATGGCGTCGCGCCAGGCGCCTGGCGCCGCCATCACCAAGTGATCCGGAAGGACCGCGGATGAGGTGTGCTACTGCACCCGATGGCGATCCGATGCTTCTGCGCGGACGCCGGCGAGGATCAACCTGACGGACTCCCGGAAACTCCGCGACGGCCCCAGTGCCTTCCGATCTGCCTGCGGGGCACCATTGGAGCGGCGCATGGCGCGGACCTCCCTGATGGCATCGCTGACGGTGACGTTGGCCAATGCCAGACAGCACTCGGCCGCGGTATCTCGTGAAATACCTTCTTGAACCGTGGCTTTGGCGAGGGCCCTGACGTAGTCGCCAAGGATCAGCACGTCGTCGTCGGTCATCAGATCGGTGAGGTGGGGATGCGCACACAACGTGCCATGCAGTCCAAGACACCAGTTCGACGCGGTCGACTCCCATGACCCGCATTCACGGAAGTTCAGACTGAGTTTGGCGAGGTGGAGTTCGACGACGTTTCGGATCAGGTTGTCGCGGCTGCCGATCCGCTTGTAGAGAGTCCGTGTCGAGATCTTGAGGTCCGCGGCGACACGTCGCACGGTCACCGCCCCTGCACCCTCCGCATCGAGGAGGACGAGCGTGTGCGCGTAGATGGTCTCCGCGGAGATCGACGGTTGGGGACCGCGTCGCCTTCCGTCGCCGGGTGCGCCACAACCACGCCCATCCGCTTGCCGCGCGGCGAGCCGCATCATGGCACCGGCGAATCGGTCGAACTCGGCTTCGATGTCGACCGGCGACGACACCGGGGTCACTGTCCCTTCGGCGGCAGCAGCATGTCCTGCCACGTTTGGTGTTGGTCGGCACCGCGAGCCAGGTTGGCCTGGGTGTAGGTCTTGCCGTCGGGCCCGATGTAGGTACCGGTGGCCGGGTCGTATTCGGCCACCGCAAGCGGCGCAGGCGGTAACGCGGCGGAATCTGGTGTGCCCGGCGGCAATTGCGGGATCGCTTGACCGGACATGGTCGCGTTCGGGTCGCCCTTCCAGTTGTAGCCGTCGTTGAGCGGGACGTAATTCTCGTCGCTTTCGCACATCGCGGCAGTCGGGGCGCGCTTGCCTGGCTTGGTCTCGCACGGGATGTTGCGGGCGCCACGGACGTTGAATGGCGCGTCCTGGGGCACTCGGCAGTACACGTTGCCCGGCGGGCGCGGCGGGTAGTCCACGTCGGTCGGCACCCGCTGCTGCTGGGGCGGCAGGAATCCGGTGGTGCAGGCCGGCGGCAGATTCAGGTTCAGGTTGAAGCTGAGATATCCACCCTTGTAGGCCTGCCTCGTGTTTCGGTTGGCCAGACCGGCGCCTTGGAGGATCGCGATGCCCGGCGGCAGAAGGACGAGGAGTTGTTCGAGATCGTTTTGGTAGGTGATGCCGACTTGGTCGAGGCTGGCCAGATTGGCCATCAGGATCGGCAGGGACGGCTGTAGCCGATCCAGTAGCGCCCGCGTCTCGTCGGCCGCCGCAGGACCAATGTCCAACAGCCGCGACACGGCGGAGTCCTGCGTCTTGAGTCCTCCGGTAACCGTCGCGATGTTCGCCGCCCAGGCCTGGATGGACGCCGAGGTATCGGTCTGAGAATCCAGCACCGGCTGGGATTGGTCGGTCAAGGTGATCAACGCATCGAGGTTCTGGCGCGCGTCGATCGCCAGCGACGTCGTCCCCTTCACCAACCGGGACAGCTCGGGGCCAAGGCCGCCGACGGCGGTGTACCCCTCGTCGATGACGGTCTTGAGGTTGTCGTGCGGGATCGCCTGAATGCCACGGTTCGTGGCGGCCAGTAGCGAGTTGATGTCGGGGGGAACGGATGCCCGGTCGAGCGGGATGACGTCGTCGTTCTTCAGCATCGGACCGTTCCCGCTGCGGGGGCGCAGTGCCACGAACTGTTCGCCGACCGCGGTCTGGCTGTGCACTTCGGCATCCAGGTCGGCGGGGATGGCCACATCCGAGTTCAGTGACAGCACCGCGTCGACGCCGGTGTCGGTGAGCGCGACACTCTCGACGCGACCGACTTCGGTGCCACGGTAGGTGACGTTGCCGGAGGAATACAGACCGGCCGCGGCCGGCAGCTTCAAGGTAACGCGGTAATGCCCGACACCGAACAGGTAGTTCGGCAGCTGCATGTAGTGAAACGCCATGACCGACACCGCGATCAGCGTGCCGACGGTGAAGATCGCCATCTGCGAGACGACGCGCCTTGGCAGATACATGCTAGGACCCCTGGTCGAAGTTGTAGGGCACGACCAGCGGATTCACTGCGGTGTAGGGACTGGGGAGTTGCCCGATGGTCCGTCCCCACTGCAGTTCGAGCTCGGTGAGGTTGCCCTCCCACCTGGTTCCCGTGAAGAACGACGAGTCGATCCGACTCAACGTGAGGTCGATGACCGCGGTCAGGTTGGCGTAGTCACCGCGATTCCACTTGGTGAGCGTGTCCTTCGGGAACGGATACGTCGGCAGCACACCCAGCGCCCTGGTCAATGCCGGTCCGGCGTCGGCCAACGACTTCAGCACGGGACCGACGTCCGTGAGCTCCCGCACCAACGCGCCCTTGGTCTGGTTGACCGTGTCGGCGGTCAGTGCCGAGAAGCTGCCCAGCTGCGTGATGGCGTCGGCAATGGTCTTGCGCTGGTCGCTGAGTACGGCCAGCGCATCCGGAATCGTCTTGAGTGCCTTGTCGACGACCGGCTTCTGCGCGGCGATCTGACCGACGAGGTTGTTGAGACTGTCTGCGGCGGCGATGATGTCGTCTTTTTGATCGTTGAGGTAGCCAACATACTTGTCGAGCTGCACGATGAGGCTGCGCAGGTCGTCGGCGCGGCCGGCGAAGGCCGTGCTGAGCGCTTCGGTGATGTCCTGCACTTGGCCCACCCCGCCGCCGTTGAGGACCAGCGAGATCGCCGCCAGGGTCTGCTCGGTGCTCGGGTAGGTGCTGGCGGCCGCCAGCGGGATCAGCGATCCGTCGTGCAATTTGCCTTGCGGCGGAGCGTCGGTCGGCGAGGCCAGCTCGACGTGCAGCGAGCCGAACAGGCTCGTCTGGCCCAGCTTCACCGTCGCGTTGGCAGGCAGGTCGACGTCGCGGTCGAGCGTCATGGTCAGCAGTGCGTGCCAGCCCTGCATCTCGACCTTGGTGACGTTGCCGACCGTCACGTCGTTCACCCGGACACGTGAATTGGGTTGCAGGTTCGTGACATTGGGCAGCTGAGCTTGAATCGTGAAGGCACCGGGACCGCCGCCGGCGGTGCCGGGTAGTGGCAGGGTGTTCAGGCCGTGCCAGCCACCGCACCCGGACAGCGCGGCCACGACCAGGGCGAGCGCGACGACTCGGAGTCCTCGAATCGTCATCCACCACCTCCAGGCGGAACCATCAACCCGGGCAGGCCGTCAGCCGGATTCGTCGCCGCCGCCTGGTCCGCAGGCAAGGGCGCCTCGGCGGCCAGCGGCGCCGGAGGCGGATCGGCGGCCGGTGGTGGATCGGCGGCCGGAGGTGGTTGCGGCGGAATGTAATCCGGGCGCATCCAGTCCTCGCTGAAGGTGAGCTCGTTGGGCCGAGCGGTGGTCCCGGCGAGCGGATTGAGTCCGAGCGGCGGGAAGTTGAACTGACGGTTCTTCATGATCGGTGCCAGGTACTGCACGCACAGCTTCGCCGATTGCTCAGCGCCCAGCCGTGACGCGGCCTGAATGGCGCCGCACAGAAACGTGATCGGATTCTGAAAGTTGTTGACCGACAATGCCCCGGTCAACGTGCCCTGGGCGGGCTGGTAGATGTTGAGGAAGTTCTGCAGCGTGCTCGGGGCGATGTGCAGGACTTCCTTGATGTCGGGAATGCTGTCCTTGAGCGCCGTCGATACCGATGCGAGCTTGTCCGACGTGGTGCCCAACGATTCCCGATTCTCGTTGACGAAGCTGCTCAGTTCACCAGCGAGGTCGCCGAGGTCGCGCACTGCGTTGGCGACCTCGTTGGGATCGTTGGCGACCAGATGCGTGACCTTCGCCAGGTTCTGGTTGAGCTGGGCGAGCAGGTCCGATGAACCCTGCAACGCCGACACCAGGATCGACAGGTTCTTCAGCGTGGAGAACAGATCGTGGCTGTGATCGCCGAGCGCCGAAATCGCCTGGGAGAGCTTGATGATGGTGTCGCGAATGGTCGCACCCTGACCGCGCAGGTTGTCGGCGGTGGTGTTGACCAAGGCGCCGAGCGGGCTCACCCCACCGGGCTGGGTCGGTTGCAGTGCGTCGTTCAGTTTCTGGAGCTGGTTGCGGAAGTCGTCGAACTCCACCGGAACGGCAGTGCGGTCCTGGCCGATGACGGCGTTGTCGGCCATCACCGGCCCACCGGTGTAGGCCGGCGTCAGCTGGATCGCCCGCGAGGTCACCAGGGTGGGCGACAGGATCACTGCCTTTGCGTCCGCGGGCACCTTGTACTGGTCGTCGAGCCAGAAACCGATCTTGACCCGCTGCGGCTCGGGCACGATCTCGTCGATCTCGCCGACCGGCACGCCGACGATGCGCACCTCGTCGCCCACGAAGATCCCGTTGCTGTTGTCGAAGTAGGCGACCAGGTGGGTGCGACCGACCACTCCGCCACCCCAGGCCACCACCACGATCCCGGCGATCAACGTCAACACCAGGGCGGCGGCAATGGCGATCCGTCCGTTGCGTGTTCTCACTGGCCTGCCTCCGTGGGTGCCGGTCCTGGCGGTACTTCACCTGGTGCCGGTTCGAAGACCGGGCTGGGCGTCGGGGCGGGCGGGACGATCGCCGGTGGACCTGGCGGCGGGCCACCGGGCGGCGGGGCCGGGAGGGGCTCGCGGTATGGGTAGCAGCCGGTGGGACCGTGCAACGGCAATCCGGGCGGTCCGCAACCCTGGTCACCCGGGTTGCCGGTAATCGCGTCGGGCAGTGTGAGGTTCGGCTCGCCGCCCTGGCCGGTGCGCGGGTAGGGCACGGGTAGTGCGGGTGTCCCCGGCTGGCCGATCTGCGGATCGACGCGCTGTGAGGGCAGCAACGTGTTGGGGTCCAAGCCGAGGTCGGAGAACGCCGCGTCGACGAACGGCTGCACGAATTGGCCGGGCAACAAATTGGCCAGGTAGGCCTTGAAGAAGGGGCCCGAGCCGACGGACTCTCCCAGCGACGTGGCGTAGTCCCGCAACCCCTTGAGCGCCTCCTGGATCTTGGCCTTGCGGTTGTCGACGATCGCCAGCACACCGTTCAACCTGTCCAACGCGGGTTTCAGCGTCGTGCGGTTGTCCGCGATCAGTCCCCTCAGCTGCTGCGCCAATGCCGAGAAGTTGCCGGAGAGTTGGTCAAGCGCGCTGCTTTGGCTTTCCAGCTGGATCAACAGTGCGTTGGTGTTGGCGACCAGTCCGACGACCTCGTCGCTGCGTTGCGCAAGGATGCCGGTCGCCTTGTTGGCGTTGCTCAACAACGCCCGCAGATCGGAGTCGCGTTCGTTGAGGGTCTGGGAGAACCGCGCCACGCCCGCCACGGCAGCCTGCAGCTGCGGCGGGGTGTCGGCGAAGGTTTGTGCCAGGACCGTCAGCGAACTGGACAGCTGATCGGTGTTGAGTCCGCTGATGGTCGCCGACAGATCGCCGAGGGCGTCGGGCAGCTGATAGGGCGAGGTAGTCCGCTCCAGCGGGATGATGCCGTCCTGCTGACCGTCGCCGCGCGGGGTCACCTCCAGGACCTTGGACCCGAGTAGCGCCTTGGTCTTGATCGCGGCCTCGGAGCGGTCTCCGACGCGGATGTCGTCGGCGACGTCGAATGTCACGAGGGCATGCGAATCCTGTAGCTTGATGCTGCTGACCTCACCGACCTTGAAGCCCGCAACCTGCACGGCGGCACCGGTTTTCAGACCACCCGCGTCGGCGAAGTACGCCGAGTACGTCGTTCCCCGAGAGAAGAACGGCAGGCTCTTGAACTGCAGCGCGCCCACGACGAGGGCGAACAGGACGACGGCGCCGATCAGGCCGAGGACGACCGGGTTTCGTTCGGAGAACGACTTCATCTCGGCGTGCACCTCCCCGAGTCCTGACCGGCCAGCTTCACGTACACCGGCTGACCGCCCTTTCCGTTGAGCTTGAGCACCAGATCGCAGATGTAGAAACTGAAGTAGTCCCCGGTCAACGCCTGACGTCCGAGCACGCGGTACGCATCCGGCAGAGTGTTGAGGAAGTTGTCGAAGTACTCGTGGTCGGCCAACACGGTGGACGCCACCCGATCGGTTTGTGCCACGGTGTCTTTCAGCGGCGGGCGGGCCGCGACGAGCAGGTCGCTGATCGACGCCGAGGCGGCGTTGGCGTAGGCCAGCCCGGTGCTGATGTCCTTCTTGCGGCTCTCCAGTCCGGCTATCAGTGAGGACAGCGAGTCGACGGCCTTGCCGAACTGGTCACCTTGACCGGCCAGGGACCCGAGGACGGTGTTCAGGTTGACCACGACCTGCCCGATCAGCTGATCGCGGTCGGCCAACGTGCTTGTCAGTGCCGCGGTCTGGGTCAAGAACGATCCGATGGTGTCGCCCTGGCCCTGGAACGCCGAGATCAGCTCGCCAGAGAGCGCATTGACCTGATTGGGGTCCAAGGCGTGAAACAGCGGCCGGAAGCCGCCGATGAGCGCATCGAGGTCCAATGCAGGGGCGGTCCGGTCCAAGCCGATGGTGCCGCCCGCGTTGAGCCGCTTGATCCCGCCCGCGCCTTCCAGCAGTTCCAGATACCGCCCGCCGATCAGGTTGTCGTAGCGGATGGCGGCCTTGCTGCCGTCGGTCAGTACCACCGCGTCATTGGCACTGAACTCGACCGACGCGGTGTCGTCGGCGTTCACGGAGATGTTGGTGACCTTGCCGACTTCGACACCGGCGACCCGCACGAAGTTGCCGTTCTCCAGCCCGCTCACGTTGCTGAAGATGGCCGTATAGGTCGTGCCCTTGTCGAAGCGGAACTGCGCGTAGATCGCGAGCAGCGCGAACATCCCCAGCAGGCACACCACCACGAAGACGACCAGCCGCGCAACGGCGCCCGACAAGTTGTCTCTCACGGTGTCCTCTCCTGTCGTGGGGTGGTGAACTGCGGTGCGGTCACGGCGACGGCGCCGCAGGCACCGGCACCGGCGTGGCCGGCGGATTGGGCTGGAGCTCTGCCGGATTGGGCACCACGAAGGGTTCGGAGCCGGACGGCGGCGGGCCGGGTTCAGGCGGTGACATCGGGGCGGGCGCCGGCGGTTCGCCCGGGTAGAGCGGGGTGCCGTCGGGGGCGTACATCGGCGCTCCGTAGGGCGGTGCACCCGGATACGGAATCGGGCCGGGAGCGGCGCCCCTGTCCTGCCCCCGCAGGGTCGGAGGTTGCGGTATCCCCCGGGTGACGGGGAACAGGTCGGTGTAGAACGGACGCCCGATCCCCGGGTTGGGCCGCCAGTCGATCCCGGTGCCCCACCCGGTGTCGGTGACCAGCGCGCGGACCGGGAAGTTCGTCGCCACGTCGGGCAGCGAACCGCAACTCGGCTTGCCGCCGGGACCACCCTTCGCCGCGATGATCGGCAGGTTGTCCGGGTAGCGGTACTGATCCTTGCCGAACAGCAGCGCGGCATCGACGATCAGCGACTTGCCGTTGCCGCCGCCGGTGATCTCGGGGTATCCGGTGTCGAGCAGCGTCTTGGCCCCGAGCAGCAGGCAGGTGTATTCGGGGTTGTACTTCGCCAACAGCGCCGTCGTCGGCGCGAGGTCGTTGATGGCCGCGACGAAGTTGTCCCGGTTGGGCGCCAGCAGATTCACCCCACTGTTGGAGAAGCCGATCACGTTGAGTAGCAATGAGTCCAGTTGCTTCGACTGCCTGGTGACGGTGGCGCTGGTGGTGCTGGCCGCGTCCAGAGTCGCCAGAATGTTCTGCGCCGCAGCGCTATAGGTGTCGGCGAACCCCTTCAGCGAGCGCCAGTCGGCGCGGATGGTCTCCGAACGCGGGTTCAGCTGCAGCAGTACCTGGTTCAAATCGGTGGTGGCCTCACCCATCCGTTCACCCTGACCACGGACGCCCTCGGCCAGCGCGGACAGGATCGCATTCAGCTTTGCGGGATCGACCTGGTTGAGAAGATCCACCAGGTTCTCGAAGACCGTGTTGACTTCGGTGCTGACGTTGTCCGACGTCAGCACCGCACCGGCCTGCAGCCGCTGCGGGCTGGGGTCGCTGGGGTATACCAGCTCCACGTACTTGGCGCCGAAGATCGTGGTGGCCTCGATGCGGGCCCCCACGTTGGCCGGGATGAACCTGGTCTGATCGGGAAAGATGTTCAGTTTCAGGGTAATCGGGTCCTTGCCGCCGGTGATGGTGCCGACCTCGCCGACCTGTACCCCCCGCATCTTGACCTTGGCGCCTACCTCCATCACCAGCCCGGCCCGGTCGGAGGTGAGCGTCACGGGGGTGTATCGGGTGAACGTCTTGTTGAACGCGCCCATGGTGACGTAGACGAACGCGACGACCAGCATCACCAACGCCAGCGCCCACCATCCCCGGCGGTCGCGGCTTTTGCGCCCTGGTTCGGCCATCGCTAACCCGCCAAGTTGAAGTGGCCGGTCTGACCGTAGATGGCCAGCGAAACGAACAGAACCACCACCGACGCCGTGATCAGGGACGTCCGCACTGCCCGGCCGACGGCCTCGCCAACGCCTGCAGGTCCACCCGTTGCGGTGTAGCCGTAATAGGTGTGCACCATCATGATCACGACCGCCATCACCAGCGCCAGTGCGAACGACCACAGCAGGTCCGTCGTGGACAGGAACGTGTAGAAGTAGTGGTCGTAAACGCCGGTGGACTGCCGATAGAAGAAGGTGGTGCCGAAGCGCGCGGCGAAGAACGACGCCATCACCGCCACGCAGTAGACCGGGACGACGACTACTACGCCGGCGGCCACCCGGGTCGACGCCAGGTAGGCCACTGAGCGGATACCCATCACCTCGAGCGCGTCGATCTCCTCGCTGATCCGCATCGCGCCGATCTGCGCGGTCGCCCCGGCGCCGATCGTCGCGGCCATCGCCACCCCGGCAGTCAGCGGCGCGATCAGTCGCACGTTGAAGTACGCCGACGCGAAACCGATCAGAGCTTCCACACCCACGTCGGAGAATTGGTTGTACCCCTGCACTGCGACCAGAGCGCCGGTGGACAGGGTCAAGAACGCGACGATTGCGGTAGTGCCGCCGATCATGACCAACGCGCCGGTGCCCAGACTCATCGCGGCGATCAGCCGGATCAATTCGGCCTTGTAGCGCGTCACCGCGTCGCCAACTGCCACCAAGGTCTTGCCGTAGAACTCGGCCTGCCCACCCAGCCGGTACCAGCCGTCGAGCGCCGCCTGCGCCCGTTTCGTCACACGCGGAAACCGCTGCGCGGCAGCGGCGCCGACGCTCACGGATGCACCTGAAAGCCCACAGCGGTCACGATCACGTTGATCACGAACAACGCAATGAACGAGAAGACCACCGTCTCGTTGACGGCGTTGCCGACGCCGGCAGGACCGCCTCCCACCGAGGTTCCCATGTAGCAGGCGATCAACCCGGCGGTCAGTCCGAACAGGGTGGCCTTGATCAGGGCAGTCACCACGTCGCTCAAACCGGTGATCAGCGTCATCCCGGCGACGAACGCACCAGGAGTGACGTGCTGGAAGTACACCGAGAAGACGAAACCGCCTGCCAGCCCGACGAGAATCACCAAGGAGGACAACAACAAAGCCACCGTCGTCGCCGCCAAGACTCGCGGCACGACAAGCGACTGAATCGGATTGATCCCCATCACCCGTAACGCATCGAGTTCGTCGCGGATCGTCCGCGCCCCCAGATCGGCGCACATCGCGGTCGCCCCGGCGCCTGCCACCACCAACACCGTCACGATCGGACCGGTCTGGTTGACCGTCCCCAGCGACGCCCCTGTCCCAGAGAAATCCGCCGCGCCGAACTCGACAAGCAGGACGTTGAACGTGAACACCGTCAACACGGTGAACGGGATCGACAAGAACAGTGTCGGTACCAACGACACCCGTGCCACGAACCAGGTCTGCAGCAGATACTCACGCCAGGCGAACGGCCGCCGGAACATGCATACGAACGTGTCCAGTGCCATCGCAAAGAAGCCACCCAGTCCCCGGAGTGGCTTGATGACGAGACCGGTCGATACCACTTACCGGGCCCTCCGCATCGACGTGGCGGTTCGAAGCCGCTGCGGGGGCAGCAGGACAGATGCGTGGGTGGTGGTGGTCACTGCGCCTCGCCCACGAACGATGCGAATCTCACAGCTGACTGTCCTTCCCCGTCGGTGTGAGCTATGCCTGCGTACCGCTCCGGCGTGACGTGGCTCACGGGTCGAATTGAAATTAGACTAAAAAATGCGTGAGGGCAAGATGCCAGTTCACGCCCTGGAATGCGGTTCTATTTTGTATTCAATTCTGTTCGAACCGGGGCATCTCCCTCCGGATCGGCAGGCGAACCGCCACGGAGATCGGGTCGGCCGCACGCTCCCCGTCCGGCGAGGAGCGTTCGCCGGCGAAGTCCGCCTAACCGATTCGCGCGCATTCACTCGCTACCATCTGTTGATGGCACGGACCCGAGACATCTCCGCGCCTCGCGTCACGTCCGTCGGCGAGGTCGAGGCCGAGGCCGAGGCCGACTCGAAGTCGGTGTTGACCCGGCGCCGCATCCTCGACGCGGCAGCACACGTACTCAGCGTGAAGGGCTACGGCGGTTTACGACTGACCGACGTGGCCGC
>Ga0193716_1002229_pt1 | contig 11030 bp, 11 predicted proteins | sample U2c1metaG_FD_145901 | JGI IMG/M metagenome (GOLD analysis project Ga0193716, IMG submission 145901) | Soil microbial communities from a riparian zone of the East river system, Colorado, United States - U2c1 | ecosystem: Environmental > Terrestrial > Soil > Riparian zone | place: USA: East River...
CCGCTTCGGGTGAACGGGGCCGGCGCCCCCGCAGGGGCGATGGCGACCAAGGATTGGGCTTGGCGGCTGCCTGGAACATTGCGTTTGGCCAGTGCTCCGACGGTCACCGCGAGCGCGGCATCTCCGGGGTCGGCGATGCCGGCGTCGTTGTCGATCAGGTAGTCCGGGTAGCCGGTGAGCCATCCGTTGCTCGGTGTCTGCAACCGGTTTCCGGTGCTGACCACGACCACCACGTCCAGTTCGCGGATCAATTCGTCCAACGTGGCGGTCAGCTCGGAGACCAGCAGGCCATCGGCGGGGACGTTGCGGTTGATGGATAGGTTGATCACCCGTACGTGGTGTTCGGACACCAGCCACTGCATCGCCTCGGCGATCGTGATGTGTGCCTGGCCGGCCACGACGAGACCGTTGCGGTCCTGATCCAGCACTCGGGCGTTGACCACGGGATGCGGGTCCGGTGTGGGCCGCCCTGGTCGGACCAGGAAGTCGAGGTCTCCCCACACCGCCGCGGCCGTCACCGGCGTGCCATGCGCATCGGGGCCACCGAACACATGATTCGTAGGGAAGGGCTTCATGTCCCTGACCGCCCCGGTGAGCAGCGGATTCGCGGTAACCGGGATTCCGTCGACCACGCCGATCGCGGCGCCGTGGGGATCTGGCAGCGGCACCGGCACCGTGGCGCCGAAGACGTCTGCCTGAGTCACTTCCGGCCGCAGCGGGGGGCGTATCCGCTCGACCCACGCAGCCGCCAGGAGGGTCTCGAGTAGCTCGCCATCGGCGTTGACCCGAACAACCGTCGTCTGAGGTCTCGGGTCGGTCGCGAGCACTCTGATCGACCGGCTCCGGTCCGTAGCGGCCTGCACGAGATCCTCGATCTCGCTGATCCGCTCTCGGGCTGCCTCCAACGTGGGAGACGGCCACAACAACACGTCGATTGGTTCGAGTTGGTCGAAGGTGAGTCGCTCCAACTCCCGGTCGTAGCGGTCATCGCGGCCGTAGAGGGAGATCCCCTCGACATTGTCGAGCAGTTGGGCCCATGCCTGCGGGTGATCCCAATCCGCATCGTCTTCCTCGGTCTGGCCGTACTCGTTGATCAGCGCGGCCAACAAGGTTCGGGATTCGCGGGTGCTCAGTACCGCGTACGTCCAGCCGCCGCCCTCGCCGAGCACGGTCAGATTCAACCTGTTGAGCGGGCCAGACTGCAGCCGGGTGGCCCCCTGCAGTTTCAGCACCAGCCGGGTGTCCAACTCCTCAATGTCGGGTTCGGTCTCGGTCACGGCCGAAAGGCTGTCGAGCTGACCGCTCAACTCCGCTGCATGCGTCCCGCGCACCACCCCGCGACGCCCCGGAGGAGCCGGCCCACGGCGGCGGCTACTCAACGGCCTACCAGGCGGCATAGGGAGATGATCGGCCATCGTCACATTCTGCTACAAGGTGCTACCAGCTGTCGCTTCACGATGGAGATGAGATGTCATCTACCGACGAAAAACGTGAACGGCTGTCATCGCCAGGGGCGTCGTGTCGTGCGCGAGAGTGCTTCCTGAAGATCCGTTTGAGTCACGGCAGTTCGACCGTCAAGGATCGCCAACCGCAGGGCGTCATGACTAACCAGTTCCGCGGCCGCATGAGGCAGACCATCGAGCCCGCTGACGATCGGTTCCAGGTCGATGCCCGGCCCGATATGGCCTCGCAACGTGCGCATGAGCAGCACGCGTCGCTGGTCCGCCGTCGGCAGCGGCACCTCAAGCACCTCGGAGAATCGCCGCCACAGTGCCGGGTCCAACACATGCTGGTGATTGGTCGCGGCGACCAGTAGCGAAGGACCCTGATAACGGTCGATCAACTGGAGGACCGCGTTCACGACGCGACGAAGCTCGCCGTGATCTGTGGGATCGTCGCGCACTTTGCCAAGGCTGTCGAACTCGTCGAACAACACAACATATGGGCCTGAATGCGCGAACTCGAACACGCGGTTCAGATTGCTGGCGGTCTCCCCGAGATAACTCGACATCAACGTCTCGGTCCGCACGGTGGCCAAGGGCCAGCCGAGATCCCCGGCCAGCGCGGCCGCGATGCTGCTTTTCCCGCAACCCGGTGGGCCGAACAACAGCAGCGAACGTCGCCTCGGAACCCCGGCGGCGTCTAGCTCCGGCCATGCCGGAACCTCTCGGATCAGCTCATGGAGTCGCCCGTTCAGCCCGGTATCGAGTACCAGGTCGTCGAGCAACAGTCGTGAGGAGCGAATCTCGGTCAGCGGAAGATCGGTGTCCCGATCACGAGGAGGCTCGGGAAGTGGCGCGTTGTCCACCGGCATGTGCACAGCCGAACCCGCAGCCAGTAGCCGGCGGAGATCCCTCGCCAGCGCGACGTGCTTCTTGCCCTCTTCCTCTTCGATGATCGCCTGGGCGGCGCGACGGAAGGCGAGATCGTCCTTGTCTCGATAGGCCGCTATCAGCGCCTTCAGATGTCGCCCCGCCATGACTTCATGGTACCACGGCTGTATCAAAGTAGTAGCGCTACAGTAGTAGCCTCACGAGGGTGCCGAACCGGGCAAGTCGCGAGTCCAGTCGATATCGCGATCAAGCTCGCCTTCTGGCGTCAACCCTGAAATCGGCCCGTCAGCAACGAGCCCTCAGTCAGCAGGAGCTGGCTCAACGCGCCAACGTCGCCATCGGCACTGTTCGTGCGCTAGAGGCAGGGAGAACTGTTGAACCTGGCTTCTTCACGGTGCTTGCTCTCGCCCAAGCGCTCAATATGGACCTACCAAGCCTGCTCGCCGCTGCGCAGCCCGGATCCAGTCCGCCGAGCACGACATGCGCTTCGCCGAGAGTGCGGCATGAGCTGAACCACCCGCACTTCATCGGTTATGCCGAGTACAAGCCGGTTCATCCGAACGGCCAGTGGGCATGGATCGAGGACGAGACCGGGCTGCCCATCACGGCCGCTCTCGCCGACGCGCTGCAAGGAACGAGGACACCTGTTGACCAGCACTGATGACCTGCGTGCCCACCTGGTGCGGGAACTCGACTCGGCCGATGTACTCACCGATCCCGCATGGCGGGCCCCGTTCGCGGCGGTGCCGAGGCATCCGTTCGTGCCGTATTTCTTTGTCGCGCACCCGGATCGTCCCGGCTGGGCACTGGTCGAGGAGCCGGCCGAGGAGTGGCTGACCGGTGTCTACAGTCTCGCGGCCCTGGTGACGCAGGTCGGCGGCGACGACAGCAACGCCGAGGCGGCTCGCCGGGGCGAACGGGTCGACGGGGCACCGACCTCGTCGAGCAGTGCCCCGGCGTTGATGGCGCTCATGCTGCACGCGCTCGACGTGCGCAACGGTGACCGGGTGCTCGAAATCGGCACCGGCACCGGCTACAACGCGGCGTTGCTGTCCGAGCGCCTCGGCGCCGACCACGTGACGAGCGTCGACGTCGACGCGGGTCTCGTCGAGCGCGCCCGCGTCCGGCTCTCCAGGCTGGGTTACGCGCCGGCCCTCGCTGCGGTCGACGGCGCCAAGGGCTTGCCCGACCTGGCGCCGTACGACCGGGTAGTCGCCACCGTGGGGCTCCGGGTCGTCCCGACCGCATGGATCGAGCAGACCCGGCCCGGCGGGGTGATCCTTCTGCCGCTCGATCACTTCGGCCGCGGCGGGCTGCTGGCGCGACTGACCGTCGTCGACCCGGCACGCGCCGAGGGGCGGTTCCTGCCGGACTACGGCGGTTTCATGCCGCTGCGAGCCAACCAGAGCGATCCGGCACAGACCATCTTGCGGACCGTCGACCCCGACGACTACGAGGGCCGAACCACTGAGCTGCCCGCCGACGCGGTCACCGACTCGCGCCAGCCGTTCGAGTTCTTCGTCGCGTTGACCACGATCGGCGGCGGTTGGGGTTCGGTCGGGTTCACGCCGAGCGACGGCGGCGCGGCCGAGACGTGGCTCGCACAGGATGACGGTTCGTGGGTCTGCCACGTGACCGATGGCGGCACCCACATCGTCAAGCAGGGCGGACCTCGGCGACTGTGGGACGAGATCGAGTCCGCGCACGCCCAATGGACCGAGTTGGGCAAACCGGCACGCGAGCGTTTCGGCCTCACGGTGTCGAACGGCGAGCACGTGGCATGGCTCGACGGGCGCTCAGGCGACCACCGGTGGACGTTGGCCAGTCAGTAACCGGCCGCCGATGCCTGCCCACGCTCGTCCTCCTGACACGTTGCCGCTAACCCTTCCATCTCCCGCAGTGCGTCTGTGCCGAGGCGCAGGAACTCCCGCAGTGCCTTGGCGTCGAACACGAACTCGAACGGGTCGCGGGTGCCGCCGAAGCTGAACTCGACGTCGTCGTCGCCGGTGACGCGAAACCGCATGGGGCACTGGTTCCGCACGATCACGTACGAGCTGACCTTAGGTTCTGTCATGCAGTCAGACGCTACAGTCCTTCTAGACAGCTTGCGCCGACTTGCCAGGGGTGACAGGAAATATGAGCCGCAACGATCCTCGTGCCCGCGATCGGATCATTGGAGCAAAGCTTCGGGCCATCCGCACGGAACGGGCCGAGATTTCCCTCGAAAGTGCGGCGGAGCTGGCCGGTTGGGCGCCGAGTCGGCTCAGCCGCACCGAACGCGGCCTACGCCAGACCAGCACGGACGAGGTGGCGACTCTCCTGACCGCGTGGCGGATTCCTGTCAGGGAGCGGGAGGAAGTGCTGGCCGAGGTGCAGGCCGGGTCCTCCTCAGGTTGGTGGGACCGCCCGTTGCCGGGTGTTCCCACCTACGTGGGTGCGTTGGCCAGCTACGAAGCCGACGCGACCGAACTGGTGAACGTGGCCATCGCGGCCGTGCCCGGTCTGCTTCACACCTACGAGACCGCAGTCGCGGTCATGCGGGCAGATGGTGTGCCAGAGCAGGATCTGGAGACCCGCTGGATGGCCCGGCTACGACGACAACAGATCCTCGGGATCGTCGAATACACCGCTTACATCGGCGAGCCCGCCCTCCGGACCCCTTACGGCGGAGCCGACGCGCTGCGGGGGCAGCTAGCTCACCTTCTAGTCACCCAGGACAGGGGCATGCGGGTCCGCATCATCCCAGCACATCAGACAGAACTGTTGATCTTGCACTCGTGGCTGTGGATGGGGTTCCCCAACACCGCGCCGGTAGTTCACATCGAGTTCTCGCCAGGAGCCTTCTACATGCACGGCCAAGATGTGGCCCCGTACACCGCGACCCTTGAACGGCTGGACAAGGTGGCCCTGTCACAGGGTGAAAGTCGTAAGCTGATCGGCGAGCTGACGAAGGGGTTGTGACCATGTGGCGTAAGTCCAGCAAGAGCGACACAGGCGGTTCGTGCGTCGAGGTTCGGCAGGATTTAGCCGCTCTTCGGGACAGCAAGCAGCCTGGCGGCCCTCGGCTGCCGGTGCCCACGCTCACCGCGTTCATCCAGGGTGTGAAGGACGGGCGCTTCGATCGCGTCCAGTAGTCCCGCCAGGACGCCGTCCGCGAAGGGTGGGCCCCACGGGATCACGGCCTCGAAGACCGGCACTCGCTCGACGAGGTCGCCGAGTGACTGGAACGCGGCGGCCATCGACGCGGCGTCGGACCAGCCGAGGACCCTCGGGTAGCGGGACAGGCGCAGCAGTGCCTCCGACGCGGGGAGCCTGCGGGCCACAGCCTCGGTGACGTCCTTGCTCGGGCGCGGGACCACGCACGCGGCGAGCAGCAGCGGGCCGCCGGCCAGGTCGCGGGGGCGCAGGGCCAGGCGGCCGTCGGCGGTCTCGTGCACAGCCGCGGCCGGCGCGGCGTCGGCCCGCAGGCGGTTCTCGGTGCCGCCCGGGTACACCAGCATCGCGCCGCCGTTCGCGTGGTCCACGCGGAGCAGGTCGTCGGAGACCAGGCCGTGGCCCAGTTCGCACAGGGCCGCCGCCAGGGTCGACTTGCCCATGCCGGAGGAGCCGACAAAAGCAACAGCACGGCCGCCGACCCGGACGGCGCTCGCGTGGAGCACCAGTTCGTGGTGGAGCATCAGGTGCACGGCGAGCAGCGCGCCGGAGATCAACACCGGCAGGAGGCCCGCGTCGGCGCCGGGGTGCAGGTGCGCGGTGACGCGTGCGAGCCGGGGATCGCCGACGAAGTCGCACAGGCCGGGATAGCGCAGCACGGCATGTTCGTCGTCGCGGCCGAGTGTGTAGAAGATCGTGTGGTCCGGGCGGCCCACCTCCGCCAGCCGCCGGCCGGCGGGCCGCTCGTGCGGCACCGGCCGGTCCGGGCCCTTGCGCAGCACCAGGTCGGGCTCGCCGCCGGCGGCGGCCACCGGCAGCGGGAGCGCCACCTCGCTGGCGATCAGGAGGCCGTAGGCGTGGTAGGCATGCATGTCAGGCCGCTCCCAGCGTCTCGTACCGCGCGGCCTCGGGGTCCAGGGTGCGGCCGCCGACTTCGAGCCACGAGTGGGCGATGAACGCGTTGTCGTCATCGCGGCGGACGCCGATCCGCAGCACCGGGTCGAGCTTGCGCAGCCGTTGCCCGAGCAGCAGACAGCGCCGCAGACAGGTCGTGCCGGCCGGCCAGCGGGCGACCGCGTAGGAGCAGGCGAGGACGGCCGTGCGGAGGTTCCTCGGCAGCACGGCACGCTCGGTCGCGGCCGGCGCCGCGCTCCGCATGTCGGCGGCGATGCCGAGCATCTTGCAGATCGTGGGCAGGTCGCGTCGCCGCAGCCCCAGCTCGATCCTGGCGAGCCAGAAGAACGCGAGCGCCAGCTCCAGCAGGAACCGGACACGGCGGCGCACCGTCATCGGGCCCATCACACGAGTAGCTGCGCCTCGCGCAGCCGGTCGACGAAGACCTCGATGTCCCGACGCGCGGTGCCGGCGTCGATCTCGTACTCGCCGACGATGGTGTCGACGAGCTCGTCCACCGACTGCTCCTCGCCGAGCAGCTCGAAGACCCGCGTGCCGACGCCGGTGATGGAGAAGTAGCGCGAGTCCGGCAGGTTCAGGATGATGGTCTCGCCACCGATGGTGCGGGCCGAGAGGTCGGTCGTACGCAACCGCATGTTGTGTTCCTTTCCACGCACCAACTCCATAATGGATTCGGAACGGAGCGCGTGGCCGTTACCGACCGCGAAACAATCGTGACCCGACATACGATGCACGTGTTGTGCGGGTCCACTCGGAGGTGAACGGCGTCGTGCGTGTGTTGCCGGCGCGGTCTGGCCCGCTACTGGGTGTCACGTCGGTGCTCGCGGCGATCACGTTGGTAGTGCTCGGTTTCGCGTACGCGGGCCGGTCGGTCGGCAGTGCCGTCGACCTGGGCATCCGCGCCGATCTGCGGCAGCTTCAGTCGCCATGGCGCCAGATCGCGCTCGTCGTCGACTGGACGGGTGAGCCGGTCGGGGCCGCGCTGCTGCTCGCCACGTTCGTGCTTGTCTTCCTGCGCATAGGAAACCGCCGCGCCGCGCTGCTCACGATCGTCGGCCCCGGTGTTGCCGTCGCGGTGACCATGGTCATGAAACCGTTGGTGGGCAGCACCATCAACGACGGCTTTCTGTCATTTCCCAGCGGTCACACGGCGACCGCGACGTCGTTCGCACTCGTCGCGATGCTCGTCGTGATCGGCGGACGTCAGTTCGGCGCGGTGACCGGCCTGCTGCTCGTCATCGCGATGGCGGTGCCGGCGGCGGCCGTGATGGCGTGGGCGCAGGTGCTGCTCAACGCCCACTACCCGACCGACACGTTTGGCGGCTTCTGCGCCGCCGTCGCGGTCGTGCCGGCGGTGGCGTGGACGATCGACCTGGTCGCCGACCGCCAGGTCACGCGAACCGGCGGAACACCGGCTTGACCGGTCGGCCGCCGAGCCACGCGGTGGGGTCGCCGGCGTCGAGCGCCTGCCGGTACACCACGCAGGCCTGCGCGACCACCTCGACCGTCCGCTCGATGTCCTGTTCGGACAGCGCGCTGCTCACCACGAACGACGGACCGAGCACGCCACCCGTGACGAGCTGACGCAGGAACAGCGTCCGGAACTTCTGCGACGGCTTGCCGGCGTTGTCGAGCGTGGCGAACACGAGGTTGCAGGCCCGCCCGCGCACCACGACGTGGTCCGCGACCCCCGCGTCGGCCGCGACCGCACGCACCCCGGCCGCCAGCCGGTCACCGATCGCCTGTAGCTGGGCGGCGATGCCCTCCTCGACGTACGTGTCCATGACGGCCATCGCCGCGGCCAGCGAATGGGTCTCCGCGCCGTGCGTGGTGGACAGCAGGAACACCCGCTCCCGCGAGTCGCGCAGCCCGCCGAGCTCCATCAGTTCTCTGCGGCCGGCGAGCGCGGACACCGCGAAGCCGTTGCCGAGCGCCTTGCCGAACGTCGACAGGTCCGGCGTCACACCGAACAGGCCCTGCGCGCCCGTCTCCGACCAACGGAACCCGGTGATCATCTCGTCGAAGACCAGGACGACGCCGTGTCGCGTGCAGAGGTCGCGCAGGCCCTCGAGATAGCCGGCCGGCGGGTCGGCCTGGGTGGCCGGTTCCAGGATGAGACAGGCGATCTCGTGCTCGGCGAACAGGTTCTCGACGGCCGCGAGGTCGCCGTAGGGGAACGTGACCGTCAGGTCCGTCGTCTCCGACGGGATGCCCGCCGGCATGCCGGTGGTGCCGATGAACCAGTCGTCGGTGGAGAAGAACGGCTGGTCCCGGCAGATCGCGACCAGCCGGCGACCGGTGGCGGCTCGCGCGAGCCGCACGGCCGCGGTGGTGACGTCCGAGCCGTTCTTCGCGAACTTGACCATCTCCGCGGTCGGCACGGTCGCGAGGAACTTCGCGGCCGCCTCCAGCTCGAGCGCGGCCGGGCGCACGAAGTTGCTGCCCCGCGACAGTTGTTCCTGGACTGCCGCGGTGACGCGGGGATGCGCGTGCCCGAGGCTGACCGAACGCAGACCGGAGCCGTACTCGATGAACTCGTTGCCGTCGACGTCCCACACGTGCGCGCCGCGCCCGTGCGAGATCACCGGCGCCATGCCCTCCGGGTACTGGTCCTCGCCCTTGGCGTAGGTGTGCGCGCCGCCGGGCACCATGTCGTGCAGGCGCTTGTTCGCCGCACGGGAGCGGGTGAAGTCCACGGTCCTAAGTCCTTTCCAGTGCCGCCGCTAGCGACGGAGCCCGGCGGTCCCGTTCGGACATCAGCGCGGGCGGCAGTGGCCACGGGATGGCGAGGTCCGGGTCGTCGAAGGCGATCGCCACGTCCTCGGACGGGTCGTGCGGCCGGTCGATCCGGTACGACACGTCCGCGGGGTCGGTGAGCGCCTGGAACCCGTGTGCACAGCCGGCGGGCACATACAGTGTCACCTGTGTGTCGCCGGACAGCTCAAGATGTTTCTGGTTCCGGAAAGTCGGCGAGTCCGGCCGCAGGTCGACGATCACGTCGAACACCCGTCCGTACGAACAGCGCACCAGCTTCGCCTCGCCAGCGCCGGAACGCAGGTGCATCCCGCGCAGGACACCGAGGCGGGAGCGGGACACGCTGTCCTGCGCGAAGGAGTCCGGGTCGATGCCGACCGAGGCCACCACCTCCCGGTCGAAGGTGCGGCTGAAGAAGCCGCGTTCGTCCGCGTGCGGGGTCGGCTCGAACAGGTAGGCGCCGTCGATCTCGGGCACCGGCAAGGCTTTCACGCTAGCTCCCCCTCACGATCGCGGACAGCTCCGCGAACTGTGCCGCGATCCGCTTCGCCATCACGGCGTTGCGGTCGGCGAGGGTTCGTCGCAGCTCCACGTCCCGCTCCTCGAGCGCGGTGAACTGCTTGACGAGCCGCTCGACGTCGAGGCCGCGGATGGACTGACAGAACTCGCCGAGCCCCATCTCCGCCATCAGCGCGTCGCTCTTCGCCGCGTAGCCGAGTGCCACCGTCGGCTTGCCGAGCTTCACCGCGGCGAGCACGTTGTGGTAGCGGGAAGCCACGACCACGTCGACCCGCGCCATTCTCCGCAGCAGGTCGTCCATTGTGGACGTGGCGGCGACGGACAACGCGGCCGAGCCGACGTCGGTCACGATCCGCTCGGCGACCGTCTCGTCGACGTGGTCGCCGACGAACAGCCGCACCTCCCGGCCGTCGCGCACCAGCCACCGCACGAACTCCGTCAGCTTCGTCACGTAGTCGTGGTGGATCTCGTCGGCTCGGTCCCGGTCGGCGTTGCTGCCCCGATAGTCCATCACCCCGACACCGACCACCCCGTGGTCCACAGTGGACTTCGGATTAGGCAGGTCGAACGCGAGGTCGGTGTGCACCGGGTCCCGCGCGGTGTCCACTCCCATGTCACGCATGGCGTCCCGGGAGATCTCGTCGCGGTAGGAGCGGTAGCTCGCGAGCCGGGCCGCGCCGACGAGCAGCGTGCGGTTCGCGCGGTCGGCCACCTTGCCGGCGCCGACCGCGAGGAACACGACCTTGGTGCCCACCAGCTTCCCGCTCAGTGACAGCAGGAGCAGCGAGTACGGCCAACCCCAGGGACGCAGCGGGAGCGTGGTCTCCAGCACGCCCATGCCCGGCACGATCACCACGTCCTGCTTGCGTACCCACGCGGCCGTGCGGACGACGTCGACCAGCTTGCCGAGTCCTTTTCGGACGACCGAGCCGAGCCCCGACGCCGTCGCGTACTCCGCGCGGTACCAGTTGAGGCGAACCGCCGGCACGCCGTACCGGCCGGTGACCTCCGCCGGCCCGGAGCAGAACACCTCAAGGCGCGCGTCCGGGTGTTCGGCACGCAGATGGGCGAGCACCGCAGCGAGGGAGCCGTCGTTGCCGAGGTTGCCGGTGCCGAGGAGACCGAACAGGCCGACCCTCGTCACGAGGTCACCTTCCGCTCGTGCCCCGGCACGATCCCGTCGATGGTCAGCACCTGGTCCTTCGGCGCCGTCGCGGGCCTGCTGTCCGCGCTGACCACCCGCCGCGTGGCCCGGCTGGACAGGTACTCGCCGAGGTGGCGGAAGCACTTCCGCTTCTCCGCCGCGCTGATCGGCGCCCGCCGGATGAGGCCGACGTAACCGAGCGCGTACTCGGC
>Ga0193716_1002230_pt1 | contig 11028 bp, 12 predicted proteins | sample U2c1metaG_FD_145901 | JGI IMG/M metagenome (GOLD analysis project Ga0193716, IMG submission 145901) | Soil microbial communities from a riparian zone of the East river system, Colorado, United States - U2c1 | ecosystem: Environmental > Terrestrial > Soil > Riparian zone | place: USA: East River...
CTCCCGGTATCCGTGGAGCCCTTCGGTGAGCGCCTTCTCCTCGTCAAAGATGCGAATTGCGAACAGGACCGCATCGATCGGCACGATGACAAGCGCCCAGTAGGAGCCGAGTGCTAGCGGGACGCCGATGAGCATGACGAGCACACCGAAGTACATCGGATGCCGCACCAGGCCGTACAGTCCGGTGGACACCACGGTCTGCTCCGCCTCAACTGTGATATTTGCTGCAGCATAGCTGTTTTGGGCGACGACGAGCATGCCGATGCCAAGCCCGACCGCCGCGATCACATCCCCGATGAGCACCAGTGCCGTCGGCACGTCGGACCAGCCGTACCGATGGTCGAACGCCGCGACGACAAGTAGGGCAAAGAATGCCAGCACGACGCCTGCACTGACGATTTTCTGCACGGGTCTCGATTCATGCTGGGGCCCTGCATTCATCCGCCGACGCAGCACTTCGGGATTCCGCACCCCGGCGTAGGCGGTGAATATCACCGACAAGCCGACGAACATGCCGAAGAAGACCCATGCCTGCCAGTAGTGGATCGTCCCTGCCGGCAAGAACAACGTCAGCGCAATCAGTGCCAGGCCAAGCACGGAGGTCGATGTGACTTGAAGTGCGGTCTTCATGATCTCTGTTCCTTCCTTCTACAGCGCATCCCGATGCTGGTAGATCGCGCCGGCCAGCAGCGTCAGCGCCGCCGCGACGACGACCATCACGACCAACGCGACGACGGGGACGTTGGACGGCGCGGTGGTGCGGCCGACCGGCGATAAATCGATCAGCCATTTCGGCAACCGCAGCAGCGCCCCGAGGTAGAGCGACGTGACGACGAAGGTGACTGCAAGCCAACCGATCCACGCGTGGCGCAGGGCAACGGCCAGCGCCGCGATGCCCGCCACCACCGCCATCGCAGGGACGAAGGCCAGGCCCGCGAGCGTCAGCTTGACGATGGTCCCTGGCTCCCCGAGGGTGATGCCGGCACCGAGCCCGTTGCCAAGACCTGCGAAGAACACCAGCACCGCCGATCCGATCAGCGCCGCTGCTACGGCGCTGAACAGCCACCGCCACCGCGACACCGCGCCTGCCAGGACGGCCTCGCCGAGCCCGGATTGCTCGTCGCTCCACACCCGCATGACGGCCGTGACGACGTACGCGGTGGCGGCGGCCGCCAGGAACTGCGTCATCGTCGTGTACACACCATCGTTGCCCTGGGCGGCAAGCACCCTGGCGAGCAGCTCGTTGTCCTTGGCCGCGTCGAGCAGCGACTTGGTCATCGAACCAAAGGCCAAGCCGCCGAGGAACATTCCGACGGTCCAGCCGATGGTCTGGCCGCGTTGCAGTGTCAGGTGCAGGCTCAGCACGTTTCTGATCGGCCGGGCGTTGGGTCGCTCACCGGACGACGGGATGTTCCCTGCGTCGTACTGGCGTCGGCTCTCCAGCACCGTCGCCGCCGCCATCAGCAGTACGGCCAGCACTACGAGTAGGGCGAACGGCCACCACCGCACGTCGACGAACGCACGCATCTGCTGCGCCCAGGCGATGGGGGAGAACCAGCTCAGCGCGCTGCCCGAATTGTCGATGACATCGCCGACGCCGCGCACCAGGGCGGCCAGTGCCAGCGCCGCCATCGCGGCGCCGGTGGCCGTGCGTGCCTGACGCCACAGCTGGGCGGTGACCGCGGCGACGGCACCGAACACCATCGCCACACCGGTCACGCCAAGACACATCGCCGCGGCGTCGACGACGTCGAAGCCGATCGCCGTCATCGCCAGGGTCATGGTGACGGCCAGGATCGCGTTGACCCCACCGATGAGGATCAGCGCGGCATACGTGCGGGCATGCCTGCCCACCACCGATGACAGCATCAATTCCGCTGCGCCGTTCTCCTCCTCGGCACGGGTGTGCCGAATCACGGTGAGAATGGCGAGGATCGACGTCGCGATGATCAGCGTGAGCATCAGCTCGTTGGCCATCATCGCGCCGAGATCGGTTTCGTTGCCGCCGAACATGGGCCCGCCCAACATCATTCCGGCGGGTGTCTTGAGCAGGTTGACGCGGGCCCACCGCTGCGCCTCTTCCGGGTAGGCCATCTTCACTGTGTTCGGCGCGTAGACCATCATCACCGTGAGGATCGCGATCCACACCGACAGCCGGACGCGATCGCGGCGCAGCGCGAGCCGCAGAAGGTGCAGCGTGCCCGTCCACTGGGAGCCGCCCGGGGTGGCTTGGTACCCCCTGGTTCGTGGTGCGACGGCAGTGGCTCTCATCGCGTCGCCCCTTGATACTCGCGCAGGAACATGTCCTCGAGCGATGCGGGCGTCACGGTGAGGTCGATGATCCCCAGATCCTTGAGCTGGGCCATCGCGCGGTCCAGATCGTGGCGGCCGACCGAGAAGGTGTAGTGGCCGTCGTGGATCGAGAAGTCGTGCACGAACGGGGCGCGTTGCAGCGCCTGGCCGTCGGTGCGGGTGCGCACCGTGACGGTCGTGCGCATCAGGTGGCGCAGCTCGTCGAGTGTTCCTGACTTCACCGCGTGGCCGGCGCGGATGATCGTCACGTTGTCGCAGAGCTTCTCGACTTCGGCGAGGATGTGGCTGGACAGCAGCACCGCGGCGCCGTGGCCTGTGACCTCCTCGACGCACTGCTGAAAGGCCTTCTCCATCAACGGATCCAGGCCGGACGTCGGTTCGTCGAGGACGTAGAGCTCGGCGTTGGTGGAGAACGCCGCCACGATGGCAACCTTCTGCCGGTTGCCCTTGGAGTACGTGCGGGCCTTCTTGTGCGGGTCGAGTTCGAAGCGCTCGATCAACTGGTCACGACGCCGGGTGTCGACGCCGTTGCCGCGCAGCCGGGCCAGGAACTCGATGGCCTGCATGCCGGTCAGGTTGGGCCACAACGTCACATCGCCTGGCACGTAGGCGATTCTGCGGTGCAGCGCGACCGCGTCGCGCCATGGGTCGCCGCCGAGCAGTCGCGCGGTCCCACCGTCGGCCTTGAGCAGACCGAGCAGAACGCGGATCGTGGTGGACTTGCCAGCGCCGTTCGGCCCGAGGAATCCGGCGACATGACCCGGCGCGACGAAGAGGTCGAGGCCGTCGAGTGCCTTCGTCCGGCCGAAAGACTTGGACAGGCCCCGGATTTCGACCGCAAGCTGCGATCGGTCGCTGGTGTTAGCCCTCTGGAGGGACGTCGCTGTCATTCTGTTCTCCTTGTTGGGATGTGCTGAATGGGATGCCCTTTTCGCGCAGCGCGAGGAACGCGTCGAACATGGTCGAGTCGGCCATCAAGCCCTCGGTGTAGACCTCGAGGGCGGGCAGGACCATGTCCTCGCCGTAGTCGCGCAGCACCGCCCGCAGATCGGTTGGGTTGTCGTGCATCTGGAGGTAGAGCAGGAAGCCGCCGCCGCTGGCCATGCCCAGGTACAAGGCCCTGGCGCGCGGATCGCGGCTCGGTTTGATGTTGCCGGCCCTGACGCCTTCTTCGATGTATCCCTCGGCGTTGTCGATCATCCGGCGCCAGAAGTCCTTGGCCAGCTGGCTGCCTGACTGCAGGCTGCGCACCAGGTAAGCCATCATCGGTGCGTAGGACTCGATCTCGGCCATCTGCGCGAACCACGCAGTCGGTTCCATGGTCTGGATCGACTCCGACTTCGCGTCGCGGACCTGTTCGGCGACGTAGTCGTCGCAGGCCTTGCGCAACCCGTCCTTCGACCCGAAGTGGTGGATCACCAGCGCGGCGCTGACGCCCGCTGCCTCGGCGATCGTGCGCAGTCCGACGCTGAAACCGTGCTGGCCGAACTGTTCGATCGCGGAGTCGCGGATCCGTGCCGTGGCCGTCAAGTCATCCGCTGAACGCATGTTTAGTACGCTAAACGCGCGTTCAGCCGTCGGTCAAGGACGACACGCGTCAGGAATGCGTAAAAATGCCGCCTTCCCCGGACTGCTCGCGCAGAGAAAGCGGGGTCGCCAGGGGAAAGAGGGAGGAGGGGAAGTCAGTCGCGCGCGGCGACCAGCAGGCCGTCGCCCAGCGGGACCAGCACCGGCGTCAGTCGCTCGTCCTCGGCGATCAGCCGCGCGGCTTCGCGCACCGCACTGACCTCCTTGTCGGCGGCGCTGGCGTCTCCCGCGCGGCCGCCGAGGGCGGCCCGGTGCACGACGATGGCGCCGCCCGACCGCAACAACCGCACGCCTTCGACGACGAACTGCGGTTGATCGGCCGGCTCGGCGTCGATGAACACCAGGTCATAGGAGTCGTCGGCCAGTCGGGTGAGCACTTCCTGGGCCCGGCCGCCGATCAACCGCGTCCGCGACGGCCCGATACCTGCCTCGACGAACGCCTGCTTGGCCAGCCGCTGATGCTCGGGTTCGACGTCGATGGTGGTCAGGACGCCGTCGGTCCGCATCCCGGACAGCAACCACAGTCCGCTGACGCCTGCGCCGGTGCCGACCTCCACCACTGCCTTGGCGCCTGCCACCTTCGCAAGGACGCTCAACAATGCGCCGACCGCGGGGGTGACGGCACCCGCTCCGCTGTCGTCGGCGCGCTCCCGGGCCGACGCCGTGATCGCGTCCTCGGTGATCGACTGCTCGGCGTGGGTCACGATGGATTCAGCGCGACTGGGCCGTGCCGGACTCTCGTCGGTGCTGGCCATGCCCCGCAGCGTAAGCGAATCGTGATCACGAACATCGCGACACGCCCGCGCCGGGACGCCAGATTCAGGTCACGGTGGGCCGGTTTGCCCAGTTCGGGTTGGGGGTAGCCCGCATTCTCAGGAAATGTTCAGTTTGCTCATATGCCAAGCTCACCACGGTCGGAAAAGGTACTCCCATGGAATACGACGGAAGCCGGCGGCCAGGGAATAACCATGGCGACGAATCGGTTGCCGCGGGTGTCGAGCCGCTGACCCGTAATAGTGGCTCCGCTAGTGACCTGGAGGATCCGACGACCACCACATCTGCACCCGTGTTCATGGCTCATTTCGAGCAACCCGGAGACGGCGAATGGGTTGAGCCATCCGATGAGCTGACGGGCACCGCGGTGTTCGACGCCACCGGTGACAAGGCCGCCATGCCGTCGTGGGACGAACTCGTGCGCCAGCACGCCGATCGGGTGTACCGACTGGCATATCGCCTGTCCGGCAGCCAGCACGACGCGGAGGACCTCACCCAGGAGACGTTCATCAGGGTCTTCCGCTCGGTGCAGAACTACCAGCCGGGCACGTTCGAGGGATGGCTGCACCGCATCCTCCATGCGGATCCGCATCACCACGAACCTGTTCCTCGACATGGTTCGCCGCCGCAGCCGGATCCGCATGGAGGCGTTGCCCGAGGACTACGACCGGGTGCCTGCCGACGAGCCGAATCCCGAGCAGATCTACCACGACTCGCGGCTGGGTCCCGACCTGCAAGCGGCCCTGGACTCGCTGGCCCCGGAATTCCGCGCCGCGGTGGTCCTGTGCGACATCGAGGGTCTGTCCTACGAGGAAATCGGCGCCACGCTTGGCGTCAAACTGGGCACGGTGCGCAGCCGAATCCACCGCGGACGGCAGGCTTTGCGCGACTACCTGGCACTGCACGGTGACGCGTATTCGGACGCCGCGGCCAAATCCGCCTAGCGTTCAGTAGTGTCCGGCCCGGCCCATCGGGTTACATTCGAAGTGAGAGTGTTGATCTGATGATGCGAAGGACCGGAGAGGAGTGGGTGATGGCCGACCCGGGAGACGTGTTCCGTCGCGCATTCTCGTGGCTGCCCGCCCAATTCGCCTCGCAAAGTGACGCGCCGGTCGGCCCGCGACGGTTCGGATCGACCGAGCACCTGTCGATCGAGGCCGTCGCGGCCTTCGTGGACGGCGAGCTGACGATGAAGTCGCACCTCCGCGCCGCGACCCACTTGTCGCTCTGTCCACAGTGCGCGGCCGAGGTCGATGCACAAGGGCAGGCGCGCAGTGCTTTGCGGGACTCGTGCCCGATCATCGTGCCGAGTGCTTTGCTGGGATTGTTGTCCCAGATCCCGCACCATCCGCCACCCGAGCCGCCCGTTGAGGCGGAAGACGCGCAGTTTGCTGACGGGACGACACGGGCTCGTCGCAAGCGCCGGTAGGCTGGATGGGCGTCGATCGACCAGCGGCCGCCGGGCAGGCGGCCGCTCTAATGGAGAGTGACTAACGGGTGAGCAATCAGGACCAGTCCGGTAATAACAACCGTCTGGCACCGCGCCCGGTGTCGCGACCGCCCGTCGATCCCGCTGCCACGCGGGCGTTCGGCAGGCCCGACGGCTTCAGTGGCTCGTTCCTCGGCACCGACGCAGTGCGCGACCAGGGCGACTACACGCCCACCGATCAGGCGCCCGATCCCGTGCTCGCCCAGGCCTTCGGTCCGCAGAACGGCAGCGGTGACTCCCTGCAGCGGCACCCGGCCGATGCGGGCGCACTGGACGCCGAGCGCGACGGGGACTCCGACCAGCCCGCCGACCCGTGGCGCGATCCCTCTGCGATCCCGTCGCTCGGAACCCCGGCAGTGCCACAGTCGGCGCCCACCGTCATTTACGCCCCGGTCGGAAAGCTGGGCGTGCGCGACGTGCTCTTCGGCGGCAAGGTGTCCTGGCTCGCGTTGGTAACCCTGTTGATCATCACGCTCCTCATCGCCTTCGTCGGCGGATGGGTCGGCAACAAGACCGCTCAGACAGTCGAGGCCTTCACCACCTCCAAGGTGACGCTGCAGACCGACAACAACCCCGAGGCCCCGGCAGGCCGGTTCGCCACTGTGGCCGCCGCCGTCGCGGACTCCGTCGTGACCATCGAAGCCATCAGCGACACCGAGGGCTCCCAGGGCTCTGGCGTCGTCGTCGACGGCCGCGGCTACATCGTCACCAACAACCACGTGATCTCCGAGGCCGCCAACAACCCGAGCGCGTTCAAGATCTCGGTGGTGTTCAACGACGGCAAGGAAGTTCCAGCCAACCTGGTGGGCCGCGACCTCAAGACCGACATCGCCGTGCTCAAGGTCGACAACGTCGACAACCTGACCGTGGCCCGCCTCGGTGACTCCGAGAAGATCCGGGTGGGCGAGGAAGTCATCGCCGCAGGCGCTCCGCTGGGTCTGCGCAGCACCGTCACGCACGGCATCGTCAGCGCCCTGCACCGTCCGGTGCCGCTGTCGGGTGACGGCTCGGATACCGACACCGTGATCGACGGAGTTCAGACCGACGCGTCGATCAACCACGGCAACTCCGGTGGCCCGCTGATCAACATGAGCTCCGAGGTCATCGGCATCAACACGGCCGGTAAGTCGTTGTCGGACAGCGCAAGTGGTTTGGGCTTCGCCATCCCGGTCAACGAGGTGAAGGACACCGTTGCGGCGCTGATCAAGGACGGCAAGATCTCGCATCCGACGCTCGGCCTCAACGCGGTGTCGGTGAGCAACTCGGTGGCCTCCGGTGCGCTGATCAAGAACGTCGTCGGCGGCGGGCCCGCGGACAGGGCAGGCCTCCTCGAGAACGACGTCGTGGTCAAGGTGGGCAACCGCAAGGTGGCCGACGCCGACGAGATGGTCGTCGCGGTACGGCAGCTCAAGATCGGCCAGGACGCTCCGATCGAGGTGGTCCGCGATGGCCGCCCCGTCACGCTGATCGTCAACCCCGCTCCCGACAACCCTGCTGCCTAGCCATGTTCGCCAACATCGGCTGGGGTGAGATGTTGGTGCTGGTGGTCGCCGGTCTGGTGATCCTCGGCCCCGAACGTCTGCCAGGCGCCATCCGCTGGACGACGAACAGCATCAGGCAGGCCCGCGAGTATCTCAGTGGTGCGACCAGCCAACTGCGTGAAGACCTTGGCCCCGAGTTCGACGATCTGCGTCAGCCGCTGAGCGAGTTGCAGAAGCTGCGGGGCATGTCGCCGCGGGCCGCCCTGACCAAGCATCTGCTCGACGGCGACGACTCCTTCCTCACCGGCAACTTCGACAAGCCCGTTTCGCCGGGTGGGCCTGCCGCCAATTCGACGCCTGAGCCTCCGACGGCCACGCCGCCTGCGCCCGTGCAGCCGCCTGCCGCTACGCCGTACGACAGCGACGCGACCTAAGACGGTTGAGACTGCACGCAGGGCTGTGAGTCGGCCGCCGGCACGACCCTGAGCGCAATCGAAGCGAGGTCTAGCGGCCTGCCGGGTCCAGGAATTGATGCGCGGCCGCCCCCAATTCCGTCGGTATCGTGGACCACTAAGGAGGTCGTGACCATGAGTAAAGAATTGCGCGTCGACGTAGACGAGCTGCGCATTGCTGCGGCCCAGCTGGACATGTACGCGGCCGATCTCCATCAGCACCACACGGCCGCACACGCCAACATGGCGTCCGCTGTTCCCGGCTTCGGCGCAGCATCGTCAGCTGCAGCACTGACCGAACGAATTGCGCAGTGGGAGGAGGAAACCGCCATGCATCATGCCGAACTTGCGCAACACCGCGATGGGCACCGGATTGGCAGTGCCAGCTACGCCACTACCGACGCCGACTGCAGCGCACAGATCACGGCCGCTGGCGGCGATTTCAACGAGGCTTCCGGCGCAGTCGATCTTTAGCGCACCGCCGTGTCGATGACATTGGCGCAGCTACGGATGTGGCCGGCCGAGATCAAAACAGTCGCAGATGCCGCAACTCAGCGCGCCAAGGCAAGCCGGGATGCCGCGGTCAACGTCCAGTCCATCGTCGACATCTCCACCTGGGAGGGCAGCGCCGGTGACGCCGCCCGTGACGCCATGACTCGGTCCGCCACCAAATTCGAGAAGTCGGGGCTGGAAGCCCTTGCCCTGGCTGCTGGCGCCAATCAGGCGCACCAAGAAGCGCTGCACGTCGCGCAGATGATCGACGAACTGACAGCGGATGCCCACGCGTCCGCGAACGGTGAGCCGGCCATGGACATCGACCTGAGCACGAACACGGTGATCGGTCCCGACACGGGTTACATGACCGACGACGCTGCTGCCAAGGCCGCCCAGAAGGTTGCGCGCTTACAGGGCGAGATCAGCACGATACTGGCGGCAGGCGAGGCGGTGGATTCCGACTTGGCGCGGGTCATCGCATATGGCACGGGAGGTACTCCGCCGGCGCGCGATCCCTGGCCCTCGGAGCCACTCGGCGACGGGCCAGAACGTGAACAGAATCAGCGCAACGCATTTCAGGCGATGTTCGGGCGACAGCCGACCAGTCCGTCGGATTGGCGCACTGCGGCGGCACTCGATCCGCACAGCTACCTTCCTCTCACCAAGGGGTATCCGCCCAATATCGTGGTGGGAAGAATCGCGAAGGTACCTGGCGCCGGAGTCGTCCAGACCAACGCGTTCATCGACACAGAGACCGCGCCGGCAGTCTTGTGGACGAATGCGGGCGACAATCGGGGTTTCGATCCCGCGGCGCTCCCCGACGCATCACGGGTCACCTTCCTCATCGACTACGAGAACGGCATCGTCGTGGCGCGGCAGAATCCGTCGATCAGACTGGACGACGGTGCCGTGATGACCGGACGTCCCGACATCAGCGTCGCCCAGGAAAGCAACGGGAAGGTCCACATCAAATTCAACGCCGCCGACCCGTTTACCCCGGTCCTGGGCGAGAACACCACCAAGGTGCTGGGCATCAGCGTGAACGGCGATCTGTTCTACAAGCCGACAGCGGACGGGGGCGTCCTTGTCGGGGGAACGACGGGCTACTACCCGGCTTGGGAAGTGAACCATTACGCACCTGACGGCACGGCCACCGCCGTGCTGCAGGAAGCGCCGCTAGTCGACAAACCGGCTGTGCTCGCTGCTCCCGGACGCGGTATGGGCGACCTGCAATTGCCCTTCGAGTTCAACAACGTGTTCCCAGCACTTCCGGGGATGGGCGAACCGGCCGGCATCCCCGGCATCCCAGGCGTCCCCGACGGGCCGGTCGTTGCCGGAGGCATTCCGTCGTTGATTGCGCTGCCCCCGGGGACGACAGCGCTCGGTCCCGTAGCGAGCCCACCAACGATTCCCTTGATCGATCCGATCATTCTCCCGAAGTAGGCTGATTCGAATGACGCGCACCGACTGGATCGTCAGCATCTACGCGGGGGCGGTGTGGGGCGGCATCTTCTGGCAAGTTCTGTTCCTCTACACGAGGTTGGGGGGTACCCATCCGCTACCCGGCAGTACGGTCCTGTTGACCGTCGGCGTGTCGATGGTCGTCGGCATTGCCGGCCTGGTGCTGTTGCGTACGACCGGCGGCACGACCAGCCGCCGGGTCGGGGCGGCAATCAGCATCGGTGCGTTGATCGGCCTTCCCGTCTTGGGATGGGTTGCGCTGTGGTGAACGAAGAGGTGAAAGATGCGCGTTCCGAACGCTTCCCGGTGCAACCAATGCTGGGTCTGGTTCTTGGGGCGGTCGCCGGCGTAGCCTACCCCGGGCTGATTGATGTTCCGTTCCTGCCGTGGATCATCCCGGCGCTCATCGCTCTCGTGTTGCAGATCAGCCCTCGTACCCGCTCCCTGGCGGTGGGCTTTGGTGCCGCGAGTGTGGGCTGGCTAACGTTCTTAATGGCGTTTGGTCTCGTCCCGGTGGTGGCGCCTCTACTGCGCTGAATCACGCCGCGACTTGGTTTGGTTCACATCCCCGCGGCACCCGCTTCGCGGTCGCCGAAATCTCCTTGTGCAGCGCGGACTTCGAGCTGGTCCTACTCGTCACCGTCGCGACATGCACTCGGCAAAGGCGCGCTTGTCAGACGCGTTGTGACGCACCGGCCGGCTGATGGATGGTCATCGACGTCAACGTCTTGAGGCGGAGCCGTTGAGATTGCACACAGGGCTGTGGATCGGCCGCCGGCACGACCCTGAGCGCAGTCGAAGCGAGGTCTAGCGGCCCGCCGGGTCCAGGCCCAGCGACATGCCTGCCAGCCCGCGCTTGCGCGACGACAGCGCGTCGGCGACCTTGCGCAGTTCCTTGCCCGCTACCGAGTCCGGTGCGCTAAGCACGAGCGGTACACCCGAATCGCCCGCGGCGACCAGCGCCGGATCCAGCGGG
>Ga0193716_1002232_pt1 | contig 11026 bp, 8 predicted proteins | sample U2c1metaG_FD_145901 | JGI IMG/M metagenome (GOLD analysis project Ga0193716, IMG submission 145901) | Soil microbial communities from a riparian zone of the East river system, Colorado, United States - U2c1 | ecosystem: Environmental > Terrestrial > Soil > Riparian zone | place: USA: East River...
CCACGGACACGCCCGTGAAATGATTCGGGCTCAAAAAGAGCTCGCAGCCAAAGTGGGCAAACCGAAGCGCGAGATGCCGCTGCTTCAAGTGAATCCGGATTTGCTCGAAATCGCTTACACGGTCGCAGGCGAGCGCATCGAAGGCGCATTGTATACCTCAGGCAAAGTCGCGCGCTCGAAGGCGATCGAAGCGCTTCGGGAAGAAGTGAAGAAGTCGATTCTGGAAAAAAATCCCGAGGCCGACAAGTTCTCGATCAATCAGGCATTCGATTACGTGCAGAAGAAAGCCTTCCGCAAAAGTATCCTGGAAAAGCAAAAGCGGATGGACGGCCGCGGCTATCAGGATCTGCGTCAAATCGATTGCGAAGTCGGCGTTCTGCCCCGCGCGCATGGCACCGCAATTTTTCAACGCGGTGAAACTCAAGCCCTCGCGCTGATCACTTTGGCGCCGATCGAAGAAGCGCAAAATATCGACGCTTACGGCGGCGGAGTCAGCTCGAAGCGTTTCATTCTGCATTACAATTTTCCACCGTTCAGCGTCGGCGAAACCGGCCGCACCGGTGGCGCCAGCCGGCGCGAGATCGGGCACGGTGCTCTGGCTGAGCGCTCGCTCGAGCCAATCATACCGGGCGAAACTGATTTTCGTTACGCCATCCGCATTTCCAGTGAGGTCATGGAATCGAATGGCTCGACCTCGATGGCCAGCGTTTGCGGCGGCATGCTTGCGCTGATGGATGCCGGCGTTCCGGTTAAAGGCATGGTCGCCGGAATTTCCGTCGGCCTGGTCACTGAATCCGGCGAAGACGGACAATTGAAACGCTACGAATTACTGACCGACATCATCGGTTCGGAAGATCATTTCGGCGATATGGATTTTAAACTTTGCGGCACCGACAACGGCGTCACCGGTTTCCAACTCGACCTAAAACTTCGAGGCGTCAGCCATAAAATCATGGCCGAGGCGATTGTTCGCGCGAAAGAAGCGCGCACAAAAATTCTCGGCATCATGCGCAGCGCCATCGACAAGCCGCGCGCGGAATTGTCCAAGTACGCGCCGCGCATCGAGACGATCAAGATCAATCCGGAGAAGATCGGCGCACTGATCGGGCCCGGTGGCAAGACCATCAAGGGCATCGTCGCGGAAACTGGCGCTGAGATTAATATCGAGGACGATGGTTCCGTGCACATTTACGCGACCAGCGGTGAGAGCATGGCGCGGGCGAAGGAGATCATTGGCGGAATGACCAAGGAGATTGAGATCGGCCAGATGTATCATGGCCGCGTGGTCTCGATCAAAGAGTTCGGCGCATTCGTCGAGGTTTTCCCGGGCAAGGACGGCCTTGTCCACATCTCCGAGTTGGCCGATTTCCGGGTCAACCGGACTGAGGACGTGGTCAAAATAGGCGACATGATCTGGGTGAAATGCATCGGGATCGACGACAAGGGCCGAGTAAAGTTGAGTCGCAAAGCCGCATTGAAAGACCGCGCTGAAGCGGAGACCGGCCAGCCGGTCGCGTAGCGTTTGTCATTCCGAACGAAGTCGAGGAATCTCTCATGGTTTGAGGGATTCTTCGTCACGCCGAGGATGACCGCCGTATGAAATCCGGATTTCTGGAGAAGCTGATTGGCCGTCTCGGCCGGATGGGCCCGGACGAAGTGCAGAATTATTTCCTGCGCCTGGCCCAGGAAAAAGGATTTCTGGAGACGGTTTTCAACACCATCCAGGAAGGAATCATCGTGACGGATTCGAACGGCCGCATCACCTACTTGAACGATGCGGCCTGCGGGTTGTTTGGATTGCAGAACGAGGATTCAATCGGAAAACGACTCGACGAACGCGTGCGCGGACTCGATTGGGAATCGCTCACCCAAAGCGGCGGACCGATTAGCCGCGACATGGAAATCTTTTATCCGGCAAATCGGTTCATTAATTTTTACATCGTGCCTCTGATAATCGAACGGCGTGATGCTGTAGCTGGAGTCGGTGACTCCGGCCAGTCTGGATCAACGATCCCGGCGACAGCGGAACACGCCGGTCACGCCATGATTTTGCGCGATATCACCGAAAGCCGGCGCAGCGCCCAGCAAACGATCGAGAGCGAGCGGTTGAATGCGCTGACATTACTCGCGGCGGGAGTGGCACATGAACTCGGAAATCCGCTCAACTCGTTGCACATCCATTTACAATTGATGGAACGCAAGGTGCGCGAGTTGGAAGGCCCGGCCCGCGAAGAACTCCAGGAATCAATCGACATCGCGCAGGCCGAGATTAGCCGCCTTGATTCCATCGTAACCCAATTCCTCCGCGCCATTCGCCCATCCAAGCCGCAACTGCATCGGGAAAATATCAATACCATCGTGGAAGAAGCGGTGCGCTTCTTCAGTCCGGAAATTGAAGCGCGCGACATCGTGGTCGAACAGGAATTGCGTTCCGATCTTCCTTTGCTCGAACTGGATCGCGAGCAAATGAAGCAGGCGTTCTACAACGTGATTAAAAATAGTTTCGAAGCGATGAAGCGCCGCGGCGTTCTTCGCATCCGCACCGACCGGGACGACACCCATGTTCTCGTCACTTTTAGCGACACAGGCAGTGGCATTTCCGCGGAGAACTTGAGCCATGTCTTCGAACCTTACTTTACCACGAAACCCTCCGGCACCGGTCTGGGGCTGTTGATCGTGCGGCGAATTGTACGTGAGCACGGAGGCGAACTTTCGGTTGAGAGCAGTGAAGGCAAAGGTCTTAACCTGGCGATCCGGCTGCCTTATGTCGACAGACGCGTGCGCATGCTGGAAGCGGGCACCGTGGACCAAAAGGCGCGCTCGTAAGTTTCCGAGAGCGATATAGATTGATTGCCCTTGCTCCAAAGACACCAGTGACCGCTTAATGGTCGGAGATTTGCTGCAAAGTGTTAATAATGAGCTTGAGGCATCTTTTCTCCTTTAGACGACGAATTGTCTTCGCCATTATCTTCGCGTTCCTGCCCACCCTCGCGACGACCAACGCGATCATCCTTTTCCGGACCAGCGATCCAACCGCTAATACGACGGAGCCGACCGGAACCCTTGCTGGGACCGGGTGGCAATACCAGGGACTATTCGGCGCATTTCTTGGAACAGCGATTGCGCCGCATTTTTTTATCACGGCGCAACATATCGGCGTGCAGTCGAACACGTTTTTCTATCGCGACGTGAATTACACCATCTTGCGATGGTTCGACGACCCCAACAGCGATCTGCGCATTTATGAAGTTGCGGAGCAGTTTCCCGGTTATTCCCCGCTTTATGCCAAGAACAACGAACCCGGTCAGCACCTCGTAGTTTTCGGTCGCGGCACGCAACGGGGCAGCGAAGTTTTTTCGGGCGGGATATTGCGCGGTTGGCAATGGGGAGGAGCGGACGCCGCCGTGCGCTGGGGAGAAAATCAAGTGAGCGAGATTGTTTCGTTCGGCTCGCTCGGCGATATGCTTTATGCGCTTTTCGATTCCAACGGTTTTCCGGAGGAAGCGCATCTTTCCGTGGGCGACTCCGGCGGCGGGGTCTTTCTTAGCGATAACGGTGTCTGGAAACTCGCGGGTCTCAATTATTCGGTCGACGGTCCTTTTGCTACTTCTGCGGGTGGCGATGGCTTTCTGGCCGCGTTGTTCGACATGCGCGGCTTTTATGGAATCAACGGAATCCTCATCACCGGCACTGCGCCGGTCCCGTCCGGATTTTATGCTTCGCGTATTTCGTCCAAGCTGGCTTGGATTCAGAGCATCATCGGCCCTGGACTGGCCAACATTTCGAGCAGAGCACAGGTCGGAACCGGAGATCGAGTGTGCATCGCGGGATTTATTATTGAAGGCAGCGCCGGTCGGACGAAACGCATTCTCGTTCGCGGAATAGGACCTTCACTACGAGCAGGCGCCGTTCCGTTAGTCGGCAGATTGATGGATCCGGTAATCGAACTGCATGATTCTACTGGGGCTACGATTCTTACTAACAATGATTGGCGCAGTTCCCAGCAAACCGAAATCTTGAGCACCGGCCTGGCCCCGTCGAATAACAAAGAGGCGGCACTAATCGCGGTCCTTTCTCCCGGTAATTACACTGCCATTTTGCACGGTATCGGCACTACCACGGGTATCGGATTGGTCGAGGTCTACGATCTGGACGGCGATTTGGATCCCGAACTAGGAAATCTTTCTGCGCGAGCGGACGTTGAAACGGGAGACGGTATTCTTATCGGTGGCTTGATTGTCCGCTCGAGCTTCATCCAGGTGCTTTTGCGCGCACTGGGGCCGGAATTGGCCAACAGTAATGTCGCTGGTGTGTTGAGCGATCCGATGATAGAACTCCACGATTCCAACGGTGCTCTTCTCGTCGCCAATGATAACTGGAGAGATGCGCCGGACAGTCCTGCCATCGAAGCAACCGGGCTTGCTCCGACCGACGATCGCGAATCGGCGATTCTGACTACACCGGTCCCTGGAAATTACACCGTGATTGTCCGAGGCGCCGGAGGCACGACCGGCATCGGGTTACTCGAAGCTTATCTGCTGGCGCATTGAAGAGCGTGCAATATTAGCGATTGAGCGATCCCATGATTGACCGAGAGTGAAGCCGCCCACTCTTTCTCGCTAAATTCATCGAATGGACCTGATGCAGCCAACCATTCTCATTGTCGATGATGAGAAGCACACCCGCGACGGATTGCGACGTTTGCTCGATAATGATTACGACGTTTATGTCGCGGGCGACATGACCGGCGCAATGGATGTGCTTGAGCGCGAAAATATCGATATCCTTCTCACCGACCTCCGCTTGGGAGGTGAAGATGGAATGACGCTGATTGATCGCGCGCTGAAAATGTCGCACCCGCCGATCTGCATCATGATGACCGCCTACGGTTCCGTGGATACCGCGGTCGACGCCATGAAGCGCGGCGCCTACGATTTCGTGACCAAGCCGCTCAACCTCGACAAGGTTGAAATCCTCATCGGGCGCGCCGTGCAGGGTCGAAAACTGGAACAGGAAAATCGATCACTGCGGCAGGAAGTAGACGAGCGTTACGGATTGGAAAACATTATCGGAGAATCATCCGCTTTACGGGAAGTGCTCGACACCATCCGACAAGTCGCGCCCTCATCGGCCAGCGTTTTGATTGAAGGTGAGAGTGGCACGGGCAAGGAGCTGGCAGCCCACGCTATTCATAATCTCAGTCGGCGCCACAAGGGGAAGTTCGTGGCGGTGCATTGCGCGGCGCTCTCGCCCCAGTTGCTCGAGAGCGAACTATTTGGCCACGAAAAAGGAGCGTTCACTGGAGCGAGCGAGCGGCGGATTGGAAGATTCGAGCAAGCTAACGGTGGCACCATATTCCTCGATGAAATCGGCGAGATTGACCCGAGCACTCAAGTGAAGCTGCTTCGTGTCATGGGAGAAGACCACGCGTTCGAGCGCGTGGGCGGCAACCAAACTTTGCGCGCGGATGTCCGGGTGGCGGCGGCGACAAACAAGAACCTCGAGAAATTAGTGCAGGATGGAAAATTCCGGGATGATTTGTTCTTTCGCCTCAATGTGGTGCGAATCACCATGCCGCCTTTGCGCGATCGGAAGGAAGATATTCCTCTTCTCGTGCATGGTTTTTTGCGGCATTTCAGTAAAGCGAATGACAAACCGCTGCTCGAGCTCACCCCCGAGGCAATGAATGCTCTCCTGGCTTACAACTGGCCCGGCAACGTTCGCGAATTGCGCACAGCCATCGAACATGGCGTCGTTATGGCTGCCGGAACGAAGATTACCTTGCGCGATTTGCCAGGCGCGGTAAGGCAAGGGGCCAGTCACGGGCTCCCGCGCGGCATCTCGTCTGCTAAAGCGTTTGGTGAAAAATCGAGTCCATTGGACCTTCGCGAAACGGAGAAAAAATTGATCCTTCAAGCTCTCACCACCACAAATGGCAACGTGACCGCTGCTGCGAAGAAGCTCGGGATCAGCCGTCGAACCCTGCATCGCAAGATCAACGAAATGAACGCACCTGAGTTGTCCGGACACCCGGCGGCCATTGGCGACGAGAAGAAACAAAATGCCGGGTAGCGCAGAATTCGTTCAACGCGTGGTCCACACGCTTGAGACCGGCAGTCTGGCGGTATGGCTGCGGCGCGGTCTGGTCGCGGTCACAATCGTCTTGCTCGCGGGTTATCATTTATGGCCCAGCCATCTTCGCGGGCTCGCGACCTCGCAAGCGATGGACCAAGCCCAGATCGGACGCTCCCTTGCCAGTGGCCACGGCTGGCGCACCAATATCATCCGTCCGCGCGCCGTAGCGCAACTTCTAGCCCACGGAAGGGATCTCCAGAAAATCTCGGTCGACACTTACCAAGCGCCGCTGCCGCCGCTGGTCGATGCCATCGCTCTCTGGCCGATAAAATCGCACTGGAAGATGACTCCGGCCGATGTGGTTTATGCCGGTGATAAAGCCATCATCGCGATGTCGATCCTGCTTTTTCTCGCGTCCGTCGCCGTGCTTTTCTTCGTCGCGCGTCGATTATTCGATCAGCGTCTGGCGCTGCTGGGCTGTGGTTTGGTTCTCCTGTGCGACGCGATCTGGCAATATTCGCTTTCCGGCTTACCCCAGATGCTTCTGTTGCTCCTGTTCAACCTCACTGTTTACGCGCTGGTTCGCGCGGTCGAAGCCAGAAGCAGCGGCGGATTTGTCGGCCTCTGGCTCGGCGCGGTTGGCGCCGGTTTCGGGTTGCTCGCGCTCACTCATGCACTCACCATTTGGATGTTCGTTCCCGCACTGATTTTCTGCGCCTTCTTTTTCCGTCCGCGCGGTTGGGCCGCAGTGATTGTGCTCACCGTCTTTCTTGTTATCTACACGCCGTGGTTGGTGCGGAATTACCTCGTTTGCCGTAATCCGGGCGGAGTCGCCATTTATTCCCTGCTCGATGGAATGCGCCATTCCGAATCTGGCTGGATGCGCCACGCCGACATCAACCTGGAAGGCGTCGGCCCGGGTGCGCTCCGCGACAAAGTCACGGCCAATCTGCTTACGCAAATGGGACACCTCTTCGGTTATTTGGGTTGGAGTGTAGTGGCGTTGATGTTTTTCGCTGCGCTTCTCCACGCCTTCAAACGCGCGGAAACGGGAGTCATGCGCTGGATGATCCTCGCTATGTGGGGAGGCGCCGTAGTCGGGATGGCGGTTTACGGAATTAACGAAGAACAAGGTGTTGCCGCCAATCAATTGCATTTGATTTTCATTCCGCTCATGACTTGCTACGGCCTCGCCTTCTTGCTCGTGCAATGGAACCGGCTCGACATCCGTTTTCGGCTCGCTCGCATCGCCTTTATTACTCTTCTCTTTCTGCTTTGCGCGTGGCCAATGCTATTGGGCGCATTTTTTTCGCCCACCAGACCGCTCGTGCGCTGGCCGCCTTATGTTCCGCCTTACATCGCCGTCCTGAATGAATGGATGAAGCCCGAGGAAATTGTCGCCTCCGATATGCCCTGGGCGATTGCCTGGTACGCGGACCGCAGAAGTTTGTGGGTTCCGGAGACGGTGAAAATCATGACCGACTACAATGATTACAAAATCCTCGGTGGCCCGGTGAACGGTCTTTACCTGACGCCTGTCTCCGGTAGCCAAAATACTCTCGGCGATATCTTGAAAGGCGAGTATCGCGATTGGTCCGGCGTGATCCTACGGACGGTGAACATCGAAAAATTCCCACTCAAGTGGGCGACTCTCCTCGGTTTGGAAAACGAATGTATTTTCTTGAGCGATCATGAGCGACAACACGCCCCCACGGAGTGATTTCATGAGATCAATTTTCGCGCGGGCTGTCTTCCGTTTGCGCGCTCTTGCTGCACAAACGGCGGCGTGTTTCCGCACCGGTTGGTGGCAGGTGCTCGGCATGAAGATCGGCCGCGGAACCTTGCTACCGCAGGTTTTTGTGACCTGGCCTCATCAAGTTTCGTTGGGCTCGAATTGCACGCTGGAGCGCGCCATCTATTTCAAATTCGACGGCATCTGGCGGCCCGGTCCTTCTCTGGTCATTGCCGATCACGTCTTCATCGGAACGGGTTGCGAATTTAATTTTCGCAGGAAGATCGAGATCGGTTCCCATTGTCTTATCGGTTCCGGCTGCCGCTTCATCGATCACGATCACGCTACGGCGCGGCGCGAAGTTCCAATGTCCCGTCAAACCGATGGGGGCGAAGCACCGATTGTTCTCGAAGAAGATGTGTGGCTGGGCGCAAACGTCATCGTCTTGAAAGGAGTAACGATCGCCCGGGGCGCGATTATCGCAGCCGGCGCCGTGGTGACTGCCGACGTCCCGACCTTCGAAATCTGGGGCGGTGTGCCCGCCCGGAAACTTGGTGAGAGACCCCCTGAGGGGGCACGTGCCGGCATGGCCTCCGCATAATTCCCGTTTACGAGCGGCCCTTCCGGCGTTTCATTCGCTGGTCGATGCAGGAGAAAAAAATTTTTGGAACTGACGGCGTTCGCGGCGTCGCTAATGTCGAACCGGTCACCGCCGAAACGGCGTTGAAACTCGGGCGGGCCGCCGCCCATGTTTTCACCAAGCTAAATCCGCGCACCATCCCGGAAGGAGCGCGTCCGAAAATTGTCCTCGGCAAAGACACACGTCTTTCCGGTTACATGCTCGAGAATGCCCTGGTCGCCGGCATCACTTCGTTGGGCGTCGATGTTTTGATCATCGGCCCGCTGCCGACGCCGGGGGTTGCTTACATTACGAGATCGCTCCGCGCCGATGCTGGGATCGTTCTTTCCGCTTCGCATAATCCTTACGAAGACAACGGCATCAAATTTTTCCGGCATGATGGTTACAAACTCGACGATCAGATCGAACAGGAAATCGAGCAGCTCGTTTTCACCGGCGCGATCGATTCCATTCGACCGACTGCGGGAAAGATCGGGCGCGCCGCGCGGATTGATGATGCGCTCGGACGTTATGTCGAATTCGCCAAGCGAAGTTTTCCCCGCGAGATGTCGCTCGAAGAAATGCGCATCGCGGTTGATGTGGCCAACGGCGCCGGATACAAATCGACTCCGTGCATTTTACGCGAACTCGGCGCGGAGGTGATCGTGGCGCACAACGAGCCCAACGGCACCAACATTAACGCGCAATGTGGTAGCACCCACCCGGAAGAGATTCAACGCCTCGTTAAGGAGAACCGGGCGCACATTGGAATTACTCATGATGGCGATGCCGACCGCGTTCTGCTTTGCGATGAGAAAGGCGAGATTGTCGATGGAGACGAAATTCTGGCCATTGCCGCCGTCGATCTTTTGCGTTCTGGCCAGCTTCGCGAAAATACTCTGGTCGCGACAATCATGAGCAATTTCGGTCTGGATGAAACCATCATCGCGTACGGCGGCAAAATTGTGCGTGCTAAAGTGGGCGATCGCTACGTGATCGAGGAAATGGTTAAGCGAAATCTCAATCTGGGCGGCGAACAAAGCGGGCACATGATCTTTCGCGATTTCACCACCACTGGCGACGGCATCATCAGCGCGTTGCAGATTTTGCGCATCATGCACGCCACCGGCAAACCGCTGAGCGAATTGAAGAAGTGCTTGAAGAAGTATCCACAAGCCCAGCGCAATTTAAAGGTGAAGGCGAAGCCGCCCATCGAAGAATTGCGCGAAGTCGTGAAATTGAGAGACGAAGTCGAACGCGAACTCGATGGCAAAGGCCGAGTGCTTCTTCGTTACTCCGGCACTGAACCGAAGATTCGGCTTTTGATCGAAGGCCGTGAGCTGGCCAAGATCGACCAACAAGCCGACCGGATCGCGGACGCGATCCAAAGCGCTATCGGAGCAAATTGAATTGGAGAACGGAGTCTGTTCCTTCATTCGATCTGCCTTTTCAATTCCCGTTTTCCTGCTTTCCTGATTCAACCTCATGAACTTATCGCAGATCATCGAATCGCTTCTCTTTAGCGCGCAGAAGCCGATCTCCATCAAGGAGGTCGTCGATCTGATGAAACGGGCCAGCGAGGCCAGCGATTTTTCATCGAACGATTTCGGAAATGTTCGCGAAGCTGAAGTCGCGGCCGCGCTCGAGCAATTGAAAATCGAATACGTTCAACAACAGCGCGCCTTTCAACTTGTCGAAAAAGCGGAAGGTTGGCAGCTCGCGACCGATTCGGCTTACGCGACCTGGGTTCGCGAACTTCATCCCGAACCCAAGGCCGCCCGTTTGACTGCGCCGGCGCTGGAAACGCTGGCTATTATCGCCTATCGCCAACCGATTACGCGTGCCGATGTCGAAGCAGTCCGCGGCGTCACCATCGACGGAGTCCTACAAACATTGCTGGAGCGCGGCCTGGTCAAAATCAGCGGCCGCGCCGAAATTCCGGGCCGTCCGCTTCTCTACGAGACCACGCAATTTTTTCTCGATCACTTCGGCCTGCGCCATCTCGATGAGTTGCCGAACGTGGAAGAATTGCGGAAGCGCTATCTGCCAGTAGCTCCACGCCCACCGGCACCTGCGGCCAGCGAGCCGGCAACACAAACTTCGCCCACCTGACCATTCCATTTAATGTCGCGGCGAAGCATCTGGTCGATTCTAGCATTCGTTGTCGCCACATCGTCAATCGCCTTTGCGGAGCTGCAGCCAGCTGATTGCGCGCGTGCGGCGAAATATTCTGAAGGCAAACGCGGCATCTCGATGCTCGTGATGCAAAATGGTCGCACTATCTTCGAACATTATGGGAACGGCGGATCGGCCGATGCCCGTTGGCCGATCTTTAGCGGCACAAAAAGTTTTTGGGGAATCGCCGCGCTTGTCGCGGTTCGCGATGGATTGATTCGGCTCGATGATCGCGTGGCCGACACGATCACGGAATGGAAAAACGATCCACGCAAATCGCAAATTACGGTTCGGCAGTTGTTGAATTTCACTGATGGGATCGAAGAAGCACCAAGATTGCACCGCGAATCGATCCGCGATCGCAACGCGGTGGCGATTCGATTGTCGAATGTGGCCACGCCGGGATCGGCGTTCACTTACGGGCC
>Ga0193716_1002233_pt1 | contig 11025 bp, 7 predicted proteins | sample U2c1metaG_FD_145901 | JGI IMG/M metagenome (GOLD analysis project Ga0193716, IMG submission 145901) | Soil microbial communities from a riparian zone of the East river system, Colorado, United States - U2c1 | ecosystem: Environmental > Terrestrial > Soil > Riparian zone | place: USA: East River...
CTCCAACAGGATTGAGAGTGCATAACGCAGCATTCGAGGAACTGCATCATGCCGAGCGATCCTATCCGCCCACTGTACGTTCGAGTTCATCCTTCAGATAATGTAGCCATTATCGTGAATGAGGGCGGCCTGCCCGCAGGAACTCGGTTCGACTCCGGCCTCGTCCTTGCCGAGGCGATACCGGAAGCACACAAGGTGGCGCTTACAGACATTCCGCAAGGCAGCCCTGTCATCCGATATGGTGTGGTGATTGGCCACGCAGAGCAAGACATCGTCAGAGGCAATTGGGTCCACGAGGGCATCCTCACGCTCCCTCAAGCCCCGGATCTCGATCGTCTGCCGATCAGTACCGCAGTCGGTGAGACACCGAAGCCACTTGATGGCTTCACCTTCGAAGGCTTCGTGAATGACGACGGCTCAGTCGGCACGAAAAATATCCTCGGCATCACCACAACCGTCCAGTGCGTTGCAGCAACAGTTGACTTTGCCGTAAAGAGAATCAAGTCAGAGCTTCTGCCGAAGTATCCGAACGTGGACGACGTGATCGCCATCACCCACACCTATGGTTGCGGCGTCGCAATCAACGCCCCAGGTTCGGAGATACCGATTCGCACACTCCGCAACCTCAGCCTCAACCCTAACCTCGGCGGAGCTCCCCTTGTCGTCAGCCTCGGCTGCGAAAAGCTGCAACCAACCCAACTTCTTCCTAACGATTCGCTTCCTATTCTGTCTACGGTGCCCTACATCGTGCGCTTGCAGGATGAAGAGCACCAGAGCTTCGGCGATATGGTCTCCGCCATCATGGAGATGGCAGAGAAGCGCCTCATACAGCTGAATGCGAGAAGCCGCACCACCAGACCAGCATCTGACCTTGTCGTCGGCCTACAGTGCGGAGGAAGCGATGCCTTCTCGGGAGTTACGGCGAATCCTGCCGTAGGCTACGCTGCCGACCTTTTGGTGCGCGCTGGCGCTACCGTCATGTTCTCCGAAGTGACGGAGGTCCGGGATGCCATTCATCTGCTCACGGCGCGCGCAGCGACGGAGCCTGTGGCGCGCGATCTGATTCGCGAGATGGCTTGGTACGACGCGTATCTTCAGCGCGGTGGCGTCGACCGAAGCGCAAATCCCACGCCGGGTAATAAGCGGGGTGGCCTTGCCAACATCGTCGAGAAGGCGCTTGGCTCTATCGCAAAGGCCGGCACCAGCTCCATCAGCGCTGTCTATGGACCAGGCGAACGAGTGAGGACGAAGGGACTCGTCTTCGCAGCCACGCCGGCAAGCGACTTCGTCTGTGGAACCCTGCAGTTGGCCGCTTCCATGAACATGCATGTGTTCACCACAGGTCGCGGAACGCCTTACGGATTGGCTATGGCTCCTGTCATCAAGGTGTCTTCCCGCACTGCCCTGGCGGAGCGTTGGGCCGATCTAATCGATATAGACGCCGGCACGATTGCATCGGGCAATGAAACGATCGAACAAGTGGGTGAAGCCATCTTCCGTTTTATTCTGGAAGTCGCAAGCGGCCGCAGGCAGACGTGCGCGGATCGTTGGGGATTGCACAACGAGTTCGCCTTGTTTAATCCCGCTCCAATCACCTAACTCGTTTGCTTGAGAAACAACTCATCGCACACCTTCAGAAAAAAGCCCGTGTTGGCCTAAACTGATGACGCTGCCCAGTCGCCGCCGCTTGGTCATCTCCGGTATGCTATAGCGATTCTCTTCTATCTATTAATCACGAGGTCGTGTGCGTAAAAAGAAAAGAACTTCACAGACTGCCGAAGATAGCAGTGCTCTGAAACCTACCCGGCTCGATATTCGAGCTGTGGCAAAGCATGCAAATGTGTCCATCGCCACCGTCTCCAGAGTGACGAATTATGTTCCTACGGTAGCGCCTCACCTCGCTGAGAAGGTTTGGCAAGTAGTTAAAGAGTTGAACTATTCGCCGAATGCCCAGGCGCGAGCGCTCGTTTCGGGACGCAGCAGAGTCTTTGGGGTGCTCATCTCGGAGATCACCAATCCATTCTTTCCAGAACTGATTCAGGGGTTCGAGGAGGTCGCAGTAGAACTTGGCTACGAGCTTCTCATCGGCTCCACAAATTACAACCTCGATCACATGAAACGCTGCGTGCAGCGAATGCTCGATCGCAAGGTCGATGGTGTTGCGGTCATGACATTTGGAATCGAAGGCCCCCTGCTTGACCATTTGGCCGCTCATGACATCCCGCTTGTATTCATTGATGTAGCGCCAAAAACCGGCCGAGTCTGCGCTATCCAGGTGGACTATGGCAGTGGTATCCGACAAGCCGTACAGCACCTGGCGACACTTGGGCATCGCGACATTGCCTTCATTACGGGGCCACTACAACTTAGTTCGGCGCAGGCCCGAAGAAGCGCCTTTCTGTCAGCCACAAAAGAGATTGGGGTAAACATACCTTCATCCTATCTCGGCGAGGGAAATCACACGCTGGAAGGTGGAATAAGTCAGGCTCAAAGACTGCTTCGTCTAAAACGCCCACCCACTGCGATTATGTGCTCTAACGATATGACGGCGATGGGCGTCGTCCATGCGGCAGCACACCTCGGACTGCGCATTCCCACCAATCTTTCTGTAATTGGATTCGATGACATAGATATTGCCCGGTACTGTGTTCCTCCGCTTTCCACCGTGCGCATGTCTAGACGGAAGCTGGCTCGGGCCGCATTTATGGCTCTCAAATCGCTCGCTGACGGAACCCCGAAGGAAGACATCGTCGTTAGTGCCATTCAGACGGAACTCGTGGTGCGGGAATCTACCGCTTCTCCTTCGGCACTGCGGCAAGCCGGCTAAACCTGTCAAATGGACAAGTACGAGTCGAACGTCGTCTATCTCAAGAGTACAATCGTGCTATGCGATTAAGTGCTACGCTCGCGACGCTGACAGCGGTTCTCCTCCTGTCGATCTCCTGCGTAGCTTCAGTCTGCGAGACATCCTGCGTCCTAAAAGCCCTTGAAACGGCCTGCCATTACACTGCCACTACAGTCTCAACTTCTCATCAAAAGCCCACTTCCCAGATGCCCGGGATGGATGATTGTGGAATGGCCAGCACTGCCCACGCGATAAAAGTCCCATCTGTCATCGTCCAATCAAACAGCGCTTGCAACCACATGGTCTGCGAACAGCCCGTATTGGCAAACACCGAATACAGCATCTCTGCGCAGCTGATCCCACCCCAGTATGCCGCGATTCCGACTCTTACGCTCCCCATGTCAGAGTTGTTCTCGATATTCAAGAGTGCTGAGACACCGCCTCACCGAGCTCCCTTGCTCGTCTCTCTCCAGACAACCCTTCGCATCTAGACTCACGACCTTCCAGCCGACTTTCAAGTCAGCTGCCGGAGTGCGTCACTTGTCTCCATTTCCCTGGACATCTGTGGCATTCCGCGCCGCGACACCAACTTTCCCTTTATTGCGTCCACGGAGTTTTTCATCATGGCGAATCGCCGTTCGTTCCTCCAGAGTGCCCTCGGTATCGGTGCCGGGCTCTTTGCCACCGATAAACTGCTTGCTTCCACTCCACAATCCTCTGCACAACGCTTGAAAGAGAGCCGCTCCCGCAATAACGGTCCGGCCTTCAATATCCCAGTTGTCACAACGGATATCGGCGACATGCCCTACACGATGGACGGTGACGTGAAGGTGTTTCACCTGATCGCTCAGGTGGTGAAACAACAGATCGCACCCAACAAAACGATCGACGCGTGGGGCTTCAACGGTTCAGCGCCGGGTCCGACCATACAGGTCAACCAAGGTGACCGCGTACGTGTCATCTTCGACAATCAGCTCCCGGAGCCTAGCTCGATCCACTGGCACGGCTTTGAAGATCAGATTCAATACGATGGCCAGCCTGTCATAAGTCAGCCTGCTGTAAAGCCGGGTGGCCGCTTCGTCTACGAGTTCAATATCCATCAGGAAGGGACCTACTTCTATCACTCGCATATGGCTATGCAGGAGATGACCGGAATGCTCGGGGCCTTCATCATGCATCCCAAAGAGCCCTACCGGCCGCACTGCGATAAGGATTTCGCTATCAACCTGCAGGAGTACGCTGTACTCCCAAACAACACCGTTCCTAACACGATGAGTATGGAGTTCAACTGGCTTCTGCTGAATGGAAAGTCAGGGCCGGCGACGACGCCGCTAATCGTCCGGCTGGGAGATCGAGTACGAATCCGCTTCGTCAATCTTGGAATGGACCATCACCCGATGCACCTTCATGGTCATACCTTCTATGTGACTGGCACAGAGGGCGGCCGTATACCGGAGACAGCGTGGTGGCCGGGCAACACGGTTCTCGTCGGCGTGGCACAGGCGCGCAACATCGAGTTCGTCGCGAACAATCCAGGGGACTGGATGTTGCACTGCCATTTGCCCCACCACATGATGAACCAGATGTCGTCGAATGTTGGCAAGATGACTCGCATAAGCAGCATGGAGATGCCCGCCGGATCCGGCATGAATACGGGAATGGGGATGCTCCAGGGGACCGCGGGGACGCCTCTCGGAGAAGACTATGGCCCGAGTCTCGGAAGAGGCATGGGCATCGGTGGTGCCTCAGATATGGCCACAACCAACGGTCCCTTATCCGAAGCGAAGGCCAGGACTGCCATGCAGGGCATGCAACATGGCTCAGGCGGCATGAACATGGCAGACATGCAGAGCTATGTCGCTCCGAATGCAAATGATATTCCAAACTTCCCGCAGGATGCCTACATGGAAGGCCCCATGATGGCGATGGACAAGATGGTGGAACGACCGGAGAACTATGGATTGAATGCCGGCTGGAGTCAGTACATGCAGGGCATGATGACCTTCATCCGTGTTCTGCCTCCAGACAAATACGACGAGGTTATCTCACACATGAAGCAGGCAAAACGGCCGAACGATCCGTACTCGTCCCTTCTCAACCGTGGCTGATGCAACCTACTCAGGAGAATCACGATGAAGTTTTCTATCATGGCCGCCACGCTTGTCATCGCGGTAAGTGCCTTCGCACAAGACCAGTCAATGCCGACTATGGACATGAGCCAACCCAGTCATCAAGACCAGAAGCCGGCAGACGACATGAACATGCAGCACAGGCAAGGCAGCCATACGGATACGCCGGTAACACAGACTCCAGTGAACAGCTCCATTACCCACTCCACCCTGACATTACAGGAACCGGAGACTCCGATGAACAGAACTGGCAACAATCTTCCTGCGCCGGAGTTGCTTAAGGATGTCGTCTCACGGCCAGCGAGGAGCCTTGCAGAGTTTCTAGGGATGGCAGATCAGGCAAACCCGACCATTGCTCAAGCGAATGCTCTCGTGCAACGCTCCGCGGCCCAGGCTCGGCAGGCAGGTCTCTACCCCAACCCCATTGTTGGCTATCAGGGAGAACAGATAAGAGGCGGAAGCTATGGAGGGGGCGAACACGGCAGCTTCGTTCAGCAGACGATCGTACTTGGCGGCAAGCTCGGCCTTCGACGCAACATCTACGAGCAGCAAAAGCAATCGGATCGAATCGGCGTCGAGGAACAGACACTCCGCGTTCACAACGATGTAACCCAGGCATTCTACTCGGCACTCACTGCACAGGCCCTTGTAGACGTTCGCCGAAGCCTCCTCGGCATCACCCTCGATGCGGTCCAGACAGTCCATCAGCTTGCGAATGTCGGACAGGCCGACGCACCAGACATCCTGCAGTCCGAAGTGGAAGCGGAGCAGGCGAAGGTTGATTACGTCACAGCACAACGCCGGTTTCTCCAGAGCTTTCGAACGTTGGCCGCCGTAGCCGGGCAGCAGGATATGCTGGCCTCCCCATTGCAAGGGGATCTGGAACATCCACCCCAGATCGACGCAGAGCAGCAGGTCACCAACATCATCGCGAACAGCCCAGAGGTGCGCCGGGCTAAGCAGGAGGTTGCTGTCGCCGAGGCCCGCCTCAAAGCTGCGCGTCGCGAACCGATACCAGATCTTCAGCTACGGGCAGGAGAGCAATATAACGGCGAACTCGTTCGCCAGAACCCCAATCTTCCCGCAGGTGCTCAGAGCTTCGCTACCGCCGGTATCAACATACCGCTGTGGAATCGCAATCAGGGCAACAAAGACGCAGCAACCGTCGAGATGGATCGGGCCCGCCAGGGCGTCGTTCGCACCCAGCTCTACTTGCAACACGAGGGCGCACCTCTGGCCCAGTCATATGAGTCCGCTCGGTTCGAAGCGGAGCGGTATAAGACGGAGTTGATCCCGAGGGCAAAGCGCGCCTATGAACTCTACCTGGCGAAGTATCAGAACATGGCCCAAGCTTATCCGCAGGTACTTGTCTCTCAACGAACACTCTTTCAGTTACAGGTAGGCTATCTGACGGCACTTCGCGAGACATGGACGAATGCCATTGCCCTGCAGAACTTCACTCTCACCGGTGGTTTGAGCGAACCACAATCCAGTAGTACATCGAGCACCTCTCTCAACCTGCCTAACGCCGGCGGTGGTATCGAGTAACAGTAACGTTTGTAGCGCGTGTGAGGGAAGCGGTTGCAGCTGTTGAAGAAGCAACTGTAATATCGCTCCGCCTCGTGCGTCAGCAGCAATATAGGATTAGGAGGAGATAATGGACTGCTGTGAAAAGTCGAACGATAAGGTGAAAGACCCGGTCTGCGGTATGACCGTCGACCCCGCGAATCTCGCAGGCTCCAGCGCCTATCGAGACTCGACCTACTTCTTTTGTTCGAGCGGCTGCAAACGAAAGTTCGATAGCTCACCCGAGCTATATCTTGAAGCCCCAGACCGTTCCCTTGAAACCTCAACCAAAGACAAGCGTTCTGCCATCGATCCCGTCTGCGGCATGAAGGTAGATCCCTCGAAAGCGGTAGTAACCGTGGAACATCAGGAGACCAGCTTCTACTTCTGCAGTCAGGGCTGCGCGGCAAAATTCCGTGCTGACCCAGAGAAATACCTGAAACCCAATCCTGCAGCACCCACCAAAACAGATCAACAGACGGAGTACATCTGCCCGATGGACCCAGAGGTCAGCAAGCTGGGTCCGGGTAGTTGCCCAAAGTGCGGCATGGCTCTCGAGCCTGCGACGATGTCCGCTCCCCCCTCACGAACGGAGTACACGTGTCCTATGCACCCCGAGATTCTTCGTGCGGAGCCGGGAAGCTGCCCGATCTGCGGCATGGCGCTGGAGCCTCGGGAGATTACCAGCGAAGAGGTAAATCCGGAACTCGTCGACATGACCCGCCGCCTCTGGGTGAGTGTCGCGCTGTCTGCGCCAATGCTTGCTTTCATGTTTGCTCAGATGATCTTCGGGCAATCTGTTGAACACTTGATTCCAGCCCGCGCATGGGCCTTCGTCGAGTTCGCTCTCGCGACGCCAGTGGTTCTTTGGTGCGGGGCTCCATTCTTCGCGCGCGGCTGGCAATCGATCCTAAATCGTGGTTTAAACATGTTCACGCTCATCGCGCTGGGAACCGGTGCAGCCTACGTTTACAGTCTCGTGGCGACATTTTTCCCGACGCTCTTCCCTGCTTCTTTTCGAGACCCGAATGGACAAGTGGCCGTTTACTTTGAGCCAGCGGCGGTCATTACAGCTCTTGTTGTTCTCGGGCAAGTGATGGAACTGCGGGCGCGCAGCCAGACGAGTGGTGCCATCCGTGCCTTACTGGGGCTGGCTCCAAAGACAGCCAGACGTGTCGAGCAGAACGGGAATGAGGTCGACATCCCTCTCGATCAAGTTGTCATCGGCGATAGGCTGCGCGTTCGTCCAGGTGAAAAAATTCCGGTCGATGGGGTCGTTCTCGAGGGTCACAGTTCAGTCGATGAGTCGATGATCAGCGGCGAATCAATTCCCGTGGATAAGAACGTGAATGCAAAGGTCACCGGCGGGACGGTCAATGGGACTGGCGGCTTCATCATGAAGGCAGAGCGCATCGGCGCGGACACGCTGCTCTCCCAGATCGTCAGCATGGTCAGCCAGGCGCAGCGCACACGAGCACCCATTCAGCGTCTGGCCGATCGTGTCTCGGCCTTCTTCGTCCCAGCAGTAATCGGCGTCGCACTCATTACCTTTGCGATCTGGTTTATGGCCGGCCCACAGCCGCGCTTCTCCCATGCGCTCGTAAACGCGGTAGCGGTGCTCATCGTCGCTTGTCCCTGTGCGCTGGGCCTCGCCACTCCCATGGCGATCATGGTGGGCACTGGCCGGGGCGCTCGGGCAGGGGTCTTGATTCGAAATGCGGAGGCGCTTGAAACCTTAGAAAAAGTAGATACCCTGATCATCGACAAGACCGGAACGCTCACCGAAGGGAAGCCCAAGCTTGCGTCAGTCATTCCCATGAACGGCCAGGACGAAGCTAACCTCTTACAACTTCTTGCAAGCCTGGAGCAAGCGAGTGAACATCCTCTGGCCCAATCCATCGTCGACGGAGCGAAAGCGCGTGGGCTGGCACTTCTCCCCGTAGCGGAATTTTCCTCCATTACCGGCAAAGGCGTTCAAGGCAATATCTCCGGAAGAAAGGTCGCTGCCGGAAATGCGTCGCTGTTTCGCGAGCTGTCTATCGATCCGAACGGGCTCGATGCGCTGGCCGAAGAGATGCGAGGCCAGGGACAGACTGTCATGCTCATAGCTATCGACAGGAGAGCCGCAGGCCTCATCGGCGTCGCCGATCCAATCAAGAAATCAGCACCCGCGGCTGTGAAGGAGTTGAAAGCAAGCGGCCTCAGGCTGCTCATGGTAACTGGTGACAATCCGACGACGGCTGCCGCAGTAGCGAACAAACTCGGCATTGACTATCGAGCCGACGTTCTTCCAGCTCAGAAGGCGGAGATCGTCAAGGCGATTCAAGCCGAAGGCGGCCTGGTCGCGATGGCTGGGGACGGGATCAACGATGCGCCTGCGTTGGCACAGGCGCAGGTGGGTATCGCGATGGGCACTGGAACGGATGTTGCAATGGAGGCAGCGGGTGTGACACTTCTGAAGGGCGACCTGACCGGCATCCTTCGAGCCCGACGCCTCAGTCAATACACCATGCGAAACATCCGTCAGAATCTCTTCTTTGCATTCATCTATAACGCGCTGGGCGTACCGATTGCTGCTGGAGTGCTCTATCCATTTTTCGGGTGGTTACTAAGCCCCATGATTGCCGCTGCCGCCATGAGTTTCAGCTCTGTATCGGTCATCGCAAACGCCTTGAGACTGCGAAGCACGAAATTGTGATGCACTCCGACCATGAGTCCTGACTAGCGACTGTGGCACGAACCAGATCAATCATCCTCCCGTCAACATCAAATAACTCTGGCTCCAGACAACTCATCAATCGCTGATCTTCGCCGATAGGGTACGTAAGACGGCGAGCACTGCGATCAACCACAGACCACCCCTGGCCCGACCCAGGCGAAGTCTGAGAGAAGAGATGACTGAATGGTGCATTTGATGGATGAACCGAAGCAGAGTGTATTTATCTCAGCCGTAACCGACACAGCGATTCTGGATCAAAGTGTCGAAGAGGTTCTGGGATTGATGTTGGGCGTCCCAGTCAGCGTAGCAGCCGACGTGACCGGTATCGACTACGAAGCCATGACGCTAACTGCTGTCATCGGCCTCGCCGGTGCACTTAGTGGCGCATACACGGTTCTCGTGCGCGCGGAGGCCGCCATGCAGATGACCGCCTGCATGGCAGGCATGGAAGTCACCTCGGTCGACGAGACGGTACTCGACGGTCTCGGCGAGATCACCAACATGCTGGCCGGGGCATGGAAGTCCAAGATCTCCGGGTTGAACGCTGCCTGCCTGCTCTCGGTGCCAACCGTGGTCACCGGTACCCAGTACGAGGTCCACAAGAGAACCTCCGCCTTCCGCCTTACCAGAAGCTATCGCTTCAACGATTACTTTTTCACCGTCAGCATCTACGGGGAGAACCCGTAGCTCACCATCTGTTTCCTGCCCTCCATTCTGCTAGCATCGAAGTTTGGCCCCCATGATGACTAGCCCCAGCACAGAAGCCCCCATTCGCGTCCGTATCGCCCCATCACCCACCGGCGACCCCCACGTCGGCACCGCCTACATCGGCCTGCTCAACTACATCTACTCTCGCCAACGCGGCGGCCAGTTCGTCCTCCGCATCGAGGACACGGACCGCACCCGCTTTGTCTCTACTTCAGAGCAGATGATCTTCGACTCCCTCCGCTGGCTCGGCCTCACGTGGGACGAGGGCCCGGACGTCGGCGGCCCCCACGGCCCCTATCGCCAGTCCGAGCGCACCGAGATCTACCGCCAGCACGCCGACCTCCTCCTTGCCAATGGCACCGCCTATCGCTGCTTCTGTACCGCCGAAGAGCTCGACGCCGTCCGCAAACAGCAGATCGCTGCCAAACTCCCGCCCCGTTACCCCGGAACCTGCCGCCATCTGACGTCGGAGCAGATCGAAGCCAAGCTAAATCCGAAAGACGGGGCAGTAAGCAAGCCCTTCGTCATCCGCATGGCCGTCCCTCCACACAATGGGGACACCACCGCCTCCACCACCTTCCGCGACGAGCTCCGCGGCGACATTACCTTCGACCACAACAACGTCGACGACCAGGTCCTGATGAAGTCTGACGGCTTCCCCACCTACCACCTCGCCAACGTCGTCGACGACCACCTCATGCAGATCACCGACGTCATCCGCGCCGAGGAATGGGTCTCCAGCACGCCCAAGCACGTCCTCCTCTACAGGGCCTTCGGCTGGCAAGCCCCCCGTTTCTGGCACATGCCGCTCCTGCGCAATCTAGACAAGTCCAAGATCTCCAAACGCAAGAACCCTGTCTCGCTCGTCTTCTACCAGCAGGCCGGCTTCCTTCCCCAGGCCATCATCAACTTCCTCGGCCTCATGGGCGGGGGCATGCCCGCCGACATCAACAACGGCACAGAGAAGTTCACCCTCGCCGAGATGGTCGAGCACTTCGTCTTCACCAACATCCGTCTCGGCGGCCCCGTCTTCGATCTCACCAAGCTCAAGTGGCTCA
>Ga0193716_1002234_pt1 | contig 11025 bp, 6 predicted proteins | sample U2c1metaG_FD_145901 | JGI IMG/M metagenome (GOLD analysis project Ga0193716, IMG submission 145901) | Soil microbial communities from a riparian zone of the East river system, Colorado, United States - U2c1 | ecosystem: Environmental > Terrestrial > Soil > Riparian zone | place: USA: East River...
CTGCACGTGGTCGTTGACCATGCCGGTGGCCTGCATCCAGGCATACACAATAACGGGGCCGACAAACTTGAAGCCCCGTTGCTTGAGCGCCTTGGACATGGCCACCGAGCTTTCGGTCTGTGCCGGAACCTGGGCCGTTGACGTCCAGCCGTTGCGAAGCGGCTTGTTACCGGCGATAGCCCACGCAAAATCGGCGAAATCGTCGCCAGCTTCCTGCATGTCGAGGAAGGCCCGTGCATTGCCGACGGTGGCGGCGATCTTCGACGCCGAGCGGATGATGCCGGCATTGGCCATCAGGCGATTCACGTCGCGCTTGCCGTAGCGGACGATCTTTTCCGGGTCGAATTCGTCGAACGCCTCGCGGAACGCCTCGCGCTTGTGCAGGATGGTCTTCCACGACAACCCTGCCTGGAAACCGTCCAGGACCAGCTTTTCCCACAACGAGCGGCTGTCATGGATGGGCACCCCCCATTCGGTGTCGTGGTAGTGGCACATTTTCGGATCGATACCCGCCCACGCACAGCGAATGACTTCCTTGGCCATGGTGCCTACCCGATTCCCACGCCGATGTCGGCAATGGCTTGCATTGTAGTGCCTGTGCCCAGCTACCATGAGGGCGCTTTCCAAGGGGACGCGAGAACGGCATGCGCAGGGCATACCAAACACTGGCCGGGCTCGTCCTGGGGCTGGCGGCCAACGCCTACGGTGGCACCCTGGTGGTGCACGTGGACGACGGACACGGACATCCGGCTGATAGCGCGGTGGTCACGCTGGAATCACCCGGCGGCGATGCGGCCGCGGCCACGCCCGCACCGGCCACGCACACCATCGACCAGCGCGACGAGACCTTCATACCCTACGTGGAGGTCATGCGACCTGGCGAAAAGGTGGTCTTCCGCAATTCGGACAACACCCGCCACCAGGTGTATTCGTTCTCCGAGCTCAAGCGCTTTGAATACGTGCTGCGCCCGGGCACCAGTTCCCCGCCGCTGACCATCGACGGCAGCGGCATCATCGCCGTGGGCTGCAACATCCACGATGAGATGATCACCTACCTGTTCGTCACCAGCGCACCGGCGCGCGTGACAGGCAAGGACGGCAACGCAAGATTCGAGGGCCTTGCGTCCGGCAGCTACCAACTGCGCGTCTGGCACCCGCAGCTCAAGCCCGGCGACCAGGGCGCCCGGCTGGAAACGGTCATCGCGGAGGGAAGTTCCGACACGCCGCTCAAGGCCCACCTGACGTTGCTCCCCGATCCGCGGGCCAGCATGGACCGCGAGCACATGGGTTACTGACGAGCCATGCCACACCTGGGCTTCCGCCTGCGGGTTGCGCTGTTCTTCGTGGCGACCATCATCGCCGTGCAGGCGCTGACGGCAGGGCTGGGCTATGAGGTGGCGCGCCGCGAGCTGGTAAGGCAAGGCGGCGCCCAGCTGGAAGCCAACTCCAACGCCTTCGTGGCACAGATGGACGACATCGCCACCCGGGTGGCCTCGTCGGTACAGATCCTCTCGCAGGACTACGGACTGCGCTCGGCCATTGGCGAGCAAGACCACGGTACGGTGCTCTCGATCCTGCGCAACCATGGCCGCCGGGTCGGTGCCACGCGCATGCAGTTGGTGGGGCTGGACGGCAAGGTCCAGGCCGATACGGCGCACGCCGGTGCAGCCGCCGTGCCGTTTGCCAGGGCCACCCTGTTACAGGGCGCCTTCGACGGCCGCAAGGCCGCGGTGGTTGCGGAGAACGGCGCGGTGTTCTGGCAAGTGGTGGTGCCCATCTATGCCCCGCAGCCGGCCGGCCTGGTCGTGGCCAGCGTTCCCATCGACGATAAGCTGCTTTCGCACATGCAGGAGCTCTCCACCCTGCCGCGCGACGTGGAAATGATGACGCGGCCAGCGGGGAAACCGTGGTCGGTGGTGGCCCATGGCGGAGGCGAGGCACGGCTGCCCCCCGGGTTCTTCGCCGGCAATGATCATTTCCCGGATGCACCCGTGCTTGCCCAGTCCGGCGGACGCGAATACCTGGTGCTGGCGCGCAGTTTTCCCCAGGCAGCGGGCGACCCGGAGGTAGCCGCCGTGCTGGGCTATTCACTGGACGAGGCTTTACGCCCGTATCGCTCGGTATGGCTTACCTGGGCCGGGCTGCTGGTGCTGGGCCTGGTACTGGGCGTGCTCAGCTCGCTGTTGATCGCCCGAAGCGTTTCCAGGCCCGTGGAAGCGCTGGCCGCCGCCGCACGGCGGATCGAGGCGGGCGATTACCGGGCACCGGAGGGAATGCGGCGCAATGACGAGATCGGCCAGCTCGCCACCAGTTTCCAGGCCATGACCGTGGCCATCGGCCAGCGCGAGGAGCGCATTCGCGAGCAGGCGCTTCACGATGCCGTGACCGGACTTCCCAACCGGGTGGCCAGCCAGGCGGCGATCGAGCGCCCCCGCGCGACCTCCGAGGCAACCCTGGTGATGCTTGGCATTACCCGCCTTCCGGACATCATCAAGACCGTGGGCCATGCCCTGGGCGACCGGCTGATGCACGACGCGGGTCGCCGCCTGTCGGATCTGGCAGGTTCGCGCTTCGTCGGGCGCGTGTCCGATACGCAGTTCGTCCTGTGGCTTCCCGATGCCGGCCGTACCCGTGCCACGGAGCTGGCCTCGCGCCTGCTCGATGCCCTGGGCCGACCCTTCGTCGAAGGCGACTTCAGTATCGACATGGGGCCGGCCATCGGCATCGCGTGTGCCCCGGGGGACGGCGAGGACGCCGCCACCCTGCTACGCCATGCGGAGGTCGCCCAGTTCGCGGCGGCAGGGTCCGCGCGCGGCCTGGCTTTTTACGATGCCGCCACCGACCCGCACCGGCCCGACCGTCTCTCGCTGATGGGCGACCTGCGCGAAGCGATCGACCAGGGCCAGCTCACCTTGCACTACCAGCCGAAGCTGGACCTTTCCAGCGGACGCGTCATGGCGGCCGAAGCCCTGATCCGCTGGCAGCACCCGCGGCGCGGCCTGGTGCCACCGGACGCCTTCATCGGCGTGGCCGAGGAAACCGGCAATATCGGCCGCCTGACCCGCTGGGTAGTCAACGACGCCCTGGCCCGTGCCCGCAGCTGGACCGAGGCGGGGCACCCCATCAACATCGCGGTGAACCTTTCCGCGCGCGACCTGGAAGACCCCGATCTCACCCGCCGCATCGGCGACCTTACGGCCATCCACGGCGTGCCCACGTCGATCCTTACCCTGGAGGTCACCGAAAGCGCCGTGATCGCCGATCCCGCCCGAGCCCTTCAGGAACTGCGCCGACTTGCCGATCTAGGGTTCAAGATCGCCGTGGATGACTTCGGCGTTGGCCAATCCTCTTTCGCCTACCTGCGCCAGATGCCTATCCACGAACTGAAGATCGACAAGACCTTCATCCGCAACTTAGCCAGCGACGAGGGCGACCGCGTGGTGGTGAGGTCGATCGTGGACCTGAGCCACCGCTTGGGCCTGCGCGTCACCGCCGAAGGCGCCGAAGACGCAGCGGCACTGGACTACCTGCGTGAAGTCGGCTGCGACTGCGCCCAGGGCTACCAGATTGCCGCCGCCATGCCCGCCCTGGCCTTCGCCGAACGCTTCCTGGTCGACGGCCCGACGGCATGACAGCCCCGGCCAGCGTTCGCGGCGTCCTCCTCGCCGGACTCGCGGTCGCTGGCAGCGTGGCATCGGCACAGGACGTAAAAATCCATGCCTTCCTCGATGGACGCCTGGTGGATGCACCCTCCCCCACCAGCTTTACCGAAGGCGGCTACGGCAAGACACGCTACGGCAACGGCGACACCCGCCTGCAATTCGGTGGCGGCGGCCTGGTCGTGACGGCCCAGGCCACCCCTGCACTGTTCGGCCTGGTGGACGTGCAGGCGCAGACCACCGACCACCGCATGCTCGGCCTGGTGGAAAGTTACCTGCGCTATCGCCCCGTGTCGCTCTCGCCATGGCGCTGGTCGCTGCAGGCCGGCGTGTTCTTTCCGCCGGTGTCGCTGGAGAACGACGGCATCGGGTGGACCAGCCCATGGACCATCACGCCCTCGGCGATCAACAGCTGGGTGGGAGAAGAACTGCGCGATGTCGGCTTGCAGGGACAACTTCAATGGCGCGGCCAAGGCAGCTCGCTCGCCGTGACCGGGGCGCTGTTCCGTCGCAACGAGATCGCCGGCAACATCCTGGCCGTGCGAGGCTGGTCACTCAGCGACCTGACCTACGGCCTGGGCGAGCGCATCCGTCTGCCGGACAAGCCCGACGACGACGGCCAGGCGCCCACCGATCGCTACGATCCCTTCCGCCGCGTCACCAACCAGATCGGCTGGCACGCCGACGTCACCTGGCGCGCGCCGGGCAATACGCGCGTGACCCTGCTGCGCTGGGACAACAATGCCGACCCGCATGCATGGGTGCCCTATGAAGGCGGAGACCGTCTCTTTGCCTGGCGAACGAAGTTCTGGTCGCTTGGCGCTACCACGCAATCGGGCCCCGTCACCTTGATCGCGCAGGCCATGGAAGGAGGCACGCTGGCGCGGCCCGGGATGCGTCACGTACAGACACACTTCCGCTCTGCATTCGTGCTGGTGGGCTGGAACCAGGGCGCCTGGCGGCCTGCCTTGCGCGTGGAACACTTCAGCACCGATACCGACTCCAGCTTCGGCGACGGCGGCGAGCACGGCAACGCGGTGACGGCGGCACTGGCGTGGCGTCCGCGCGACTGGCTGCGCATCACCTATGAATTGATGCGCGTGGACAGCTACCGTTTGGACCTGGCAAGCGAAGGCCAATCGCCCCACGTTAAAGCTACCCAGATGCAGGTAAGCGCGCGCCTGTTGTATTGACCCGGCTCGCCCGAGGGGGGCACCATCGGTGATCCCCGCGCTCAAAGGCATCTCCATGCACTGCAAGCCCTGGCTCATCATCCTTGTCGCCGCGCTTGCCGCGTGCAGTTCCAGCCACAACGACACCCAGGCCCCGGCGACCGCATCCACCGCGCCGGCAATGGCCTCCACCGCGCCTCCGCCCCCGGTACCGGCGGTGCCACCCGGTACGCACACGTTCCAGGCGGGTATCAACGCCGACGACTTCTCCGCCCACCTGCGTACCATCGCCTCGGACGAATTCGCCGGCCGTAAGCCGGGCACCATCGGTGAACGCCTGACCACCAACTACCTGGTGGAGCAGTTCAAGCGCATCGGCCTTACGCCTGGCGTGAAAGGTGAATGGTTCCAGGCCGTTCCAGCCGTTACCACGACCTTGCAGAACCAGGACGCGCTCAAGCTCACCGTCGCTGAAGGCGGCGGTACCGAATCGTTCGCCTTCGCCAAGGACATGGTGGTTGCCACGCTCAATGCATCGGCCCACGTGGAACTGAAAGATTCCGACATCATCTTCGCCGGTTACGGCGTGGAGGCGCCCGACCAGCAATGGAACGACTTCGACGGCGTGGACGTGAAGGGCAAGACGGTGGTGGTGCTGGTGAACGACCCAGGCTGGAACGGCACCGACAAGGCGCTCTTCAAGGGTCGGGAAATGACCTACTACGGCCGTTGGACCTACAAATACGAAGAGGCCGCGCGCAAGGGCGCCGCCGCCGTCTTCATCGTGCACCAGACCGAACCTGCAGGCTACGGCTGGAACGTGGTGCAATCAGGCTTCTCGATGCCGCGGCTCGACCTCCCCGTCAGCGAAGACCCTGCCCCCCGCATGCCCATCGCCGGGTGGCTCACCCTCGACGCCGCCAGGCGGCTCTTCGCCAAGGCCGGCAAGGACTTCGACGCGCTCGCAGCCCAGGCCAACCAGCGCGGTTTCAAGGCCGTGCCGCTGGATGCAAAAGCGTCCATCACGCTCGACAGCACCATCGGTACGTCCATTTCCAGCAACGTCGTCGGCGTACTGAAAGGCAGCAAGCACCCGGACGAAGCCATCGTCTACACCGCGCACTGGGACCACCTGGGTACCGATCCTTCGATAAAGGGCCACAACATCTACAACGGCGCCGTCGACAACGGCACCGGCATCGCCGCGATGCTGGAAATCGCCGAGGCCTTCGCCGCGAAGAACCCGCACCCGGAGCGCAGCATCGTGTTCGCCGCGGTGACGATGGAGGAATCGGGGCTGCTTGGCTCGAAGTATTACGTGGCGCACCCGGTGTTCCCGCTGGCCAAGACCGTGGCCGACATCAACATGGACGCGATCGACATCATGGGCCCGACGCACGACATGTCCGTGGTGGGCCTGGGCCAGTCGCACCTGGATGATGTACTGAAGGATGTCCTTGCCGCCCGCGGCCGCGTGGTCAGCGGCGACGATGCGCCGGAAAAGGGCCACTATTTCCGCTCCGATCATTTCAACTTCGCCAAGGCCGGCGTGCCGGCGCTCTCCGCCGGCGGCGGCGTGGACATGATCCAGGGCGGCAAGACGGCCGGGGAAGCTGCCGTGGCCGACTACGTGGCCCACCGCTACCACCAGCCGGCCGACGTCTTCGACCCGCGCTGGGACTTCACCGGCGTGATGCAGAACGTGCAGGCCTACTACGACGTGGGAGCGAAACTGGCCGACAGCGACATGTGGCCGGCCTGGAGCGAAGGCAGCGAGTTCCGCGCGGCGCGCGAGGCGATGCTTGCCAAGCCTGCTGCGAAGCCGAAGAAGAAGCACTAGAAGTTCCACTGCAGTTGCACGCGCGCCACGTCGGCCCGCACCTTTGGGTACGGCGCCTGGCGCGTGTTGGTACGGCGCATGTTGGCGTAGGCCACGGCGATTTCCAGCGCATGGGACGGCTGCCACTCCACGCCTGCCTCGAGCTCGTCGACCAGCATGCGCGGGGCGTTGGTGTCGAACTTCGCCGCGCCCCGGTACGTTTGCCACTTCACGTAGGGCGTAAGCACGCCATAGGTGCCCGTGCGGCGAACCATGGCCTGCACATAGCCACCGCGCAGCGAGCGGGTACGGATGCGCTGCTGCGCGACATCCAGCTGCGGGCCCTCGCCCACGGTCCACTCTGCCTGCAAGCCGAAAGGCTGCGGATACCAGATCACGTGGGCTGCAACCCGGCGATCGGTAGAGCCTTGGAGGCCGGCATCAACCGTAGGGGTAAACGATATGCCGTCGATCTTGATTGAAGTCGGCGTGCCCACCCGGTATTGGCCGGCGTAGGCGTCGGCGCCCACTTGAACGAACTGTCCTGAGGACAGTTTGAACGGCCAGGTGGCATGCAACACCATGTGCCGCCGGTCGTTGCCCTCGGCGCGGTTGGCCCCCTGGCCGTTGTAGACGCCCAGTCCAAGTACGCCATAGTCCCCGCTGCCCTTCAGCCCCGACTTGGTGAGTTCCCCGAAACGCTGGGCGGCAATCTTCGGCGAGTAATAAAGGATGAATCCAAGATCGCGCTCGTCACGCACTCCGGCATTGAGCGCGTCGGCGCGATCGGGTGCCAGTCGGTTCTGGCTCGATTGCAGGTTCTCAAAACCATAAGGCACTTTCGACTGCCCGGCCCGCACGCGCCATTCATGGGCGCGGTCAAGGCTGATATCGGCATAGGCGTCGCGTAGCTGGCCGAAATTGGAGGTCGTTGAACCGGTGGGCGTACTGCCGAAGTCCGGCTGCAGATAGACGAATACCCGCTCGCTCACCTGGCCGCTGATGACCAGCCGCACACGTCGCAGCCCAAACGACTGATTCGCACCGAGGAACTTGTCACCTGGCGTGGCCAGTTGGGCTTCGTCACCTGACAGCACCTGGTTGTAACGCATCTGCACGTAACCGCGAACCTGCAGGCGTTCGTGCCATGGCCCGGCAGGCGGCTTGACCGCCGCGACCCTTGCCGTGGAGGCGGCGATGGTTGCTTCGGCGGGACGGCGGTCGCCGCGGGCCGGGGAGGCCTCGTGGGCGGCATCCGCGCCGGTGACCGTTGACGGCGCAGCGATGTCCGCGGTGGCGTGACCCTGGGCGGCGGGCTCCTCGATTTTTCGGAACGCCCCCAGCCTGGTCCGGCCGGGGCCCGCCTCGGCAAAAATCTGCCGGGTCTGTTGATCGACGTAAAGTTCGACGTCCACTTCAGCGGCGTCGATAGTCGACATAACGGCCAACAGACCCACGGCCAGGATGCTTCGTTTCATGCTCACGTTCCTTGTGTGCAAATCGCGTCGCCGATCCTGGCGACGAAGACGGACGCTACGGACTGGATGTTTCCGCGTTGTGACAGCTGGCGCAAAAGGCTGCGAAAACAATCGCAATAGAATCAGATATTTATACAATTCGTCAAAAATTCGTAGTTCAAACCCGGCGTTCCTGCGGCGATAATCCGGCTACGGCCGCCACCTAGGGGAAACCATGGCGCGCGCCGGCCCCTTCCTAAAAAAAGATCCACGCCGATGCCCACCGCCTTCCCGCGCCTGCCGCGCCGTGCCCGCCTTGCCCTGTCCCTCGCCGCCGCCCTCGCCGCACCTGCATTCGCACAGGACACCGCCACCGCCCCGCGCGCGGACAAGCCCGCCACCTTGCAGACGATCACGGTAACGGCCGAGAAACGGGTGGAAGACATGCAGAAGGTGCCGATCTCGATGACGGTGCTGCCGGCGGACAAGCTCGAGGCCTTCGGCCAGGCCGGTGACGGCGTGCTCCAGCTGGCTTCGCGCGCGCCCAGCGTCTACGCCGAGACATCCTACGGAAGGGAATTCCCGCGCTTCTATATCCGCGGCCTGGGCAACAGTGACTTCGACCTCAATGCCTCGCAGCCGGTGTCGATGGTGTACGACGACATCGTGCAGGAAAACCCCATCCTGAAGGGATTTCCCCTTTTCGACCTGGAACAGGTCGAAGTACTGCGCGGACCGCAAGGCACACTGTTCGGACGTAATTCCCCAGCGGGCGTGATCAAGTTCGAATCGCGCAAGCCCACGCAGGAAACCACAGGTTACGCCCGGGTGTCCTATGGCTCGCTCGGCACGGCCAACGCCGAGGCCGCCATTGGCGGCGCGCTTTCCTCCGCGTGGTCGGCCCGCATCTCGGCGCTCGCCCAGCATCGCGATGACTGGATCGACAACACCTTCAAGGGCAAGAAGGACGACTTAGGCGGCTACAACGACCGCGCCGTGCGCGTGCAGGCACTGTACGAACCCAATAGTGATTTCAACGCGCTGATCAACGTGCACGCCCGGTGGCTCGACGGCAGTGCCATGGTGAACCGCGCCAACGCCATCGAACTTGGCGAACCCAGCTTCGTGCCCGGATTCGACCGCGACAAGGTGGCCCAGGACGGCAACAACAAGCAGCACCTGTTCACCTGGGGCAGCAATCTGCACCTGAACTGGAAGCTGGGCGACTTGAACCTGACGTCGATCACGGGCCTCGAACGCGCCACCACCTACAGCCTGGGCGACGTCGACGGCGGCTACGGGGCGGTGTTTGCGCCGCCCAGTGGCCCGGGTGTGATCCCCTTCCCATCCGAAACCGCCGACGCGCTGCCTAAGGACCGCCAGATCACCCAGGAAATACGCCTGTCCAACGACCAGTCGGAGCGTCTGAAGTGGCAGACCGGCGTGTACTACTTCGACGAAGACATCGCCATCGATAATTTCTCGTATGACACGCTGGCCAACCACGCCCTCAACGACTGGGCGCAGCAGTCCCAGCGCACCAAGGCGTGGGCGGTATTTGGCTCCGCGGACTACGACGTCACCGATCGCTTCGACATCCGCGCCGGCGCCCGCTTCTCGCACGACAAGCGCGACTTCTCGGCCAACCGCGTGTTCGGTTTCGATGGCCCGCTTGCCCCGCTCACCTCCACGCCCACCGATGCCCGCTGGAGCGGCGACATCACCGGCAGTTACGCCATCAGCGACAAGACCAATGCCTACGTGCGCGTGGCCAACGGCTTCCGCGCGCCCAGCGTGCAGGGCCGCCTCACCTTCGCCGACACCATCTCCACGGCCAAGCCCGAAACCATCACCTCGTACGAGTTCGGCATGAAGACGCTCGCCGCCGACGGCAAGCTGCGCTTCAACGCCGACATCTACAAATACAATATGCACAACGAGCAGCTCACCGCGGTGGGCGGCGCCACCAACGTCACGCAACTGCTCAACGCGAAGAAGACCGAAGGCTATGGCGCCGAGTTCGATGCCGAGGCCTACCTTACGCCGAACTTCATCGTTACCGCTGGCGGCAGCTACAATCACACGGAACTGAAGGACAGGAACCTCGCCGTGGCAATCTGCGGCTCAGGCTGCACGGTACTGGACCCCCTCAATGCCCAGGGCAACGCCCTGATCAATGGCAACGTGCTGCCTAACTCGCCCAAGTGGATCGGCACCTTTACCGCCCGTTACGGTATTCCCTACGGCGACAACGGCGAATTCTTCGTCTATACCGACTGGAACTACCGAAGCGAGATCAACTTCTTCCTGTACGACTCGGCCGAATACCGCTCCAAGGCGTTCCTCGAAGGCGGCTTGCGCCTGGGCTACAACTGGGACTTCGGCAAGCGCGAAGTGGCGCTTTATGGCCGCAACATCACCGGTAAGGAAGTGATCACCGGCGCAATCGACTTCAACAACCGCACGGCGTTCGTCAACGACCCGCGCGTTGTCGGCATCGAGTTCCGCGCCGAGCTGTAAGGAGCCCATCGGGGTCAGAGTGATTACTCTGACCCCCAACGGCGACGCCGCTCAGATCACCGAAGCCTTGCCGCCATCCATCGGGATGATCGCGCCGGTGACATAGCTGGCAAGGTCCGAGGCGAGGAAGAGCGCGACGGCTGCCACTTCCGAAGGCTCGGCCATTCGACCCATGGGGATCTCGCGCAACTGTTCGGCGAGGATATCCTCGCGGTCCCTGCCGGTGGCGCGAACCGAAGCATTCAAGCCCTCCTCCACCCGGCCGGTCCTTGTCAGGTCCGGGTTGATCGCGTTCACGCGTACGCCGCGCGCCGCGTAGGCCTTGGCGTAACCCACGGTGGTCAGCATCAAGGCGGCATTGGCCGATCCGCCGGCGATGTACATGACGTTGGCCCGAC
>Ga0193716_1002235_pt1 | contig 11025 bp, 7 predicted proteins | sample U2c1metaG_FD_145901 | JGI IMG/M metagenome (GOLD analysis project Ga0193716, IMG submission 145901) | Soil microbial communities from a riparian zone of the East river system, Colorado, United States - U2c1 | ecosystem: Environmental > Terrestrial > Soil > Riparian zone | place: USA: East River...
CTCGTCCTCACCGCCAGACTTGCTGCAGGAATAGAGGAAACCTGCGGTGATGAGGAGGAGAGCAGCGGGGAGGACGAGAACGTTACGTTTCATGATTGAGAGTTTTATTACTGAGCGGCCGATGATACTATTGTGCGGCCAACTGGGCAGCGGTGAAGCCATATACGGAGCCGATGAACTGGCGAACAGCATTGGTTTTAGCCTTTAGCTGGGCGGGTGTAGAGTTGGCGTTGATAAAGCTGTACAGGTTTGGATTGTTGGGATTGGCGCTGTCAAATAACTGGAATAACTGTGTTATCTGGGCGTCGGTGATCTTGCGATTGTTGGTGTAATATTTAAGGGTACGTGCAAAACCGAGCGCTTCGCCCATGGTTCCCAAAGCGGCTACGGCGTCTACTGCGTCGATGTTGGCTTCAGTCTCTTTCATTTCTTGTACCAGGGCGGCTGCGTTGAGCTGTTCGAAGGCGGAGATGAGGATATTGGCCTGTGCTGTCTTTGTGCTGAGGTCTTTGGCGCTGATGGCGGCGCGACCTTTCAGAAAGGCGTTCATGATCGTGGCGTTGCTACCCAGACCGGCGTCAACCTGATTGGAATAGCTGGCTGCATAACGAAGACCGGTTTTGTTAGTAGGGAAGTCTACCGGAACGCCAAAGAAGCCGAATGCAAGGTCCCAATAGTGTTCCATAGCGGTTCCGCTGCCGGCGACTACGGTGGTATTGTTGACAGAATTGGCTATGGAATCCTTTAAATAAAGATTGGTGATAGCGTATGAACAAAGTCCGTTGATCGATTTCTTAAACACCTGGCTGTAGAAGACACCATTTGCGGAGAAAAGGTATTTTTTGCTGGCGTTGACGGCGCTGGCGGCTCTGCCGGGGACACCGTTGCTTGCGGGGGATGTAGACTTACTTTCTGCGCCTACGCTGTCGCAATAATTCAGGATGTCCTGAGCTTCGGCGGGAGAGCAATAGCCTGACAATTTCAGACCACTACTGTTTAGCTTTAATGCGCTATCGACGAAAAAACCATTTACGTTGTTGAACATATCCTTCAACTGCTGGGCATCGACAATGGTGCCTGCGGTGCTGGCCGTGTTGATCTTTGCGCCTATCTGGTCGGCCATGGCCAGTAATTTCAGGGCATTGGTGTCGTTGAAATTGGTGAAATTATAGGTTGTCGGCACCGTATAAACGGGGATCGAGGGTGAATTATCTTTTTTGCAACCGGCGGCGATTATGATGAGGGAGGAAAGTGATAGAAATAGGTTAAATCTGTTCATATATCAATTATTTTCAGTTTATGGATGCAATATTAGGTTGATATCCAATGATATCGCTTACGCTATCGGGAAACCCGTTTTCATAATCGGGAAAATCAGAATTTCCAGATCGCGGGGGAAACTACGGCTTGTAAGGGGGCGTTTGGTACCAATTTTGCCGCATTTTTTGCATGAAAAATTCATCAGGCACAAAAGATCATACGTACTTTGTCATAAAAGAGCTTGAAGAGGTAGTCAGAAAAGGCAACGCGCATGCGAGTTTTGATGAGGCGGTTAAGGGTATTAAGCCGGACCTGGTCGGGGTAGTTCCGGACGGTCTGCCTTATAGTCTCTGGCAGCTGATCGAACATATCCGCATCACCCAGTGGGATATCCTGGAGTTTTCGAGGGACCCGCTTCATAAAAGTCCAAAGTGGCCGGACGAATACTGGCCGAAGGAAGCGGCGCCGGCGCATCCGGGGGATGTGAAGAAGTCGGTTGAGCAGATGGCAGCGGACCGGAAGGCGTTTGTAGGGCTGCTGCATGAGGCGGGTGAGGAGATTTATACGCCTTTCGAGCATGGGGATGGGCAATCGCTTTTTCGCGAGGCTTTGCTGATCGCCGACCATACCAGCTACCATACGGGGGAAATTATTATATTGCGCAGACTCCTGAAGGATTGGGATTAGTTGGTATATGAAAGAGATAAGAACGATCGTCCGGGCTTATAACAGCATTGACTTCACCCAGACCCAGGCGGCTTTGGCCACGGTGGTGCGGGTGGAAGGTTCATCTTATCGCCGGGCCGGGGCGCGGATGCTGGTATTGGACAACGGCACCTATCTGGGTGGAATCAGCGGCGGCTGTCTCGAAGGGGATGCGTTGCGGCGGGCTCAGAAGGGGATCATGCTGGGGCGGAGTTCGGTCATTACGTATGATACTACCCAGGATGATGACTACCAGATAGGGGTGGGACTTGGATGTGAGGGGATCATCGACGTGCTGTTCACACCGTTGCGGCCGGAGGAAACTGCGAATCCGCTGCGTATTCTGGCGGGATTGACGGAGATCAGGCGGCCGGAGATCCTGTTGACGGTTACTGGCGCGCCGGATTTGGATTTGTTGGGGAGGACGGTTATGTCACCGGCGACGGCCGGGGTTGGAAAGGAGGAGTTTGGGCGGACTTTTGAGGCATTGTTGCCGTTTGGGCCCGGGGCGGTGTTTGGGGAGTTGGAGGCGGATATACGCCAATGCCTTGTGGACAAGACTTCGAGGTCTGTTAAATATGGTGAGCTCAGGATATTTATTGAAGTGATGCTTCCTGCCATTCATCTGGTGGCTTATGGAGGCAATTATGATATCCGGACTTTATTGCAGCAGTCAAAGGAGCTTGGCTGGGATTCGACGATAGTCCTCAACACGTCCCGAGCGGACAGGGCGCTTATTGGTTCGGCTACCCGGATAATGGACAACAAGGATCCTGGTCTTCCTTCTATCGATGCGTATACGGCTGTTCTGCTTATGTCTCATGATTATCGGACCGATCTGCTCAATCTTCAGAAAGTTTTACCTTCCGTGGCATCTTATATCGGGCTGTTGGGACCGCGCAAACGGGCAGATAAAATTTTTGATGCGTTGGCTGCGGAGGGGGCTCCGCTTAGTGAAAGTGATCTTCAGCGTATATATGCTCCTGCGGGTCTTGATATCGGGGCTGCCACTCCTGAGGAGATAGCGCTGTCTATTCTTGCGGAGATACGCAGTCATTTCTCCGGTCGGAATGGGATGCCGCTGAAGCTGAGGGAGGGATCTATTTATGGGCATCCGCTTTGAGCGTTAGTACCCGCAGGATTTCCAGGTCTGTGATGGCGTCACCGATCGTATTATTAAAATAGACATATACTTCTTTGTCTTCGCCCTGCCATTCTTCTATCATTTCTGCATATCCTTTTAATGTGGCCTTCCCGTAACTGCCCTTGTAGTCTCCTGCTGGTCCGTGGAAGCGGAGATAAACGAAGGGCAGGTCTCCTGTTGTCTCCATGATCTTGGAGGCGGGCATGTCGTGGAGGACTCTTGTGGTTTGGAATTGGGCCAGCACTTTTTCTATTTCGGGTGTATACCAGGTCTTGTTTCTGAATTCGACTGCGAGATTCCAGGCTCGTTGCGGATCGGATCGTATTATTTGTTCGAGCAGGTGTTGGAGCCGATCTGCTTTATCGGCTTGTAGTGAAGGGGGGAGTTGGATCAGGAGGCAGCCTTTTTTTGTTGCGAGCTGATTGGCGGAGTGCATGAACTTGTCAACATCGGTGGGTGTGAAATTGAGTTGTGGTTCGTGGGTAATGCCTTGCCATAGTTTGACGGTGAACCGGAAATTTTCCGGGACTTCGGTTGCCCATTTGCTGAATGTGAGATGGCAGGGAACGTTGCCGGGAACGATTGCGTAAATAAACTATCTGCGTCAGTCGGTTATTCGGTAGAATCTCATTAGCATTGAGTTACGATTGTTAAAAAAACTCAACTGCCATATGATGAAAATGCCATTTCTCATTGGCCTGTTACTTCTGATCCACCTGGGCTTGCATGCCCAAACGGTCAAAGGAAGGGTCATTGACGACAGTACAAACATCGGTCTCCCTGATGTTTCAGTAGCCATTTCCGGAACATCCAAGGGTACTACCACCGGTCCGGACGGCTCTTTTACGATAAATCTTCCGTCAGACGGAAAAAAGCACAATCTGCTGATCTCTCATTCCGGTTTTGAATCTCTAACGGTACAGATCACCTCCACGACGGAAGCTTTGAGCTTTCGGCTGAAGCGGTCTGCTAAAGCGTTGGAGGATGTGGTGGTTATTGGTTATCAAACGGTTCGCAGAAGGGACGTGCTTGCTTCGGTTTCGTCTGTGAGTAGCCGTCAGCTAAAGGATATTCCACTCAATTCGGCCGAAGAATCCCTTGCCGGTCGTCTTGCCGGGGTACAGGTCACGGGCTCCGAGGGGTCTCCCAATGCCCAGGTGCTGATCAGGGTTCGCGGCGGCGGCTCTATCACCCAGGACAACTCGCCCCTTTATATAGTCGACGGGATCCAGCTGGACAACGCTCTTTCGACCATATCCATCCAGGACATTGAATCGATAGACGTCCTGAAAGACGCAGCATCGACCTCTATCTACGGAGCGCGCGGGGCCAATGGGGTCGTTATCATCACGACAAAGGGTGGGCGCAATACTGCCGGAAGGACGATCATCACCTACAACGGCTTTGTAGGGCTTAGCAAGCTTGAAAAGGAATTACCTGTTCAGTCGCCTTATGACTATATGTACTACCAGTTTGAAAGGGCCAAACAGACGGGGGACAGCAGCGGGATCACCCCTTATGGCTACAAATGGGATACGGTGCAGAAGTATAAGACTGTCAAACCGTATGACTGGCAGAATAAGGTATTGAACAGAACCGCTTTCCTGCAGACGCATAATGTGAGCGTTACAGGTGGTACAGAGCAGACTCAGTATAATCTGAGCGTATCGGATGCAAGGCAGGATGGCATAATGCTCGGTTCGGACTACGACAGAAAGCTGCTGGCCTTCCGGTTCGATCACAATGCCAGCACGAATTTAAAGATAGGGTTTAACGCGCGTTATAATAATACGATCATCGATGGGGCGGGTACTTCGAGTACCGGATCTTCCGCGTTGAATTTTTTACGCCAGGTCGTCCGTTACCGGCCGTTTATCGTGCCGGGGCAGACAGACAACAGCTTCGATCAGAACTATTATGCGGAAACCAATGCCAATAGTCTCTCCCTGGTAAACCCGGTACTGCTTAACAATGCGACGTATCGCAAAAGCTTCAACAATATTATCGACCTCAACGCTTATGCGAACTATACGTTTACGAAATATCTGTCCTTCCGGAGTACGTTTGGTTACGACAACAATTCTTTGAGGACGGATGCTTTTGACGACACGCTGACCAATAATTCCAAGAACAACGGTGCCAATCTGCCGATCGCGGATATTACCACCACGGTCAACACGACTATCGACAACACGAATGTCTTTACGTTCACCAACAGCGCCATGAGTGGCAGGTTTAAAGAAAAGAACAATATTTCGCTGATCGTCGGGGAAGAAACCTACCAGACGCATATGAAAGGAAGCTATATTGAAACGCGTTATTTTCCCATAGGCACGACATCCAGTTATGCGCTTGCCAATATGAACCTGGGAACGCCTCCCAATTCTTCTCTTATCGAACCGAAACCAACGACTATCGATGTACCTACTTCGCTGCTGTCTTTCTTTACACGGTTGACATACGGTTATGACCGGAAATACCTGGCTTATGTCTCTTTCCGTGCGGATGGTTCGTCTCTTTTTGCTGCCCAGAGGCAATGGGGATATTTTCCTGCTGCTACTGCTGCCTGGAGGATCTCCGAGGAAAAATTCATGTCAAAGCTGACGTGGGTGAATGACCTGAAGCTTCGTCTCTCCTATGGGGCGGCGGGTAACAACCGGATCAGTCCTTTTCAATTTGCGCCGCAGTATACGACCAATTCCCAGTATGGTCTGAATGATCAACTGGTCACCGCCTTTGCTTCTCTTACCTATCCCAATCAGAAGCTTAAATGGGAAACCACGGTCTCCCGGAATATAGGTCTGGATGCCACTCTATTTAATAACCGGTTTGGATTTACGGTAGACGTTTACAGCAACAAAACGCATGATCTGCTGGTCAATACCCCGGTTCCTAACAGTACAGGCTATACCACCCAACTGCAGAATGTCGGATCGACGACGAATAAAGGGGTAGAGGTGCAGCTTACCGGGACCATCATGCAAAACAGGAGCTTCAACTGGACGGCTAACTTCAATATTTCGTTCAATCAGAATAAGATCACCGATCTCGGGCCGCAAAAGTCTTATCTGCAGAACTCGGGCTGGGCGGGCAGCGGCAACCCTTCGGACTATATCGTGCAGGTGGGTCAACCGGTGGGCACTATGTATGGGTTGATAACGGACGGGTATTATAAGACAAGCGACTTTAACTACAATCCCAGTACCCGTGTTTATACCTTGAAACCCGGTCAGCCTAATGATGCCTCTGTAACGTCCTCGACTCCTATGCCGGGTTCGCTCAAATACAAAGGGCTCAACGGGGATACGGTGATCACGGCTGCGGACAGGACGGTCATCGGGCATGCCCAGCCAAAGTTCTTTGGTGGTCTTGCACAGCAATTGTCCTATAAGGGGTTTGACTTCAGCATTTTTATAAACTTCCAGTACGGGAATAAGGTATATAATTATAACAAGCTGGAATTCAGCAGTGGCTATACTCCCGGAGCCAGTTTGCTTGGGATCATGAAGGACCGCTGGCATACGGTGGACAACAATGGCAATAATCTCGAATCGCTGGTGAACGGCCAGGTGGTAGGGGCCAGTCCCGACTCGCTGAATGCGCTGAACAAGGGTGCAAAATACTGGATACCGCTGGTGGGCTCGAGTGCTACGTCTTTTACTCCTCAGTCCTGGGCTGTTGAAGATGCTTCCTTTATCCGGATCAATAATATCACGCTTGGATATTCGCTGCCGGCTTCGCTGGTGAAGAAAATGAGGCTGAGCCGTTTCCGGATCTATGGAACGGTCAACAATGTGGCCGTCATCACGGGATATAGTGGTTATGACCCCGAGGTCAACACTCGTCGTGATACACCGGTGACTCCGGGTGTCGACTATTCCGCCTATCCGCGCAGCCGGAGTTTTATCGCTGGTGTCAACGTAACCTTCTAAAAAAGATCTTATGCAAAATAAATCCTTCAGAATTTCAATATTCATTTCCGGACTTCTGCTATTGGCGGGGGCCTGTAAGAAATATTTGAGTCCGACCCCACTTTCTTCATTCAGTCCTGACTATGTGTTCGGCAATGTACCGAATGCGCAGAAGGCGGTGTTGGGAGCTTATCAGGATCTTGCCGGTGACAATGGCTACGGGATCAGGATCAGCATGTATTTTCCATATGACAATGATGAAATGATCGGTATTCACCAGATTGGGGACAATGATCGCGGGGACATTGCGCATTACAATGCGAATGCTGGCAATGGTCAGCTCAACAGCCCTTGGAGCCAGCTATACCAGGGTATTGAAAGGGCCAACCTTTGTATTTATTATATACCGAGAATGGATCTGTATTCAAAAGGAAGCGCACAACAGGTGGGAGAGCTGAAAAGGCTTTATGGAGAATCACTTACTCTTCGTGCGCAATATTATCTTGAGCTGGTCCGCAACTGGGGTGATGTACCGGCACAGTGGATACCTTCCAGCATGATGGACAATGTATTCCTGGCCAAGACAGACAGAGATACAATCTATAATCATCTGCTCAACGACCTGCTGCTTGCCGAAAGTCTTGTACCCTGGCGGACTGAAATCGCCGCACTGGGTGATTTGCCGGATGAAAGGATCACCCTGGGCGCAGTTAAAGGATTGAGGGCTCGTATTGCCTTGAACCGGGGGGGATACTCACTTCGCCGGGCGTCCAGCTCATATGGACAGGTCATGGCGCGGCCGGCTGACTATATGACCTACTATAAGATCGCGCATGACGAATGTAATGATCTGATGAACCGGAGGGATCAGCATACCTTAAATTCGACGTTCCAGGGGGTCTTCAAGGATGCCATCGACGCGCATACGCTGGACAAGGCCGGGGAAGTCATGTTCCAGGTGGCTATGGCAGGTGGTGCGGGTAGCTATGACAGTAAGCTGGGATATTATGACGGGGTAAAAGTAAATGCCTCGCAGACGGGGAATTCTGCCATCGGGGTATTGGCCACCTACTATTATCTATTTGACTCTACCGATACGCGTCGTGATGTAACCTGTGCGGCCTATGAGGTTAACAAGGACCTGACCACGCTGGCGCTTCACCCGCCTACTACGCTGGTGGAGGCAAAGTTCCGAAGGGACTGGATCACCAATCCATCTCAAATGACCTCTTCGGCGCAGTATTATGGGATCAACTGGCCTATTCTTCGATTCTCCGATATCTTGCTCATGTATGCAGAGACGGACAATGAGCTGGGTAATGGTCCTTCTGCGACGGCGATCAGCGCATTTGAGGAGGTCCGGAAGCGGGGATATGGCAGTCATGCCAGTGCTATTGGCGTAACACCGACGGACCACGACGGGTTTTTCCGTGCCATTGTCAAGGAAAGGTCTTTGGAATTTGGGGGAGAGGGAATCCGGAAATTCGATCTTATCCGGTGGAATTTGTTGGGGCAGCGGTTGACCGAGGCCAAGGCCGACCTGACGGCGATGTCCAAGCGCAGCGGAACCTTTGCGGGTATCTATGCGAATAATTTGTTAGACTTCAGTAAGCTTCCGGATTCACTTGTGTATAGCAAGGCGTCGACGACCCCTACGGGGCTGATCCTGCGGAATTCATTGTATGCGCCGCGTAACGGTTTGCGGCCGGCGTCGGGTGACTCGATGGTCTTGTGGGCTTCGAAATCTATTGCGAATGTGCTGACGTCGTCCGGGTCTTCGAATGGATATGCTTTCTATTTCAAGGCCAATCACAGCGAGCTGTTGCCGATACCGCAACCTGCGCTGGATGCGAATTATAATTTAAAACAGGATTATGGTTATTAGGCGGATCATAGTAGCATGTTTACTCCTTGTTTCATTCGTACCTCCTGAAGAACATATAACTGTTTGGCTGGTGGGTGACTCCACCATGGCTGATAAGGAAGTAAAGGCATACCCCGAGACCGGATGGGGTATGCCTTTTTCGTATTTTTTTGATTCGGCGGTCAGGGTGGACAACCGGGCGAAGAATGGGCGAAGTACAAAGTCATTTATCAGTGAGGGGAGGTGGGATGCCGTGGAGAAGGGGATGCGGGCCGGGGATTATGTGCTGATACAGTTTGGGCACAATGATGAGGTGCCGACGAAGAAGACGTATGCGACCCCGGCGGAGTTTGAGGCTAATCTGGTGAGGTTTGTTGCGGCTGTGCGGGATAGAAGGGGTGTGCCGGTGCTGATCACGCCGGTGGCTCGTCGTAAGTTTGATACGGCTGGGCATGTTGTGGAGACGCATGAGGAGTATGCTGGGTTGGTTCGCAAAGTTGCTGCTGCGCAGCATGTTGCCTTGATCGATCTGGATAAGGAAAGCCAGGAATTGTTGCAGCGCCTCGGTCCGGAGGGATCGAAGGTGTTTTTTAATTATCTGGAGCCGGGGGAGCATCCGAATTATCCGGAGGGGAGGAAGGATGATACGCATTTTAGTGAGTTGGGGGCGAGGAAGATGGCGGAGATCGTGTTGGCGGATATTAAGGGGTTGAAACTTGGGTTGGCCGGGCATATTTCAGGGGCGGGCGCTGGTGGGGTCGTTGGGCCGGCTGCGGCGGGTGCGGCTTCGAAGCGGATCGTTTCGGGGAAGAATTTTGTACGGCTGGTGGGGGAATCGCGGTTCAACACTATATTGACCTATGACGATCATCCGGGGAAGAAGGCGCCGAATGGGGACAGCATCAATACGCGGAACTCCTATAGTTTTCGGGTGAGTGCGGATGATTTTACCGCGAGCAATATTACGTTTAGAAATGATGCGGGTTTTAGTGCCGGTCAGGCTGTTGCTGTAGAAGCCCGGGGAGACAGGCTTTTATTTGAGAGTTGCCGGATCCTCGGGAACCAGGATATTCTTTTTTTGAATAGTGAGAGAAGCCGGCAATATTATGAAAATTGTTATATAGAGGGAACGACGGACTTTATTTTTGGAGCAGGGACAGCATGGTTCTCCCGGTGTCAGATCCATAGTAAAAAAAACTCGCATGTTACAGCGGCATCGACTCCGGCTGAGCACCGTTATGGATTTGTTTTTTATGATTGTTCGCTGACGGCGGATACGGGATTGAACCGGGTTTCGCTGGGGCGTCCCTGGCGGCCTTATGCCAGCGTGATCTATTTACATTGTTATATCGGGGCGCATATTATTCCCGGGGGGTGGGCTAATTGGAACAATACGGATAGTGATAAGACGGCTCGATATGCGGAGTTTGAGGACTATGGGCCTGGTGCAAACCCTGCGGGTCGGGTGAATTGGGCGAGGCAGCTTTCCGGGCCAGAGGCTGCGGGTATTACTGTTGGCGACGTGTTGGGAGATTGGGATCCGTTAAAGGTAGAAATGGGCCAATAGGGTATGGGTAATCTACGTTATATTGCAATAAATGTTAAACATACAATTAATGAACAGACGTTTTTTAACAGCGGTGGCGGCGGGTGTTTTTGTGCTGGGGATACAGATGAGCGCCACGGCCCAGCGGGAATATTCGTGGGATAATTTGCCGGTGATCAACAGACCTTCGTTTAAGAAGGATACATTCTCTATTGTCCGGTATGGGGCGAAGCCGGATGGGATCACGCTCAATACGAAGGCCATCAATGAAGCCATCGGCGATTGCAGTCGCAAGGGCGGGGGTGTGGTGCTTGTCCCGCAGGGGCTCTGGGTGACGGGGCCTATCGTCATTCAGTCGAATGTCAATCTTCATATCGACCGTGCCGCCATTCTCCAGTTCACAGATGATCAGGATCAATATCCCATCGTAGCCGGGAACTGGGAGGGGCATCCTGCTGCGCGTTGTCAGTCGCCGCTGTCGGCCACCGATGCGGAGAATATTGCCATTACCGGGGGTGGTATTGTAGATGGGAATGGGGATGTGTGGCGGTGGATCGCCAAGGACCGGCTTACGGAGAGTGAGTGGAAGAAGAAG
>Ga0193716_1002236_pt1 | contig 11024 bp, 9 predicted proteins | sample U2c1metaG_FD_145901 | JGI IMG/M metagenome (GOLD analysis project Ga0193716, IMG submission 145901) | Soil microbial communities from a riparian zone of the East river system, Colorado, United States - U2c1 | ecosystem: Environmental > Terrestrial > Soil > Riparian zone | place: USA: East River...
ATTCCTCGCCTGCCTTCAGAGTCGAAGCCGGTACGCCCGGAGTCTTCTGTTCCACGGCTCCGCGCTTTGCAGGAACGCTTTTCTTCACTGCCGGTTTCTTGCCTTTCGCCGCCGGTTTCGCGACCGCCTTCTTCTTCGCCGTCACGGCATGATTCATGGTCGTTGCAGCATTGCTATGCGCCGGAGCCACCTTTTCTGTCGCGGCTGGCGCATCCGAAGCCGCCTTCTTGCCAGCGCCGCTCTCCGTTGCAGGTGCCTGCTGCTCTCCCACCACTGGAGCCGTCGTCCCCGGCTGCATCTCCAGCACCACCTGCCGCTCGTATCGCATATCGACAGCGGCCAGGTGGGGATACTGCGTCCTCCACTCCGGCAGATGCTCTTCAAACTTCTTATATCGATCCAGGAAGTTGTCCTCGCCGAAGTGCACCATCACTTCGCCGCCCTTGTCTTGGATCACCGCACGAACATCCTCCGGGCTCGACAGATCCACCTCGCTCAACTTCTCCGAGATCTTCTCTCCACTCCCGTCCAGGTCGCTCGTGAATCTCTCATACAGCTTCATCCGCGCCGATCGCAGCGACAGCGGGTCCTTCGCCTCCAGTCCCGTCACCACCGGAAACGAATAATGCATCTTCGTCTTCGCGTCGGTCGGCATATCCAGCAGAATGCCGTTCGCGTCCACTAGCCCAATACGATTTCCCTGCCGTACAAACGCCACTGGAGTCCGTTCCATCACCGAAACCCGCAATCGATTCGGCAGAAGCCGCATCACCGTAGCATGCTCCACCCACGGCAGCTCTTCGAGCTCCGCCTTACGCTCTGCCATCGGAACCCGAAAGATATTCCGCTCGATATCCTCCCCAAACAACGACACCAGCTGCGCTCTCGTCACATGCGAGTTGCCCTCAGTCTCGATCGCCGTTGCGGAGGTAATCATGAATCGCTCATCGTGCAGGATCGCGCTTCTCGCCGCCATTCCCAGCGCTCCGCAAAGCCCCAGCAATCCCAAAACAGCAGCCGCTACCGCAATCTTTCCTGCAGGCGACCGGGGCAGACCTCCGCGCAGCTTCACCCGCACGCCGTTCTGCCGCCGTCGTCCCGGCAGTACATCGTCGTCGTCGAAACTCTCCTCGTAGTCTGTAAACTCGCGGGCCATCATCCTCTTCGGCGCAAACGATCCTCTCGGCAGTGGGCCTGTCTCTTGAGCGCACTCAATCTCTGGCGCCTCTAGCACCGCCGTTCCGCGCTTCGAAGATTCGTCGCTACTTCGCAAACCCGAGCAGGGCCGCGAGAATCGCCACTTCGACTATATCCCGCCAAACGGCCTGCCCGGCCCCTCAACTTCTCCCTTGTACCCTTTCAGGAACTCACCCGCCTGTCACTCCCACCTTCCTGCTATGTTTCCCTTTACCTGTGCTAGAAGGCGCCCCGCCCGCTACCCTCCCAGCCGCTCCAGCAACATCCCCGCCGCTTGCGAGACGCTCCCTGCCCCCATCGTAAGAATCACATCGCCCTCGCGCGCCTCCCGCACCAGCGCCTCTACTCCCTCGGCAACAGAACCCGCATACTCCACCCCATCGCGTCCAATCGCCTTTGCCAACCCCTCTCCAGTAATCCCGGCAATCGGCTCCTCGCTCGCCGCATAGATATCCAGCACCTCCACGCGATCCGCATCTCCAAACGCACCCATGAACTCAGCCATCAGATCTCGTGTCCGCGTGTAGCGATGCGGCTGAAACAGCACCAGCACCCTCCCATACCCACACTCCCGCGCAGCCTTGAGCGTGGCGACAATCTCCGTCGGATGATGCCCGTAATCATCCACAACCGTCACACCCCGCACCGTTCCTTTGATCTGAAACCGCCGATCCACCCCGCGAAACCCATCCAGCCCCGCCGCAATCTGCTCCGGAACCACCCCAAGCTGCACCCCGATCGCCACCGCAGCCGCCGCATTCATCACGTTATGCTTTCCCGGAACGTGCAGAGCGAACGGCCCCAGTAAAGCTCCCCGATAGCTCACCTCGAACCTCGACAGTCCCTGCCCATCCCGCTCCAACACCTTCACTCGAAAGTCTGAATCTTCACCTTCGCCATACGTATAGAGCCGCCGCCTCACCTTCGGCAGCACCGCTCGCAACAGTGCATCATCCGCGCAGGCCACCGACGCTCCATAGAACGGAACCCTGTCCATAAACTCCACAAACGCCGCTTCCACATCCGCCATATCGCGGTAGCAATCCATGTGCTCGCGATCCAGGTTCGTCACCACCGCCAGTACGGGCGACAACTTCAAAAACGAACGGTCGCTCTCATCCGCCTCCGCCACCAGGTACTGCGAGTTCCCCAGCCGCGCATTCGACCCCAGCGCGTTCACCCTTCCCCCCACCACCACCGTCGGATCCAGGCCCCCCGCTGCCAGCACCGAAGCCACCATGCTCGTCGTCGTGGTCTTCCCATGCATTCCCGCCACGGCAATCCCATACTTCAGCCGCATCAGCTCCGCCAGCATCTCCGCCCGCTGGATCACCGGAATCTTCTGCGTCCGTGCCTCCAGCACCTCGGGATTCTGCGGATTCACCGCTGAGCTTGTCACCACCACATCGCTGCCCGCAGCGTTCGCGGCCGCATGTCCTTCAAAAACCCGCGCTCCCATCCCCACCAGCCGGTCCGTCACCGCAGACCGCCGCAGATCGCTCCCCGAGACGGCATACCCCATCGTCAACAGGATCTCCGCGATCCCGCTCATCCCGATCCCACCAATCCCAATGAAATGAATCCGAAGCGAAGGAGCAAAGAACTGATGACCGGAAGAGGCAAGTGTCACAGGCATAAATCCACTCTAGCAGCGACTTCTGGCCCACAAGATAGGCAGAACGCAGAAGAATGAGCTCCTTCACCCTCCAGCGGAAGCACACAACAAAGGATGCCCTTCTTCGAACGCGAAGCGGGCTAAGGCGACCCTGCAGCGCCGTTATAGCCAAGGCAACAAATTCGCGGCATTCGAAGCAACGAATACCGCCCACCGGGGCGAACCCGCAACCGCCGCTTCCAACAGGAAACTACGCGCAACTAACTCAATCCAAACATCTAATTTTCCCCTCTGAATCCCCATTCACTTAACCGCAACGAAACTTTACAATTCGTGTCTAACTATTCGAGTGCCTGATCCGCATAGCAAAACGGGCAAAGCGGACAGGAACCTCAGCCGATCATCCGCGAAACCCAGCGCGTTTCGGGGAAAACGAAGGATCCTCGGCGAAGGCAGGCAATGAACCTCTTCCGTAAAGTTCGTAATGTCTTCGGAGCAGCCGTTCTTGGATCCGTATTCTTCACTGGTGCAGCACTCCTCTCTCCCACTCCCGCCGAAGCGCGGGTCTTTGTCTCTGTTGCAATTGCACCTCCTGCAATACCCGTCTACGCTCAGCCGGTGATGCCCGGCGATGGCTATATCTGGACTCCTGGCTATTGGGCCTGGAGCGGTGAAGGCTATGAGTGGGTGGACGGTGCCTGGGTTCTCCCCCCCTACACTGGCGCCCTGTGGACTCCCGGCTACTGGGGCTATGGAACCGGCGGTTACCTCTGGAACGCCGGTTACTGGGGGCCTAATGTCGGCTACTATGGCGGCATTAACTACGGCTTCGGCTACTTCGGCGTAGGCTTCTACGGCGGCTACTGGGGCGGCGGACACTTCTGGTACAACCGCTGCTACAACCGCTTCGGTTCCGGCTTCCGTGGCGGATACGCCTACAACCGTCCTTACGCCGGTCACTTCGACGGACGTCCCGGAGGATCCAGCTGGGCCAACCGCGGCAACTTCGCCGGAAATCGCGGCTCGTACTACAACAACCGCGGCAACAGCTTCGGACAGAGCAGCCGGAATGGCTTCGGCAACTTCCATGGAGCCACCAACGTCTCCACGGGCCGCAACTATAACGGCAACGGCTTCGGCTCAAACCGTGGCGTCGGCAGCTCGCAGCATAACTTCTACGGCGGATCCAACCAGAACCTCGGCAATCGCGGCTCCGTCAACCAGGGCAGCTTCGGCAATCGCGGCTCCATCAGCCCCAACCAGGGCAACTTTGCAAACCGCGGCGGCCAGAGCTTTGGTAATCGTGGCAGCTTCGCCAGCTCCCAGTCACGCCCCAGCTTCGGCGGCAACTCCGGCGGAGCCTTCCGTGGCAATAGCGGCGGTAGCTTCAACGGAGGATCCCGCGGTGGCTTCGGCGGTGGAGGCGGAGGCGGTTTCCACGGCGGTGGCGGTGGTGGAGGCTTCCACGGTGGTGGCGGCGGACACGGCGGCGGTGGCGGACATCGCTAAATCATCACCCGCAATCTGAATCATTCGCGACGGGCTGAGATCAACTCTCAGCCCGTCTTTATTTTGAATAAAGTGTCATCCTGAGCCTCGCAGCTTTCCCTGAACAACAGAAAATCTGACAGCTTTTGCACCCTGCATTTCCTTCGCTTCTTTCTCTGAAACCCTGCGATCCCTTACTCTGTCCTTTTGAGATGGAAATGGAGTTTTCAATGTCGAGCATGAAGGACTACACCCCCGAAGACGGAGTCCAGGAACAGGGCAAGGCCACAAGGCGCGACTTTCTTCAGGGCGCACTCGCCGTGGCGGGCACGTTCGCCGCATCCGGCGTAACAGCCGCGCCAGCCGAAGCGCAGGTAAAACCAAAGCGCCCCAACCTCGTCTACTTCCTCGGCGAAGGCCAGCGCGCCGACGCCCTCTCCCTCGCCGGACATCCCATCCTCAAAACCCCCAATCAGGACCGCATCGGCGCCGAGGGCATGAACTTCAACAACGCCTTCTGCACGAACGCCCTCTGTGCTCCCGCACGCGCAGCCGCGCTCACCGGTATGTACTCCCGTTCCACCGGAGCCCTCTCCAACGAGCATCTCCGCACACCGCTTCCATCCGACATTCCCCTCTTCACCGATCTCCTCCGCGAAGCAGGCTACGAGATCGCCATCCTCGGCAAGGTCCATATGCACAACGGCGTCGAAGAGCGTCATTGGGACTACTACTTCGGCCACAACGATCCCGGCAACAACTACGAGAGCCCACTCTTCAAGGAAGGACGCAACGGGACCGTCGGCCCCCAGATGCAGTACCACGACATCTATCCCGATGACCTCACCACCGACAAAGCCCTTCAGTGGATCGATCAGGACCGTGGCGAGAAGCCCTTCTGCATCCTCATCTGGTTCGTCGCTCCCCACGAGCCCTTCTTCCGCCCCCGCCGCCACCTCGATCTCTACAACGGAGTTCCCATCCCCAAGCCCTTAACCTTCGACGACGACCTCAGGGGCTATCCCGGCAAGCCCAAGAGCTTCATCGAAGCCGAAAACAAGGTCGGCACGACAAACTCTCACGTCGCCTGCGCCTCTACGCCGGTCTCGTCGCCGTCGACGACAACATCGGCCGCGTCCTCGATCATCTCGAAAAGAAGGGCATCCTCGACGACACCGCCATCCTCCACAGCTCCGATCACGGCTACTTCCTCGGCGAATGGCGTCTCTTCGACAAGCGCCTCATGCACGAGCCCTCCCTGCGCGTCCCGCTCATGCTCCGCTACCCCAAGCGCATCAAACCCGGCACCGTCCGCGACGAGATGGTCCTCGACATCGACATCGCTCCCACCCTCCTCGATCTCGCTGGCGTTCCCACTCCCTCCCGCATGCAGGGCATGAGTATCCTCCCCCTCGCATCCAGACCGGAGCCCAACTTCCGCAAGGAGTGGTACTACGAGTACTACGAATGGCCCAACCCCGAGAAGGTCGCTCCCCATCGCGGCATCCGCACCGAGCAGTACAAGCTCATCCAGTACGTCATGGACCCCACCGAAGGCGAGCTCTACGACCTCAAAGCCGACCCCACCGAGCGCGCCAACCTCTACGGCAAACCCGAATACGCCGACCTGCAAACTCATCTCCACCAGCGACTCGAAGCCTTACGCTCCAGCATCCCCGAACGGCAAAAAATCTAGGAAAGGTTCTCCAACAGACACCCACAAATAGCGATGCCGATCTTTGACTCCGATCCAACTGGCATGACAGATTTATGTCAGTCTTTTCGGTGTTGAAAGAGTGGCTGAACGTCGGTGTTGAGAGAGTGCCTGAACTGCAATCCCGGACGAACGCCACCCGAAGCGTCATCCTGAGCGAAGCCTCTCGCAGCTTCATCGCGAGAGGCGCAGTCGAAGGATCCCTGTATTTCGCCCAACGAGCCCAGAATGCCAACGCCTTCAACCACGCAAAAAACAACACAAATCTGTCATTCCGACCGGAGCGAAGCGAAGGTTGAGTGTACCGGGACATGCGTTACGCTGTGGACCTGAGACATCCGTTACAAGCCACTTGCGAGTTGTTTTGAAAAGATAGATTCCGTAGTCGAAGCGGTGGGAATGTGGGAATCCCGAAGGGATTTCCAAGAGGAGTGGGAAGGGTGGGAAGCCGGCTTTATGGCTTTCCATGCTTTCCACTCCTCGTCATTTCCACCGCGGGCGCGATTGCGCACAAAGTCTGCGATGTCAGGCAGGGTGTTTGTTAGCAAAGCGCATTGATCTACTTTGCTTGGTGTGAACCGAATCCAGCCATGATTAGTAAGATGACCGCGAGGACGGTCGCCGGGAGCGTCAGCATCATTGTGATAGCGGAGGGGCCGTGGATATTCATCCCGCCGATCGGGCTTCCAAGAAGAAGCCCCACAAAGGGCGCAATAAAAACGGCTACGGCCATCATGGCTCGATGCCGCCTGTTACATAGCCTCGCCCAGCCGATGCATCCTGCGAAGCAGCAGACCACGCCTATCAAGATGCTCATCCCGAATTCGTCGTAGTGATGCTCTATAAAATCGAACCGGAAACGAACCGCTACGTCGGTATAGTCGGTATAGAAGGCGGCAGTTCCCAAAATGATCAGGAAGGCTCCAGCAAGCGTAATAAACCGGCCCCGGGCGTGTCGCCAAATGTTGTGGATCCATTCCGGAGATGATACAGAACCGGCGCGCGCTGAGTCGCTTTTCCGATAGCAGTCTTTGGAGGACCGCGGGCGAGAGTTCAAATCGCCCGCCGTGCAGATCTGAATCGCAACTCCTCTGCGTTTGGTTCTCCTATCTCCATATCCCGCGCAAGTGCTAAGTACGCTCAAGGTCGAGGCCCACGAAAGCCCTGTCAAGAGGCCACCCCACTCAACCCACAGAAACCAACCAACATAAACTTGCCGATTAGTTTCACCCCATCGCGTAACTTAGAAGTAGGGTTTGGACATAAATCCAAGCCGGCCTTCGCAATAACCCCAAACAAATCAATATCTTGCTACAAAGCATCTGCAATCAGGACTTTGACATAGAAGTCCGGGATTAAATCAAATCGAATCAAGACTTTGCGCAAATTCGATAGGGGGGTGGGGATAGCCCTAACGCGCCAGCTCCACGACCATCCCGGCGATCTCCTGCACCGCCTCGGAATGTGCCAGAGTCCTGGCCCGCTGTCCCATCTCAGCCCGCCGCCGGTCGTCCGCCAGCAGATCCGAGAGCACCTGCAATAGTCGCTCGGGTGTAAGCTCCGCCTCGACGATCAACTCCGCGGCTCCCGCAGTCACGAAGGCCGCAGCGTTCTTCTTCTGGTGATCGTCCGCCGCCAGCGGAAACGGAATCAGAACCGCAGCCCGACTCGCCGCCGCCACCTCTGCTACCGAGCTGGCTCCGCTGCGGCAGAGGATCAGATCCGCCGCGGCAAACTGAGCCGCCATGTCGTCCAGGTAGGGAGTGACTCGCACCCGCTCAAAGCCAACTCCTTCCTGCTCATAGGCCGCAACCGTCGTCTCGCCATGCCGCGCGCCGGTCTGGTGCACGACCGTAAGGTTCGGAAACTTCGCCAGCAGCCGCATCATAATCTTCGGCATGGTCTGGTTCAGGACCCGCGCCCCCTGGCTCGCGCCGAAGACCAGCAGACGCTTCGCCTCGCCCCCAGCCCTGGGCTCGATGGCGAAGAACTCAGGCCTGACCGGCGTCCCGGTGACGCGGGCGTTGTGGAAACACTTTGCCGTCTCGGCAAAGTTCACAGCCGCGGCGTTCGCGCGCTTGCCAACCAGCCGGTTCGCCAGCCCGGGAGCCGCATTCGGCTCAAAAACCAGCGTAGGAATCCGCAGCAGGATCGCGGCCAGCATCGCCGGACCGGAAGCATAGCCCCCGACGCCCACGACAACCTGAGGCCTAAAACTCCTCAGCAGCTTGACGCATCGCAAAATGCCCAGAGGAAGATCGAACAGAGTCCGAGCCCGGGTAGCAAGACTCACATTCTTGAGCTGACCCACCTTGATCAGCTCCAACGGAAATCCAGCCTCCGGAACCAGCCGCGTCTCAAGCCCCCGCGCGGTTCCGACAAACCGCACCTCGGCTCCATGAGCATCGTGCAGCTCTCGCCCGATCGCCAGCGCAGGAACCACATGACCGCCGCTTCCACCGCCTGCAATCAACACCCGCAGAGCTTCGGCCATCTCAATCGATCTCGCGAGTGACATTCAACAGAACGCCCATACTCGCCAGCATCACAAACAGCGACGTTCCACCGAAGGAGATAAACGGAAGGGTAATTCCCTTGGTCGGCACCAGCGCGACCACAACGCTCATATTGAAGAACGCCTGGATCAGCACCGTCGACGTGATCCCGAAAGCCAGAAACCGGGCGAACGGATCCGTCGAGAGGTATGCCGCTCGCAGGCCGCGATAGCCCAGCGTGATAAAAAGCGCAATGATCAGAATCGCGCCGATCAACCCCAGCTCTTCGCAGACGTTCGCGAAGATAAAGTCCGTATGCGGCTCCGGAAGATAGAACAGCTTCTGCCGCCCCTCCATCAATCCCAGTCCACGCAGACCGCCCGTTCCTACCGCGATCAGCGACTGCAGAATGTGAAAGCCGGTTCCCCGCGGATCGGCCTCGGGATTCACGAACGCCAGCATTCGCGCCCTGCGCCACGGCACCCGGAACAGCATGTAATAAAGGACAGGAGCCGAACACAACAAGCCGATCCCGAGATACTTCAGCTGCATGCCGGCCAGATACAGCATCAGCGCCGTCACCGCGGCGCAGACCATCGCAGTCCCCAGATCCGGCTCCTTCAGGATCAGCGCGACAAACAGCAGTGGCGGAAGCGCGGCGCGAAGAACCGTCCCGCGCCAGTCGTCCATCTTGTGAATCCGCGTCTGCAGGAAGTAGGCGAGGAACAGCACCAGCGTAGGCTTGGCCAGCTCCGAAGGCTGAAAGCTCGCGAAGCCGAAACGGAACCAGCGATGCGTATTGTGCGAATCGCGCATCGCGAAGACACCGATCAGCAGCACCATCGTGACGGCAACCGCTGTAAATACAAACCGGGGATTGTTATAGCGCCGATAGTCGACCTGCATCAGCAGAGCCAGCGCGATCATTCCCATCACCGCCCACATGCCCTGCCGCAGCATATAAGGATAGGGAGATCCGGTCTGCGCCTTCGCCATCACGGCCGAGGCCGAAAAGACCATCACCAGACCGAACAGCACCAGCAGCAGCACCACTCCGAAGAGCCACTTGTCCACTCCAACTCTCTTCGCCATGTCTACACTTCCTGCTGCTAACTCAATTCGTGAACGATCTGCCGAAAGGTCCGTCCGCGGTGCTCGTAGTTCTCAAACTGATCGAAACTTGAGCACGCCGGAGACAGAAGCACGACATCCCCGGCGACGGCGGCCTTCTGGGCCTCGCGAACAGCTACGTCCATCGTTCCCGCTCCCACCATCTTCACGACTCCGTGAAGCTCGCGCTCAATCTTTTCCGCGGCAGAACCAATCGTATAAACAGCTTTGACCCGTTCGCGGAGAAGCGGGGCCAGCAACGTGTAGTCCGAACCCTTGTCCTTGCCTCCGAGGATCAGGTGAATCCCGCCCGGAAACGCCGCGACCGCCTTCATCGCCGCATCCACATTCGTCGCCTTCGAATCGTTGAAATATTCGACTCCCTGAACCGTGCTGACGAACTCCAGCCGATGCTCGACTGCCTTGAAGCCAGCGACCGCGCTTCGGATCTTCTCCGCTGGAACCCCGGCAAGCCGCGCCGCGCAGACTGCGGCCAGCACGTTCTCCACGTTATGCGCACCTTTGAGCGGGATCTCCGCGACGGGCATCACCGGCTCAGCCTTCGCCCCTTCGCGAGCGACGAACACGATGCTCTCCCCGTGTACAAAGGCTCCCTGCTTGATGGGGCGACGCGGGCTGAACCAGAAGACCTGCGCCTTCGTCTTCGCCGCAACCATCTGCGTAGGCTTGTCCTCCGCATTCAGCACCAAGTAGTCTTCCGCTTCCTGGCGCTCGGTGATGCGAGTCTTCATCGCCGCATAGTTCTCGAAGTTTCCATGCCTGTCCAGGTGATCGGGCGTGATATTCAACACGATCGCGATCCAAGGACGGAACTGCTCGATCGTCTCCAGCTGAAAACTTGAGACCTCAAGTACGCTTACGGTCTCGTCGGTGCTCTTCGCAACCAGGTCGATTACCGGCGTTCCGATGTTTCCCCCCACCAGCGTCTCCACGCCACCTTCCTCGAGAATCCGTCCCACAAGCGTGGTGGTCGTAGTCTTTCCATTCGAGCCGGTGATCGCCAGTATCCGTCCCTGAAGAAACCGGCTGGCAAACTCGAGCTCGCCGATGACAGGCATTCCATAACCGATCACCTGTTTCACCTCAGGCGTATCGAGGGGAACGCCCGGCGAGATCACGATCAAGTCCTGGCGGCGAAATGTGAGCAGGCCATGTCCCCCGCTCTCGACCATGATTCCAGCATCAAGCAGAGCGGGAATCTCCTTCGCGAGCGCGACGGCACTCCGCGCATCGCTCACCGTCACCCGGGCTCCCTGTTGCCGCAAAAACATGGCAGCCGCGATCCCCGACCTGCCCAATCCCACCACCAGCACTCGCTTATTCTTCAGTTCCATAGCAGTTTTCAATCAGATCACAGCCTCATCGCAACTTCAACGTTGTCAGC
>Ga0193716_1002238_pt1 | contig 11021 bp, 9 predicted proteins | sample U2c1metaG_FD_145901 | JGI IMG/M metagenome (GOLD analysis project Ga0193716, IMG submission 145901) | Soil microbial communities from a riparian zone of the East river system, Colorado, United States - U2c1 | ecosystem: Environmental > Terrestrial > Soil > Riparian zone | place: USA: East River...
ACTTGCCCAGCCAGCTCTGCGCGAATCCCACATAGAAGCGTTGATCCGCCGTCATGCCGTCGATGACGGGCGGCACAGCGCCGTTGAGGGATGATATGTAGGCCTTGTAGGCGATCTCGATGCCGGCAATGTCCGCGATGTTCTCGCCCAGGGTGAGCGCACCATTGACGTGGAAGCCGGGCACCGGCTCGAACGCGTCGTATTCTCTGATGAGCTGTTCGGTCTTGGCCTTGAATTTGGCGTGATCCTCAGCGGTCCACCAATCCCGCAAATTGCCGTCGCTGTCGTATTGACTGCCCTGATCGTCGAAGCCATGGCTGATTTCATGCCCGATCGTTGCGCCGACTGATCCATAGTTGAAGGCATCATCTGCGACCGGATTGAATGCCGGCGGCTGCAGAATCCCAGCGGGGAAAACGATCTCGTTCAGCGCGGGGTTGTAGTAGGCATTCACGGTCGGCGCGGTCATGTTCCATTCGCTGCGATCGATCGGAGCGCCGAGCTGCGCGAGTTTACGGTCGCGTTCGAACTGCTGCGCGCGCCGGACATTGCCGAGCAGGTCATCGGCAACAATGATCAGCTTGCTGTAGTCCCGCCAATGAGACGGATAGCCGATCTTGACGTCAATTTTGCGAAGTTTTGCCTGGGCTTCCAGTTTCGTCGGCGCACTCATCCACGGCACTTGATCGATACTTGCGGCGTAGGCCTGGAGCAGATGGCGCACCAGTGCATCGATGCGTGCCTTGGTTGAGGGCGGGAAGTATTCCGCGACATACAATTTTCCCAAGGCCTCCCCCATGAGCCGGTCAACCAGCTGAGTGCCGCGTTTCCAGCGTTCTGGAACTTGCTCAGTGCCTTGCAAGATCCCTTGATTGAAAGCGAAGTCCTCCTCGACCAAAGCATGGGAAAGAAACGGAGCCCGGCTCGATAGCACCCGGTAACGGAAATAGGCCTTCCATGCCGCTATCGGCGTGGATTCCACCAAGGCGGACAGCCCCGTCAGATAGTCGGGCTGACGCACGATCAACGTCGGCAGTGCGCTTGGCAATCCGGCCTCTTTGACATAGACATTCCAGTCGATCGCGGGCGCGAGCTGCGCGAGTTGCCCGAGCGTCTGCGGGTTGTAGGTTTTCTGGGCGTCGCGATTGGCCACGCGCGTCCACTGTACTTTGGCCATCGCGGTTTCAAGCGCCAGGATCTTGTCGGCCTCGCCGGCGGCAGCGGAATCGCCCAAGAGGTGCAGCATTTTCTCGACGTGCTCGCGGTACTTGGTGCGGAATCCGACCAGCCGCGCGTCATCGCTCAAGTAGTAATCGCGGTCCGGCAACCCCAAGCCGCTCTGAGTCAACCAGAACGCGTACTGCGTCGAGTGCTTCGAATCCGGGCGAACGGCGGTGCCGATGGGCGAGGGAATGCCGATGCGATCGAGAAGCGCGATCATGGGGCCTATGTCGCTTGCGCGCTTGATGCTGGCGATGCGCTGCAGTTCCGCCTGAAGCGGCTTGGTGCCGTTGCGCTCGACGCGTGCCTCATTCATGTAACTGCTGTAAAGATCGCTGACCTTGCGAGCTTCCGGGTCCGTCGAAATTTGCGCCGCTTCGATCAGTTCGCGTTGCCGGGCCAGCGAGTGTTCGGTCATCAGGGAGTCCACGCCATACGAGGAGCGATCCGGCGGAATCGGCACGTCACGCAGCCAGGTGCCATTGGCGTATTGGAAAAGATCGTCTTGCGGACGAGCCTTGGTATCCATGTCGGCGGTTTGAATTCCGGAGATAGGCGCGGAATCCGCGAAACCTGGCAAGCCCAGCAAGCCCAAGAGCGCTGCGGCCGCGGCGGCAAAAAATTGCGACTTCACGCAGGACCTCTCTTCGTCGTGAGGGGATCGGCGCACTTGTTGGAAACTCGTCGCGCCCATACATCGGCTATGAGCGGCGAAACACCGGATCAACGCTCCAGAAGCTTGACCTTGTCCTTCACGCCTTCCCACTGCTTGGCGTCTGCGGGCGCCGCTTTCTTTTCGCTGATGACGGGCCACTTCTTGGCCAGCTCGGCGTTCAGCTCTTTGAAATTTCCCTGACCGTCCGGAATCTCTTCCTCGGAATAGATGGCTTCGACCGGACATTCCGGCTCGCACAGTGTGCAGTCGATGCACTCATCGGGATCGATCACGAGAAAATTCGGGCCCTCGTGGAAGCAGTCGACGGGGCAAACCTCGACGCAATCCATATATTTACACTTGATGCAGCTTTCGGTGACCACGAACGCCATGACTTAGCCTTCTTACACAGTTAATCGTTAATACTATTCTGCCACAGCCTGAAAATTCGATGGCGAGCGGCGGCGGCAGCGCGCCGCGTCGGCCGACCGCCTCACGGCGGCGAGCGGCTTTTCACCTCGGTGAAATGATGCTCTTCGCGCCCCGCGGCGCGGTCGGCAAAGTATTGCCGCAATGCATATTCACCGCTGGCAAACGCCAGCTCCGACCAAGGAATCTGCGCTTCCTCGTACAGCGCCACTTCCAGGCTCTCCGGCCCCGGCGCGAATTTCGGTTCCAGCAGCCGGGCGCGAAACATCACATGGACTTGATGGGCGCGAGTGACGTTGACCACCGCCAGCAGCGAGCCGACCTCGACCTCGGCCAGGGCTTCTTCCTGGCATTCGCGCGCCGCGGCTTGCTGCATGGTTTCGCCGTTCTCCATGAATCCGGCGGGCACTGTCCAAAACCCCAGACGCGGCTCGATCGCTCGGCGGCACAGCAAGATTTTGCCCTGCCATTCGGGCACACACCCTAGGACCAGGAGCGGATTTTTGTAGTGCACCATATTGCAACTGGTGCACACAAAACGCGGTAAATGATCCCCGGCGGGGATCTTGGATTCGACGGCTGAGCCGCAATTGCTGCAGAAATTCAAAAGTTACACTCAAAAAAAATTCTGGTGCCCGAAGAGGGAATCGAACCCACACGGTGTCACCACCACCGGATTTTGAGTCCGGCGCGTCTACCAGTTCCGCCATTCGGGCATGCCAGACCCAACAGTATATGCGATTGACGCTGTTGGTAGAATGCTAAAAATTTATGCTGCGCACAGACTTTCACTTCGAATTGCCCAAAGAACTCATCGCCCAAAGGCCCACCGAAGAGCGCTCCGCCAGCCGATTACTCACGCTCGACCGCATCAGCGGCGCTCATCGGGACCTGAAATTTGGGGATTTCCCTTCACTGATCGAGTCGCGGGACCTTTTGATATTCAACGACACTCGCGTAATTCCAGCTCGAGCCTATGGGGTGAAGGACAGCGGCGGCCGGGTCGAATTGCTGCTCGAGCGCGCACTGTCGGCCAATACCGCGCTGGCTCATGTGCGGGCCAGCAAGGGTCTCAAGGACGGCGCCATCGTGCGGCTGGCGGCGGGCGCAACTGCCCGCATGCTGGCGCGGGAGGGCGAGCTGTTCGTATTGGAATTCTCCTGCAATGTGATGGAGTTCTTCCAAGCCCACGGGGAGATTCCGCTGCCGCCGTACATTGATCGCGCCGGCGAGGATGCCGACCGTGAGCGCTACCAAACGGTGTATGCGCGCACCCTCGGCGCCATCGCGGCGCCGACGGCGGGGCTGCATTTTGACGAATCCATCTTTGCAGCGCTGCGGGCGCGCCGGGTGGCGCACGCTTTCGTGACGCTGCATGTGGGCGCGGGCACCTTTGCCCCCGTGAGGGCCGAGGACATTGCGGCGCACCGCATGCACGCGGAGTACCTGGAAGTTTCCGAGAGCACGTGCGCCGCGATCAACGGCGTGACCGCTGCCGGCGGCCGCGTCATCGCGGTCGGAACCACCGTGGTCAGGAGTTTGGAAACCGCCGCCAGCGCAGCCGCCGCTCCGGCCGCCGGCGCCGACAAGCTAAAGCGAATCGCGCCGTACCGGGGCACCACCAACATATTCATCAAGCCAGGCTACAAATTTCGCGCCGTCGATGCCATGGTCACTAATTTCCACTTACCGGAGTCAACCTTGCTGATGTTGTGTTCCGCCTTTGCGGGGCGCGAGGCGCTGCTGGCCGCGTACGCGCATGCCGTTGAGGCGCGCTATCGGTTTTTCAGCTACGGTGACGCGATGTTTCTCACTTGAGCGCCGCACGCCCGCATCCCATGCGCTTCAATTTGCTGGCACAAGACGGCGCGGCGCGCCGCGGCCGCCTGGAGTTCGCGCGCGGCACGGTCGAGACACCCGCGTTCATGCCCGTGGGAACCTACGGAACGGTCAAGGCGATGACGCCGGAAGACCTCGAAGCGATCGGCGCGGAGATCGTGCTCGGCAACACCTTTCACTTGTATTTGCGGCCGGGACTCGAGGTCATTCAGGCGCATCAGGGCCTGCACCGCTTCATGCATTGGCGGCGGCCGATTCTCACCGATTCCGGCGGGTTCCAAGTATGGAGCCTGGCCGAGATGCGCAAAATCACCGAGGAGGGCGCGCATTTTCGCTCGCCGGTGGACGGCGCTCAAGTGTTTCTATCGCCCGAGGAGTCCATGCGCATCCAGCGCATCCTGGCCTCCGATATCGCGATGAGCTTCGATGAATGCACGCCGTACCCGGCCACTGAGGATCAGGCGCGCAGTTCCATGGAATTATCGATGCGCTGGGCGCTGCGCGGCTTTCGCGAGTATTACCAAAGCGAGCCTCCGGGGACGCTGTTCGGCATCGTCCAAGGGGGAGTCCATCCAGGATTGCGTCTTGAATCACTGGCGGCGCTCGAGGAAATCGGATTCGCAGGACTTGCCGTCGGCGGCCTCGCGGTGGGTGAGCCCGAAGCCGAGCGCGAACAGGTCCTCGAGCAACTCTTGCCGCACATGCCCATGCATAAGCCTCGGTATCTGATGGGCGTGGGAAGACCGGAAGACATTGTCGAAGCGGTCCGGCGCGGCGTCGATATGTTCGATTGCGTCATGCCGACCCGGCATGCGCGAAACGCGCATTTATTCACGCGCAGCGGCGTCATCAATATTCGCAACGCCGCGCACCAGCAGGACACCGGACCGATCGAGGAGGGATGCGGCTGCTATACCTGCCTCAACTACAGCCGCAGTTATTTGCGGCATTTGGACAAGTGCGGCGAAATCTTAGGTGCGCACTTGAACACGGTGCACAATCTCTATTTCTACCAGCGGCTGATGATGGAGATTCGCGCCGCCATCGTCGCGGGCACATTCGAGAGCTATGCTGCGGAAGTTCACGCGCGCAAAGCCTCAAAACCTTGAGTTAAGCTTGTCCCTGCCTGCTGTATACTACGCCGCTTTGCGTAGCTCACCTCAAAGCAAAAAAAGAGTGTAACACTATGGATTTCCTCATAAATTCGGCAAATGCACAGGCTACGGGCGGCGCCGCCGGCGGCCCCAGCATGTTGAATACCCTGCTGCTTCCGGCCCTGTTGCTGGTGGTATTTTATTTTTTGCTCATCAGGCCGCAGAGCAAGCGCGCCAAAGAGCAGCGCGAAATGCTGTCCAAGGTGGCCGTGGGCGATGAGATAGCCACGACCGGCGGAATTCTCGGCAAAGTAACCGAGGTGGGCGAGCAGTTCCTGAGCGTGGAAATCGCCGACGGCGTGAACATCAAATTGCAGAAATTCCAGGTCGCGCAGGTGCTGCCGAAGGGCACGGTCAAGAGCGCATGATCGGCTATCCGCGCTGGAAGATCGCGTTGGTCGCGATCGTGTTTGCCGTCGGGATCTTTCTGGCGCTGCCCAACTTGTTTGGCGAAGAAAACGCGCTGCAGTTGGCGGCCGATCGGGCGGCCGTCACGGACGCCGACCGCACTGCCGTGGTGCAAATACTCAAGGACAAGGACGTTACCCCGTCGGGCGTATTTTTGGAGCAGGGACGCCTGACCTTGCGCTTCAGCAGCAAGCAGGATCAGCTGAAGGCGCGCGACGTCATTGCAGAGGCCCGCCCCAGTCAATTTACCATCGCCTTGTCGCAGGCCTCGCGAGTTCCGCCGTGGATGCGTAGTCTGGGAATGGCGCCCGTGAAGCTGGGCCTGGATCTGCGCGGCGGCGTTTATCTGGTCTATCAGGTCGATATTCAAGGCGCCGTGAAGCAACTCCTCGATCGCCGCGAGCAGGATTTTCGTTCATCGCTGCGCAACGCGCGAGTTGCTTACCAAGATGTCGCCGTCGATTATCCGCAGGCCAAGGTGCGCGTGCTGTTTCGCGACGCTGATAGCTTCGCCAAGGGCAAGGCGGCCATCCTCGCCGATAACCGCAATTTGAATTTGACCGATATCACGGTCGCGGGCGGCCCCGCGATGGAACTGCAGCTGACGCCGCAGGAGATCAAGGAACGCCAGGATTACGCTGTTTCGCAAAATATCGTCATCCTGCGCAATCGCCTCAACAGCCCGGAACTCGCGGTATCCGAACCGCAAGTTGCGCGCGAAGGCGTGGATCGCATCGCCATCCAGCTGCCGGGCCTGCAAAACTCGGCCGAGGTGAAAAAAATCCTCGGCAAGACGGCCACCCTGGAGTTCCGCATGGTCGATGAGACCAACAATCCGCTCGAAGCGGCGGGCACCGGGCGCGTGCCCTTGGGCTCGAAGCTGTACTACACCCGTGAAAAGCAGCCCGTATTGCTGAAGCGCGATGTGGTGGTGACCGGAGATCAGCTGACTGACGCGACGTTTCAGCCGAACACCCAGGACGGCGCTGCCGTCTCGGTGGGATTGGACAGCCGCGGCGCCGCAAAAATGCTGAAGAATACCCAGGAGAATCTTGGCCATTTGATGGCCGTGGTGTTCATCGATCGTTCCCGGGAAAAAAATGCGCAGGGCGTGGAAGTCGACCGCACCACCGAAGAAGTCATCAACCGCGCGACCATTCGCGGCGTATTCAGCAACAATTTCCAAATCACCGGCGTCAATCCGATCGAGGGGCGCGAGCTCGCGCTGCTGTTGCGCGCCGGCGGCCTGGCAGCGCCGCTGACCCCAGTTGAAGAACGCGCCATTGGACCGAGTTTGGGGCAGGACAATATCGACAAGGGCATCAAGGCGATGGTGTTCGGGATGCTGGCCGCGTTCATTTTCATGGGTATCTACTACAAAGTCTTTGGAGTGATCGCGGACATCGCGCTGGCGGCCAACGTGGTACTGCTCACCGCCTTATTGTCGATGGTGGGTGTGGCACTCACATTGCCGGGCATTGCGGCGGTCGTATTGACCGTTGGCATGGCAGTGGATGCAAACATCCTGATCTACGAACGCATTCGAGAGGAATTGCGCAATGGCGTGACGCCGCGCGCAGCCATTGCCGCCGGATTCGAGCGTGCCCTGTCCGCGATTACCGATTCAAATTTTACGGCGCTGATCGCGGGTATTGTGCTGCTGTCATTCGGCGCCGGCGCGATTCGCGGTTTTGCCTACGTCTTGGTGCTCGGAATTTTCACTTCCGTGTTCACCTCGGTGATGGGCAGCCACGCGCTGGTGCAGATAATCTACGGCCGCAAGCGCAAGCTCGATCGCTTGTCGATTTAAAGGAAGGGACATGGAATTTTTCCACAGGGTGACTCGCTTCCCGTTCATGAACACCCGCAAGGTGTGGTACGGGTTGTCCGCCATTTTGATCGTCGTCTCGCTTGCGCTGGTGCTGATTCGCGGACTGAATCTGGGGGTGGATTTCACCGGCGGCGTGGTCGTGGAAACGAATTTTCCCCAAGCTCCCAATATCGAAACGCTGCGCGCGTCGCTGGCCGGCGCCGGCGTGGCGGGGGCGCAGGTACAGGTCTTCGGCAGTTCCCGGGATATTTTGGTGCGTTTGCCGCCGGATCCGAATGCCAAGGGCGATCAAATCGGCGCGCATGTGCTGGAGATTTTCGCCAAGACCGACAGCGGCGTGAAGCTGCAGAGAACCGAGGTCGTGGGTCCTCAGGTGGGACAGGAACTGTTCGTGAAGGGCGGATGGGCGCTGTTTGCCACGCTTGTACTGATCTTGATTTACGTGTTGTTTAGGTTCACCCCCAAGCTCGCGCTGGGCGCGATCTTCGCCGTTTTGCACGATCCGATCTGCGTCGTGGGCTTTTTCGCGCTGACCCAGATGACATTCGACTTGACGGCCATTTCCGCGGTACTGGCGGTGATCGGTTACTCGCTGAACGATACTGTCATCGTGTTCGACCGCATTCGCGAACGCGCGCGCACCGCGCGAAAACTCACCATATCGCAAGTCATCGATGAGTCGATCAATCAAACGCTGTCGCGAACCATCATGACCAAGCTGGTGACGTTGCTGGTGGTCGTCGCGCTCTTGATATTCGGCGGCGAGACGTTGCGCGGGTTCTCCGCGGCATTGGTGATCGGGATCATCGCCGGCACCTATTCGTCGATTTACATCTCCTCAGCCTTGGCGCTCGACTTGGGGCTGCGCACCGACGATCTGCTGGAGCGCAAGGCCACAAAGCCGGAAGAAGTTGACGGCTTGCCATAATCTCAACGTGTCGCGGGCCGGAGTAACGTGATGGAGTTGCTCTACGATCCGCAGACGTGGGTGTCGTTCCTGACGCTCTCCTTGCTCGAGATCGTGCTCGGCATCGACAACGTCATCTTTCTGTCGATTCTGGTCGAGCGCCTGCCGATGGCTCAGCGCGGCAGTGCGCGAGTCCTTGGGCTTGGGTTCGCCATGCTCACGCGCATCGCCCTGCTGTTTTCCATTACCTGGCTGGCCACGCTGCGCGATCCGTTGTTTCGGGCGCTGGGAACGGACATATCCGGCCGCGACTTGATTCTGTTCGCCGGCGGCCTTTTCCTGCTGGTGAAAACCGTCATGGAGCTTCGCGACATGCTCGAGGGCAAGGTGAGCATTCGCAAGCCCGGGATGATGAACGGCTATGTGATGATCATCGCGCAAATCGGCATCATCGATATCGTGTTCTCGCTCGATTCGGTGTTCACGGCGGTCGGGCTTGCCAAGCACATCGAGGTCATGGTTGCAGCCATCGTGGTTTCGGTGCTGGTGATGATGTTGGTCTCCTCGGCCATCAGCCGCTTCATCGACCGTTACCCGACCATCAAGGTGCTGGCCTTGGCTTTCCTGATTTTGGTGGGAGCCGCGCTGATTGCAGAGTCCTTGGAGTTGGACATCCCGAAAGGCTACCTGTATTTCGCAATGGCGTTCTCGGCGGCCGTCGAATGGATAAACATCCGTATGCGAAGGCACATTAAGTAATAGTTTGCTAGCGCAGTGGGAAAGCCGCTAAAGTCCGCGCAGTATTCAAAACGGGAGATGACATGAATTGGCGCATCAAACCGCTTGACGCTATCTTGGCGAGTGCCGAGAAACGGTCGCTGACCCGCTCGCTCGGAGCATTCCAGCTCACGATGCTTGGAGTCGGCGCCATCATCGGCACCGGCATTTTCGTCCTGACGGCCGAGGCGGCGCAAAAGGCCGGCCCGGGAATGATGGCCTCATTCGTCATAGCCGGTTTCGTGTGCGCGGTCACCGCACTGTGTTATGCCGAACTGGCGGCAATGGTGCCGGTATCCGGTTCTGCTTACACCTACTCCTATGCAGTCTTGGGCGAGCTGATCGCCTGGATCGTCGGCTGGGCACTCATCCTGGAATACACCATCGCGGCAAGCGCCGTCTCGGTGGGATGGTCCAATTACTTCGTGCCCCTGATAGCCCATAGCTTCGACATTCATATCCCGTTGTACTTGTCCAAGGGCTATTTCGCGGGCGGCTTCATCAATGTGCCCGCCATGTTCATCGCGGCGCTCGTCACCACGCTGCTGGCGCTCGGAACGCGCGAGAGCGCGACCGTGAATGCGGTATTGGTTTGCATCAAGGTTGCGGCCTTGGTGCTGTTCTGCGCGTTGGCGCTGCCCGTCATCAAGACGGATAATTTCGAACCGTTCGCACCCTTGGGTTGGCTCGGCATCGGCGGCGCAGCGGCTTCGATATTCTTTGCGTATGTCGGCTTCGACGCGGTATCGACCGCCGCGGAAGAGACGAGAAATCCCCAACGCAACATGCCGATCGGCCTGATCGGCAGCCTGGTAATTTGCACGATTTTCTACCTGCTGGTGGCAAGCGGCGCGATCGGCTCGATCGGCGCGCAGCCGGTGCTGGACGCGGCGGGCCATGGCATCGACCCAGGCGGTCCAGACATGCTGAAAGCCTGCGTGGATCAGGCCAAACTCTCGACCCTGGTCTGCAGCGACGAACCGCTGGCGCACGTGCTGAGGGAAATCGGCTGGCCCAAAACTTCACGGCTCATCGGTTTGGCGGCCTTCCTTGCCTTGCCATCGGTGATTCTGATGATGATGTTCGGTCAGACGCGCGTCTTCTTCAGCATGGCGCGCGATCGTCTGTTGCCGGACGTGCTGACGAAAATTCATCCTCGGTTCCACACACCTCATGTGGTGACGCTGATCACCGGCACGGTGGTGATGTGCGCCGCCGCGTTTTTCCCGGTCGGCAATCTCGCCGACACATCCAACGGCGGCACCTTGGCCGCATTTTTCTCGGTGGCCATGGGCGTGATGATCTTGCGGCGCACTCAGCGTGACCGGAAACGGCCGTTTCGAACCCCGGCCATCTGGCTCGTGGGCCCTCTGGCGCTGATCGGTTGTCTGGCATTGTTTTTGCTGCTGTCGTTCTTCGCCAAGATGGTGTTCTTCGGCTGGGCGGCGCTGGGTTTGGTGTTCTATGCCGCCTATGGCCGCAAGCGCAGCACCTTGCACCCGGCCTACATCGAGCCTTCAGACCCGAAGTGATGCAGGCGTCAGGGGTCCGATGACCTCGAGCAGCGCTTCGTAGACTTTCGGGTTGCCGGCGACGATATTCGCGCCCAACGAATATTCGGCGCCGGAGGGCGTACCCACCCGGCCGCCCGCTTCCTGGATGAGTAGGGTGCCGGCGGCGGTATCCCAGGGAGAGAGCCCGAATTCCCAGAAGCCGTCGATGCGCCCGGCGGCCACATAGGCGAGATCCAACGATGCGGCCCCGGGCCGGCGCACGCCCGCGGCGGTGGACATAATCACT
>Ga0193716_1002239_pt1 | contig 11017 bp, 10 predicted proteins | sample U2c1metaG_FD_145901 | JGI IMG/M metagenome (GOLD analysis project Ga0193716, IMG submission 145901) | Soil microbial communities from a riparian zone of the East river system, Colorado, United States - U2c1 | ecosystem: Environmental > Terrestrial > Soil > Riparian zone | place: USA: East River...
CGCGATGCTGGTGCTGGTGCGGCTGAGCGGGTTGATGGTGTTTGCGCCGTTGTTCTCCTCCGCGGCGATCGCGCCCCGCATCAAGGCCGGGTTTGTTATTGCGATGACGGTGTTGCTCGCGCCTGCTGTAGCCGCAGTTCCGAATGCGAGGGTGACATTGGATATGCCGGCGGTGCTGGGTGAGCTGGGAGTGGGGCTGGTATTTGGACTGTCGCTGACGCTGTTGAACGAGGCGCTGATGTTTGCGGGGACACTGCTGGGGATGCAGTTCAGTTTTTCCCTTGTGAACTTGATGGATCCCAACTCGATGATCGAGACGCCGGTGCTGGGGCAGATGCTGGGTTGGTTGGGGGTACTCGTAATCATTGGGGCGGGGCTTGACCGGAGTTTGCTGGCGGCAGTGGTGCGGAGTTTCTTGACGGTGCCGGTGGGACAGGCGATGGTGCAGGCGAAGACCGGCGCGGCGCTGGCGGTAATGGCCGGGGGAATCTTCCTGGCGGGGTTACAGCTGGCGGCTCCTGTGATTGCGGCTGCGCTGGCGGTGGAGGTGACGATTGCGCTGGTGGCTCGGTTGTCTCCGCAGTTGCCGGCGATGGTGGTGAGCGTGCCGCTGAAGACGATGGTGTCGTATGTGGTTTTACTGGGAAGTCTGGCGGTTTGGCCGGGGTGGATTGAGCAGCACTTTACGGCGCTGCTGGATGCTGCGGGAAGGTTGATGGCGGCAGCATGAGCGAAAAGGGGACTGAGCAGGCTACTCCAGAGCGGAAGAAGAAGGCGAAGGCGAAGGGCGATGGTGTTCGCAGTCGCGAGCTTCTCTCTGCGGTGGCGATGCTGGGTGGCGTGATGATGCTTGGGTTTATGGCGCATGGATTTGTGGCGAGCTGGGGCAAGGTCTATGCCGAGAGTCTGCGATCAGCGGCGGTTGGCGAGGTGGATGGGGAACAACGCTGGAATGAGGCGGTGCGGCGGATGCTCGCGCCGGCGTTACTGCCGGTGGGGTTGGTGATGGCGGCGAGCTTCGGCGGAGCGCTGATGGCGGGAGTGGCACAGGGCGGTGGGGTGCAGATTCATCCCAATGCTCTGGAGCTGAAGTTTTCAAAGTTGAATCCGGTGACGAATCTTGGGAGTTTGTTTAGCTTGCGGTCGGTGACGCGGGTGGTGAAGTCGCTGGTGCCGGCGGCGGTAATGGTGGTGCTGGGGTGGGGCGCGCTGAAGGCCCTCATGCTGCCTATGCCGGTGATGAGCATGATGCGACTGCCGGCCACTTTTTCGACGGCGTATGGGCTGGCTCTCGATGCGGCCTGGGTGACGCTGGCGTGGTCCGGACTGGACTACGCGATGGAGTGGAGGAGCTGGAATGAGCGGCTGAAGATGAGCAAACAGGAGATCCGCGACGAGATGAAGGAGGCCATGGGAAATCCGCAGATCAAGATGAAGGTTCGGCAGATCCAGATGGCGATGCGCAAGCGCAAGGTAAAGGCGGATATGTCGCGTGCGAGTGTGGTGATCACAAATCCGACCCACTATGCGGTGGCGCTGGAGTTCAGCTTCGAGACGATGGAGGCTCCGAAGGTGCTGGCAAAGGGACGTGACCTCCATGCGGCGGAGATACGGGAAGAGGCACGGTGGGCGGGGATCCCGATGATTGAAAACCCACCGCTGGCGCGGAGTTTGTACAGGATGGTTGAGCCGGGACAGTCGATTCCGTTCGAGTTATATGCGGCAGTGGCTGGAATTCTGGCGTATCTCTACCGGCAGAAGGTGGAGGAGCGGATGAGGCGTGAGCGGCAAGCGCAGCAGGGAGCTGGGCACCGTGGGACGACCGGAATGGTTGGGATGAGGGGATTTGGGGGTGGGATGTGAGTGGAGTTGCGATGACGAAGGGTACCGGATTCTCGATAGCGAAGCTACAGGGGCTGTTGCTACCGGTAACGGCGATCAGCATGGTATTCGTGATGCTGATTCCGGTGCCCAGCTTTGTGCTGGACCTCTTGTTGGCGGCGTCGATCACTGCTTCGGTGATCGTATTTCTGACGGCGGTGCAGGTGCGGCGGGCGGTGGATTTTTCTGTGTTCCCGACGTTGTTGCTGCTATTGACGCTGTTTCGGCTGTCGCTGAATCTAGCGTCGAGCCGGAGAATTCTGCTGCATGGACACGAGGGAACACACGCTGCTGGCGCGGTGATTGAGGCATTTGGACAGTTCGTCATCGGGGGAAATTATGTCGTCGGCTTTGTTCTGTTTCTTGCGCTAATCGCGATTCAATTTCTTGTTGTGAGTCATGGCGCGGTGAGGACGGCTGAGGTGACAGCGAGGTTTACCCTCGATGCTCTGCCGGGCAAGCAGATGGCGATCGATGCGGATATGAACGCCGGATTGATTGACGAGCAGGGAGCTCGGAAGCGTCGGCAGGCGATTGCGCGAGAGGCGGAGTTCTATGGCGCGATGGACGGGGCGGCAAAGTTCAATCAGAGGGACTCGCTGGCGACGATTTTGATTACGGTGATCAACATCGTTGCAGGGTTGTTGATTGGCGTGCTGCAGCAGGGCGCGGATCTAGCGACGGCGGTGAAGACTTACACGATTCTAACGGTGGGGGATGGCCTGGTGACGATGATCCCCAGTCTGCTGGTTTCGATCGCGGGTGGCATGGTCTTGACGCGTGCTTCTTCGGCGGGATCACTCGATGAGGAGTTGGGGACGCAGCTGTTGCGGGGGCGGAACACGCTTTGGATTGCGTGTGGTGTGCTGTTGGGGCTGGCGCTGATTCCGGGGTTGCCGAAGCTGTCGTTTGTGCTGATGGCTGCTGGGGTTGCGCTGATTGCACGGAGGCTGCCGGCCGATAAGGATGGGACGTTGGCGCTTGCGGAAGAGGCTACGTCGGCGGATAAGGCCAAGGTTGCCGATGTGGCGAAGGGTGAAAATCTGGCTTCGTTGCTGAAGATGGATGAGTTGACCCTGGAGATTGGGTTTCAGCTGATCCCGATGGTGGATGAGAAACAGGGTGGGCAGATGTTGAATCGCGTGCGTGCGCTGCGACGGCATCTGGCTACGGAGCTAGGATTCATCGTTCCGCCGGTACACATCACGGACAATCTGCGGCTGAAGCCGAGAGAGTATGTGGTGAGCCTGCGTCGGGTGGAGATAGCGCGCTGGCAGACGGAGCAGAATTATTTGCTGGCGGTGAACGCCGATCCGAATGCGCGAGCGCTGCCGGGAGTGGAGACGCGGGAGCCGGCGTTTGGCGTGCTGGCACGGTGGATACAACCGGGGCTGGAGGAGCAGGCTCTGGCGGGAGGATATTCGGTCGTCGACCAGACTACGGTCATTGGGACGCATCTTGGTGAACTGATTCGCAGACACGCGCATGAGCTGCTGGGGCGGCAGGAGGTGAAGCGACTGCTGGACAGCATGAATGAGAGTCACCCGAAGCTGGTGGAGGAGTTGGTGCCGAAGCTGATGACGCTCGGCGAGGTGCAGCGAGTATTGCAGCAGTTACTGCGGGAACAGGTTTCTATCCGCGATTTGGGCGCAATCCTTGAAGTGTTGGTAGAGGCCGCGCAGCAGTCGAAGAACGTGGTTCACCTGGTTGAGAGTGTCCGTCAGTCGCTGGGACGGGGCTTGATCCATCCCCTGCTGGATAGCGAAGGCGGGCTGCGGGTGCTGATGCTGGAGCAGGCGTTGGAGACGGAGCTACTGCATACGTTCGATCCGCAGGGGGCGGGGCTGTTGTTGGGAGATGGGGCTCGGCCGACGGGCATGCCTGCTGATTTTCTTAGACGGCTTGTGGAATCTGTGAAACGCCTAACCGGAGGGGCCCCTACATCGGCACTGCCCGTGCTTCTATGCCCAAGTCCAGCCCGTTATCACGTGCGACGTTGGCTGGAGCCGTTTCTGCCAAAGGTAACGGTGCTGGCGCCGGGAGAGATTCCGCCAGAGATTCGGGTCCGGAGTGTTGGGACGGTTGGTTGAGCGACAGGCAGCAGACCTAAGAGCGGAAGGATATGGAGGAAGTTATGGGGAGTTCGGTTTCGGTACAGATGTTGCAAGGGATTTCGAAGGGCAGGCTCTTCGGTGCAAGCCAGACAGGATTTGATGGTTTGGATCTGACGATGACAGGGACGTTTGCTCCGTTTACAGGCGATGGCGGCGGACAGACGGTAGAGAGTGGAGCCACATCAGAGCGCGATCAGCTGTTGATGGAACACCTGCCGACGGTGCGATATCTGGCACGCAGAATTCATGAGCGACTACCGCAGCATGTGGACCTGGATGATCTGATCTCTGCTGGAGTGGTTGGGTTGATCGATGCGTTCTCTAAGTTCGACCACAGCAAGAAGGTGCAGTTCAAGAGCTATGCACAGTTCAGAATTCGTGGGGCGATTCTCGACTCCTTGCGGACATTGGACTGGAGCCCGAGAGAGCTGCGACGGAAGGGTCGAGCGGTTGAGGAGGCAATACGGTCGGTGACGCAGCGGGTTGGGCGGGCACCGTCAGAGCAGGAGATTGCCGGGGAGATGGAGTTGAGCCTTACCGAGTACCAGCTGTTGTTGGGCGATTTGAAAGGGCTTGAGATTGGCAGTCTGCATATGGAACGGTCGGAGGATTCGGGGGATGAGGAGCTTGCATACATTCCTGGGTCGCCTGAGGAAGACCCGCTATTCCGTTGCCTGAAGGGGGAGATGAAGCAGAGGCTCGCGGACGCGATCGATGAGCTGCCGGAGAAGGAGCGGATGGTACTGACGCTCTACTACTACGAGGAGCTGACGATGAAAGAGATCGGTTTGACGCTGGGTGTTGTGGAGTCGCGCGTCTCTCAGATTCATTCCTCCGCTGTGTTGCGACTACGGACGGCGTTAGCCAATCTGCGCGGCAGTGGTTCGGTTGTGGTGAGCAATAAAGCGGGTGGGAAGCGCAAGGCTGTTTCACGTTGAAGCTGAATAAGGTTTTAGCACAGCAGTTGGACGCAGAAGGGTGATGAATGGAAAAGAACCTCGGACAGGAAGATATTGATGCTCTCTTTGCGGCGGCTGGGGCAAGCGCTGCTCTCAATGCAAAGAGTGTGGTGGGCGTCATTCCACCGGAGAGGTATAGCTTCAGCCGGGCAGGACAGATCAGCAACGATCAGATGCGGGCGATCAGTACGGTGAACGATCTGTTCGCGCGCAACCTGATGCACACACTTGGAGCGTGGCTAAGGACGCCGCTAAAGGTGAAGCTAGTATCGGGCGAGCAACTGCCGTTCAGCGAGTTTCTGGAGCGGCTTTCACCGCTGACCTATATCTGTTCGGTGCGGTTGGAGCCGCTGGGCGCGGTGGGATTGCTGGAGCTCGATCTGGCACTGGCGTCGCCTATCGTGGATGTACTGTTGGGTGGGACTGGACGAGCAGGGCAGGTGCGTGAGCTGACGGATATCGAGGAAGCAATCCTTACGGCGGTCGTTCAGGTGGTAGTGCAGGAGTTGAACCTTGCCTGGCAGCCAGTTGGATTGGAGTTTGCCTTTGAGAAGCGAGAGACGGAGGCCCAGGCGGCGCGGATGCTGACACTGGGGGAGAAGACGTTGTGCGTGAGCTTTGAGGTACGGATGCCGGGGGTGCAAGGCGTCCTGAACCTGTGCCTGCCGGCAGTCGTGTTGAATGCGATCCTGCGGCGGTTGATTGCCGAAGGGGATCGCCCTCGGAGGCGATCGAGGGATGCAGCGGCGAGGATGCGGGAGTTGATGGGCGAGGCAAAAGTAGGAGCTGTGCTGCAGTTCCCTCCGATGCGCTTGCGTGCGGCTGAGTTGGCGGCTCTGGAGCCGGGAACGATTCTGCGCTTTTCGTTACCGAGACATGAGCCGGCAGAGTTGCGGGTCGGGGGGCTTTCTCTGGGAAGGGCATATCCGGTTCGGGCAGGGGAGCATCGTGGTGCTCAGTTGGAGGGTGAGCGTTATGGCGTGGGGATGGAAACGGCTGCCGAGAGTATGAGTGTGAATTGAGAGAGGGAGAGGGTATGGATCAGGCGGTTGAGCGGAGGGGCGTGGAGCCTCCGATGGGTTTGTTGTCGGACATTGAGCTGGATGCGACGCTGCAGTTTGGCTCGCGCGAGATGCCGTTGCGTGAGGTTCTGGAGCTGGGGCCGGGAGCGGTGGTCGAGCTCGATCGGCATGTGTCGGAACCGGTGGATCTTGTGGTCGGCGACCGAATCGTGGCTCGGGGAGAGGTTGTGGTGGTGAGCGGCAACTTTGCCTTGCGCATCACGGAGGTGGCAACGCCGCAGTTGCGGCTGGAGAGCATACGATGCCTTTTCTAACGAAGAGACTGGATAGCCGGAGTATGGATGTGCGGATTCCGAGTGCAGCGGGAGCAGAGAGTTCCTTGCTGTGGGAGGGCGATGTGTACAGGCCCTCGCGCGCATTGGAGAGCGGAGTTGAGGTGCCTGGATTTGGGCAGTCCATTCAACGACGGCTGTGCGGGAGCGCCGAGTGCGTGAGTACGTGGACGGTTCCTTGGAGGAAGCGGCGTCGGCCGATCTTTGAAGGGCAGTGGGGTTGCAGTGGGCGATGCGTTCTGGCGATGGTGCGGGCCGCTATGAGCCGTGAGCTGGGTGAGGGGGATGCGGGGATGGCAACTGCTCCGCATCGGCACAGGGTTCCTCTGGGGCTGGTGTTGCTGGCTCAGGGATGGATTACGCATCCGCAGCTGAGGCAGGCGCTGAAGTCCCAGCGGGTGAGTGGGAGAGGGCGGATTGGCGACTGGCTGATGGCCGAGTGCGGTCTGGAGGCGGAGCAGATCACTCGCGGTCTGAGTCTGCAGTGGAGCTGTCCGGTGTTGCCGGTGCGCGGATTCGTCCCTGAGGCGATGGCGCTGGTGATGCCCAAGGTCTTTGTGGAAGAGTTTGGACTGTTGCCGCTGCGAGTAGTGGGATCGCGGATCTTGTATATGGGCCTTGAAGATCGTCTGGATGCCTCTGCTGCTCTGGCGATGGAGCAGATGACACAGTTGAAGGTGGAGAGCGGGCTGGTGGATAGCGCTCAGTTCCGGGTGGCCCGAAGTCAGTTGCTGCAGTGTGATGCAGTGGAGACGAAGTTGGAGGCCGTTGTGAGTACAACAGCTCTCGGTGCTCGGGTGACCGCACTTCTGGAGCAGAGGCAGCCGGTTGCCTCGCGACTGGTTCGGCTGCACCAATACTATTGGCTCAGGGTATGGCTGGAGAGCGGTGCGACGGGGAGGTGTGGGACCTTGCCAAAGAATGGCGAGGATGTTCAGGACTATGTCTTTTCTATTGGTGACCGAGCTTAGGGGTGTCCCTTCCTGGGGGTACCCCCCCGGGGGGGGTATTTGGGCGTAAGTATATTAGTTACAGCGAGATACGGTATGTCGTTATGTCTAAAGTCGTCCATATAAAGGGGTTATGGCTAAATTCGTCTTTCTAAAAGAGTTAGTGGTTTAAAGGAAAAGCCCCGGTTTAACCGGGGCTTTTTCCTTTGATTCTGTATCCAGTATAGCGGATGGAGTAAAACTAATAGGCATTCCTATCTCTTTTGTTTACAGAGAGATATATGTCTTAGGGCTTGACATGATTTTTGGTGAGTTTGCTGCGCCGATGGACGTGGAGTTTTTTGTTGTTTTGTCGAAGGCTTTTGACGGGTCGGCAAGAACAGGCAATCGCATGGTGAGTTGGCTGTTGAAAAGGATCTGACAGTTGTGGCCAAGCAAGACCTTTGGGATCCTTCGCTGCGCTCAGGATGACAGCAAGAACATACAACGGCAAGAACTACAACAGCAACAGCATTGCACAGCAAGAACTTACAACTGCAACGGCAGCGGCAAGAACTTACAACAGCAACGGCAAGAACTACAACAGCAACGGCAAGAACTCACACCAGCAAATTCGAGCTGTTTCGGTTTCTTGAGGAACAGTGAGGGCAAAGGCAGAAAAAGAGCCCCAAGGGCTCTCTTCTTAGATCTAGCTGAAATCTGTATTACTGTTCCGAGAAGGCTGGTTCCGAGGTTGATTCGGGGTTGCTGACAGGGGTTGAAGCGCCACTGGTGTTGAGCTCCGAACTCTGAGTTGGGCCGAGACCCAGTTTAATGATGGCGCGAGAGTCTGGGATCAGCTTGGTCTGCCAGCCGTTGTCGCCCTGAAACTTCTGCATGGCGGCTTCAGTCTGTGCGTCCCAGTGGCCAGTAGCGTCGCCGGAGAGATAGCCCGACTTAATCAGGGCAGTCTGAATCTCAGTGGCGCGCGAGTCGTCTATCGCACGCTGGCCTGTGTGCTTGGGCGCCTTGGAGCGTGTCTTGGGTGAGGTGGGGCCCCTGCGGGCATGAGTCATCGCGACGCAGGGCAAAGCCGTCGCAATAATCAGCGCAGAACTCAGGAGAAGTTTACCGAGCTTCATTTTTACAACGCACCTCAAAATACAGTATCGGCCGAGGATTCAATGCCTCTGCAGATTATCTGGTTAGAGTATCCCGAGAGTAACCATTGTGGCAACAGGAGGTCAACCACTTTTCGCTTTTTTTTGGGAGAAGCCCATTTTGGGGCGATCGTGGAGACTGTGACGTAAAAAGAGACGCGGAGCTGAAGTCCGCGTCTCTTTCCTGCATTTTTCCTGTGGTTTACGGGAGCGTGCCGCCCACGTAGGAGTTTCCGCTGTTCTTCTGAAGGGCGGAGTGGATGACAAAGACGACGTCGTCCTTTGGTTTGAGGCTGGTGACGATGGCCTTGTAGCTAGCCTCGTCGGTGATGGGCTTTTTGTTGATCTCCGTGATGATGGCGCCTTTGTTGAGGTTGATCTCGTCGGCAAAGGAGCCGGGGCGGACGCTGGTGACGATGACGCCGTCCTTGATGCCGGTCTTCGCTGCCAAGGGAGCTGGGATGGTCGATACGGTGATGCCCAGCTTGCCCTGACCAGCATCTGGCTCCTGCGGGGTGTCGTTATCGTCGTTGTCGCCGGCAATATCGGCGTAGGTCTTGGCGCGGTCGCCGATGGATACGGTGGCGGTATTCTGCTTGCCGTTCCGGAGGTAGCCGAGTTTAACGCTTGAGCCTACGTGACGAGCGGAGATGTCACCGACCAGATCGTCACCGTCCTTGATGGTGCGGCCGTCGATGGAGACGATGACATCACCAGGCTGGATGCCAGCCTTGGCTGCGCCGCCGTTGGGGGTAATGGTGCTGACCATGACTCCGTTGGTGAAGCCGTAGACACGACCAACCGCCGAGGACTGCGCCGCCTGGAAGCTGATGCCGATAGAACCGCGAACGACCTTATGCTCGGGTCCGATGAGCATGTTGTAGACGCTGGCGATGATGTTGGACGGCATGGCGAAGCCGACACCCTGTGAGCCCATGGACTGGGTGTAGATGGCGGTGTTCATACCGACGACCTGACCAGCGAGGTCGACGAGGGGGCCACCGGAGTTGCCGGGATTGATGGCCGCGTCGGTCTGGATGAACTTCTGGAACTGGCTCTGCGAGACGCCGGTGGGGCTGGGTTCGTCGATGGAGCGGTTCTTGGCGGAGATGATTCCGGCGGTGACGGTTTTTGACAGGGCAAAGGGGCTGCCGAGGGCGAGTACCCAGTCACCTACCTGCGCGCCGTCGGAGTTGCCAAGTTTGACGGTGGGGAGAGGATCCTTGGAGTCGATCTTGATGACGGCGATGTCGGTGTCCTTGTCGGTTCCGACGACAGTGGCGGGACGACCGTTGTCGCCGGGGCCGCCGTCAGGGTCGGTGGAGAGCTTGACGAAGATCTTGTCGGCTTTCTCGACGACGTGGTTGTTGGTGATGATGTAGCCGCGGGGGTCGACGATGAAGCCGGAGCCGAGAGCGCGACGTTCGCCGGTTGCCATACCGCCATCGTCGTCGTCACCACCACCACCCTGACCACCGAAGAAGCGGTTGAAGAAGTCCTGCATGTCGCCGGGGTTCTGGCTGTCGTCTCCTCCGTTGGGATTAGGACGCAACGGACCGCGCTGGGCGCCACCGCGGGGGCGCTTGTTGGTGGACTGTTTGGGCAGCGATTCGGTGTTGATGTTGACGACTGCTGGACCCACCTGTTTGACGATCTGGGAGAAGCCGTTGGAGAGCGAGGTGGGAGAGGGGACCACGAGGGGCTTCGCGTCGGATGAGTTGACCGCCAGCTGCTCTTTGCCACTGACGCCATGGGTGAGCACGGAGCCGACGAGGATGCCAGCCGAGAGCGTAGCGAGGAGGGTGAAGGTCGTGGTGAGCCGGTGGCTGCGGATTCGATCCAGCAGGCTTGGAGAAGTACGTATCGGTGTATCCATCTGTAAGTCTGACCTCTTTTCGTGCGTTGCGCTGCGCCTGGCCCGTGTGGGCGGACGAAACTTTAAGTATAGTCGCTGTCTATGCAATCCTCCATTAGAGGGCCGCATGGGCTTCACGGTTGTTTAGACGCGAAGAAGAAGCAAAGGTGTTTTTGGCGCGCCGATTGAACATTTCAGGCGGGATGGGCGGGAAGAGGGGCTGGAGACGATAAAAATTCGGTGAAGGCTATTCCCGCAAGGATCAGTGCGGCTCCGCAGAGGGAGCGCAAACCGAGATGCTCGTGCAGGAAGAGCAGGGAGGTGAGGGTAGCGAAGACGGGCTCGAGTGTGAGGAGGAGGGCGGTGTGGGTGGGAGGGAGATGTTGCTGGGCCCAGCTTTGGATGGTGAAGGCGGCGGCGGTGGCCAGCAGGCTGGTAACGGCGAGTGCGATGAGTAGACGAGGGGTGATGGCGAGGTAGGGTTTTCCTGCCATCGGCAAGGTAAAGGCCATGATGACGGCGGCGACGCCGATCTGGAGCGTGGCTAGTTGGGCGGTGGGGACTTGGTGCGAGGTGTGAGCCAAGGCGAGGAGATGTCCGGCGAAGGCGATGGCGCAGACGAGGGTGAGGAGATCGCCGAAGCCGATGCTGCTGAAGAGATTCTGCCAGGAGGTTCCAGTTGGAGTGGTTAGGAGGAGAAGGCCCGCAAAGGCCAGGAGCGCGCCGACGGCGGTGGACCAGCGAGGAGCGAGGGCGTTGGCAGGG
>Ga0193716_1002240_pt1 | contig 11008 bp, 10 predicted proteins | sample U2c1metaG_FD_145901 | JGI IMG/M metagenome (GOLD analysis project Ga0193716, IMG submission 145901) | Soil microbial communities from a riparian zone of the East river system, Colorado, United States - U2c1 | ecosystem: Environmental > Terrestrial > Soil > Riparian zone | place: USA: East River...
TAGCACGCTCAATGGACGGCGCGTTGTCGATTTCGCGGCCAATAACCTTCATGTCGTTGGCTACAGCCGTTCCGTTCACGAGGTGGTGAGCCGGCAAGAGCTGGCGCGGCATGTCCATACCCTGCCTGAGCAGCCTGATCTCATCCCCTACCGTACCGGATATTTCGCAAACGACTGGGGATTTTGCATGCCGCACAATCTTTGGCTAATGATGCATGATGAATTTTATCGAGTCGACATCGACAGTGATCTTCGATCCGGATTTTTGACATACGGAGAACTGTTTTTGGCGGGAGACACCGCGGAAGAAATTCTAATCACCGCCCATATCTGTCATCCAAGCCTGGCGAACGATAATCTTTCCGGGGTCGCGGTCGCAACTGCACTCGCGATCAGGCAGGCGCAGCGCAAACGACGGCTTGGCTATCGTTTCCTGTTTATCCCAGCGACGATCGGTGCGATTGCATGGCTCGCGCGTAATGAGCCGGGTCTGGACAGGATCAGGCATGGATTAGTGCTGACGTGCCTCGGTGATCCCGGGCCCTTCCACTATAAGCAAAGCCGCAGCGGCGCGGTCATCGATCGAGCTGTTGCCCACGTGTTGCGACATTCGGGCCAGGAACACGCGATCATACCTTTCAATCCATATGGCTACGACGAAAGGCAATTTTGTTCGCCGACCTTCGACTTGCCGGTCGGTTGCCTAATGCGCGCCGTCCACGGTACTTTTCCAGAGTATCACACCTCCGCGGACAATCTCGATTTTGTAAAACCTAAGGCGTTGGACCAATCCTATGCCATGTTGGCGACTTTGCTCGACCTGCTTGACGGCGACTACACCTACGCCAGAACGGATGGCCGTGGCGAGCCGCAACTCGGCCGTCGGGGCCTGTACCGGGCGATCGCCGGACAGAAGGAGGGTGGCGGCCCAAATCAGATGGATTTGCTTTGGTTGCTAAATCTCGCTGATGGCAAGCACAGTCTGCTTGATATGGCGGAGCGTGCCGATGTGCCCTTCGCGCGGCTTCAGGCGGCAGCCAAGCTTGCTTTGGATGCTGAACTTGTGTTGCAAGCAAAATCGTTATCGTGAATGGCGTGGCTATCTTGAACTGAAGGATAACGAAGTGATGGAAGATAAAGGCTTTGCAATTCTTGGGAGCGGAATGGCTGGCTTCGGTGCGGCTAACTTACTCTATGAGCGGGGCATCCGTCCCAAGCTCTATGATCTGCGTTCGCGGCCGGGAGGTCTGACGTCAAGTTTCGACCTTGGCGACGGCTTCGTATTCGACGAAGGGGTGCACATATCGTTTCCCAAGAATGATCGCGTGAAAGAGCTGTTTGCGGAGTCGACCAAACAAAAATATCAAACCGGAAATGTCTATTGCAACAATTACTGGAAGGGACACTGGATCAAACATCCGGCCCAGGTAAACCTGCACGGGTTGCCGACCGATCTTGTCGTCAATTGCATCCGCGATTTCGTCGAGACAAGCAAGGTCGAGAATCCGGTGATTAATAACTACGAGGACTGGTTGCTGGCGGCTTTCGGCGACACTTTTGCAAAGACGTTTCCCATGGTCTACACGCGCAAATACCATACTACTGAGGCAGCTAATATGACTACAGACTGGCTCGGCCCACGGCTCTATCGTCCGAACCTCGACGAGTTACTGCGCGGAGCGCTCGAGCATGAGCCGTTGGATGTCTTTTATGTAAGCGAGTTCCGCTACCCAACCGATGGTGGCTTCGAATCTTTTATTAGGGGCTTCTACCCGAAGGCAGATGTCCATTGTAACCACGAGGCCGTTCATATTGATATGCGCGAGAAAACATTGCGCTTTAGGAATGGCAAGTCGGCCTCATTTGAGAAACTGATCTCGTCAATCCCACTTCCGAAACTCATCCCTCTTATCGCCGACGTTCCGGCGGATGTCCGGGAGGCGGCTAGCAGGCTAGCCTGTTCGCAGGCTGTCGTCGTCAATATTGGGATCAATCGGCCGATTGATGTTAAGCCGCAATGGTCGTATTTTTACGATGAGGATATTCCATTCGCTCGAATTAGCTACCGCGCGAATCTTTCGCCACGGTCTGTTCCGCCAGCCTGCGGTGCCGTCCAGGCCGAGATCTATTTTAGCGAAAAGTATCGTCCCTTGGAGGGGCGTCCAGATGACTGGATCGAACCGGCGATAGACTCACTCATCAGGTGTGGCATCGTCTCCGATCGTAGCGAGGTTATCCATAAGAGTACGGTCTGGATTCCTTTCGCCAATGTTATTTTTGACCTCGATCGTACTGAAGCCGTGAAGACGGTTCACGGCTTTCTGCGGGATATCGGGATCAACTATTGCGGCCGCTTTGGTGAATGGGGTTATATCTGGACAGATCATGCGTTTATGAGTGGCGAGAACGCAGCGAAGCTATCGTTGCGCGCAGTCTAGTTGAAGAAACGAAACCGAAAGTTCGTCTGTGCAGTGCAATTGCGCCAAGGTAATCGCTCGCTACGCAGACACGCTCGAAGAATTCTGAAGCACCTGAATTAGAGCGATAGAATGTTTGAGCTGCCGGACGAGAGGAATACCTCACCGGGCTACGTGATCGATCCCGTGGCGTTCGACGCACGCTCCAAAAAATTCCAGAACGCCGTCAAATCTCCCGCCGTCCCGAGGCTTTCCCAATAAGCGAGTGCGGCAGTTTGTGCTTCCTCGAGCGCCGCATCGTCCAAGAGCACGCGCTCGATATGAGCGCGCTCGATCGGAAAAACACACCGTCCGTAGCCCGCCGCCAATCCTTCCATTGAGTGACGCGAGGCAAAGACCGGCCGCCCGTGACTAAGCGCTTCGACGGCCTTAATTTTGAGACCGGTGCCGTCGACCGGTGAAATGGCTGCTTTTGAGGTCGCATAGACGGTGGAAAGATCTTCCACGAAGCCGAGGAGATTTATGTGCGGCCGTCCCTGCTTGAATTCACGAATTGAGGAGTTTTCACAGACACGACCGACTATTGCGATTCGAAGCGACATTAGCCATGACTGGTTAGTTTCGAGAAACGCCAATAGGCCGCGCGCGTTTTGAAACATGTCAGATCCAACGAATATAAGGTCGTAGAGGTATCCCTCTTCCGGCCGATCCGCCCGGCGTACAGGAGCGGACAATCCGTATTGCGGAATGTAGAAGACGTCGGGCCCTGTCAGTATGGTGCGAAAAAAGCCTGCTTCCACGGGTGAAATTGCGATGATTGCCGCCGAGCAGTTGAGCACGCCGATTTCGCTCCGCATTCGAAGCAGCGAACGGAAATTGAAGGGAGGCTTGCAATCCTTCTTCGCGACTTGGACGAACTTAATGTCGTGAGTCTCGATGACAATCGGGGCCGATGGAATACCGTTGAGTTGCGTCAGACCGTCCGCATAGTTCACGATCCAAACCGCGTCCGAGCTTTCCGCAACAAGCGCTTCATAGTTTGGACTAGCCCCGCGGTGACGCCATGCAATGATCCGTTGCGCCCTCGCTGGGAGGAAAGAGCTGACGGCATTCTTGAGAAATGTCAGCCTACGAAGTAAAGCGGTTTGCGTGTCCAGTACCAGTCGAACGGTTGGAAAGGCGTTCTTGAATGCGATTTGGGCGGTTTCGACCCACGGCTCGGCCGGATGGTTTGCGAAACTGAACAGCGTGACCGAGCAGCCTGCGTCCACCAGATAACGGAGAAGGGAGGCCATCCGGGAGTGGGCGCCATTCCGCAAGTGAATGAATGTTCCGTTGTAATAGACCACTACGCGCTTAGCGCTTGGGCGTGCGAAGGTCCGAATGTCCTCGACAGGATGTTCCTGATCGCTGATGGAGTGACTGGGAATCAGGCTGAGCGTATTCATTTAGGAGCGGCAGGTTGAATGTGCGACTTGTCCCGACCAAGCGCTGGGAGTCTCTTCCCCTTGCTCATCGCTTTCATTCAACTCGCTCCGTGCCGGGGACTGCCATCTTGAACTCGACAGCCTAGTGGAGTGGATTTGACATTCGCTACCCTGCTAACCGCGAGTCATTGACGCGAATGTCAAATCCAAAACTCCACTAGAAGTCTATATTTGCTAGTGGTCCGTCGATTCTAACATTCGCAAAAATGCCCGCTGAAATGGGATGCGAATGTTAGAATCGGACCACTAGTGTCTGACACCACGCCAAAACAGTATTGCGCCACGCAGGTTACTCCAAAGAATTTCCCGGTGGCTGAGTCCAAATCCCTCGTTGGCGAGCGGACCGCCGAAATATTCGCGTAGACCGCCGCGGATGTTGCGACAAACATGAAGCAATAGTCTCCAATCCCAAAATCCATGCTTTGCGTAAATTGCGCCATCGCTAATATTGTACACGTTGTGCAGTTGCTTTATCTGTGCCAAATCGCGCCTGCCGTGATAGTGAAATACTACAATCGATGGATCGTATAACACCGGCACACCAGCTCGGTAGGCGCGGTATACGAAGTCTGTGTCCTCCGCCGCACCGATGGGCTGGCCTGGCCCTAGACTTGTGTCGAAGCATCCCACAAGCTCGGCGACTGAGCGCGACATTGTCAGATTGCACCCGTGCACGAAGCCACCCGGATTTCCTCCGGTAAATTGCTGCGGCTCCAAATCGGTTTTGATAGTAAAGGGCAAATCGCGGGTATCGCCAAGCTCTACACGCCCGCCGCGGAGAGCGGGACCGACATCCCCATCATAAGCTTGCACGAGTTCAGCCAGATAATCAGGCGCGAGCCGACAATCGTCATCTGTTAAAACGATTATCCTCCCGGTCGCCTGCTCGAGGCCACAATTTTTTGCATAACTAACGCCCCGTTTCTCGGCAAAAAGCACTTTACAGCATAAAAAGGTCGTTTGCTGCCAAGCTCGGAGTTCGGCAGCAGTCGAATCCGTGGACCCGTCATCGACCACAATCAACTCCGTCTCGATTGCGGGGCTGGCAGCTACGGTTGCTTCTATCGACTTCAGACAGGCCGGTAAAACATCGGCTCTGTTGCGGGTGCACACAATTATTGATATTTGTGGCATAATTTCTGGCCAGCAAGGACTGGTAAAGCTTCTGAAATACGCGCTTTGGCATAGTCTAATACATTTAGTCTGTGGCATCTAGAGCGCCGGTTGAATGATCATAAAGGAGTCCGGGAGAGATGCATGGCACTGACGTCATGCATCGAGCTTCAGCCCACACTGGACCGGTGCTACGCGCCCTTCGTTACCGATTGTTGCGTGAGGCGGATGGAACCTATGTGTTCGTCCTCGCGCCTGCGAATGACCCACTCAGTATGGTCAATCATGTGGAATGCATTTCAAATGTCGTCCCGGGGCCTGGCACCTGGGAATGACTGGCAGTTCTGCGGCGGAGGACGGGCATGAGGACGCACAAATCCGAGGAGTTCGACGCAAATCTGCATCAGATAGAGGGGGGGCAGACAAGAGCTTCCGCGAAAGGCCGAAACCGCAATCTCATCATTTTGAGGGCAGGTGATGGTTCGTTGCATGGGAGTTGGCTCAATCCTACGAGCGGTGCACGCAATTGGGACCTTCATATCAGCTATTACGGGACTCGTGGCGTTCCGGTCCCGCTTGGCGGACCCGACACTACCTGGTCGCAGGACAATGACACGAGCAAGTGGGCCGGCATTGCCACAGCGCTTAGCCGCGGCATGTTCTCGCTCGACGATTACGAGTACATCGCATTGCTCGACGACGATATCATCACGACTACCCGAGCGTTGAATCGGGCATTCGATTTGGCGCGGGAGCACAATCTCGCCGCATGTCAAATGAGCCTATATCAGGATAGCTTCTACGAATTCCTCTGCTGGCTAAGGCACCCTTTCCTGACGCTGCATTATACTTCGCACATCGAGCTAATGGCGCCGATCCTTCGTGTTGACATCATGAAGCGGGTCGAACCGTATTTTGCTCTTCCAAACAATCTATGGGCAATGGATCATATCGTTGGCAACATCGCCGGGGAGCGCCCGAGGTCGATAGCAGTACTAGATGAGGTTAGTATTCTTCACACGCGCGCATATAGATCGGGTGAGACCTATAAAGTCTTTAGTGGGACAGATCCGAAGGACGCTGAACGTCGGTTCCTGGAGGAGCATGGCTTTTCCCGTCTTGAACGGACCATCCAAGGCGGTCTGACGAGGGGAAGAAGATTCATCAACTCCCTTTGGTGGACGAAGATCGCCTTCCTCCGCGCACGCTTTATCCGAAGGATACGGAGCCTCAACCCAGAGCTTTCACGCATCGCTAGCGCGAGCGACGGACGTGTAACGGTCATGCGCAGAATGGAGGGAACCTCGGGGTTGCCGATCGACTACGAAAAGGCAACGGGCATGAAACGGCGCGGCTTCATCTCTTTGTTCTGAACATGCGAAACCCATTTTACAAGCCTGATAAGCCATCACACGTCGGGATGCCACATTTTAGGGGGTCTTTATGCGTCAATCATCGCGACACCGAAAGGGCAGAGGATTTCGCGGATTCTCTCTTCAGCTCAAAGCTGTTTTTATCAGTATTTCTTCCGTTAAATTCGCCCTGGCCGCAGAGTCACCGCATGACCTATGCCATGCAAAAGTTGTGAGAGATACTTTCTAATGGCTAGTGCCCGTCGCCTCGCGGCAAACCTGCTTTCCGGCATCTTTAACAACGTCTTCCGGATCTTCTTTCATTTGGTGATGCTGCCGCTGATGGCACGTTTGGTCGGTCCGTCCGAATTGGGGCTCTACGCCCTGGCGGCGCCCGTTTTAGGTTTCGTCATACTACTGTCCGGGGCCGGATTGGGCGATTCGCTCGCACGGGAGAAGTCGGATGAGACGCTCGTATGGTCGAGCGCTTTCTGGGGATTGATGGTATCGGCGACGGTTTTAGCCGTCGGCGTTTATTGCGTGTCATTCATTGTCGCATATGTTGCCCATCAGCCGAGGCTGCCGGAAATTATGTTGCCTCTGAGTTTGACCCTTTTCATGGTTGCGGCCACCGTCATTCCCAGTGCGCGCATGCTGCGCAGCGGCAATTTGATTCCTGGCACGATCGCCGACTTTTTCGCCAGCCTCGCTGGGGCGGCCGTCGCTGTTTGTTTGGCCTATTGGCACTTCGGTGTCTGGGCCCTCGTGTGGCAGGTGTTGACGATCTGTTTCTTGCGCATGGTCTTGCTTAATTTGATCCGGCCGTTTTTGCCTCGTTTCGAGTTCAGCCTGAAATCGCTTTTGTCCCACACCGGCGTCGGCGGGGCCATTGTTGGTACGCAGGTGATTGAGATGGGCGGGCGAATGGTCGAGAACTCTCAGGTATCACGCGCCCTCGGCGTGGCCGCGCTCGGCAGCTATGGCTATGCAAACCAGATTGGTCGCTTTTTCTCCGATGCTATCAGTAACCCGATGTGGGCCAATCTCTACTACATCGCAATTAATCGACAGCGGGAAGAGGTCAACCGGCACTACATCCTGTCGCACCGCCTGTTTGCCGTATTGATGTTCCCGTTAGCAACTGCGCTGGCTCTTGCACTACCAACCTTGGTACCGCTAATCCTCGGGCCAGAGTGGGTGGTTAGCATCTATCCCATCATGATCATGGTCTTGAGTTGTCCCTTCACCGCGCTCGGCAGTTTTCACGGTGCGGTCATGTTCGCGCGGCGCAACGTAGGCATTATGCTATACGGCGCCGTCGGGCTAATGATCGGCCGTATCGTCGCGGTGGCAGGATTCCAATACTTCGGCGTGACCGGCCTGACGATGGGTTTGTCAATAATCAATGTTCTTTACTACTTGTTCGCCGTCGTCATCGTCTCACCGATTATCGGCGTTCGGCGCGTCGAGGTGGTGTCCGCTATTGTAGGTCCGGCGCTAGCCAGCCTGGTCACCGGCGTCTGTTTTTACTTTCTGCAGGGTGGGGCGCCCAGCTTTAGCTGGCTGATCTTATCGGCCGCCCTGTCTTTGCTCACCTTTCCTGTCGCGCTCTTCTTGCTTGACCATCGTAGAGTACGCAGGGACCTAACCTTGGTGGCCGCCGTACTCGGAAAGCGTGGACATGCGCTTTGACCGAAGCAGTAAGGTGGAAGTGAACGTTGTTTTGTCATTAGGGAAGACGGTATGTACTTTTGACCGGCGACTCTTTGACTCAAAAACTGATGCGAACTTTGCAGATGTGATAGCGGACATACCCTACCACATTGAGCCGCCGCAGCGGCGGCGACTGGTCGCGGCCGGATCTTCGCTGATTTCAATCTCGGCGGCGAACCCTCACGATACTAACCTGCTGCGGAAATGTTTAAGCTGCAGCAGAAGATCAGCAGCATCGTCCGTGTTGAGGGCTCGGGAACGGCGCTACGAGGCTGGCAGTGGTTGACGGAAATCTAGCGGCCATTACAGTGGAAAATGTTAATCCAGCTCGGTGGCACCATGAGCAGGCAAGACTACGTCAACTACAATCGTTGGAAATCTTGGCCTAACGACTCGTTCTTTCGTTTTAGCCTCCATGAAGCCACCTATTTTTCGGCCGATTTTGATGATGTTTCTCTTCTTGACGCAAAATTTCTAGAAATCGGATTTGGAAATGGCGCGTTGTTGTCATGGGCAAAAAGTCGTGGAGCCGCAGTCTACGGCATCGAGCTCTTAGAGACCTCACTTGAACGAGCAAGGGAGAAAAACATCCCTCTGCTCTCAAGCGATCTAGGCGCTAACCTCCCTCAATTCAACGAATTCTTTGACGTAATTGCGGCCTATGATGTGTTGGAACACCTGAGTATCCCGGAGATAATTATAGCGCTCGATGCCATCGCGAAGATGCTAAAGCCCGGAGGCGAGTTGATGTTGCGCTTCCCGAATGGACAGAGCCCTTTTGGTCGATTTCTTCAACATGCGGACCACACGCACCGATCCACATTATCTTTGGCAATTCTTGACCAACTGACCGTCTGCGGGCCGTTGACAATTTCTCGATATAAATCAAAGAAGCCAGCACCCATTGGGCCTCTTAGGTATAGGCTAGGGGTGCATCTAAAATCGTCAATGAGAGTGGTTACAGAGTGGTATTTGAAGAAGATCTTTGACCTCAATTGCGAATTAGGCACGAATGTCGTCGTGCGGCTCACCAAGCGAACCTAAAGCAGCGATTTTGGGCAAAGGTGTCGCCAGCACCACGATGGTGATCGCGATCAGCGTTCGCGCTTCCGAGGTCCGGGTTCGCGTGGTGCTAGTGGGGTTGCTCGGGTTCGTACTCGGTGGTTGCATGCAAGCGACGCTCGCAAGCTTTCGCTGTACTGAATATTCGCCTCGGCAATCAGCTTTTTCAGCTGCGCCTTGCGCTCATGCAGCGGCCGTTTCCGAAGCTCGCAGCCATTGAGATAGAGTGTATCGAAGGCGACCAGCACGATCCTTGCGGACTTGCCTTTGAGTTCGTTCTGGAGAACCGAAAAGTCGGTCGTGCAGTCAGCGCCGGCTCGACGACCTCACCATCGATGATCGCAGAGCCTGCGTTCACGTGCCAGGCATCGTCGTCGATCTTCCGGAAGCGCTTGGTCCAGTTGTTGCCGCGGCGGCTGAACACCTTGACCGCAGCATCTCTCAAATGGAGCTGAGCGCGATAGCCATCGAATTTGATTTCGTGAATCCAGCGCTCCCCGCCCGAGAGCTTGTCAATCGAGGATGCCAGCGCGGCTCTATGAATCCGGGGAAGGGCGCCTTGACGCCGATCGCCGCCGGTTTCTTACGCTGAAACGCCACAACAAAACTCGACGCAGAACCGGGATTCAAATGCAGGCGGTTTGATTCCTTCCGGAAATAGCGGAACTTTCGACAGGGGCAGGAACTTTTGCATCGGGCTGTCGCGCAAATAGCTTTGGAGGATCTCATCGGCCCAGCGGTGGAATTCAACGGCCCCTGGCGACTTTGTGCGAAATCCAACCGCCTGGATCATCGGCAACATATCAAATTCCTCAACATACGTTCGAACGCTGAAACCTCGTGACGTAATTTACTGCGTGCTTCGTCGGGGGGTCGGCTCTCGCCAGCGCGCAGTTGGGACAGACGAACAACACGGCATTCCCGCGTAAGAGACTTAAGTTAATTGCAGCGATTTCGGGTGGCCGTTGGCAGTGAGGACAATCATCCGACTCATGCGAGTGTTTGTTTTCGACAGGTCTTTGAAACGCCGCGTTCGATGCCCTGAACGACCGAATATTCGATTGGAAGCGGAGCTTTTCGATCGAAAGCGCGGAAGCCAGCGATAAAGTAACCGAAACCATGATCGACAAAATGCTCAAGGATAGTGCTTGCGAGATTGAAGGAAACTCCGGCTGGTAGAACATAAAGAACATCGCCAGCATGATCGGAAAGTGGAAAATAAACAGGCTATAAGAAATGTCGACGCGAACAGCTGGGATGATATTTGGTATCCGTTTCACGAATAAACTGAGCACAATTCCGCATCCAAAGGCGAGATATGAAAGTGCTGTCCAATGATCAAGTAAATCGCGCAAAAGCAACTTGTTAAGCACGTACAGCAGCACAGCTGCGCTCAAAAATTGAATGAGAATGGAGCGAGAAAATATTATCTGCGCGAAAAGACCGGCGGCGACGTAACAGCGCATCTCAATAGGAAGTGACCAAAGTGCGGCGTTCGAAGCCGAATCTAGCCGCCCGCGAAATCCTAGGGTCGCGAGGGAGGCCGCCGCGCGCTTGAGATCGTAGGAGAATCCGTTGACCATCAGCCCGGCGTTAGACGGAGCCTGCGTTGAGATGCCCGCGAACCGCAACCAAACGTCAAGTGCGATGACCAAGATGAAGCTTGCGATCAACGCAGGGTAGATTCTGCTAACCCTGCGAACCATGAAAGCAAAAAAACCGTCGCGCTTCAGGTTAAGAGCGCGACCGATGACGAGACCGGACAAAACAAAGAAGGCTAGAACGGCCAACCATGCGCACCACTGAATGAAGGGAAACAGGGCGACATACCCGAGCGGCGTAATGAATACATAGGTTGCGTGCG
>Ga0193716_1002242_pt1 | contig 11001 bp, 6 predicted proteins | sample U2c1metaG_FD_145901 | JGI IMG/M metagenome (GOLD analysis project Ga0193716, IMG submission 145901) | Soil microbial communities from a riparian zone of the East river system, Colorado, United States - U2c1 | ecosystem: Environmental > Terrestrial > Soil > Riparian zone | place: USA: East River...
CGCCAAGGGCGACGTGCCGGCGCGGCACTGGTTCCGGCTCGGCCGCTCCGTGACGCCGGTCGCGCGGGGCGCCGCGCTGATCTCCTGGTCGGGCTCGATGTTCGAGTATCTGATGCCGTCGCTGATTATGCGCGCGCCGCTCGGCAGCCTGCTCGAGCAGACCAACCGCTTCGTCGTGCGGCGCCAGATCGAGTATGCGACCGGACTCGGCCTGCCCTGGGGCATCTCCGAATCCGCCTACAATGCGCGCGACAAGGAATTCACCTATCAATACTCGAATTTCGGCGTGCCGGGTCTGGGCTTCAAGCGGGGCCTGAGCGAAAACCTCGTCATGGCGCCCTACGCGACGGCGCTTGCGGCCATGGTCGACCCCAAGGCGGCTGCCGCGAACCTGGCGCGGCTGACCACCGTCGGCGCGCGCGGCCGCTACGGCTTCTACGAGGCCCTGGACTTCACGCCGGTGCGCCTGCCCGAGGGCCGGGACGTGGCGGTCGTACGGGCCTACATGGCGCATCATCAGGGCATGAGCTTGATATCCATCGCCAATGCGTTGCTCGATGGCATCATGCGCACGCGCTTTCATGCCGAGCCGATTGTGCGCGCGACCGAGCTTCTGTTGCAGGAGCGCACGCCGCGCGATGTCGCGGTCGCCCATCCACGCGCGGAAGAAGTGGGAGTCGTCGCTTCGGTCGGCGATCTCGAACCCGGCGTCCTCAGGCGTTACCGCACGCCGCATGGATCGCGGCCCGACACCCATCTGCTGTCCAACGGCCGTTACGCGGTGATGCTGACGGCAGCCGGCTCCGGCTACAGCCGCTGGCGCGATCTTGCCGTTACGCGCTGGCGCGAAGACACCACGCGCGACGACTGGGGCAGCTACATCTATCTGCGCGATGTAGAGAATGGCAGCGTATGGTCGGCGGCCTATCAGCCGCGCGGCGTCGAGCCCGACAGCTACGACGTCATGTTCACCGAGGACCGTGCCGAATACGTGCGCCGCGACGGCACGCTCACCACCACGCTCGACATCGTCATCTCGCCGGAAGACGACGCCGAAGTGCGCCGCGTCAGCATCTCGAACTCCGGCACGCGGACGCGCGAGATCGAAATCACTTCCTATGCCGAGATCGTGCTGGCGACGCCGCAAGCCGACTCCGCGCACCAGACCTTCTCGAAGATGTTCGTGCAGACCGAATATCTGGCCGAAACGGGCGCGCTTCTCGCCACCCGCCGCCGGCGTGCGTCGGAGGAGCCGGAGGCATGGGCGGCCCACCTTGCCGTGGTCGAGGGCGAAACGGCAGGCGAGCTGGAGATCGAGACCGACCGCGCGCGTTTCCTGGGCCGCGGCCGGGGCGTCCAGGCGCCGGTCGCGGTGATGGATGGGCTGCAGCTCTCCAACACCACGGGCACCGTGCTCGATCCGATCTTCTCCCTGCGCCGTCGTTTGACGATCCCGCCGGGTGGCGTGGTCCGCGTCGCCTTCTGGACCATGGCCGCGTCGTCGCGCGAGGCCATCCTGGACGAAATCGACAAGCACCACGACGTCACCGCTTTCGAGCGGGCGATCACGCTGGCCTGGACGCAGGCCCAGGTGCAGCTCCGTCATCTCGACGTCGAACCCGGCCAGGCCAGCCTCTATCAGAGTCTCGCCGGTCATATCCTCTATGTCGATCCGTCGCTGCGTCCGGCGTCGGACGCCATCCGGCGCGGCGGCGGGCCGCCGCCGGTGCTGTGGGCGCAAGGCATCTCGGGCGACGTGCCGATCGTGCTGGTGCGCATCGACGATGCCGAGGACATCGGCATCGTGCGCGAATTACTGCGCGCCCACGAATACTGGCGGCTGAAGGGCCTGGTGGTCGATCTCGTCATCCTGAACGAGCGTGGCGCCTCCTATGTCCAGGATCTCCAGATCGCGCTCGAGGCGCTGGTGCGGACAAGCCTGGCGCGATCCCATGCCGGCACCGGTCCGGGCGGCATCTTCGTTCTGCGCACCGATCTGATTTCGGCGGAGATCCGCGCGCTATTGCCGGCCGTGGCACGGGCGGTGCTGCTGGGACGCCGGGGCAGCCTGCGGCATCAGCTCGACCGCGTTCAGGTGCCGGTGAGTGCGATCGCGCCGCCGCGCCGCAAACCGGCAGGCGACGGGCCGGCCGCACCAGTGCAATCGGCTGCAGCCCTCGCGGCGTTGCAATTCTTCAACGGCCTCGGCGGCTTCTCGCCCAACGGCCGGGAATATGTGACGGTACTGGGTGCGGGGCGCACGACCCCGGCACCCTGGATCAATGTCGTCACCAACCCGAATTTCGGCTTCCAGGTCGCCGTTGAAGGCAGCGGCTACACCTGGTCGCTCAACAGCCGCGACAATCAACTGACGCCCTGGTCGAACGATCCCGTCTCGGACCGCCCAGGCGAGGTCCTCTATGTACGCGACGAGGACAGCGGCGAAGTGTGGGGGCCGACGGCGCTGCCGATCCGCCAAGATGGCGCGCCCTATATCGCCCGCCATGGTCGCGGCTACAGCCGTTTCGAGCATGTGGCGCACGGCATTGCGCTCGAACTGGTGCAGTATGTGCCGCTCGAAGACCCGATCAAGATCTCGCGCCTCACCATCCGCAACATCTCAGGGCACCGCCGGCGGCTGTCGGTCACCGCCTACGCCGAATGGGTGCTCGGCCTGTCGCGTAGTGCCTCGGCGCCCACCGTGGTCACCGATCTCGATCCTGAGACCGGCGCGATCTTCGCGCGTAATCCCTGGAACGCGTCGCAGGGCGGGCGCGTGGCCTTCGCCGACCTGGGCGGCCGCCAGACCGCATGGACCGCAGACCGCCGCGAATTCATCGGTCGCAACGGCACGCTCGACAATCCGGCGGCGCTCGCCGGTGCCGTCGTGCTGGCGCAGAAGGCAGGCGCCGGCCTCGATCCCTGCGCCGTGCTGCAGACCGCGGTCGAGCTCGATCGCAGCGGCACGGTGGAGATCGTCTTCTTTCTCGGCCAGGCGGCAAATGCCGGCGAGGCGCGGGCCTTGATCGCGCGCTACCGCGAGGCCGACCTCAACGCGGTCTACCGCGACGTCGTGGGGCGCTGGGACGACGTGCTGGGCACGGTCCAGGTGACGACGCCCGACCGCTCCATGGACATCATGCTGAATGGCTGGCTGCTCTATCAGACGCTGGCATGCCGCTATTGGGCGCGCTCGGCCTTCTACCAGGCGAGCGGCGCCTACGGCTTCCGCGACCAGCTCCAGGATGTCATGGCGCTGGCGCTGGCGCGGCCCGATTTCATGCGCGCGCATATCCTGCGCGCCGCCGGCCGCCAGTTCATCGAAGGCGACACGCAGCATTGGTGGTTCCCGCCCGCCGGCCAGGGTGTGCGCACCCGTATCTCCGACGATCGCGTGTGGCTCGCCTATGTCGCGGCGCACTATGTCGAGGTCACCGGCGATGCGTCGATCCTCGACGAGCGCGTGCCTTTCCTGGAGGGTCCGCCGCTGAAACCGGGCGAGCACGACGCGTATTACGTGCCCTCGGTGTCGGATGAGCAGGGCACGCTGTTCGAGCATTGCGCGCGCGGCCTCGACCTCGCGCTGGCGGTTGGCGAGCACGGCCTGCCGCTGATGGGCACCGGCGATTGGAACGACGGCATGAACCGCGTCGGCGAGGGCGGCAAGGGTGAGAGCGTCTGGCTCGGCTGGTTCCTGAACACGACGCTCAGGATCTTCGCGCCCGTGGCCAAGCAACGCAAAGAGTATGCCCGCAGCCGCAACTGGACGGCGCATGCCGAAGCCCTGGCGGTCGATCTCGAGCGTAACGCGTGGGACGGCGACTGGTATCGCCGTGGCTACTACGACGACGGCACGCCACTCGGCTCGGCCACCAGCGAGGAGTGCCGCATCGACTCGATCGCACAGTCCTGGGCCGCGATCTCCGGCGTGGCCGACCCGGCGCGGGCGGCCCAGGCCATGAAGGCGCTCGACGAGCAGCTGATCTCGCGCACCGACCGCCTGGCGCTGCTGTTCACGCCGCCCTTCGACAAGACGTCACTCGAACCCGGCTATATCAAGGGCTATCCGCCGGGCATCCGCGAGAATGGCGGCCAGTACACGCATGCCGCGGCCTGGTCGGTGATGGGCTTTGCCGCGTTGGGCGACGGCGACAAGGCAGGCGAGCTGTTCTCGCTGCTCAACCCGATCAGCCATGCTTCCACGCGCGCCGGCGCCCATCGCTACAAGGTCGAGCCCTATGTCATGGCCGCCGATGTCTATTCGGTGGCGCCGCATATCGGACGCGGCGGCTGGACCTGGTACACGGGCTCGGCCGGCTGGGTCTATCGCGCCGGCATCGAAAGCATCCTCGGGCTGCACGTGCAAGGCGACGCCTTACGCGTCGATCCGTGCATTCCCAAACAGTGGCCGGGCTTCGAGATGGTGCTGCGCCATCGCGGTGCCAGCTACGAGATCTCGGTCGTCAATCCGACCCATGTCAGCCGCGGCGTGGCGCGGATCGAGTTCGACGACAAGGCGCTGCCGGACGGCACGACGCGGATCGCTCTGGCTGTCGACCAGGGCACGCACAAGATTCGCGTGACCCTGGGATAAGTCTCGACCCCCGTCGGCCATACCCCGCGACGCTTAAGGATCCCAGCGAGCCCGCACTTCTCGCCGCCCCGCAGCATGGCCGTTATTGAACGCATCACATCTAGGCCGCGCCTCGGGCCGCTTTGCCTGCCGAGTTGACGCGCTGCTCGATGGTCAAAAGCGAGACGGTGATTGCAATCAGAATCACTGCCACGCAGGCGATGATCGGACTCAGGTCGTCATGCAGCCCGTCCCACATCTTGCGTGGCAGCGTCGTGATGGTGCGGCCCGAGACAAAGAGCGTGACGACGATCTCGTCCCAGGAATGCAGGAATGCGAAGATGGCGCCCGAGATCAGGCCGGTCTTCACGTTCGGCAGGATGACGCTTGCCGCCGTCCGCAGCGGCCCCGCTCCGAGGCTGCGCGCGGCACGCACCAGGGCGCGGTCGACATACTCGAGGTTGGTGCTGACCGACACGAACACGAATGGGATCGCTCCGATTATGTGGACGAGGATCACGCCCGCCATGGTGTCGAGCAGCCCGATCGCGGCGAACAGGCGATAGGCACCCAGCGCGAAAATAACGTACGGCACCATAATGGGCAGCAGGTTGACCACCCGGAAGAATGCCGGATTGCCGACCAACCAGCAGCCAATGGCACTGGCCGTTCCCACGCTGACCGCCACCGTAGTCGACACGACCGCGATCTGCAGGCTCTGCCAGGCAGCGTCCAGCCAGTCGCGGTTCGCGAACAAAGCCTGGTAATGCCGGAAGGAGAGCTCGTGAACGGGCAGGGACAGCAGGCGCTGGTCCGTGAGCGACAACGGCACCACGGCGACCAGCGGCAGCACGAGATAGGCCAGCGCCACCAGAACCGTGGCGCGCAGCAGCAACGGCAGGAACCGCGCGCTCACGACACGCCCTGCCGCAGGATGGTCAGCCGACGGAACGCGGCGACGAACAACAGCACGACCGCCAGCAGCACCGTCGCCAGCATCGAGCCCAGGCCCCACCGCACAGTCTCCGTGATCTGCACGCTGATGTACTCGGCAATCATCACCACCGTCCCACCGCCCAGCACGATCGGAGTGACGTAGAAGCCGATGCTGATGACGAAGACGAGGATCATCGCCGTACCCACGCCCGGCAAGGTCATGGGGAAGAACACTCGCCAGAAGGTCGACCACGGCCTGGCGCCGAGCGACCGCGCGGCCTGCATGACGCGCGGGTCGAGTCCCTTCATCGCCGAGTAGATGGGCAGTGTCGCGTAGGGAATCATCACATGGATCATGCCGATCAGCACGCCGAGCTCGTTGCGGACCATGCGGACAGGCCCGTCGAGCAGGCCGAGATCCATCAGAATCCCGTTGATGATGCCGTTGTTCTGCAGCAGCGCGACCCAGGCGAAGGCCCGAACGAGGATGGGTGTCCACAGCGGAATTAGCAGGCAGAAGAGAATGAAGCGGAATTCCCGCGGCCCGGCGTGGAGCATCCGGTAAGCGACGAGGTAGCCGACGAAGGTCGCCACGAGCACCGTCACCACGGTTATGCGCAGCGTCGTCAGGAAGATGCGCCCGAGCGCCGGGTTCTCGACAAGGAGACGGTAGTTGTCGAGGCCGACGTCGGGGTCGGTAAAGCTGAGCGCCAGCACGAGCGCAACCGGCAAGATGAAGAGGAACGCGATCAATGCCGCCGACGGCAGCAGCAGCACCGCCAGCGCCCTGAGATCGCGCCCTCCTGCCGTGAGTCTCGCCGCCACGGCCATGTCTCAGCCGCCGACGGCGGGCAGGAGCCAGCCGGCCTGCTCGTCCCACGACGCCAGCACTTTCTGACCCAGCGCCGGCGCGGCCGACATGTTGCCGGTCGGCAGCCGCACGATGAGCTCGCCGACCTCGGTAGCCAGGGTCACGACGATCTCGGCGCCGCGGTAGCTGCGGTCGGTCACCTTGCCTGGCACCAGGTTGCCCGCGGCCGTGCCGCCCTCGTCGACCAGCCGGATCTGCTCGGGCCGCAGCATGAGGAGCCCTTCGGCGGTGGCAATCGGTTGCCGGGCGGGACAACGGAAGACATAGCCGCCGGCGGCAAGCAGGATCTTGTCGCCGCTCGGCTTGCCCACCGCCACCTTGATCAGGCTGCTCTTTCCCAAGAAGCCTGCGACGAATCGTGTGGCCGGCGTCTCGTAGAGGGCAGACGGCGTGTCGAACTGCTCGAGGCGCCCGCGGTTGATGACGGCGACCCGGTCGGACAGCTCCAACGCCTCTTCCTGGTCGTGCGTCACCAGCACGAAGGTCATGCCGATCTCCGAATGCAGGCGGCGCAGCTCGTCGCGCAGCGCTTCGCGCAGGTTCTTGTCGAGCGCGCTCAGCGGCTCGTCCAGCAGCACCAGCTCCGGATCGAAAACCAAGGCGCGCGCCAGCGCCACGCGCTGCTGCTGTCCACCCGACAATTCGCGGGGATAGCGGTCGATGAGATCGAGCAGCTTGACGCGCTCCAGCGCGCCGCGAACCCTCGTGTGGATCTCGCTCCTCGACCTTCCGCGCATCTGCAGCGGAAAGGCGACGTTTTCGCCCACCCTGAGATGCGGGAAGAGCGCATAGCCCTGGAACACAATGCCGAAATTACGGTCTTCAGGCAGGACCTTGAGGAGGGATTTGCCGTGCAGCCGCACGTCGCCGGCCGACGGCTCGACGAACCCCGAGATCGCCAGCAGCAGCGTGCTCTTCCCCGAGCCGGAGGGCCCGAGGATCGTGGTGAAGCTGCTCCGCTCGATCGAGAAGGAAACGCCGTCGAGAGCGTGAAACGAGCTGTAGCTCTTGCTCAGGTTGACGATCTCAAGCACCACACACCCGACTTCTGAAGGCGCTGCCCGCGCCAGGGCCTATGAGAGGACCTGATCGATGAACTGGTTGAGGACGCGAGCACTGTTGTTGGCGTACCAGTCCGAGTCCGGAATGATCATACGCTTGAGGTTGTCGGGCGACGAGGGATTGACCGCGGCGAGCTCTGGCGGAATGGTCTTGATCACCTCCGGGTTGACCGGTCCGTTGCCCAGCAGGCGCAGCAGTGTGAGCTGCGCCTGCGGCTCGAGGGTCGCGTTGACGAGGTTCCAGACGCGCTTCCTGCCGGGGTTGCCGCGCGGCACGATCCAGCTCGAGGTCCAGAAGATGCCCTGATTGAAGGTGAAGTCGACGTCGCCCTTGGTGTCGTTGCGCAGCAGATAGGAGCGCGTGTGGGCGAGGCATCCCATCGCAACCTCCTTCTCCTGCAGCAGCCGGTAGCTGTCGGTGTGGCTGGTCCAGAAGGTTACATGTTCCTTGATCTCGCGCACCTTCGCGAACGCGCGCTTGACGTCGATCGGGTAGAGCTTGTCGGCCGGCACGCCATCGGCGAGCAGGGCTGCCTCCAGCGTCGCCTCGATGTGCCGCCGCAAGGTGCGCCGGCCGGGGAAATCCTTCAGGTTCCAGAAATCGGCCCAGGTCGACGGAATGCGCCCGCCGAACGCCTTGGTCTGATAGGTCAGCACGTTGCCGAAGCTGTAGAACGGCACGCCCCACTTGCCGGTCATGCCGGGAAGCGTCTTCTCCTTCTTCACGATGCTGTAGTCGGACTCCTCGAGCAGGCCCTGCATGCCGAGCTCGATGGAATTGTAGAAGATGCGGTCGCACATATCCCAGGCGACGCGTTTGGCCTCGACCATCGCCTTGATCTTGCCGCTCGATGGCCCCGACGAATCGTACTTCACGCCTTCCTGGGGGTACGTCGCGAGGAATGACTTCGTGTAGGCCTCGTCCATCGACTTGGCGGCATCGCCGCCCCAGTTCGCCACCACGAGGTCCGGCTCCTTCGCGTTCACCGGCGTCAGCGTCGCGCTCAACGGCGACAGGCCGAGCGCCGCCAGGCCGGCCGTGAAGGTGCGGCGGCTGACCATCATGCCGTGCGTCTTCCGGCGGAAGTCCAGGACGTCGCTCTCGATATCGCTGAGGTCGGTGGCCATGTCGAAGTCCTTCGGGGGGCTTGTGTGTCGGCGATTGGGATGCGGAGCGGCTCAAACGGCGGGCGGCGGCCAAATCCGTTGATAGGTCAGGTGCTGTTCGACGCCGACATTGAACGATGGCGTGTCCGCCGTGACCTCGGCACCGAGCGGCGTCACGATCGTGTCGTAGTCCGGTGTCATGAAGATCGGCATCGAATAGCGCGGCACGCCCCCGCGATTGATGACGTGGTGGCGCGTGGCCGTGAAGCGTCCGCCGCTCCAAAGCTGCAGCGTGCGGCCGATGTTGATGATGAAGGATCCCCGCACCGGCGGCGCCGGGATCCAGTCGCCGGCCTTGTTGAGCACTTCCAGGCCGCCGGTCGGATCCTGCGCGAGAATGGTGATCACGCCCGTGTCGTAGTGCGGGCGCGCAAGCAGGTGGACGGAGGGATCATCGATCTGTGCGTAACGCAGCAGACGCAGGTACGAGAGGCTGCGCTTGTAGCGCTTGAGGAAAGTGTCCGTGGGTTCACCTAGCCCTTCGGCGAGGAGCTCGAGCAGCGTTTCGCCAAGCCTGTAGCCGCTCTGGAAGTACGAATAGACGACCTCGCGGAAGTTCTCCGGCCGCTCGGGCCAGAGGTTCTTTCCGCGCAACGGCGACGGCAGCTCGTCCCCTGGAGCCTCTTCCGCGCAATGGAAGGCCTCGAGGTTGTTGCCCTTGAAGGTCGGGTCATTGCCTTTCTCAAGCAGGCCGAGATAGCCGCGATACGCCTTCGACTTGGTGATGTGGATCTTGCGCTTCTCGGCGTCCGGCAGATCGAAGAAGTGGCTGCTCATGTCGAACACGCCGTCGATGACCTTCTGATCGATGCCGTGGCCGACGATGTACATGAAGCCGACTTCCTGGGCGACTTTCACCATCTCCTTCGCCAGTCCGCCGCGCCGCGCCGGATCGTGCGCGCCGCTGATGTCGATGACCGGGACCTCGGTGCAACCCGACCGGTTCTCTTGGGAAGGCTCCAAAAGCATCTCGTGCTCCTCTGAAAGCTTGTCGGCCGACGCCAGAAGGCGCCCCGACTCCACACGGCGGATAATTACGCACGTTACACTTGCTGTAACATTCGTCAATTTTTCAATACAAACACTGCATTCATCGCAAGTTTGTCAGTCAACTAATTGATTTAAATATATTTAATATAAAAACGCGTGAACTAATATTGGTACGATGCCTAAGAATTGCGCCATCTGTTGTCCAATTTGGCATCATGCGCACGAAAATAGTACACTAGGACAGCGGCCAATTCGCCTTCTGCCAACGTCATCGTGATTATCGCCGCGGTGAAGCCACCTGCCGCGGCAGGCATCGGTCCGCGTAATCGAGGCGTGGATTCGCGTGCCCGCCACCCAGCTGTGGAGCTTCGAAAGATTTTCGGCCAGACGGAGCCGGCTGAAGGGTGGCCGACGCAGACACGGATGAACTTCCATCCCATGCCGCGGCCATTAGCTCAGGCCGGTGCGATCGACGGTGATGCGGTGGCCGATCTGGCCGAACTTCTTGACGTCGATATGGATCACCTCGCCGGGCCGCTCCCATTAATAGCGACGGGGCGACTCGGCAGGCTCCAGAGCGCTCAGCCTCGTGAGACCAAGGCGCTCGAGGACGCGGCTCGCCGTGGCAGTCGGGACGCCGACCTCGGTGACGATCGCCAAGCCGGTCAGCCGGCTTTCAAGGACAACTGAAGTTTTAATAACCTCAGCTTCCTCGGCCGGAACCGGATAGGCAACTTACTTGCAGCGGTAAGCGCTACCTACTTCTTGCCGGCACGGGCCGGGTTGGAATTTGCCGACGCGAAGGGCGAGGTCGAGACCTTTACCTTGGTCTTGTCCTGCTTGGGCTTCTTGATTTCTTTGTTGCTGCGCATTTGACCCTTGGCCATGGAAGCCTCCTGTGACGGCACGATTCGCGGCGCGGGATATCCGCGCTCGCGATCGCGACGGACACTAGGCTCTTTGATCGAGCCTGTACGATCTTATCGCTGACGCGCCTCTTCCGTAAGAGCGCCGATGCTGCGGAAGTGGGCGCGGCGCACCATCAGCTCACGCGCGAACGACAGCGCCGCCGCCTCGCATTGTGCGCGCCGGTCCTGTGAAGCGATGGCCTCGAAATCCTCGACATGGGAAATGCCCATCAGGCGCCGGATCATCTTGGCGCCGGCGAAGCCCGCCGTGTCGGCGAGGACGCTGGCCATGCGTCGCCGGTAAAGCCGCTCGGCCGCCGCCGACTCCGGCGCCAGGGTGGGCGGCAGTAGCTCCGACCGATGGTGGCGCCACAGATCGAGAAAACCGGTCTCGAAACGCGTCCAGATCTGCTCGATCAGCGCCAGGATCCAGGCCCGGTAGGCGGTGCGGTCGTCATCCGCGGAAGCGTGGGCGGGCTGGCTGAAATAGGCCAA
>Ga0193716_1002243_pt1 | contig 10998 bp, 6 predicted proteins | sample U2c1metaG_FD_145901 | JGI IMG/M metagenome (GOLD analysis project Ga0193716, IMG submission 145901) | Soil microbial communities from a riparian zone of the East river system, Colorado, United States - U2c1 | ecosystem: Environmental > Terrestrial > Soil > Riparian zone | place: USA: East River...
TCTGACCGGCCGTACGCGCCTTGCCGACCAGTGGGCCAACATCACCGGCGTGGATCTAGAACTACCGACCGTGCCGTCGACCGGTACTGTCCCGGAAATCGCCGCCACGTATCGACAGATCCCGTCCGGGCGACTGGTCATCCTTGGCGAACCAGGAGCGGGCAAAACGGTCACAGCCACCCGCTGCGCCCTGGATCTGATCGCCGATCGCAAACCCGGTGACCGCGTCCCGTTGGTGATTGACATCAGGACGTGGGAGCCGCACGTCCATCTCTCCGACTGGCTAGTTGAGGAGCTAGAGCGGGAGCATCAGTTCCTGACGGAGATCGGACTCACGGGCCGGTCCCTCGCCACGGAACTCGTGGGCGCCAAACACATCCTGCCCATCCTGGACGGGTTCGACGGGATGCCGGCAGACCGGCAGAGCGATGCGCTGCGGCGTCTCAGCGAGCTGAAGAAGTGGCCGTTGATCTTGACGAGCCGTCGCAGCGAATTCCAGGCGGCCGTGCAGTCCAGCGCCGTTCTCCGTGCGGCCGCGGTGATCGAGTTGGACGAGCTGGCCCTCGACGATCTCGAGGAATACTTCCAACATGACGGGACGGACTGGGGTGCTGTGCTCGATGCGCTCCGCGCCCGGCCGGAAAATCCCGCCAGTGAACAGCTGCGCCAGGTGCTCGCGACGCCACTGATGCTCTACCTCACCCGCACGCGCTATTCGAACGCCAAGAACGCCGATCCCGCTGAGTTGTTGGACATGGAGCGATTTCCCTCGCGACGTGCGCTGGAACAACATCTGATCGCCCAGTTCATCCCTGCTATCTACACGCCTCGTGACAAGAGAGTGGATCACTGGCGAGCGGCACAGGCCCACCGTTACCTCAGTTTTATCGGGCGCGAGATGAACCGGACAGGAAACGGAAGTCGCAGACTGCTGGACATCGGCGCTACCCGACACTGGCCCCTGAATATCGTCGTGGTCGCGTCCTTCGCAGGGCTCACCGTTGGCCTACCATGTGGATTCTTATTAGGCCTCATTTACGGTGGCACGGCAGGTAAGTTGATCGGTCTTTCAATCTGGTTAGGGTTCACCACGAGATACGTCGCCAAGCGCACACTTCCGTGGAACTCGGGCGCACGGTACGACGATGACCTCGACCTGGGTTCAACCGGTGCCAAGAATGCCACAGGAAAGCGCACGCTTGCGGAAAGGGTGTTAGAGCTTCCCCCGATGGCGCGCGTCGGAGTAATCTTTCCCGTAGCGGCTCTCATCCCCGGCGGCCTGGGCTGGATTATTATTGACCCCGCGTTTGGGATCATCTTCTGGCTGGCTGCATATGTCATCACGACCTACATGGGGCCCTGGTTGCTGATCGCAAAGCTATGGCTGCCGCTGCGCGGCCACGCGCCATGGCGGCTGCGCAAGTTTCTGGAGGACGCTTGCCGCCGCGGCGTCTTACGCAAGGTCGGCACCGAATACCAGTTCCGCCACACCTTGCTTCTCTCGCATGTCGCGCGGTCGAGGACGATCGGGACTCAGCCGGACACCAGTCGAGGCAATTGCGTAGCCCGCCGCCGGATCGTGGCCGCCGACGGGAACCCTGAACCCGGCGCCGACCGCAGATCGTTTCGCGGCCGGGGCGAGGTCGACTACAATCTTCAAATCGATGGTCGTGGTGTCCGGTACTCTGAAGATTCCGGCGAATTCCAGGTCTCGTGGGATCAGATCACGGACATGCAATTTGAATCATCGTCAGGCCGAAATGTTTTTTCCCTCAATGTCGATGCGAGAAATGTTGATGAGGCGGCGGTAGGTAACCTTGCAAACGCTGTATGGAGACCGCGCGATGCCCGTCTCTGTCTCGTTTCCTTTGAATCTCTGCGCGAGGGAACGGCATCCGAAGTGATCGCCGCGCTGGAGAAGTTCGGCGGAAATCGGCTCACGCAGAATAACTTAGAAACGCCCGATGCGCTTCTCTTCTACGCGAAGGTGCCATATCTCAGGTTCGCCAGGGCGCGAGTTGTGATGGCAATATTCACAACGATCGCCGTAACCCTGTTGCTTGGCTATCAACAGGGGGACCTGATTGAGCGCAGTGCGTGGTGGTGGTTCACCCTGCCCGTGAGCCTATTCCTGGCGCTGGCCGTCTTCGGGCTCATTTGCGAAATTTTCCGACCGATTGAACGGTATCGGCTGCGAGTAAGCCCCCGAGGGCTCGGTGTAGAGGTGGCCACGATGCACCGGGGCTTCCAAGACCCGGACCACGACCGAGAGGGAATCCATTGGTCTCGAGTCACCGCGATCGAGCGGGTCACCCTCGACGGCCGCGACCTTCTCGTCATGCAAACCCACCCGGACCTGCGCTACCTGCGGCGGGCAAGGCGGCTACCCACGTGGGAACCGGCTCTCGGCGAGTACGCCGTGAGGGTGTGTCCACTGGACTATTTTGTCGAGGACCCCGATGTCGTGCTGCGGTTGATCGCCGAATACCGGCAACGTTACAACGACGAATCGCCCTTCACTGAGGTGACCCATTCAAGTCAGCCCGATGCCGTCGACTGACTCGGCGCCTCAAGGGGATAAAAAAGGGCTGCTTCCACCGCTAGACGGGTCGCCGACTAGCGGCCCTTTATAGGTTCAGTTGACTGAACGCGCGGAGTACGTAGCCGGCCAGCGTGCGCTGCGCGTACAGCAAAATTGTCCGGTGGCGTGTGGACAAGTAGGGTAAGTGACTCGGTGAATTGTAGGGATGTCTGAATTAATGTATGTAGATCTGTACTACTGGGAAGGCACGGCCTCGGGTGGCTGTGCCAGTCGCCGACGTAACCGAGCCAGGGATGGGCAATCCTTGCCAGTGCCTCGTCAAGGATCTCTTGAGCGGATTTCTGGTAGCGGCTCCACGCGAAGCTGGTTGCGTTGGGATCTACGATCTCGATGGCATCTTCTATGAAAACTGTTCCTTGCGTCCCACCACCCAACTAGAAGACCGCCGGTCTCAAGAGGCAAGGCGGCCGTTGTGATGGCCTCGACCGTCTTGGCAACGTTGGCGGCGAAGACGACGATCAGTTCGTCGTTCACGCCGCGCCCTGTGAGCGGGATGTTGCCAGCCCGAGGCGATCGTATTGGGGCTCATCTTGCGGGATACGAACGTCAACGAGTGTGCTCGGAAGTGCCGGGGCGTCCTCAAGTTCGTCGAGGATGACCCTGGTGGCCAGTTCAGCTGCGCAGATGACGGCCGATGGTGGTGTCGGCGAGACCGGCTGTCCACAGCCTGGCTCACGAAGCATGGGGCCGCTGTTCGTGTCGTCGACTGCGGGAAGGTGGGTCTCTCCTGACCGGAGTGGGTAACGGTCGACGCGTGCCAGCGCGCCGTGGCGCTGCAGGCAAACCGAGACTAGTGGCGTGTTGGTTTCCGTCGCTATCCAGCTGAGGAGGCTGGTTGTCCGGTCGGATGCGGTCGCGTCGACGACGACACCGTGTTGCTGGGCGAGTCGGTACGCCTGGTCCGGCGTGCTTATTCGCTCAACTATCGGGTGGATCTGGGAGGCGTCCAGACCTCGGAGGGCGAGGCGCGATCGGACAGCATGCGCCTTGTACATGCCGACGGTCAGGTCGTCGGTCAGGTGTCGTACAACGTTGCCGGGGCGTATGCGTTCGAAGTCGATCATGGTGAGCTTGCGGATGCCTGATCGGAACAGGAGGTCGGCGACGTAGGAGCCTACTGCCCCGACGCCGACGATCGCGACCGAGCGTTCTGCTAGTGCGGTGCTGGCTGGGCCTCCCGCGCAGCATCCTGCTGGTTCTGCTGATGTCTGCGGCTTCCGCCGCGGCCACGTTCAGCCCGGTGGCGCCGGGCACGGGGCGGACGACGAGGGCCAGGACGGCGGAATTGCCGCCGCGCCGGTATTCGAGCAGCAGGAACTGGACGATGCCGAGCCGGATCTTGCTTTCGACGTCACGGCCGTGCTCACCGAGGGCATCGCGGAGATCCGCCCAGTTCCGGATCGGGCGGTCCACCTGGCCGAGATCGCCGATCCAGCACAACTTGCGGTCTTTGCGAGCCGGCAACCGGCGGCCGCGGTGCCGTCTCTGGAGACCCTGTTCTGTCGTGATAGTCACGATCGGTGTGGCTTTGCCGGTGACTCGTACGCAGGTGCCGCGGAGGTCCTTGAGCGTTTCGCCGTCGTAGAGGACCATACGGCCGGCGCTGGGCAAGTACCGTTCTAGGTCGCACGTGTCGTCGCTGGGCCATCCTTCGGCTGTGTCTTCCAGCCAGGTACGCGCGCGGGTGATTACCGCGTCGATATCGCGCCAGGGGGCCACGTCGAGCGTGTACTCGTCGTCCCAGAGGCAGAGGGTCCCGTGCTGGTGATCCCCTACCGGAACGTCCAGGTGAAAGGTCAGTTCGACATCCGCCCCGGGATCGAGAACCCGGATGGCCGGCGGCGCGAACGGGAAGGACTCGCCCGGATCGACCTCAACCAGCGCGGTAGCCGGGCCTGACGGCCCGTTCCACTCGATGCTGCCGCGTAGAGTGCGGCCGTCGTCGCTGAAGTGTCTGGCGCCGAGGTCGGCACGCCATCGTGCGACCTCGGCCTCCAGTGGAGCACCTTGTGTCTCGTGCTCGTGATTCATGCGTACCGGCCGGTTCCGGCGGCCACGGTCCGGGAGCCTTTGGTGATGGTGCCGGCGGACTTCCAGGTGCCGTCGGCGTTGCAGTAGGACGGCATAGGGAAGACGACTTCGTCCTCGGTTGTGTTGCCGAACAGTTGCTGCCAGGCGAGCGCGGCACGGCAGTCGTCGTCTTCGCCGAGCGCCTGCTGGGCGAGAGCGGAAGCTTCACGCGTCCGATCGAGTGCGGCGAGGAGTTGCTCGTCGGTGGCCTTGGTGGTGATCTTCTTGTCCGGCATGGTGGGGTCATCGAGACCGTGGTCCACAGCCTCGGGGAGCACCTGGTCGGCGATGGTCGCGAGGATGGTGGTGAGGTACTCCGCGACGGTGTTCTCGGAGGGCTTGGTCTGCTGGAACGCCCAGTAGGTGAGGATTTCGAAATACAGGCCCCCGGGCTGGTCGTCCACCCACTCCCTACGGATCTGGCGGATCAGCTTGACCGTCGGCACGTAGATGCCCTTGTCGTTGAGGAGGAACTCCTGGTTCGCAGCAGTGGTGAGTTCACCCAGGCGGATGGGGTTGGTCTCCACCCACTGCGCACGCTTGGCGTGCTCGGGGCGGTTGGGGATCTCCCGGTGGTCGCCGCAGGGACGAGCGGGTACGGCATCCACGGACAGCCCGTATGTCGGGAAGTTGACCATGATCGACCGGAACTGCCGTTCGACGCGGTCTTTGCCGAAGGCGTCGGTGAGAACTGCGTTCATCCTGTCCAGGACTTCACCAGGACGTAGGCCTGGTTTGGCGTCCCGCAGTCTGGCGAAGACGTCGACGTCCTTGACCCTGCGGATGCTCACCTCCCGGGCGTAGGAGCCGATGAGGTACGGATCGACCCCGAGGCTCTTGAACCAGGAGTCCGCTTTGAGGAACTTGGAGACATCGGCGTGCGCGTTCTTTGCGTTGGTCGCGTCGTCGCCCGGCTCGATGTTCTTCCGGGCTTCGTCGAAGTAGGTGGGAAGCGTGACCACGTGGGCGCCTTTCGATGGTGTGCGATGTGAGGCGGCTGGCTCTGTCATCACCTCCTGACGGCACATCTCGGAGATCGTCCACAGAGGTACGGTCGTGCCAGCTCAGGCACATTCGCGGCAGATCGGGCTGGCCCCGTCGAAGCACCGCGGCGGCAATGTCAGGCGGCACTGGGTACATTCACGGTCCCGTAGTGCCCGTGCAGCCGTACACCCGCAGTGTCCGTGTCCACACCTCGGTTGATCACAACGGTCGCACGGGGGTTCTTCGACCTTGAATGTTTCGCCGCATGCGGCGAACTCGCAGGTCCACCAGGTGCCGTATCGGCTGCGTCGCGTGCCGAGTCTTGGAAGTGCTAGGGGCAGCCATGGGACGTTGTCGGACGCGACCACGGCGATCAGGTAGTCGTGGTCGTCGCACCATGCGGCTTGGCCGTAGAGGTGTTCGCTGGTGTCACCGTTTCGATAGGTAACGAAAGTTTCGTCACGTTGAGCACTGGCCCGTTGGCGCAGCGCGGCCTCGATCAGCGGTGTCTTCGATTGGTCGGACCCGCGGGCTGGGGGAACCAGGCCATGCGGCGCGGCGAACAGGACCGTGCCGGCACTGTCGAGCAGCAGCACCGTGCCGGCACCATTCAGCATGTTCGCTGCTCGGACACAGCACGCCTCTCGTGACGCTTGGGACGTGGCGTACAGGTTCACGACGTCGCTCGCGGAGGGGCCTGACGTGCCGATCGCGTCGGCGACCAGGTTGTCCGGCAGGAGCACGCGGGACGCGAACTCATCGCAGGCCGCCTCTTCCAGTCCTTCGGAGTCCAGACCGGTGAAGAGCGGTTGCCCGAGTTCGACGTTCGTGCGTTGCAGATGGTGACCAAATTCGTGCAATGCGGTGAATCCGCGTCTGCGATGGGACCGTGCGGCCCCGACGACCAGGGTGGGTGGGTCGGTCTCGTCGTCGTATCGGCCCGCGATGGAACATCCGGAGCCAGCAGAGGATTCGGAGGCCAGGATGAGCTGAATACCGGGCCACGTGCGGAGCACACTCAGTGGGTCGTCGCGCAGCCTTTCGACTGTGCCGGGGTTCTCGCGTTCAAGTACCTGGATCATCGCGGCTGCTTGTTCGCGTTTGGTCTGGTGGTGACGTCCTCTGGCTGTCATCGCGGTGCACCCTCCTCGCCGTTCAGGGCGCGTCGTAGCCGTGCGTCCCAGTCTGTTTGGCTGCCTCCGGTCTGGCGTGCCGCGAGCGCGAGAGCCTGCTGACATCCGTCGAGCCGTGCCTGGGTTTCGTCGGTGCCGAGGCGTTGGGCTCGCGCGATCCATACCTGCCGCCATCGCGGATGTTCGGCCGCCTGCACCAAATCGCGCGGCATGCTGCGGACAGCACTCAGAATCTGCTCTTCCGGAATCCCGGTGGCCCGGGCGACAACTACGGCCTGGGACGCGGTCAGCGCGGTGGTACCGCGGAGGAGTTTCATGACCGCCGCTTGGGAAAGGTCCAGAGCCACACATAGCGCGGCCAGGTCGACTTCACCCAGCACAGCAGCAAGAGTCACTGATGGCGAGACAGGTGATTCCACAGGGAGACCGGGCATCTGACCGAGTTGATCGACATCATCTTCGAGGTCGGCGCGAATCATGCTGCGGTCGTCGAAGTCCGAAGCGATCGAACGACCTCGGCGCACGCCAACTGGAAGCCGCGCTCCGGGTTCCAGCGACGCCGGGTTCATTAAGCACGTCGTGACGTCCATGGACCAAGCTGCGACAACGATGTCCAGGACACGTTGGGGAACGGACCGAGTCAGGCCAGTCCACACGGTCGCTGGTGCTGGGAACGCAGTGAGGTCTGATGTGAGTACGAAGCTGTTCTCGTCCTCGGCAGGTGGGTCGATCGTCACCGGCGACGCACGCACCTCCCCTTCCCCCAACTCCAGGACGAGGAGTAGCACGGCCATGTCGCCCCAGCCTGCTCGCCACACTTGCCCGTGTTCGAGTTCGATTTCGCTCGGTTCGCCGAAACGTTCGCGTAGCGCGGACTCGGTGAGTGATCTCGTTCCTGGATTCCGGGCAGCGAGATCGAGGAACCACTTCGGCACGTCCGGGTCACTCATGGTGCCCTCCGATCGGATCGGGCGGGTGGCCATTCACACCTGACGACACATCGAACGGATCGTCCGCCCTCATTCGCTCGGAGGGGTACACAGGTGGATCACCTCCAGTATCACCGCGTGCCTGTCGTCGCCGGTACCGGCCAGCTGAGTCAGTTTCTCTCTAAGGCGACTCATCTGCTGGTATGCGTTGCTCCGCCGACAGTCGAGCACTCTCTCTGCGGCCGCCACGTCGTCCAGGTGCGGCACGAGAGCTCTCTCTTGGGGAGACAGCATGCTGACTACCTCGACGGCGCCACCCGCCGAGTCGATCTCGTCATACCCCGCGATCAACTCCTCTTCCGGTGTCCGAGTGTCGGCCTGGAGCAGTCCCTCTCCGGCCTCCAATGGCACGACTGCCCAGTCCAGTGCCACTGGGAACCGCGCGAGGAACACGTGTGTGAGCTGGGCGATTTCCAGGGAACCACCAGCGGCGGAGAGCACGGCTAGTGCTACCGCGATCAGCGAATCTCGCGCAGCAACTGGCGCACGTCGCGTCGTGCTCGACCAGCGTCCGATTCGCACATCCTGTACCGCGTTCGCGGTACGGATCAGATCCCGAGGATCTCCCGACCACGGCTCGGACGGCGTCTCCGCGAGCCGCCACTGACCCGCACCCGGCTGGCCAGATGGCACCTGTTCGAACTCGGCGCTCTCTCCGAGCACCCGCTCCAATAGCTGCCTGACGCGGCCCGTTCCCGTCTTCCGGGCACGATCGATCATCCAGTTGCGGATCGACCGACGCAGAAGGCGACCCATCGACTCGTCGTTGCGCGCGGTTGTGAGCAACGACGTCGTCAGCGCAGCGAATCGCTGCTCCAGAAAGTCCTGGACAAGGTCCTCGACGTCAGCCTGCTGCCATCCAGCAGCTGGCTCGAGCGCGGGGAACCGACGCATCTCCTCGGACATCAGCCCCCGCACAAGCCGCAAACACTCCGGACCGAAATGCCCGAGCCGCTGCAACTCATCGAATGCGGTGATCACGCACCTCCTCAAGCGTCGATCGTGAAGGCCTTCTCATAGACAGTCGGGCCCTGCACGTCCTCGTACACCACGGTCGGACGCAGTCGGTTCCAACGGTGCCCGATTAGCAGAGCCAGACCCATCGGTCCAGCCAGGAATAGGTGAATCCGCGTGTTACGACTACACGCCTTCCGTACGGCGTCACGGCACCCTTGCGCGAACGCCGCTGACGTCCCCGCATCGGGAATGGCGTTGTCACGGATTCCGGCCGGCGGAGACATGGAGACCAACCGTTCAACAGGCAGCCCCGCATCGATGATGAAAGCAAGCACATCATCGACCGGGTCAGCGGCAACCGAGATCGCCACCGCCAACTCGTCGCCGGCCTCGATGCGATGCTCAGCGAGACTCGGCGCCATAGGGGTATCAAAATGAGCGTTCGACGACCACAGCTCGCCCCGCTGGTTGACCGCGACATCCCGACCAGTGACCATCCGCAGAGCGCCACCCACCGCGAACGCCGTCGCCTGCCGGAGACTGCCCGTCACCAGCACCTCGGACCGGCCCGTAGGCAACTTGGCCGGTATAGCCTCGATGTCTGCCTGAAGCTCGGTCCACATAGACGGCGCGAGCGGGCGACGCTTGAGATACGCCGAGTCACCATCGAACCGTTCCACCCAATCCAACGCATAGTCGGCCTGCTCCGCCATGAGGTCGGGTTTGAGCGTCGCGATGGACAGCACAGCCCGAGGCCGACTGTCCCGCAGGCCCAGCTCGGACACCGCTTCCTCTATCGCAGCACGGTCAATGGCTTTGTGGCCTTGGGAAACCTGCCCGCGCATCCAGTCCCGCACAGCCCTGTCAGCGTCACCGTTGTCACGGAGACCGGCCGCCCGCACCATGTCATGGAAAAGCTGCGGATCGTGTCCAACCTGCCGGTCGGCCACCGTCGCGACAGGTCGACGAAGGCTGACCTGATTGAAACCGCCGTCCTCGTTCACCTCGATGGAGACCGTGACACCCGATCCGGTCGCTGGGCGCATGCCGTCCTGCAGGGCGGCGACGAACGCCTCCCACGGACTTAACTCGTGAACCGGAAGATCACGCAAACGAGGGATCTCCCGCGCAAGGTGGTCGGCAAGTCCGGCAATGTCGTGCCGTTGCCGACGAATCCGGATCTCGAAGTGCTGCAGTGTGACCAGCTCAGCCAGCTCTGGCGGCAGCCGGTCCACTGACAACGTCGCACCGTCGAACAGCACCGGAACCACCGGCACCTCGTACTTCAGCGCCTCCAGGATCTCCCTGCGGACCCAGTCCTCCGAATCATCGATTGGCCGCTGCCCAACATCTCCCTCCAACCACCGGTTCCCGATGATTGCCAACAACACCGCACTGCCCCGCACTCTTGAGAACAACACTGGCTGGAAGTCGCGACCGAGCGGAATGGACTCATAGTCCAAGAACACCACAGCCGTGCCGAACCGCCGCGACAACTCCGTATGCACGAAAGCTGCCGCAGTCCCCGCGTCCCTGCCCCGGTAGTTGACAAAAATCAACGTCTCCGCGTCGGCAGCTCGTCCCGCATCGACATCCATCAGTACCTCATTCCACTCAAACATGTCCCAGCGCCCAGTCCGCGCCACGACAACACATGGTCAGATGGAACGAGCCCGGTCATCATCAACAGTGGCACTGGATCACAGCCGCATCAAAAATGGACGCCTCCGCCAGCCAACGCGAAACCCATCACGACGGTCGAGAGATACGGTCCTGAATCGTTCCAGAATCAACCAACAGGACTTCACCAGAGTCAGTTCAGCGGCGACGATCGCGATGATGACGATGCGTTGGGGAGCGCGAGGACTGGGGCAGATCGGTTAGGGAACAGGGCCGAGACTGGCCGTCGATGGTCGCCCGGCGACAGTCGCCGCCCCAGTCCGCCCACCATCGGACTACAGGGTGTACCCGATCGTGTGCGTTCAGTGTCGTATCGTGGATGTGAGGTTCCCCCCGGGCGGTGGACACCGAGCTAGCAGGACTGCGGTCCTGCTGGAAGGATGTCCGTTATGCCTCCTCGCAAGCGTCGGTCGTACGCGGCCGAGTACAAGATCGAGGCTGCACATCGTGTGATCGACTCCGACCGCACAATCGCTGAGGTTGCCCGCGAGCTGGGAATCGATCCGGGGATGTTCAGCGTCTGGGTCAAAGACGAACGGCGCAGGATCGCCGCCGCCGGAGTCCACGGCGAGAAACCCCTGGA